>Ga0180301_10001937_pt1 | contig 16220 bp, 16 predicted proteins | sample GuaBasSediGuay16_FD_121797 | JGI IMG/M metagenome (GOLD analysis project Ga0180301, IMG submission 121797) | Subseafloor sediment microbial communities from Guaymas Basin, Gulf of California, Mexico - Guay16, Core 4569-2, 12-15 cm | ecosystem: Environmental > Aquatic > Marine > Hydrothermal... | reverse complement strand
TCTCTGTAAATCCTCTTCGTCTACCTTGCACAAAAGGAGATGTCATGAATATAGTTAAAATGTCAAGTTTATTTATAACTATTGATATTATGAAATGAGTTGGAGTAAAGTTTAGGGGGATGGTGATTTCATTTCAAGGCCTATTGATTTTGTTGATGACTTGTATTTAAAATGCTTCAAATCTTGAAAAGCTCCTAAATTTGAAAATAGCCATCCAAAAATAAACTGCTAGACGATGCTAACGATATTTAAACTTTATATGTAATTGTAACCTTATAACTCAGTGTCTTGGTAGATTAATTTCATGATAAATTGAAGGTGAATCTATGTGGAGCATGCTGTATCTAATTAGAAATAATCCTGAGAAAATTAAATGGTCTCAGCGTAGAAGGGGATTAGACGAGTCTATAGTGGATTTAGCTTTCCAATTAGATTTGAAGTGGAGACGAACTTTAACGGAGCTTAACGAATTGAGGAGGAAGCATAATATTATTTCAAGGGAGATTGCAGCGCTTAAAGGAGAGGAGCGGAAGAGAAGAATTGAAATGGCTAGAAAGCTTTCTGAGAGGATAAGTGAAGAGGAGCGTATTCTACGTGAATTGGAGAAGAAGAGAAATGAAGTTCTTTTAAGTCTTCCCAACATTGTTCATGATTCTGTTCCTATAGGTAAGGATGAAAGTGGCAATGTTCCAATAAGATTTTACGGTAAACCTAAAGTTTGGAAGGGTTTTCTAAATCAATTTCTTAGCCAAATTGAAGGATTTAACGTGGAATATGAAGTTATAGATTGGAGGCCTGTAGGCCACGCCGATATGCTTGAAGTTCTAGGTTTAGGGGATACTTTTAAAGCTGGAGTTGTGGCGGGTTCAAGATTTTATTATTTATTTGATGATCTAGTCTGGTTGGATATTGCATTATTAATGTATGCCTTAAACTATCTTTCCCAGAGAGGTTTCAGAATTGTTCTTCCACCATATATGCTTAGACGTGAAATGTATGAGGGTGTTACTCCTCTTGGAGATTTCGAGGAGGCTATCTACAAAGTTGAAGGTGAAAATCTATATCTTATAGCTACCAGTGAGCATCCGATCGCTGCATATCATTTCAATGAGCTTCTTAGAGGAGAGGATCTTCCTCTTCTCTATGCAGGTATCAGTCCCTGCTTTAGGAAGGAGGCTGGAGCACATGGTAAAGATACTAAGGGCATATTCAGAGTGCATCAATTTCATAAGGTTGAACAGTTCGTCTTCTGTTTACCTGAAGATTCATGGGATTGGATTGAACGTTTAATAAGAAATGCTGAGGAACTTTGGAGGGGATTGGAGATTCCATTTAGAATTGTTAATATTTGTACTGGTGAGTTAAGCTCTGTTGTAGCTAAGAGATATGATTTGGAGGCTTGGATGCCTGCTCAGGGAAAGTATAGGGAGATGGTTTCATGTAGCAATTGCACGGATTGGCAGAGCTATAGGTTGGGAATTCGATATCAAAGGAAAGTTGAAAAGGGATTTGAGAAGGGTTATATTCATACATTGAATTCCACTGCTATTGCTTCGACTAGGGCGATTACAGCTATATTGGAGAATTTTCAGCAGCCTGATGGATCGGTTGTGATTCCAAGGGTTTTGAGACCTTATCTTGAACTGTTTCCTAAGGCTCCTAAAGAGATTATTCATCCAGTTATGGATAAGCAGCTCAGCGATTAATATTTTGTGTCATATCACATAATATTTAAATTTAAACTTATCTTATTATTATCCGTTATTGGAGGTGGCATTATTGTATTCGGGCTATAGAGGGATGGGAAGAGGTTTAGGTAGAGGTATGGGGAGAAGAGCTTTTCCCATGCAGAATATGCCGAATATTCCTCCTCCAGGGGAGGGAGTATTCAGAGTTGTTGCTACATTGGATGGAAATCTAGCCTTTAATTCTCCAATATCCTATAGATTTGCAAGGGCTCCTTATGTTGGAATCTTAGATTTAAGGGATGGTAGAGTTTTAAATCTTCAGATAATTCCCAATAGTCTTGCTACTGGTGCAGGTGGAGTTGGAATTGCATTGGCTCAATGGATTATTTCAATAGGTGCAGCTGCAGTTTTAGGCTCAAGGTTTGGACCAAACTTGATGATGGTTCTTCAACAGACAAATATAAGAACATACACTGTTAATCCAGGTATACCTTTAAGTGAAGCTGTAAAAGTATTGGGGGTACATGTATAAATTGGAGATTGTGGTGGCTAGTGGTAAAGGTGGAACAGGTAAAACTTTTATTTCAAGTAATTTCTCATACTTTTTGAAAGTTAATGGTTTTTCATTGGCTTCTGCTGATGCTGATGTTGAGGCTCCTGATCTTCTTCTATCTCTAGGCGGAGCCGGTAAGATTATAGCTGAGAGGAAATATTTTGGAAGCATGATTCCAATTGTGAATTATGATAGGTGTATTGGTTGTGGACGATGCGTTGAAGCCTGCAAATTTAACGCTATTGAAATGGATGGTGGAAAGCCGAAAATAAATTATGAGAAATGTGAGGGATATGGCGTCTGCTCCATTGTATGTCCAGTTAAAGCTATAGATATGAGGGAGCGTTTGACAGGTAAAATAGTTGTGGTGGAGAGTGTTGAAGGTGTTCCTATAGTTACAGGGGATTTGATTCCCGGCGGAGCTAATAGTGGTAGACTTGTCTATGAGGTTAAATCAACTTTGAGAAGATATTTTCCTGAAAATGATTTTTATATTGTTGATTCTGCTCCCGGAATTGGTTGTCCAGTGATCTCAAGCATTTCAGGTGCAGATTTGCTCTTAGTGGTGGTTGAACCGATTCCTCAATCGCTTAATGGTGCTGTGAGGCTTATAAATGTGGCTGAAAGTTTAAATGTTAAATGGATAATGCTTCTGAATAAATTTGATATAAATGTTGATTTTTCATCGAAAATTATTGATGAATATGACGTTATCGGTTCAATTCCATATGATTTGGATGTTGTGAAATCCTATACGATGATGACTCCTCTATTAAAGTTTAATCCTGATTCTAAGGCTGCAAAATCTTTAGTAAATGTTTTTGAGAAAGTTTTGGAGGCTATTTAAGTTGCGATGCGCCGTTATTGGAGGTAAAGGTGGAACGGGGAAGACCTTTATCGCAGTGAATTTAGCCTATATTGTTTCATCTAAATTTAATTGTAAAGTTTTGCTTGTAGATTCGGATGTTGAGAATCCATCTGTTCCATCGGCTTTGGGAGTAGGCGAGTTGAAGATAATTGGGCAAGTTAAAAGATTTTCCCCTAAAATAATATTTGATAAATGTGATTTATGTGGTGTTTGTGCTGAAAATTGTCCTCCCCACGCATTAATTTTAATTCCCAATAAAAAATTGATGTTTCTCGAAACTCTCTGTGAAGGTTGTGCAATGTGCTTCTATATATGTCCCAGGAAGGCTATAGTTGAAGATGAATCTGTTGTCGGCTGGATTAAATTCGGAGTTTTTTCATCGAATTTAGATTTATTGGTGGGAGAGTTGCGGCCGGGTGAGCGAGGCTACTCAGAGATCATTGAGGAATTGATGGGAAGATTAGATTCATATAATACTTCCTATGATTCTATAATTGTTGATTCTCCTCCGGGAACCGGGAAACCTATAAAGTTGATTGTTGAATCTGTTGAGAAATTATTTGTGGTTACTGAGCCGACAAGGCTGGGTTTACATGACTTGAAAAAGCTTTACTCCTTGATTGGAAGTTTAAGAGATTTCACTGTTATCTTGAATAAGGCTGGATTGAAGGGTGGAGTTGAATCTGAAATTAGAGACTATGTTTCAAGTATTGGCGTTGAAATGGTTGATGTTCCCTTCGATCTTTCCATCAATTATGCATATGCAAGTTTTAAACCATATGTTGAACTTTACCCTGAATCTTCTGTTTCTAATGCATTGGTGAATATTGCTAGAAGATTGATCAATTCCTAAGGTTTTCTTTCAATCTTTAATTTTAGGAAGTGGGTTGAACATGATATGCATGGATCATAATTTCTTATAGTCTGTTCAGCCAGTAATCTGGCATCATTATAATTCATTTTGAGAAGTTCTGGTATAAGTTCCAGTAGATCTTTTTCAATGTATGCTAAGTTCTGCGCTGTTGGTGATATTATATTTGCCTTCTCGATAATTCCTTCCTCATTAACTTCATATGCATGATATAATATTCCTCGAGGTGCTTCCGTTATTCCATAAGCAGTTCCCGATTTAACTTCTACCTCAATATAGGGTTTTTGAGGCTCCACATAGTTGTCTATAAGTCTTCCAATTTCCAATGTTGCATGATAGATTTCTGCTGCTCTCGCAATTATGCTTTGAAAAGTATTTCTAAGTGGGGCTTGATATCCTTGTTTTTCAACAGTCTCCTTTACTTCTCCTCTAATTCGATCATAATTGTTATTATATCTTGCAAGTGGACCTGTTAAGTATGGTCCTCTACCCTTAATTTTATATCTTAGCGCCGTTGAATATGGTGTTTGAAATTCTTCAATGAATTTTTCGAATTCTTCTTCTACTACATTTAAACCTTTATTTGAAATTACCCTTCCACCAATGAGGGGATATTCGTTTTCATCATTTCTTAAAGATACATTTTCAAAGTCTCTTTCCATCTTCGGAATGTTCAATGTCATTATCCATTCTAAGAGTTCTTTGGCCAGATTTTGCATTTCTTCTTTCTTCTCATAGATCTCCTTTAATTCTTCTCTTTTAATGATTCTATAGAATCCTCCTATTCTACATGAGATTGGATGAACTGATCTTCCACCTATTATCTCTATGATTCTGTTTCCCCATGCCTTTAACTTCAACGCTTTTCTAGTAATTTCAGGATGTATTTTAGCTATCTCCATGATGCTGTCTACTTTTAGAAAGTCCGGTGCATGTAGGAAGAAGACGTGCAGTGCATGGCTTTGAATCCACTCGGCATAATATAGAATCTTTCTTAAAACTTCTATTTCCTCCGGTATTTTTATGTTGAATAATTTTTCCATGGCTCTGCAACTGCTGAAAATATATGCCACTGGACAGATTCCGCAGATTCTTGCAGTTATGTCTGGTGCTTCATGAAATCTTCTACCTATGAGGAGGGCTTCGAAGAATCGTGGAGCTTCGAAGATTCCAACTTCAAGTCTCTCAACTTTACCGTCAATCACTTTAATATATAGATTTCCTTCTCCTTCAACTCTAGCTAAATAGTCTACTTTAATCTTCGTCTCCACCATATTTGCTCACCACCTTTCTAAATGGTTTACTCCAAGATGTGAAACCTTTAAACATTAATGTTACCTCTCTTTTAGACATACCCATATTTATGAAGTGTTCTGCTAGTTTTTCAGCTTGGGAAGCATCCATCGGCCCGAAGCAACCGTAACAGCCTCTATTATATTTTGGGCATAGTGCTCCACATCCCGCCATAGTTATAGGGCCGAGGCATGGTTTTCCATCTGCCACCATTATACATGTGTTTCCTTCTATTTTGCATTGGATGCAGAGGCTGTGGGTGGGTGTGAATGGTTCTTTTCCAATGATTAGTTGGCTTAGAATCCATAATAATTGATCCTTGTTTACTGGGCATCCTCTCACCTCGTAGTCTACATTTACATAGTCTGATATCGGTTTAGACTCTGCAAGCGTATCTATCCATTCAGGTTTCGGATATACTTTTTTACTGTAATCTTCATTTTTACTCCAGTTTCTCAGAGCTTGTATTCCTCCTGCTGTTGCACAGGCCCCTATTGCAATAAGGTATTTTGAATTTGCCCTTATTTTTTCTATATGTTTTTCTTGCCATTTGGTGCTTATACTTCCCTCCACTAACGCTATATCGTATGGTTCTTCCAGCTTTCTGCTTGTTGCCTCCATGAAATATGCTATCTCAATTTTTCCCGTTAACTGTAATATTTCATCTTCCATGTTTAATATTTGAAGTTGGCAGCCGTCGCAGCTTGCAAATTTGAATACGGCTAATTTAATATTCATATCCATTTCACCCCGAAATATTCCTTTATCTTCCAGTAGGGGAAGACGGGGCCATCTTTACAGACAAAGTATGGTCCTATCTGGCAGTGTCCGCATAATCCTATGCCGCATCGCATTCTTCTTTCCAGTGAAATATAGATTTTCGTCTCAGGTATTCCTTTTTTCACTAAATCTTTAACCGTATAGTACATCATTATTTCCGGTCCACATACAAATGCCACGGTGTTTTCTATGTTCAATTTAAGTGGAGGTATAAGTGTAGTTACTACTCCTATATTCCCCTTCCATTTTTCATCTCCCCTGTCAACTGTTAGGTGGAGTTCTGAATCTCTTATCTTTCTAAACTCTTCGAATTCAGATTTAAAGATTAAGTCTTTAGGTGTTCTAGCTCCATAAAGAATTATCAATTTACCATATTTGCTTCTTTTTTCCTTTACGTATTGTATTATAGGCTTTAATGGAGCTATTCCTATTCCGCCGCCGATAATTAATATATCTTCATTTTGATGCTCTTCGATTGGCCAATGATTTCCATATGGGCCTCTCACCCCTATTTTATCGTTTACCGTTAATTCTCTAAACATGTTGGTTATTGTTCCAGTAAATCTCACCGTATGTGCCAGTCTTCTCCTTCCAATTTCACTGATGGATATTGGTACTTCTCCTCCTCCAAATAAGTATAAAATATTGAATTGTCCAGGTTTTACTTCTCCATTTAACCCTTCAACTTCAATGTGGAATGTGCTGACATTATACGTTTCCTCTCTGATTTTTTTAATTATCCCTATCTTGAATTCATATTCTTTACCTAACATTTTCATCCACCCATTTTAGAACTTTTTCAACGGCTTTCCGAATATCTATTCCAACTGGACACCATGTTATGCATCTTCCGCATCCTACACATCCCAGCATGTCGAATTGTCTCTTCCAATATGAGAATTTATGGAGCAGCCATTGACGATATCTTGCCCATAATTCCGGTCTGAAATGGCCGCCTGCAACCTCTGCATGTTTATAGGTGAAGCAGCTATCCCAATATCTAACTCTCTTTGAATATTCATCTAGGAATACTTCATCATATATGTCGAAGCAGAAGCAGGTGGGACAGACCATGGTGCAGTTTCCGCATCCTAAACATTTTTCTGCGAGTTCTTTCCATATAGGTGATTCTATCGCCAACTCCAGTTTTTCTGCTAGAAATCTTTTTTCAAAGTTTGCTTTAGCTTTTTCAGCTGCCTTTTCCAATACTTCTATAAATTTTTTCTTCAATTTAGCGTTTGCATGGGGTAGTTTTAATTTTTCTAGAATTTTAACGCCCCTTTCACTTCCAGCTTCAAATAGAATTTTTCCATCAATCCTTGTGAAGGATATGTCGAAGCCGCTTTGAACTCTTGGACCTGTACCCATACTTGAACAGAAACAGTTTTCTCCAGGTTTAATGCAGTTTTCAGTCACTATGAACAATTCTTTTCTAAAATGCTTGTAGAAGCTGTCTCCACGTTCACCTAAAACTTTATCCATAATGGTTATGGAAGCTGTGTCGCATGATTTTATTCCGAAGAATGCTATTTTTACTTTTTCAATCTCTCTGAAACTTATACTTAAATCTCTGTTAACTTTGAATATTTCCATTTTAGGTGGGAATAAATATTTTTTGGGGGAGTCATCTCCATTTCTGAAGAAATCTCCCTCTTCAAGTCTATAATATCCTGGAGCCTGATGATCTGAAATCTGCTTAGGAAATTCTCGGAGACTCTTCAATTCCTTAAGCTTTATAACATTTCCGTCAACTTTTGGTCCAATTATCCTGTAACCTGAATCCTTTAAATATTTGAATAGTCTTTCCAGATCTCTCCAATCTCCAATTACTAATCCGAGCTTTTTCAACGGTAATCCCCTTGTATGCATGGTTATAAGCTTTACAAACGTTAAATTTATTTCATCGTTTTCATCTTATAAGTTTTTTGAACCATTCTTCCAGCCATTAATGTTTGGAGATTAATTTAATATTCAACTGAACTTATTGGATAAGTGATTGAATATGTGTGGTTTCCTTAGATTTTCATCTTCAAATTGGAGGTTTAAGAAAAAATGTAAGCTTTGCGGTAGGGAGAGCCTGTTAATATCTGATGTTATCGGTGTCTGTGCGGATTGTTTGAGGAATAATCCTAAAGAGGCTTTGAAGATAGCTTTAAGAGTTCATTTTAATTCGAGGCTGAAATTTAACCTTCCACCGCGTCCTCCCAAAAATGTAAATGGTATAAGATGCGGCATATGTGATTTAAACTGTATTATCCCTCCAGGTGGTAGAGGTTTTTGTGGTTTAAGAGTTAATGTTGATGGGCGGTTGATAATTATCGGTGGAAGCCAAGATAGAGGTTTGCTTGAATGGTATTATGATCCTCTACCTACAAACTGTGTTGCTGGATGGTTCTGTCCCGGAAATACAGGTCTAGGCTACCCCAAATATAGTTGTATGGTTGGAGGTGAGAGAGGCTACTTTAATTTAGCTGTATTTTATGGTGCATGCAACTCGAATTGCCTCTTCTGTCAGAACTGGAATTATAGATTTATGCTATCCGATTCGAGAAGATATGTCTCTTCAGATGAGTTGGCTTCGAAAGTTAACGATAAAACTAGATGCGTATGCTTCTTTGGAGGAGATCCTTCTCCACAGGTTATTCATGCATTGAAAGTTTCTGAAAAAATATTAGAGATGGCTGAGCGTGAAGATAGACTGATCAGAATTTGCTGGGAGTCCAATGGCCATTTCAGCAGAAATTTTTTAAGTCGAGTTGTAGATGTGTCGCTTGATAGTGGTGGAATAGTAAAATTTGATTTGAAAGCTTGGTCTAATTCAATATATAAAGCGTTGACTGGAATTGATCCTGGCAATCTATTTGAAAATGTAAAATATATTGTTGATAGAAGTGGGGAGAGAAGGGAAGTTCCATTATTTGCTGCAAGTATACTTTTAGTTCCAGGATATGTTGACGATTATGAAGTTGAGCAAATTTCAAGTTTTCTCGCATCTCTGGATAGAGATATTCCTCTCTCGCTTCTTGCATTTCACCCCGATTTCCTATTGGTTGATCTTCCACCTACAAGTTTTTCTCATGCTGAAAAAGCTTTACGAATAGCTAGGGAGGCTGGATTGAGGAGGGTTAACATAGGTAACCGATTTCTTCTCGGAGATTATTATTGAACAATAATTATATTTTCTTTGAAGCTATATTACTTGTGGTGGTTTCATGGAATTAGAGGATGAAATTAGAGCGATTATTGTGGAGGAGACTGGGAAGATTGAAGGGAAGGTTGGTGTTGGATTTAAAGATTTCAAGAGCGGTGTAGAAGTATATAATTATCCTGATGATAGATTTCTGACTGCAAGTGTTTTCAAAATATATGTTTTAATAGAACTTTACAGGCAGGTGAATGAGGGCCTATTGAACTTAGAGGATCGTTATAACTATAAGTTTTATGATAGATCTCCCGGTTCAGGCATTCTACAATATTTGGATGAGGGTTTAAATTTGAAGATTAGGGATCTGGCGAAATTGATGATGATGATAAGTGACAATACGGCAACCGACATTCTTGTAGAAATACTTGGAAGAGATAATATAAATGAAACTATTCGTAAACTTGGTTTAGTGAACACGCATGTTGCATATAATTGTAAAGAGATGATATTCGGCTTTTATAGCGTAAAAGAGGAGAAAAGAACTGAACTTGAGGAGTTTCTGAAAAGTATTGGGGAGGCAGAGTTGATTGAAGGCGGCCTTGGAGATGTTGCAAAGAAATTATACTATAAAAGGAGGAGAATGGGTTTAACATTGGAAAGTTTAAAACTTCAAAATAGATTTTCAGAATATTTTGAAGTTTCCAAGGATACTTCAGCTTTAAGTGATTATGAAGTGAATGATGTTACTTCTCCTAGAGATATGGTTAGAACTTTCTCTTTGCTTTATAATAGGTCGATTTTAACTCCTGAAGCATGTGATGAGATCCTAGGTATTATGGCATACTGCCAGACAGGTTATAATAGATTGAGGCGGCATCTTCCTAGAAATGTAATTGTTGCACATAAAACTGGAACTATTCCAGGTGTGGTTAATGATGCAGGTATAATTATGACTTCGCAGCGTGACTATGCTTTAGCGGTTTTCGTTAATGAATTGAACATTAATGATAGATCGTCTATCCGTAGTGGTGAAGAAGTTATCGCAAATATATCGAAGAGAATCTATGAAACCCTTATGAATGTTAAGGTTTAAGTGAATCCAAATATTTTTCCACTGCTTCCTTTATTTTTTCCCATTCGGATCGGCTGTGAATCGTATACTTCTGATTTCTCTTCCATTTTCCATCTCTATTCAACCATAAATAAAGGGAGATCTGTTTTCTTCCAAAGGAGTTTACGAGAGCTACAGCAGTCCACCATTTGCCGCTTTTATATATTGTCGTATAATTTATTACCTCTAATTTTTCGGATATGGGTATTCTTTCCTCCTCCAATTCTATCAGCCCTTCCAATTTAGATGAATATGTTTCTTAAATTTTTTCCTCATTTACAGATATGATCTATTCGTTGAGAAATACTTTTAATAGTTATATTTAATTCAATTTATTAGAAGAATTATGAGTGCAGTTATGTGGGATTTTATCACTTCATCGGTAATAATCTTTTTAGGCTTTATTGGAGTTATGCTCTTCAAAGTTTTCAGTATTCCTGAAATCATCTTTCTCATACTCTTCGGAATATTTTTGGGTCCAATCTTCAATTTCTTTAACTTTTCAAATATTTCTTCAGTTCTACCGTATTTCACATGTTTTGCAATTGCAGTTTTAATGTTTGATAGTGGTTTAAGATTGAAGATTGAAAGACTCTTTGAAAATTCTAAATTGATTTATCTTTCCCTGTTAAGTTTCATATTTTCCTTCTCTGTAATTTCAATTCTCTTCAAATTTCTATTCAATTTTAGATGGGCTATCAGCCTAGCTTTTGGAGCATTGTTTGGCGGCTGCGGAAATACTGTTCTACTCACTCTTCTTAGAAGCATGAATATTAAGGAGGAAAGTTTAACATATTTTTCATTTGAACTTGCATTTTCAAATATTCTAAGTTTCATAGTGGCTTTGTCATCTTTGAATTATCTTTCAATGGGTATGGTTAAGATTGTTGAAAGTTTGAAGATGCTTTTCACACAGTTTTCTGCTGGAATGATGGTTGGAGGGTTAATTGGAGTTTTATGGTTAATAATCATATATGCTATTAGGCGTGAGGAATACTTTTACATTCTAACTCTTGCCATGTTGATAGCTGCATATTCCTTTGCTGAAGGGATGGATGGAAGTGGTCCACTTGCATCTCTAATCTTCGGATTTATAATTGGAAATTATGAGAGGGTTGGAAGAATTTTCGGTTTTAAATTTGATGTACATGAAGTTGGTTCAATTAGATATCTGTTAGGCGGCCTTCATTCAGAGATAACATTTCTTATAAGGGTTTTCTTTTTCGTTATTCTAGGTTTATCTTTTACGGTTGCAAGTTCCTTTGAATTTCTTTTTGGACTGCTTATAACTTTACTGCTGTTTTTATGCAGACTCTTCGTAATGTTGCCGCTAACTATTAAAAGAGAATTCTCTTATGAAAAATATTTTTTCTATTTAAATGTTGGTAGGGGTTTGCCGACTGCTGTGCTCAGTTTTATAATATCCAGCCAGTTATCGGATCTGTCAAATTTTATCCTTAACCTCTCAATATATGTGTTGATTTTCAGCAATCTGTTAATGTCTGTTCTTGTTAAATTAACTTTGAGAGAGTTGACGCCTGTTGTCAGTGTTAAATGACACATCTTTTTATAAACCTTTTAATATTTACTGTTAAACTATATTTAGAGTGTAGTTGAAGATTTAGCTGGCAGTTTCCTTTATCGATTGGAAAAGGCTGATTGAAGATGATTAACACGATGAATATCATCCTCCTCTTCTGCTTTACAATTATATTGGGTTATCTTGGCCAGCTATTTTATAGTAGGACTAAAATACCTGATGTAATTTGGCTATTATTGTTCGGAATTATTTTAGGTCCCATTCTACACCTTTATGATCCATCACTGTTTATACGGTTGTCTTCTTTGATGAGTATTTTGGCTTTATGCATCATATTGTTCGATGCTGGAATTAATGTTGATATTGGATTATTTGTTAAAATGCTTCCTACAAGTATAACTGTTCTTTTATTTACTTATCCTATAACTATGTTGCTTGTAGGTTTAACGTTGAATTTTTTCATGCCGGATTATTTTGATCTTCTCCAAGGATTGCTTTTAGGAAGTATGATTTCAGGTACAAGTACCGTTACAACGATGAGTATTGTTAAAACCCTTGAAGATTCAGGTTTAAAGATTGATAGGGTTAAAACTACGCTTCTCTTGGAATCCGTCTTGACGGATCCCATAGGAATAATTACATGTATAACTCTTATTAGGATGATTATGATGCCTGAGACTTCCCTCTTTGAAGGGTTTAAACTTTTATTTCTATCTTTCAGCAACTCTATAATATTGGGTTCTATTATAGGTGTTGTTTGGGGTGCTATTTTAGATAGATTGGAGAATAGAAAATTTAATTACATGTTAACGTTGGCCATAGTTTTTCTAACCTATATAGTTTCGGAGAGTATTGGCGGTGAGGGTTCAGGTGCACTCTCCGTTTTACTTTTCGGTCTTGTTATAACAAATTTCGAATATATTGCCAGTAGACTTGAAGTTAAAAAGATATTTAAGGTAAATAAGAAGCAGCTTAGAGAATTTCATGAGGAGATAACTTTCTTCATTAAGTCCTTCTTCTTTGTTTATATTGGACTTATCATTTCAATCTCTCCTGAACAATTGTTTTCTGGTTTAGCTGTCTCCATTTTGGTTCTCGTTGAGAGATGGTTTGCAGGAACTGTAAGTGAACATATTTTGAATCTTAGTGAATTTGAAAGTATCATTATTAAGACGACGTGTGCAAGCGGTCTACCTGCTCTAATTATGTCTCAATTACCGATGATATATGATCCTAATCGAACTTTCTTTCTGCATCCTGAAATATATCCAAATATTTGTTTCATAGTGGTGCTTATCACGGTGATTTATGGAGCATTGATCACTCCTTCAATTGTTTTTAGAAAAATTAAAACTATAACTAAGTCTTTGAAATGAAATTAGAATTTTAAATTATATTGATGTTGCGGTGATAATAGAAAATTTTTATTCTTCTCTGCGATGATTGAAGTGGAGTGGTTGGAATGGCATCCACATTTATATTTGGTTTTATACCGTACTCGTCTGGCAAAACCGTTATTTCCACGGCGTTGGCTAGGGGCTTGTTGAATCATGGTATGCAGGTTGGAGTCTTCAAGCCACGTTCAGGTCACAATATGTGGTATCAATATGATGCATTTTTAAATTGTAAGTTTGAAAATAGACTTTTCTGTGAAGATATTATAAAGCTTAAGGCTGCTTCTAAATGTAATCTACCATATGAAATATTAAATCCTATTGATGCTTTAATTTCTCCGTTAAATCTTGAAGTCTTCTTTAAACTGGATTTAATTGACTGGATGTATATGGTTGAAGGAAACATTTTCCATCATCTTTTAGCTGAAAGATATACGGAGTTGAAAGATGGAAAAATTGTCAATATGCTTCTGGTAAATGAGTCAAATTTGAAGGAGAAGCTAGTTCTCCAAGATAGGGTTTATATGGATAGTTTGAAAAATTCAGTGGATAAAATTATTCTAGTACGCAATGTTGATGAGTGGAATGCATATTACAGGAAACTTGCACCTCAATGTATATACAGCTGTTATTCGAAACTTAAAGATGAATATGAAATATTGGTTGTAGAGGGATATAATGATGCGTTGATTCCTTCAATTGAATTGTTAAACGATGTTGATGTTGTTATAGGTGTATCTCCAGGTGTGGCTGTTCTATATGAGGGAAATGAATTTAGAAGTGTTGTAGCTGGCTTAATGGATTTGGGGAGAGATATAATGTCCTTGAAATCAAAGGATGTAGTGAAATTTTTGAGAAAGTTTAAGATTATAAGAATTCCTGCTTTGTCGAAGAGTGATTTAAACGATTATGATAGGCTTGCAGCTAAGCTGGAATATGTTATAGATGAAGTTATCCCTTATTTTTAACGTTTAAATTTTATTGAAGTCTTATCAAAGATATTTTATTGCACCTATATTCTAGTCATATTTTTCTGAGAAGTTTTCTCTTCTTCTCCTCATATTCTTGTGGAGTTATTGCTCCTATATCTAGCAATTCTTTTAACTTTTTAAGTTCGTCTAGAGGTGATATTTCAGTTTTCCCTTCACTTTTAATTCTTTTCATTCTTTCTTTCACAATGTTTACAAGTTTCACGGCTTTGTCTTTAGGTATTGCAGGGATTCCTGCTACTCCATCCTTCGTTAAGTGGAAGAATCTTCCAAGCTCGGTTGTTAAGCCTGGTGCTGTTATTCTAACTTGGCTTGAGAATATTCCTTTCTGTAAATGTATTGCAGTTATTTCTTTATAGGGGATAACTTCAACACTTTCCCTCAGTCCAAGCATCGATGGATTTCTGATAATTAATTTTCTGTTAGTTGCAAAGATTATGTTTGGTGTTGTTATGCTTCCTCCAGGTCTTATTCTGCTTTGCCTTGCAACTATTAAAACTTCTTCACCTTCCTCAAGGTATGGTTGAATTTTCCTAATTTCTTTAACTTCTTCTTCAGTAAATTTTTCTTTCAAATATTTCCCTCATTTAAATTTTAAATTGGTTCTCACATATCTTTTTCGGTGATCGTCTCAAAATTTATTTATCAATTTTCAGCATATATTCAGATGTGAGTTCAACATATAATAAGTACGGTAAATATTACGATATTATCTATAAGGGTAAGGATTACTTGAAGGAGTGTAGAGATCTAGTTGAGTATCTTAACTCATATAGTGTTATTGACGTTCATAAAATCTTGGATCTTGCTTGCGGTACTGGTGGACATTCATTGGCATTTGCAAGTATGGGTTATGACGTGGTAGGAATAGATAAATCGCCTATTATGATTAATAAAGCTTTGAATAAGGCTGAGAAACTTAATCTTAAAGTTGAATTTTTAGTTCAGGATATGCGTAAATTTTCTTTAAGAAGAATTTTCGATGCAGCTTTCTGCCTTTTCGGAAGCTTCGGATACTTATTAGAAGATAAAGATGTGATGGAGATGCTGGTTAGGGTTAGAGAGCATTTAAATCGAAATGCTTTATTCATATTTGATTTTTGGCCTTCCTTTCGTATGTCATTTCTTAAACGTCTTGGATATACGAGGAGTCTGCGGAGAATTGTTGGAGAAAATTCAATCATTTTACGTTCCGTAAATATGGATTTTAACGTGGAGAACAGTATTGTAGAATACTTTATCGAATGTTACGTCTTAAATTCTGCTGAGAAAAAGGTTTTAGATCATTTTACTGAGATTCATTGTATTAGATGTTTTATGCCTAGCGAAATTAAACATTTTCTAGTTGAAGCTGGTTTTGAGCCTTTAGCATTCTTCGATGTGAATTGGGGAGGCGAAAAAATCTATACTTGTATTCCAGCGAAAATTTCCAGTAGCAATATTGCATGTTTAGCTTTTCGGAGGTAATTTAATTAACATTTCTTTAACATAATTCCTGTCTTATGAAAGTGATTCTCATCGGTATACTTTCTATTGTTGCAGGAATTCTCATCGACTACGGTTACTTTCAACTACAAGTGGATTCTTTGAAAAGTAATCTTTTCAAGCCAAATTGAATAATGCTTTAGAACATACAGAATTACACTTCTAAACCTGTAGACTTATGCTTCAAGTTTCATCCCCACATTACGCTAATGGTGAAGATGCCTGTAGAATAATTTTGAACGCTATCAGCATTGATGGTGATCGGCTTCCAAGTTTAAAAATTGCAATTATAGTTTTGAAGGTGAATGTTAGAGATTTCATTGTAATTGTACATAGCGGTTTTGCCACAGATGTTGGAAATGGAACATATATTGACGAATTTAAAACTGTGAATGCTGGAGAATATGAGATTGGCTGCATCATTCCCAAATTTATGACGAATTGGATTTGGATAATTGGCTTCTTAAAGTGGCAGTTTTTCCCCTCGACTCTTTTGGAAACAT
>Ga0180301_10001935_pt1 | contig 16228 bp, 15 predicted proteins | sample GuaBasSediGuay16_FD_121797 | JGI IMG/M metagenome (GOLD analysis project Ga0180301, IMG submission 121797) | Subseafloor sediment microbial communities from Guaymas Basin, Gulf of California, Mexico - Guay16, Core 4569-2, 12-15 cm | ecosystem: Environmental > Aquatic > Marine > Hydrothermal... | reverse complement strand
TATTCACCAGCGATGACCGATTTCATCTTTATGGTGAAAGACACGAGCTATATGTTCATCACCGGCCCGGACGTCGTCAAAACGGTTACGCACGAGGATATCACGTTCGACGGCCTCGGCGGCGCGGATGTCCACGCGAAAAAGTCCGGCGTCGCGCATTTCACCGCGAAAAACGACGAGGAGTGCATTTTCCAGATACGCAGGCTGTTCGAATATATCCCGCTGAACAATCTCGAGGACCCGCCGCACGCGCCGACCGACGACCCGCCAGACCGCGAAGACGAAAGCCTGAACGAGATAGTCCCGGAGAACCCGAACCAGCCCTACGATATGAAAACCGTCCTGACGACCGTGCTCGACAAAGGCAGCTTTTTCGAGGTCCACGAGCAGTTCGCACCGAATATCATAGTCGGTTTCGGACGAATGAACGGCAACGTGGTCGGCCTCGTCGCGCAGCAGCCGATGGTGCTCGCGGGCGTGCTCGATATCGACGCATCGGTCAAAGGCGCGCGGTTCGTGCGTTTTTGCGACGCCTTCAACATCCCGATAATCACGTTCGAGGATGTCCCCGGATTTATGCCCGGCGTCAATCAGGAGCATGGCGGGATAATCAAGCACGGCGCGAAATTACTGTATGCCTTCAGCGAGGCGACCGTCCCGCGCATAACTGTTATCACGCGCAAGTCCTACGGCGGCGCTTATTGCGTCCTATCGTCGAAACACATTCGCGGGGATGTCAACTACGCCTGGCCGTCCGCCGAGATAGCGGTTATGGGCCCCGACGGCGCGGTGAATATTATTTTCCGCAAAGAACTGAAAAAGGCGAAAGACCCCGAAAAGCTGCGTCAAGAACTCATCGACGATTACAAGGACAAGTTCGCAAACCCGTATTTCACGGCGGCGCGCGGCTATATCGACGACATAATCATACCGAGCCACACGCGCGCGCGGCTGATAAAAGCCCTCGAAATGCTCGAAACCAAGCACGACGAAATCCCGAAGAAAAAGCACGGCAACATACCGCTGTAGCGGGGTTTATGATTTAGGATCGATGATTGTAGATTGTGCTTATGTGTCATTTCGAACGTAGCGAGAAATCTTTTCTCTCGCCATAATAAGATTTCTCGCCGGACTATGTCCTCCTCGAAATGACAGGCATTTTGCCATTCACGGGAAAGCGGGAATCCAGTGGCGGTGGCGCGGATACAGATATCATTTGACATTTGCGGAATGTCTCTTGATATTATATTATCATTCAGATTTAACCAATGAAGGATTACGGAATGATTATGTCTGGCGTCGAAAATATGGGGGGTGGGTAATCCCTTGTAACGCAAAGTGTTATAGCGTTAATCGAATTGTGCACGGCCCTTGTTCTGGCTAATTTAGCGGCAAGGGCGGATTTTTTATGCTCGAAAATTAAAAACTTGTGAAACCTGCAAAATACCCAGGATTTGTATTTTAAATTTAGACGAACCAAGCCCGAGACTAAGGTCGTGGGCTATCGATTTGCAATCTTAAATCCTCATATCCATAATTTTTCGCAAAACTCCTCTATTCCTAATGACTTGACAGGTCGGAAAATATTTCGTATTATAATATAACTTTTTAAAATTGGATGACTATCCCTTTTCGGAGGTGCTGACACTATGATAAATGGGATGTATTCGGAGCGATTCAAGAAGGTCCTTCAGTTTGCTCGCGAGGAGGCCGCGCGGCTCGGCCACTCTTATATCGGCACAGAACATCTTTTGCTCGGCATAATCCGCGAGAACACCGGCGCGGCAATCGAGATTATGAAAGCTGCGCGTATCGACCCGCAGGATGTCCGGCGGACTATCGAGGATATGCTCGACGCCGGCGAGACAACCTATTTTCTCGGACACATAATAATGACCGCCCGCGCGAACAAAGCTATCGAGCAATCCGCCGTGGAGGCTAAAAACCTCGACTCCAACCGTATCGGCACGGAACATTTGCTTCTCGCTATGGTCAAAGAGGGCAAGTCGCTGGCGGCGCAGGTTTTGCTGATGTATGACCTCTCGTATACCGAAGCGCTACATCTACTCGGCGAAATCGACGCCGGCGCTGTCCGCGAACATGCCGGCAAACGGGGACATCACCCGAAGGGCAAAACACCATCGCTCGACCACTTCGGGCGCGATATCACCGGGTTCGCTAAAGATGGCCGCCTCGACCCGGTAATCGGGCGCGAACAGGAAATCGAAAGGCTCGCTCAGATTCTCTGCCGTCGCAAGAAAAATAACCCCGTCCTTATCGGCGAACCTGGAGTCGGCAAAACAGCTATTGTCGAAGGACTCGCACAGAGAATTACCTCGAAAGACGTGCCGTATCTGCTTCAGGGCAAACGCCTGGTGAGCCTCGACCTGCCGGGACTCGTCGCGGGAACGAAATATCGCGGCCAGTTCGAGGAGCGTATCAAAGCGGTTATCGACGAGATTGTAGGCGATAGCGATACTATACTCTTCATCGACGAGATACACACAATCGTAGGCGCAGGCGGAGCCGAGGGCGCACTCGACGCCTCTAACATACTAAAACCGATGTTAGCCAACGGGGAGCTCCAGTGTATCGGCGCGACCACGCTCGAAGAATACCGTAAATATGTCGAAAAGGACGGCGCGCTGGAACGCCGTTTCCAAACCGTAACCGTCGACCCACCGACCCCCGGTGAGACAATCGAAATCCTCCGCGGGCTGAAAAAGCGCTACGAAGACCATCACAAGGTCGAAATCACGACCGAAGCGCTCGAGGCCGCCGTTCGATATTCGGACAGATTTATTCAGGGACGCTACCAGCCCGATAAGGCTATCGATGTTATCGACGAAGCCGGCGCGATGGTTAATCTGGCGGGCTATGTCAAACCGCAGCACCTAATAGACCTCGAAATAGAGATAGCCGAATTGGAAAGAACGAAAGAGGCCTCTATATCGAGCCAGGAATTCGAACGCGCGGCGCGACTACGCGATGAGATTCGCAATGCCCGCGCAAAATTCGAACGGGAGGAAAGAGCATGGCACAAAGCCCGCGAAGAAAACCGCCCACAGGTTACAGTGGCCGATGTCGCCAAAGTCGCAAGCCGTATGACCGGAATCCCTATATCCGAAATCGGTAAGGAGGATGCTAAACGTTTGCTCGAAATAGAAAGAGCGCTCGGGCGCGAGCTTATCGGTCAGGACGAGGCTATCGAAGTCGTTTCGGCGGCAATCCGTAGAAGCCGCGCAGGACTCGGCAACCCGAACCGACCCGTAGGCAGTTTCCTCTTTATGGGACCGAGCGGCGTCGGTAAAACGCATATGGCGCGAGTCCTGACACGATTTTTATTCGGCACCGAGGATGCTCTCGTCCGCGTCGATATGTCAGAGTATATGGAAAAATTCGCGGTAAGCCGTCTGGTCGGTGCGCCCCCCGGTTATGTCGGCTACGACGAGGGCGGAATGCTGACCGAAAAAGTCCGCAGACACCCGTATAGCGTAGTCTTATTCGACGAAATCGAGAAAGCGCATCCGGAGGTCTTCGGGATACTTCTGCAGATTCTCGAGGAAGGCATCCTGACAGATAGCTTCGGCAGGCGAGTGAATTTCAAAAACACCGTCGTTATTATGACATCGAATATCGGGACGAAACACCTTATTACAAGCCAACTCGGGTTCGGCGCGGACGAGAAGGAAATCGATTTCGAGGCCGTAGAACACGATATTCAGCGAGAACTGAAAAAAACGATGCGCCCGGAACTGCTCAACCGTATCGACCACGTAGTCGTTTTCAGGCCGCTCGCAATCGATAGCATAGAACGTATAGTCGATCTCGAGATAGCCGAGGTCAACCGGCGCGTAAAACATAAGGACCTGATATTAGATTTAAGCGACGACGCCCGCAAATGGCTTGCCGACAAAGGATTCGACCCGAATATGGGAGTCAGACCACTAAAGAAAGCTATCCAGAAACATCTCGAAGACCCGCTGTCCGCCAAGCTCGTAGGCGACGAAATCCCCTGGGATTCGGTTGTCTTTGTCGATGTCGATAAGAAAGAAGACACTCTCTCTTTCCGCGCGATTGTAAAGGAGGAAGAGGAGACCGAAATCGAAAATATCCCCGAGGAAGTAAAAAAGGCGGAAAGCGCGGAGAACGCGAAGCAGTAGGGGAAGAAAAGAAGTATAGTTAGCCGGACATAAACAGTTGACAAATGGTTCTATACTATCTATATTCTAATTAAGGATAATCTATTGCAAGGTAGCAATAGGTGGGTGAAATAGCAACATTGGATAAGATTTTCGAAGGGCTAAATTTTTTGAAGAAAAAAATTCTGTCCATCGAAAAATATACGGTGGATATCGACTCGATTTTGACTGAGGACGATTTCGCCGCTCTCGCCGAATACCGCGCAGAAAAGGCATAGGGTAGTCTGACCTCCCGCGACGAAATCAAAGCGGAACTCGGATTGTGAAGATTGACCGCCGGGGTAAAGTCTGCCGCAAATAATGCGGAGCGCGGAGAGCGGAGCCTCCTCTGCTCCCTGCCCTCTGCTCCCTGCCCTCTGCTCTCTGCCCTCTGCGCTCTGCGCCAAACCCGCGAAGAAAAGAAGCATGGCTGGCTCCGATTCGAGACTTGACATTTCGAAGCGAAAAAGGTATTTTTAACTATGAACGATTACCGATAGCTACGCACAAGAGGATGGTAAAATGACCAAGATTGCAATAAATACCGACGAAATCCGTAAGATAGTCCGCGAAGAGATGCAGAATACAGTTCGCGAACTGGTTGAGGAACAGTTCAGGCTCAGAATGATGGAACTCAGGCTTAGCCTTGTGCCTTATGTAAGCGATAAGGAGCAGAAAGAGATTGAGGAGATGTTCGGGAAAGAGCCGGGCCTAAAAGGCATTGAAAAAAGGGGAGATAAGCCGGGCCAAACTCACTAAATTGCTGGAAAAATTCGTTTTGAAGATGGATGGAGGCGACGTTCGAATCAATGTGATTAAGCTAAAAGGCGGATGGAAAGAGCATTACCGCATTCGTATGGGGAATTTAAGAATTATTGTGAGACCAGACTTTATAAATAAGGTTATCGAGGTGAAGCGGATTGGCGCCGGCGGCGACGTATATAAATAGCGGAGAGCGGAGAGCAGAGAGCGGAGCGCCCTCTGCTCCATGCCCTCTGCGCCAAACCCGCGAAGAAAAGAACCACGGATGGCTTGACCTCTTGAAAAAGTCTTGACATGGTAGAATGACGGACTAAATTTAAATGTAATCGACCTGGAGCGTCGGAAGAACCGTTCCCACGCGGGAGCGGAGGAAAAAAAGGAGCGAAATATGAAACTTTATATTACAATATTTCAGGACGAGGACGGGATGTTTATCGCCGAGTGCCCGGAGATACCGGGATGCATAAGCCAGGGGGCGACCGAAGAGGAAGCCGAGGCAAACGTGCAAGAGGCGATAAAGGAGTGCCTGAAAGTGCGCGCCGAAAAGGGAATGCCGCTGACCGTGAAAACCCGTCAGGTCGAAGTTCTTGTCTGATGCCTAAGGTGCCCTTGTTGACTCCGAGGGAGGTTGTGAAAACGTTCGAGAAACTCGGATGGGAGGTCGCCCGCAGACACAGCAGCCACATTATTCTCACCAAAGAGGGAAACATTGCTACGCTGTCGGTGCCCGAACACCGCGAGGTTGCGCGAGGCACCTTAAGGGGCTTGATAGCGAAAGCGGGATTAACGGTGGGTGAATTCCTGGATGCATTGCGTAAATAACGCGGCCCGGGAATCGAAATGACACTGAAACGCGAACAATACAGAGACGATAAACGCCATGGCTGGCTCGAAATTGAATAGGCGGAGCGCGGAGAGCGGGGAGCGGAGCCTCCTCTGCTCTCTGCCCTCTGCTCTCTGCTCTCTGCCCTCTGCGGCAAACCCGCGAAGAAAAGAAGCACGGATGGCTTCTTGTGAAGTAAAATAAGGAGTAGACTTTTATCATAGTAGTTGCTCGTGTGGTGATGGGCAATCCGCAATCTCCCTAATACGGTCCTACTAAATCCTCGTGGACATAGCCTATCGAGCCGTCGTATTCCACGTGAATCCATTCGTCCTCGGTTCCGATGTATCTCACGGAAGCGCCGGAGGGCATCACCCGCAGGATTTCTGATACTATGTCCGGCGAGGCGCGGAGGTTGGCTTTTTTGAGGACTTTCCAATACCTGACCGCGCGAAAACCGGGCTGCTGGTCCGTCATCCCCATCGGTTCGAGAAGTCCGGACATAATCCAGCCCCGATTCTCGGAGATTTTCACGAACACCCAATCACCCTGCCGTTTTTTTACCGTAATCAGCCTTCCGGGGTCGAGTATCGCGATATCGTCGCTTCTGGTGTCCGGCGAGGCTTTCACTCTGATTTTTCCCAAAGTGCGGACAACGAAGGGTATTTCGGTTTCCTCGACTTCGTCGGAGAACAGCCAGCCTGCGTTATCGGAGTATTTTATCTGTGCGAATGCACCCGCGAAATCGACCACTTCGACTATCTCGCCGGCCTGCAAACTCTCGATTTTCCGGGAGCCGAGGTCGGCGCTTTCGAACATATCGGTCTCTTCGGTTAGTTGATAATAGCCGGGCCGGATGTTATCCGCCGTCGGCTCCGGCAACTGCTGCTCGAGTGTATGTTCCGAATATCGCCCCGCACAAGCTATGAATAATGATAGAGCGACAAAAGGAATTATTTTTTTCATTTGTCTTCCTCTTCTTTTACGATAAACTCTAAAAGGCCCGGGAATTTCTCTCCAACTTTCATCGATAGAACCTGCGCCATTCTGCTGAAACTATCGACGAGATATTTTGCAGAACGCTCGCTGATTTCGTCGCCGGAGCGTCCCGCGCAGAGGACTACGGTCCGGTCTTTAATAAAGAACTTCGTATCCCACGACCTTGAAAAATCGTTCAAATCGAGAAGGAAGCGATAAAGTTCGCGTTCCCGTTTTTCATCGAAGCTTTCCGGGATACGGAACATTATGCTATAGGCGACCAGGAGGTCCAACTGCCCGTTAAAACGCATCAAATCGACCCAGAACGGGACGGTGCCTCGATAAAGCTCCCAGCGGTATCCCTCGGTGTTTTCGCCGAAATCCAGCCGGGATACGATTAGTTCCTCGGAACTCATCGATTTAAGTGCACGCGATACAGTATCACAAACGGATTTTAGTTCTTTTATTTCCGCCATTTCTCTCCCGATTTATAATCCTGTCAAAAAATATCTTTCGTCGCCGATAGTCGTTCGCGGACCGTGACCGGGATAAATAATAATCTCGTCGCGCAGTCCGAGAAGCCTCTTTATCGAATCGACGAGGTCGGTGTATTTTCCCCCCGGAAGGTCGGTGCGGCCGATGCCGTTTTTGAATATCGTATCACCGGAGAATATCATACTCGAGGCCACAAGGGTTATACTTCCCGGGCTGTGCCCCGGCGTATGAAGCACGGTAACGCCGCTTTTGCCAATCGGCCACGAATCGCCTTCAGTTAGTATTCGGTCGGCCTTAAAACTTACCGTTTCGCCGAATGTATCGCTGAAATTCCGTTTCGGGTCCTCGAGGTTCGGCGCGTCGAGTTCGTGGATAGAAATCGGTATTTTGAAATGTTCGCGCATTTTCGGCGCTGCGACTATATGGTCGCAGTGAGAGTGGGTGAGGACTATCTCGGTCGGCGTAACTCCGGCCTCGTCGAGATAATATAGGATTCGTTCCGGGTCGTCGCCGGGGTCTATAAGCAGGACATCTTTTGCCGATTCATCGCCGACGGCGTAGCAATTCGTCTCCAGTTCGCCGACTATTATCCTGTGCGAAAACACCTAAATACCCCCGTTATCGTGGTCCGGTAGATATGGTTCGATATGGACGAGAACTTCTCCTATCTCCGGGATTTTCCTTTTAATTTCTTCGCCGATACTGTGACCCAATTCGTGACCTTCCTTCACCGTAATAGACGGTCCGACCTGAATATGCATATCCATATTGTATCTGCCGCCGCATTTTCGAGTTCTTATATAATGCGCGTTCCACACCCCGGGGAACGTCGAGGCTATTCGTTCGACTTCCGCGACAACTTCGGGTGGTGCCGCCCTGTCCATAACACTGTTGACGTTTTCCGAAATAATTTTTATAGCTACTCTAGCGACTAAAACCGCCACAATAGCTCCAGCGAGAGGGTCGGCGAGAGGATAACCGATGCGCGCCAGATATATTCCAACGAGAGCGGCAACGGAGGTCGCGCTGTCGCTGAAAGCGTGAGCGCTTCCCGCCGCGAGGCCTTCACTGCGGTGCATTTTACCAGTCTTACGCAGATAAACACCCATTATGAATTTCAAAACTATAGATATGCCGGCGACAACCAGCGCGGTTTTTCCCGGAATACCGGGGATATCGCCAAAAAAAGAGTTTACCGACCGCGCGATAAGCCCTATCGCCAGAATTAGCAATATAGCGCCGAGCGCCATCGAGGCCAGACATTCCGCTTTCGCGTGACCGTAGGGATGGCCCTCGTCCGGCGGTTTTTCCGCTTTCTTAATGCCGATTAAAAGAAAGACATCGCCGATAAGGTCGGAGAGTGAGTCCGCACCGTCCGCCAGAAGGGCCGAGCTTTGGGAATAAAGGCCGACCCCTATTTTTGCGATAACCAGACCGGTATTGACCAGGAGGGCGGCTTTTGCAGCTCGGCCTTTCGATGACATAGCCTTATCAGGCCTCCGGCTCCTTTTCTTCGTCCTCGTCGATGAACTTGATTTCCTCCGGCGGCTTACCCATATTCTCCAGCATCCATTCGGCGCTTTTTACAAGCTCACAGTCCGGGTAGTCGTCGATAACCCTCTGGAAATAGGTCCCGGCCTTGTCGTAATCCTGCAGATACTCGGAGTAGTTGAATCCTATCATAAATATCGCCTTGAAGTTATCTTCCCGGTCGGGATAGACCTCGAGCATCTTTTCATAAACTGCAATCGACTCTTTGACTTTCTCTTTTTGAAGATATATTTGCGCGGCCTCGTTGTAGCCCTGAGGCGTAATCTCGGCGAATATAACGTTCGCATTTTCGGGGTCGCTACTTTCGAGCATTACCGCCATACGGTATTTAATCCAATTTTTAAGGGTATCCGCTTTTTCTTCGGCGAACGCGAGAGCCTCGGCCATATAAGTCTGTCCTTTTTTCGTATCTGCGAATTTATCCGCCGCCTCGAGCTTAAGCTCGAGCAATTTCGAATTGTAATCGTTTATTTTTTCCGATTCGGGGTAATACTTAATCAGGCTCTCGTAGGAAAATATCGCGTCCTCGATATTCCCCTGAGACAGCATTTCCTCTGCTTTAGCGACATATTCTTCTTCGGTTAGACGAACGCCTGAACACCCGATAAACGACGTAATAATTAAAAAGAATGATACACAGACAATCGTCCTGCGCATAATACCTCCTGTTAACGGTTTATTGATTTATTCCCGCGCTAATATAGGGAGCGCGGTTTTCGGTGTCAAGTATTTAAAGAACTGGCGAAACGCGGGAATGGATTGCATATAAAAATTTCGATAATAGGGCTCTCTATGCGATAGCCGACCGGCCCGATGGAACTGACCTTTTATACTTTTTGTTAACTTCACACGGTTGTGGAGCGCTCTATTCCCGAGTATAAAAAGGACATCCACTGCCCATCGGCTGTCACGCTCCGTGCTATGCCCTCATAAGGATTATTGAAACATCACTATCGGGCGCACGGACTCCCCATCCCACAAAGACACCACCCTCGCGCCAGCCGATAGAATCCTAACCGACTTACCCGACGAGTTGGTCGACTTGTTCCCGGCAAAAAGTAACTGTTGTTTAAGTAGTCCTACAGTTGAAGTTGTAGTCTACGGTATTTGCGGGATTATTCTCGAGAACACTTTTAGCAAGAAAACCCCTTGCGTATTCGAGGGTATTAAATTAAATTTTAAGAAAATAACATCCCTGAAGGAGAAAAAGATGAGATTCGCTTGTTTCTTCGCTGCCGTTTTTATTCTTGCCACAGTGGTTTTCGGTGGAACTGTCGAAGGGGAAGTAATCTATTCCGGCACTATGACAGGGACTATCGTCATCGGTTTTCTTCCCGAAGGCGCCACCGGATTCGACCCGCTGACAGACCCGTTTACGACATTATCGGCGCCGGGGGAGTATTCCCTTTCTGACGACTCGTTTGTCGATGGTGTCGATTTCTACGGTATGGCGTTTATGGGCACCGGTTATCCGATTCCTATGCCCGCCAGCGGCAACCCGGCGGGGATGACTCCGGAGCCGGTGGTCCTGACCGGAGGTATCGCCACCGATGTCGATATCACACTCGAAGAAAGCGGGACTATCGGAGGAAATATAATCTACGCCGGAGATATCCACCAGATTTGTGTCGAGGTTTGGGACAAATTCCCGGAATTTCTGGGCGGTTCCGCCGAACTCGAAGGCACGTTCTGCGTCGGCGATACAGTCTATGAACTGAACGATATCCCTGCCGGCGCGAAAAGCGTCAAAGCCTTCGCCGATATCAACGGTAACGACCTGTTCGACGATGGCGAACCGATTGGGGTTTATGATGGGCCATTCGGCGAATTGATATTTGTCGGTGGCGGTGGTTTGTCGGAGTCGGAGGTAGATATTACGATTCCCGGGACGATTGTCGCCGAGAAAACCACACCCGAGGAATTCGCTATCCACGTGTCGCCGAACCCGTTCAACGCGTCTTGCTATATCGAGTCTCCCGGAGCAGTGGAAATATTCGATATATCGGGCCGTCTCGTAAAAGCATTGCCCAACGCCGGACGCTGGAACGGCACCGATGAAAACGGCAATATTCTCCCGTCGGGTTCGTATCTCGCCCGCGTTACATATAAAGGGGTATCGAAAACGACAACCTTACTATTGATGAAATAGACCAGAAGTTCGTAGAACGGATTTATAACTTACGCGAGGGATTTCCCGAAACGAACAACTTGTTTGTATTATGCGCATCCTGATTGTCGAACCATACTACGGAACCAGCCACAGAAGCCTTATCGAGGGTCTAATTAACCGGCTTCCCTTCGAGACCGAGCTTCTTACTCTCTCCCCCCGAAAATGGAAATGGCGTATGCGCGGCGGCGCATGGATACTCGGCGAAACAGCGAAATCGATTCAACCGTGCGACGTTATTTTCGTTTCCGATTTTCTCGACCTGCCGGCTTTTCTAGCTCTCGGGCCGAAATGGCTGCGCGATGCTTTCAAAATCGTCTATTTCCACGAGAACCAGTTGAGCTATCCGGCGAGAAACGAGGACGAACGCGATATCCATTTCGCACTGACCAACGTCGAAACCGCGCTTACAGCCGACCGACTTATTTTCAACAGCCTGTTCCATCTCGAAGAATTCACCGGAGCTATCGAAGGTCTGGTGAAAAAGTTCCCCGACTATCGCCCGGAGGGTATCGCCGAGAAAATTTACGCGAAATCTTGCGTTATCCCTGTTCCGCTCGACCTTTCCGAATTCCTCGATTGGAAACCGAAACGCGGCCCGCTGTCCGTTCTGTGGAACTGTCGATGGGAATACGACAAGGCTCCCGAACGCTTTTTCAAAGCCCTATTCAATCTCTCGAACTCGAATCTAAACTTCCGCCTCGCTGTCGCAGGGGAAAGCTTTCAGGACTATCCAGAGATTTTCGACGAGGCAAAGGATAAACTCGCCGATAAAATTACATCGTGGGGATTTCTCGAAACGCGCGAGAATTATCTCGAACTTCTGGCGGGCTGCGACGTCGTCGTTTCTACCGCGATTCACGAGTTCTTCGGCATCGCGATAGCGGAAGCCGTGGCTGCAGGGTGTTTCCCGCTCGTGCCGAACAGACTGGCATACCCCGAAAGATATCCGAAGATGTTCCTTTACAATAGCGACGACGACCTCGAAAAACGCCTCGGCGATATGATGAAAGACCCCGACTGGACACGCCGCATCGACGCCCGCGCACTTGTAACCGACCTCGACTGGCAAGAACTCCTGCCGGCGTATATAGAGATACTGAAACCGTAAATCCGCGCCGTGCTCCCTCGGTTTCGTCATTCCCGCGAAAGCGAGAATCACAAAGTTGTGTAGTGTTATTCGACATTATACTATTTGAGATTCATTTGTTATTTGCGTTTTGACATACTAAAATTCGCCATTTTTCAGTAATCTCGATTCTCGATTCAATATTTTCATAATCGCAATATAGAATGCACCGAGCCATTTATTAATCAAAACTATCTGTTAAGGCAGACGCCTATTGTTTGCCCTTGACTCCAATCGTCGACATAGATAAGTTGTAATCGTTAGATTCGAGAAATCAAAACGAGGTTTAATATGACCGCCGAGAAAAAGGTTGTCCTGCTTTCCGGGATGCAGCCCTCGGGTGCGCTGCATATAGGCAATTACGAGGGCGCGCTTCGCAACTGGGTCGATTTGCAGAATTCCGGTAAATACAAAATGTTCAATTGTATCGTCGATTGGCACGCCTTGACCAGCTCGTCGGATGAGACCGAACTGCTCGTTCCGCGCATTTATGAGATGGCGGCGGATTTTATCGCCGCGGGCCTCGACCCTGAACAGACCGCGATATTCGTCCAGAGTCAGGTCAAGGAGCACGCTGAACTACATCTTCTTTTGTCGATGATAATCCCTATACCGTGGCTGGAACGAGTCCCGAGCTACAAAGAAAAACGCGAGACGCTCGGACTCGATAACTACGGCTTCCTCGGCTATCCGATATTGCAGACTGCGGATATAATTATCTACCGGGCACGCGTTGTTCCGGTCGGCAAGGACCAGCTGGCGCATCTGGAGATAGCGAGGGAGATTGTCCGGCGATTCCATTATCTCTACGGCGAGGTCTTCCCGGAACCAGAGGCGCTCGTTACGAAACATGCGGTTCTTCCGGGGACGGACGGCCGGAAGATGTCGAAGACCTACGGCAACTATATCGCTCTCGGCGACGGACCGGATATTATTTGCGAGAAGGTGAAAAATATGTTCACCGACCCGGAGAAGATACACAAAACCGACAAAGGTCACCCGGACAGATGCCCGGTATATATTTATCGGACGATTTACGACGCCGACCTACCTGTGGACCTCAAAGATAAATGCGCGTCGGGTGATGCGAGTGTCGGCTGTGTCGCGTGCAAAAAAGCGCTTATGCAGGCGATTGTCGATTATTTCGCCGATTTTAGAGCTAAACGGAGCGAGCTTCTCGCGGATAAGGCGCAGCTGGACGCTATTCTCGAGGACGGCGCGAAACGCGCGAGAGAACGTGCCGCGGAGACGATGATTTTGGTCAGAAAGGCGATGAATATGTATGGGAGTTGAGTGTGCGGAGTTGCACTGCTACGCCGGCTTGGGGGATGGTAGAAGGCGAAAGGCATCGACGCGTGGATAGAGGAACAAAAAAACGCGCCAAAACTAGATTCGCTTGTGTCGATATTAGGTATCATCCCTATGAATTTCCAGAGGGATAAACTAAATTTAAGGTAAAACATAATTGAGATAAGCTGGAATCGATATTATCAAATAAAAACGAAAGAAAGGCAGGCGGTGATATGCAAATCAAAGTCCCTTATGGCCAGGGCGAACAGACAATCACTATCGACGAAAAAAACCTCGCCGGCATTGTCCATCCCAACAAGGTCGATACGAAAGACGAATACGAAACGCTCCAGCACGCGCTCGCTAACCCAATCGGCACCTCTTCATTCAAAGATTTTATCTCAGGCGGCGGGAGTATCCTATTCATCGTCAACGACGGAACGCGTCCCACTCCGACCGCGAAGGTTCTCGACATCATCGAAAAAGATATCGAGGGTCTCGATATCAGCTTCATAATCGCTACCGGCGTGCATCGTGCGCCGACCGAGGAGGAATACCGCTTCATATTCGGCAAACACCTCGATAAATACCGCGACAGAATCCACTCGCACGACAGCAAGAATGACGAGATGGTTCATATCGGGACGTCGAAAAGCGGCACCGAGATGTGGCTCAACAAGCGCGGTATGGAGGCCGACAAACTGGTGATGATAGGCTCGGTCGAGCCGCATTATTTCGCGGGATACACCGGCGGACGTAAATCGTTCCTGCCGGGTATAGCCTCCTATTCCACAATCGAGCAGAACCACAAATACGCGCTTTTGCCAGAGGCGAAGGCACTCGCGCTCGACGGTAACCCAGTCCACGAGGATATGATAGACGCCCTCAAGGTTATCGCCGACAAGCCGATTTTCTCTATACAGACGGTCCTCGACCGCGACCGCAAAATCTACGCCGCGACCGCTGGGCATATCCACAAATCGTTCTACGCCGCCATCGACAAGGCCACCGAGGTCTTCTGCGTGCGCATCGAATCGAAAGCCGACATAGTCGTCAGCGTCGCGCCGTATCCGATGGACGTCGACCTCTATCAATCGCAAAAAGCGCTCGACAACGGTAAACTCGCCTTAAAAAACGGCGGGATTCTGATACTCGTTTCTAAATGCCGCACCGGAATCGGCCACGATACGTTCTACAAATTGCTCAGCGCGTGCGACACCGCTCAGGAGGTCCTCGACGAAATCGACCGGGGATACAAACTCGGTTACCACAAGGCCGCCAAAATGGCGGAAATAGGGGTCTGGGCGCAGATGTGGGGCGTTACCGAACTACCGGACGACGTGATGAAAAACGTCCTGTTGAGGCCGTTCGGCTCGGTCCAGGAAGCCGTCGACGAGGCGATAAAAGTCAAGGGCGCCGACGCGAAAGTCCTATTCCTTATGGACGGCAGCATCACTGTCCCGCTATTGTAAGAAGGGACCGTGTCTTAGGGAGTTGTTAGGGAGGTTGTTAATTACCCTGCGGAAAAAAATTAACGGGTCGAACGTATTGCTCGGTGTTAATTAGGGTTTGTGGTTGATATAAATATAAACAGAAAAAACAAAGCTATTGTTCGTCGGATTTCCTAAGGCTGACGAAGCAATCTCATCGGATAACCGTATCCTAAAGGGCTCGGTTTATTTTTGGGCGACCACGTAGGGTCGTCATTACGGAACACTATTATGACAAACGAAATCGGTTTCGACAACGAAAAATATCTTAAGGAGCAAACCGCCGCGATACTCGAAAGGGTCGAGCGGTTCAATGACAAGCTTTATCTCGAGTTTGGCGGAAAGCTCCTTTTCGATTATCATGCATCGCGCGTTCTGCCGGGGTTCGACCCGAATGTCAAAATGCGGCTTCTGCAGGAACTCAAGGATAAAATCGATGTCGTCCTCTGTATCTTCGCCGGGGATATCGAGCGCAAGAAGCTCCGGGCTGATTTCGGAATAACCTACGATTCGGACGCGCTGAAAACTATCGACGATTTCGCCGATTGGGGGCTTAAAGTTACCGCCGTAGTAATCACGCGATACGAGGGCCAGCCGTCGGCGAAGGCGTTCAAGAATAAACTCGAACGCCGCGGGATAAAGGTCTATACGCACAAATTCACGAAAGGCTATCCGAACGATGTCGAGACGATTGTCAGCGACGAGGGCTACGGAGCGAACAAGTATATCGCGACATCGAAACCGATAGTCGTAGTAACCGGCCCCGGTCCGGGCAGCGGCAAACTCGCGACCTGTCTATCTCAGCTCTATCACGAATACAAGAAGGGGGTCGAGGCTGGATACGCGAAATTCGAGACATTCCCGATATGGAATCTACCGCTCAACCACAAGGTAAATGTCGCCTACGAAGCGGCAACCGTGGATTTGAAGGACGTCAACCTTATCGACCATCACCATCTCGAGGCCTACAACGAAAAGGCGGTGAACTACAACCGAGATATCGAGGCCTTCCCGCTGGTCAAACGGATTATCGAGAAGATAACCGGCGGGGAGTCGCTCTACAAATCGCCGACCGATATGGGGGTCAATCGCGCCGGTTTCGGCATCGTCGATGACGAGGTTGTGCAGGAAGCCGCGCATCAGGAGATAATCCGCAGGTATTTCCGGTGCGCATGCGAATACGCGATGGGATTTGTCGATAAGGAGACGCTCGACCGGTCGAGGCTGATTATGGAGAAAATCGGCGCGAAGGTCGAGGACCGGAGAGTCGTCGAACCAGCGCGTAAAGCCGCCGTTGACGCCGAAAAGAAGGGCAAGGGCAACGAGGGGATTTACTGCGGCGCGGCTATCGAACTCGACGAC
>Ga0180301_10001934_pt1 | contig 16228 bp, 17 predicted proteins | sample GuaBasSediGuay16_FD_121797 | JGI IMG/M metagenome (GOLD analysis project Ga0180301, IMG submission 121797) | Subseafloor sediment microbial communities from Guaymas Basin, Gulf of California, Mexico - Guay16, Core 4569-2, 12-15 cm | ecosystem: Environmental > Aquatic > Marine > Hydrothermal... | reverse complement strand
CGTTCCAATAATTCAAGCTCTTCCATACCGATCACGTTCTACTCCATAACCTCAAATGCCTTAAACACTCCCCTCAAACGAGGCTGTCAGGCTGTAGGTGCTATACCCCCCACCCATCTATTTATATAATAAATTATTACTATGTAATCACTTGTGAATCTTCTTTTTTGGTTTTAGGTTTATTTTGCTATTGTCCAGATCACTGGTTGGCGTTTTCTTGGGCGTTGACAATTTTTCATGGCTTATAAATTGTATAGATAATCAATAGGAGACTGGACACTGTGATCTTCCAACTCCGACATGTTCTGGCAGTCACCAAAGATGATTTTGTCTCTCCATTCACCTTTCATCTTGTATATTCTCCTTCAGTTTCTAAGCATACTCTGGCTTTTTATATAGCGAAGAGTGCTGCTAATCACGATCTGTCTTCTTGTCTTTATGGTGCTTAGAACGGTGCAGGCAAGAAGCAGTAGGTGAACCAATTGTTACATTTTATATAAAAAAATCATGATTAATTACTATTCTGAATCCATTTGTCTCTGCTTCTTTCTTTAAAGTATCAAGCACCTCACTTCGCGAATTGTTTAAAGATCTTATCTCAAAATCATCGCCAGTTGTAAGCTTTAAAATTGGAACAGGATTATAATTCACGTCACCAATTTTTACATCTTCCAAGTTCGTGAATAGCATCATCTTCAATAGTCCATCTTTTATATCACCCAATGAAGGCAGATTATTTGTTTTGGTATGTTTTCCTTCAATGAGGTAGAGATTTTCTCCATGTATTTCCACCTCATCACAGGTAAGATAGTAATAGCCGCCGAGATAGTTTTTGATTGTGAGCTTTGCCTTATCTCCTGTGAGATGTTCTTTGGGTTGGGATGTGATGCTTTCCCTTTTCTGAGCTTTTTCTGCCAGATCTCTCGATAATTCCATAAAGATCTCTTTACCATTAAGAATCTTATTAATTCTTCTTTCAGCAGATTTGTAGGAGTGCATTTCAACGCTAAGTCTATTAGATATATCTGAATAAGATTTTAATGACTTCTGCCCAAGTTTACCTACATTATCTATCTGCGATAGGTTCCAATGCAGGGCATCAGATTGGTATGATAGAAGCTTCTGAATCTCCCCTTTTATATGGTCTAAATCGAATCTCTGGTCAGTGATTTTATGTCTGTATCTCGAACTCCTTTTTGCATCAGTATAATAGGATATGATCACATAAACACCAAGTAAACTCATTAAAGAAACTGTATCCCATTGTAGAAAGTCCCTATCGCCTTTTTTGCCCTCATCTTTTACTATCGGTATGATTGTTGCCTTTTTACCAGAAAAGCCAAGCGAATCGTAAACTCTTGTGTATGGGTACGATCTTGTTCTCTTTGGAGAAACCCACCAGCTTACCGCAAGTTGGTTTTTATTGATTTCTAAAATAAAAGTTGCATCTGTTGAAAATGCTCGATCAAGCTCATCAAAATCGAAAATGTTGAGCTCTCTACATAAAAACGGTGTATATTTCAGTCCTTTGATCTCAGCGAGGATGTTCATTTCATCGCCTCTTGTGATTGTTTTTTACCCGCTCTTGGAGTTCTGTTCTCAGATGCTTTATGTCGTCTCTGATTGTTATTTCAAAATTAGGCTTTTCGCCTGTCAATGTGGATTGATTCACTTTCAACTTTTCTTTAACGACATCCAGTAGTTCTAAGTCGATCTCGTAGCCGACACATCCTCTGCCCAAATCAAGAGCTACCTTTAAACTCGTTCCCGATCCCATAAACGGGTCTAAAACGATCTCATTATGGTAAGAGAATAATTTTATCAGTCGGTAAGGTATTTCATCTGGAAACGCTGCTATCCCCTTCTCTAACCTGTTATTGTTTGGCAGTACGTTCGTGATCTGCCACACGTTCAGATACCATTTCTCTTTTTGAAACTCCTCTATGCTTATCTTTGATGCTTCTTTGACTTTTTTTGAGATTCTTTTATAATCGAAATCTCCGTTTTGAAATATTAAGATAGATTCTTGCAAATTGTCGGGATAATAATACATCGGATAGGGGTGCTGTAATAAAACCCCGCTTCTTCTGCTTATGCGAATATATCCCTCTGGTTTTAACCAGATTATCTTTTCTCTATATTTGAAGCCCTCTTCTATGAATACTCTTGTTATGTCTGCAACAACAGGATATTTTTCTCCTCTTATCAACGTATCATCAACAACAAAAGCAGCAATCCTCCCTTCGTCAACAACTCTCCTTAATTCTTTCGCTGTATTTCGTATCAGATCTATAAATTGGCCATAACTATCAAATAAGTCAGGATAGTCAAAAGGGGCATTGAAATAAGGTGGTGAAGTTACGACTAAATGGACACTGTTATCTTCCAACTCCGACATGTTCTGGCAGTCACCAAAGATGATTTTGTCTCTCCATTCACCTTCCATCTTGTATATTCTCCTTCAGTTTCTAAGCATATTCTGGCTTTTCATATAACGTTCTGGCATATTAAAGAGTTGGAGTGCTAATGCTTCAATGTACTCTGTTCTTTCAAGTCCTGTTATCCATCTTCTGGGTATGGCGTTTATTCCGTGGCGTGCGCCTTTGATTGCTCCTGTCATGCATGCCACAGAGTCTGTGTCGCCTCCGATGTTTGCGGCTGTTATGACTGCTTCTTCAAAGCTACGGTATTTTGTGGTGCAGAGGAGGGCTGCTGGCACGGTCTCGTAGACCGAGTTTGAGACTCCCTCTCCTGGGAAGAATTCTTCGATAGCTGAATTCGTGTGTAGAATCTCTTTTATTCGGTTTGTTAATGTTTTATCAACTCCTGCTACCATTCCAATTATTTTTCGTAGCATCTCCTCGGCGGGGGTATTTTTTAGGCTCAGGTAGACTGCTGTCGCGATGGCGATGGCACCTGCTATGGAACCACTGCCTGTGTGTGTGGGACATGATGATAGTTGTGCATTGTGGGCGACCTCGCTTGGGTCTCTGGATGAGAGCCCGATTGGTGCTGCTCGCATGGCTGAGCCACAAGAGTTCACAGGTATTCCAGATTCCTGCCAGTTTGCACCGTTCAGCAGGTTTTTTATTGCCTGAATGCTCGTTGGTCCAACGAGGCGGTTAAGTTCAGGTTTTGCCAGCAGTTTCTCGCCCCATTCTCGAAGTTTGTCTGAGAAGACCTGAAGATCGAATCCCCACGCTTCTATTATCGATTCTGCGAGGAGTATCATCTGCTCGGTGTCGTCTGTGTACTGGCCCGGGAGTAGCTTGTGGTTCGGATGGCCCGGGGGTGCACGCCCATAATCCATCACTCTCTGGGTTCCTCGGAGTTGCTTGATCTCGCTTCGAGTCAAGCCTTCAACCTGCATTCCCAGGGCATCGCCAACCGCAGCACCGACGAGGCATCCCTTATACTTTTGCAGCAGATTCTTATCAATTTCTGACATCCAACCTACGTATCACCACTTTTGATCATACTTTTGTCCGTCCAAAGAGCCAGCTTCCGATAGCGGTTGTGATAGTTGCAAATAATAGTAGTACTATCATGCATACAGTGATCGGTATCTCTGGTTCGCCATAGAGCGCCCACCTGAGCGCTTCCACTCCATAGGTTAAGGGGTTCAGGTACACCGCGGTCTTGAGCCACTGGGGGAGTTGTGACAAGGGGAAGAACGCACCGCTTAGAAGCACAAGCGGCATGGTTAGAAAGCTCATCACCATCTGGAAGCCTTCATGGCTCTCGATTCGTGATGCAAGGGCAATCCCGAGGCTGATAAAACCAACACCGATTACGAACATGATCGGGATGCTTGCAAGAACACCTATTAGGGACTGGTACTCTACGCCCACGCTGCCTGCGATTATCATCAGAAGTATCCCTTGTATCATCGCGGTCGTAACGCCTCCAAATGCCTTTCCGAGCGCAACAAAGAAACGGCTCACAGGTGCTATGAGTATCTCTTTTAAGAATCCGAATTCACGATCCCATAAGATAGAAACGCCGCCGAATATGGATGAGAACAAGATTACCATCGCGATGATTCCAGGTGCCATGAACTCCCTGTAACTTTCAATGTTATAGCTTGAACCGATTGCAGTTCCGAGTATTATGAGGAAGAATAAAGGGGTTGCGAGCGAACCCACGATTCTGGATTTGGCACGCTTGAATCGCAGCATCTCCCGAAGCCACATCGTATAAACAGTCTGGAACGCCCGCATCGCACTCATCTGGTCTCACCGCTTGCTTGTCTGAAGCTTGTATCTCACACGTGTGAACTCGTTAGCAAACTCATCCCTGATCCCACGACCCGTGTGATGCACGAAGACATCATCAAGCGTGGGCTTCCTCACAGTCACCGACTGGATACTGATACCTGATCCGAGAGCGGTCTGGAAGACCAAAGGTATCACTTCGTCACTCCGCTCAACCGTGAGATATACGGTTGAATCTGTGATCTTGGCACTCGAAACGTACGGAGATTCCTCATACAACCGCAAAAGTCTCTTCCCATCCCCACTACTTGCCAATCGAAGCGTTATAATATCGCCACCGAGTGCGCTTTTCAGTTGCTCTGATCCACCGAGTGCAGTGATTCGCCCATGATCGATTATAGCAATACGATCACACAGAGTATCAGCCTCCTCCATATAATGGGTGGTGAGCATCATGGTAACACCCTCTTCACGATTGAGACTGCAAATATACTCCCAGATATGAAACCTTGTTTGAGGGTCAAGCCCAAGTGTTGGCTCGTCCAGAAAAAGAACCTTCGGATGATGCATAAGCCCCCGTGCAATCTCAAGACGACGCATCATGCCACCCGAATAAGTCTTGACCAGAAGATCTGCTTTATCACTCAACTCCACAAGCCGAAGAACCTCAGTTATCCGTTCTCTTCGAAGCTTCTTCGCCATGCCATAAAGCCTTCCATGAAGATCAAGATTCTCCCGCCCAGTGAGACGATCATCAAGCGTTGTTCCCTGAAAGACAACCCCGATAGCCTTGCGAACCGCTGCAGCCTCACGCACCACATCAAAACCACAGACCCTGGCAGTACCAGTCGTTGGGCGCGACATCGTGGAGAGCATATTGATGAGGGTGGTCTTCCCAGCACCATTTGGACCAAGCAAACCAAAGAGCTCCCCCTCACCAACAGCGATACTCACCCCATCCACCGCTACCAGACCATCGAACGACCTGGCAATACCATCAGTTACAATAGCATCCACACCTCTTCACTCCGTTCACTGCACTTCTCATCTACAATGCATAGGTTTAATAAGCCTTTCATGCAAAAGTTAAGATGACAGATGTGGCAGGAGATTTCACGCTTCGGAAAAAAACTTGTAGCCTCGGGACTCGTGGAGTCCCACTTCGGAAACATCAGCCTCAAAATAGGGAGTAAAATGCTTATAACCAGAAGCGGCATAGCCCTCGACGACATAACCGAGAACGGCGTTGTGGAAATCGACCTCAACACTCCTTCGAGTCTCGACATCATTGCATCCTCAGAAACAATCGTCCACCGTGCAATCTACAAAAACACCTCAGCACTCGCAATAATCCACGCCCACGCACCCTACGCAGTGATCCAATCCTTCATCGAAAAAACCGAGAGCCTAAAGCCAATCGACAGCGAAGGACAATACTTCCTCCACGAAATACCAATCGTTCGCGGCGGCGTGGGAACACCCGAACTGTCACAAAACACAGCCACGGCACTACGAGAACACCGAGGAGTAATCGTTTACAGCCACGGAACGTTCGCCACAGGCAAGATACTCGAAGAAGCCTTCGTCACCACCACACAGATCGAACACAGCTGCAAAATCAAATACTTCGTTGAACTCCAACAACAAAAAACGGTCTGACGACTTTGTCTTGGATTCACTTGTGTCGCGGGATTGAAATTGGAAAAATACATAAATAATAGGGATATAGGAGCTAAAGAAGATTGGAAGATTGAGGTTTATGAAAAAAAGATTTATTTGTATAGGTGGTGGTGTTGGTCCAATGGCAGGTGTTGAACTCCACAAAAAAATTATTGAAAACACTGTAACAGATGGTACCGATCAGGACCATTTAGAATTTTATCACTTTTCTCGTTCTCCCGATATTGGAGACAGAACAATATTTTTATTGGGTGAAAATATTGAAAACCCTGCAGTAGGGATGTTTCGTACAGCACAAGTAATGGGAAAAGCTGCTCAAGCTATTGATAGGAAACCAGTGTTAGGAATTCCGTGCAACACTTTCCATGCACCAATAATATTTAATACTTTTTTACAATTATTAAAACAAAATAATATAGATATGCAAGTTTTAAACATGATAGAAGAGACAGGTAAATTTATAGAAGTATCATTTTCAAATTTTAAAAAAATTGGCCTTATGTCAACAACTGGAACAAGAGCTGTCCGTGTTTACAATCAAGTGCTAGAACCGTTTGGTTTTGAGATTATTGAGGTTTCGGATCGAGTGCAGAGAGAATTACATGATTCTATTTACAACATAGAATGGGGCATTAAAGCAAAAAGTCCAGTAAGTGATAAGGCTCGTAATAATTTTTTAGAATTTGTTAGAATACTGGTGAATAAAGGGGCAGAAGCAATTGTTTTGGGTTGTACGGAAATACCACTAGCATTGCCAGAACAAAAGATTAACAATACTCCTCTAGTGGATCCAATGTTTGTACTGGCAAGAGCCTTAATTCGTGAAGTGGATAGGGAAAAATTAAAAGAATAAAACTCTCTTCGATACCCTAAACCTATTTATTACTATAAATATAAATAAATAATTTATCTATATAAATAGACTGTATAGCAGGAAATTGACATAAATACGAAATTTAGAGTTATTACTTAATTTTTATCCCAAATAGAGCAATCCGTGGTTATTTGGATAAAATAATGCTCCGCAGTTCTGCTGCAGCATCTTCAGGAGCCACGCTATTGATACAAATGCCTGTGTTCTCTTCAAAACCGGCAGAGACAGAAAGCCTGGGGAAGACTTTCACATGGAGATGATAACTCTCAACATCACACTGGAAAAAGACGTAATTGTAGGAAAAACCTCCAAAAAACTCACGCATAGAAGAGAGAATATCTCTTAAGATAGATGCAAATGAAAAAACGTGATTCAAACCTGTTAAATCAGAAAAATGCTTAATAGGTGCGATCCACACCTCGAATGGATACCGTGAAAAGTAAGGCGCAAACGCCACCCAACCATCACGCATCAGGATGAGACGTTCAGACCCAGCTTCGCACTTAATAATATTGCAGAAACGACACTCTTTGCCATCAACTTCCAGTGAAAAACGAGGTGGTATAAGGGGAAGAGCAACCAGTTGGGAATGGCTGTGAGCGATCGAAGCACCAGCAGAACTGCCATGATTCTTGAAGAGTGAGACGAACTCAACACCAGAAACACCCATGTAAAACTCGTACCTATCCTTGTACGCACCAACGAGCCGTGTGATCTCAGCATCTGAAAAAGACGACGGCTCATGATTATGTATTGGAGTTTCAACGATCACTTCATGAAAGCCAAAACCACGAGCTATAGGGTCACCAGAAAACCTATCAGGCGAGAGCACAGGATATCGATTCGGAAAACAACGCACGAGCCAATCACGCACCACTCCACAACTTTCATCAGACTCGACCCCCTCATCTGTGTACACCGCGGTTGCTGGCGGAGTTTTATCTTCACTCCCCAAACAGAAGACGCAACCCCTGTCACTCCCATAATCGCCAATCGATACATCTGTTTTCCTAAATTTAGAGAAATCAGAGGGGCGAAAGCCACGCTGTGGTGCTATAATACAATACTCCTCAAGAAAATAATGCTTGCGTATCTCAGACATCAGCACACCAGAGTATTACAACTGAAGAACGAAGATCACTGTTCCTATATAGAGATACCGACGTGGCATTGAGCGATAGCTTTTTAGCAGATTATGCAGTACGCAAGAGATCGATTAGAATCATGAACCCCAAAATAGCGATGTTCCTCTTGATAATCTCTCTATCAATTCTTGTACCTGGTTGTGTCGATGAGAGAGAGGTAGAGACCAATAATACAACGAAACCGCCGATAAGCGTTGCCACAATGGACGATCTGATCCCAACAGACAACCTGCCGATAGGAATCACATACCTCGGAACTCATGAAATAACGATCGACTCCCCTGAGGCGAATGCCACAGAAGCAGTGTACAAGAACAGCGAAGGAATAGACTTCTACGTTCGGGTGATAAAAAGAGAGAGCAACAAAGCCGCAGAAGAGTTAATTGACGAATACAAGTCCCAATACAAGAATTACCCCTACGATCCCTTCGAAGAAGTGGCGTTGAACAACCACACCGCAACCCAAGTAAGAGACAAGTCCCTACAGGGTGGAACACGCGTCTCCACCTACACATACGTATGGAACAATGAAAACTACGTATTCATCACCACAAGCAACCTGGCTGATAACAATTCACCAACCTTCAAACTCGCAAAAGCAATCGGATACTAACCCTGTGGACTGTGGAAGTCATTTGATGCTGATAGATCGAGGTTAGGTGCGGGGGAAGGGATTCGAACCCTCGGACCTCTTCAGGAACAGGCCCTGAACCTGCCGCCGTTGGCCACTTGGCTACCCCCGCGCGTTGAATTATACTCTCGGTCTTTTCTGTGTTGTAAGATGAGTTATTATCCCGCCTCCCAGACTCGAACCGGGGACATCGCGGTATCTGCGCTTTTTGTGTGCACCTCGCAGAAGGGCACATAACATGACTACAGCCGCGCACTCTACCACTGAGTTAAGGCGGGTCTGCTGTGTTCAAATTCCATAGCCAGAATGGTATTTATCACTTTCGCAGCCCTTATGTGAAGGCGAAAGTGTTAAGTAAGCTGCATGCCGTAGCTGGTCGGTGGTGTGAAGGAACTATGTATCGAAAAGCTCTTTTCTTGGCCCTGCTGCTCATTTTTACACTTGGGTTGGGGTGTGTTGATGATGGATCGGTTGTTCTCATCGATGGTTCAAGCACTGTCTTTCCAATTACCGAGGCTGTTGCTGAAGAATTCCAGATTGTAAATCCTAGCGTTATGATCACAGCTGGTGTGAGTGGCACAGGTGGTGGGTTCAAGAAGTTCTGTGCTGGGGAGATTGACATCAATGGTGCTTCAAGGCCTATCAAAGAGAGCGAGATTACAGCGTGTGAGAAAAACGGGGTTGAATACATCGAGCTCATGGTAGCGTACGATGGTATCACGGTTGTGGTAAATCCTGATAACGACTTTGTCGATTACCTCACGGTTGAAGAGCTCGGAGAGATCTGGAAACCTGAGAGCAGAGTGGAAAAATGGAGTGATGTGCGACCAGGTTGGCCTGATAGAGAAATATTCCTTGCTGGTCCTGACACCGATTCTGGGACATTTGACTACTTTACAGAGACAACTATGGGTGAAAGCGGTGCAAGTCGTTCCGACTACACGAAAAGTTCTGATGACGATATGCTGGTACGAGCGGTTGCTGGCGAGAAAGATGCACTTGGGTACTTCGGATACGCATACTACGCTGAAAACCAGGACAAACTCAAGGCAGTTCCGATCGACGCGGGGGAAGGGCCCATGTATCCAACGCCAGAAACTATTGAAAAGAAGGAATACTCGCTCTCTCGACCTCTCTTTATCTATGTGAACACAGAGTCTCTGGAACGACCAGAGGTCTTTGCATTCGTCGAATACTATCTCCAAAACAGTGGATTTTTTGCTAAAGATGTTGGATATGTGTCACTTGCTAACGAGACAAAGAACGAAATGCTCGAACGACTGAAATAACACTAAAACTGATACGAAACAAATAAATAAGAGAAGTATTGTTATTGATTTGTTGATTGGCTGGCGGAATTTAATCTCATGTGCATTATACGAGTGGAGCGTCTTCAGAAGAGATTTAAGAGTATTGTTGCTGTTGATAACGTTAGTTTTGGTGTTGAAAAAGGAGAGATTTTCGGTTTCTTGGGTCCAAACGGTGCTGGGAAGACTACGACTATAAGAATGCTCACAGGATTACTCACTCCTGATTCAGGAGATGTCTTCATAGACGGGATTGATATGAGACAGAGTCCGATCATAGCTAAAATGAAGATGGGAGTTATCCCTGAGATGGGAAATGTGTATGTGGACTTAACTGCAAAGCAGAATATCATCTTGTCTGGCAAGTTCTATGGAATTTCAAGAGGAGAACTTGATAGGATAGCAGATGATCTTTTAGATAGATTTGAGCTTTCTGAGAGAAGAGACGATCTTGTGAAGAATTTTTCAAAGGGAATGAAACAGAGGGTTAATATTGCAAGTGCTATTGTTCACAGTCCTGAAATTCTATTTTTGGACGAACCTACCTCTGGACTGGATGTTCAGAGTCAACGGTTGATCAAAGATATTATTAAGGAAATGAACCAAACGGGAACAACCATATTTTTAACCACTCATAACATCGAAGAGGCTAATATATTATGCGATCGGGTGGGAATTATTAACAGAGGAAAAATAGCAGCTATTGACACTCCTGAAAGGTTGAAACGTGCCTTCGAAGAGACACAGTCAGTTGAAATCTCTTTTGATAAGCCGATTGACGGCAGCTTGATTGAAGAGAGTAAAATGGTGAGTCGAGTGGAAAAGCGAGGGGATAAGTGGAAATTATACACCGACAACCCGGATAAACTCGTGAAATATTTAGCCGAATTCGCCCAGGATCGCGATTTAGCATTTACGTCTATGGAGATATGTGGGGCAAGTCTGGAAGACGCATTTATGAAATTAACAGAGGTGAGAGAACGTGCAAGCTGAAAATCTAAACAGCCAATTCTTACGTGGGATAATGGTTGTAACCGAAAAAAATATCCAGATTTATTACACCAAGCCTCCAATTATAATATTCGGACTCTTGTTTCCACTCTTCATGTTCTTGGCTTTTTATCTTGGAAAAGAATTAGACTTTCAAATATTTTTCCCACGACTTTTAGCGATGTTTCTCTTCTTTATAGCTTCATCAGTAGGCCCACTGATCACGCCCTGGGAAAAACAAGCAGGAACTTACGAAAGACTGCTATCTTTCCCAGTTAACATCAATACAATTATCTTAGGAGACAGCGCAGCAGGAATGATCTTTGGCATCATGATAAATCTCGTCGTCTTGGCTGCAGGGCTAATATTTTTGAATTATAACTTAAATATTTTATTCTTAATAGCTGGCACACTCTTAGGCGCACTCTGCTTTTCTTCTCTTGGCGTGTTATTAGCATCCCCCTCGGTTCCCAACCCATCATATATCATGATGCTCTCCAGCCTTATCCGCTTCCCACTCATTTTCATAAGCGGAATTTTTATACCTATAGAAAACCTGCATGGGATCGGAAGAATATTGACCTACTTCTCACCCATCACCTACCTGGTTGACATATTCAACTATAGTTTCACAAGCCAGTCCCACATATCCATAATCATAGATTTCACAACACTATTAATATTCAGTCTAATATTTATATGTGGGGCAAACAAACTACATAAAAGGAATTTGATGAAAGGACTATGATTAGAAAAATAAACGTGGAATTGCGTGCTTTTACTGAGCGTTTTTTGTTTTAGGCCTATTTCCTCTACTTTCTTACTATTTGTATAATTATTCCAGCAGAGAAGATAATTACTCCAATCCAGAGCAGGTTTACTGTGGGAATCACTCGAAGTGTGAGCGGTACTCTGCTACCACCGAGTCCTTGGAATATTACGTACACGTCACCCGCAAATGGGTGAACGAGGTTGCGGTCGACGAGCGGGTAGGTTGCGCTTCCACCTTTTCCTGTTACGTATTCTGCGGATCCATCTCCTATTCGTAATCCGTCTTTGTATACTTCAAGGTGGGCCTGCTGGTAGCTTCCAGCATCACTGGTCTCTTCGATGCCTTCGATGCTTTTTGTGTCTGTGAAAATTAATAGGTCGAATGTTTTTCCCGTGGCGTTGCTGGTGAAGTTTGAGAAGAGCATGCCGTTTGCAGTGATCGTTGTTCCTTCTGGTATTTGGACTTCTTCGAGTGTTATCCATAGTTTTCCTGTGTTGTCGTCTATTTGGGCGTAGGTTATTGGGATCATGTGTGTTTCTACGCTGATGGTTTCGGTGATTCTGCCGCTGACTGTGACAGTTCTTCCATCGTACTCTGCAGGGTTTTCGTATATGGTAGCTATTCGTGTCCCAGGGTAGTCTTGTGTTTCATCGAGTCTACCCATCTCGATCTCTTTGAGTTTTATTCCGTAGCCATCCCCGATCTCCACGACTTCACCTCTGGCATGCAGCGGAATGCTGACTTGGTGTGTAGTGGTGAAGACTGTGCTCGTGATCGCTCCGATCAGTATCAGTCCAACTGCAAGGTGTATCAGTGTTGTTCCAGTGATTGCAAGTTTTGCCTGGGTCTTTTTGGTTCTTTTTATCCGTTGTGAAAATCGTGCTACACCGATTAATGAGTATATCAGTGGTGGAAATAGTGAAACGAGCGATATTGATCCGATGAACCTGTATAATTGTGATTCTGCTCTGAAAAATGGGTTTGCATGGTCCAATACATAGAAGTCAGGAGTTCTAAAAAATGCTGCGATCACTGTTCCGAGAGCAAACATCGCTAAAATTTTTGTCTGTTTCTCTCTTTCCTCGCGCTGATACTGGAGGCAGAAGCCGAGAACAAGCAACAAGACCAGTGTGACAGGATAGCCCAATGCATTGAAGAAAAATTTTGGGTCAGAGGTGATACTCACCTCAACACCCATCAGCAAGTTGAGAACGACAGGGAATGTTATGCCCCAGAACGATATAAAAGCAAGCACCACGAATATAACGACCGTGATGTAAAAAATATTGGATCTATTCACAAAATTGTGGGATGGTGTATGTGCTGGCAGTTCAAGATATCTCTTCAACCCGAGAACTGATAAAATCCCGAGGGATGCAACCAGCAATACAAGCAGGAACGTTCCTGTTGGCGCTTCACCGAAGGCATGAACCGAGTTGAATAGACCGCTCCTAGTAACCATCGCAGCATAGACCACGAGTACAAAAGTGAGGGCTGCAAGAACAGGAGCAGCAACTCTGGATTTATTCCTATCACTCTTATGCATTGATAACGCGTGAAGAAAGCCTGTCAGAGTGAGCCATGGTATCAATGATGAGGTCTCCACAGGATCCCAGCTCCAGAACCCACCCCACCCAAGGACAAGGTACGCCCATACACCACCGAGGGCTATCCCAAGTGTTAGGAAAAGCCAGCAGAACCTCGCCCACTGATCCACAAAACCAGTCCACTCATCATCTCGGGTGATAAGGTATACAATGGCTGATGCAAAGAGTACCCCGGCAAGAGCATAAGCGATGAAGACAACTGGTGGGTGAACAACCATCCATGGATTAACCAGAAGCTGGTTCATCCCACTCCCATCAAGCGGAACAAAGGTGCGCGGTAGACTGGGCTCGGCAGCATATATCAGTTCAAACGGGGAGTCCACAATCGTCAAGAGCACAAAGTAGGTTGCGATTATGAGCGATACTATCTGAACCTTCCTAATGAATCCTGAAACCAAACGATAGCGCTCACCCACCCAGAGCACAACTATAAATGCAAACCATGTCCAGAGTAGATACGTGCCAGCCTGACCTGCCCAAACACCAGAAATCTTATACAGGAATGGTAAATCCCTGCTGCTGAACTCCCAGACATAGATATAGGTGTAATCAGGGGCAAGAAAATAATAGGCCAGAAGCAATACATTGATTGTTAAAAGCAGAGTCGGGATGCGTATCAACCAGGGCAGGACACCCATGCAGAGATCGCTACCCCGTACCTCTCTCACAACGAGTCCGATGATCGCTACCAGACCGAGGACACCCACTATATACAGGATGAGATTCCCTGGCGTCAGGTTTTCTAAGACCATGCATCAGGTCTCCATTGCACTTACGTTGTGAAGGATCGGGATAAGCATATCGGGTGGCACAGAACCAACCCACCTGTTGAGTACATTCCCATCGCTGTCAACTATGAGAGTTGTAGGGATACTCCGCACCCCATACATCGAAGCGATCCCATCTTGATCATTATCAACATCAATTGTAAGCGGGATGATAAATCCTTCTTCAAGAGTCTTCACCACAACAGGATCTGAGAAAGTTTCATGACTATACTTCTCACAAGCCGAGCACCAAACAGCCCAGAAGCAGATCATCACAGGCTTTCCAGACTCCCTCGACAGATTGAGAGCCCCATCATAAGAGGTTAACCACTCCACACCAGACTCGTTCAAAACTTCGTTTTCATTCACACAACCAGGTGCAAGAATCGAGAAAGAAGCGACCAGCAATACCAAAACTACTGAGCCTATCAGTTTTTCCTGTCTCATTGTAAGCAACCACCCTCGTCCAACGCACGACTGGTATTTAGATTCTTCTATCGTATAAAAATAAATAGTAAGTTCAATCGTTCATAGGTACTTTGAAATCGTTTTTTCTATAGTTGCTTTGGGTACCACGCCCACTATGTGATCGACAAGCTCTCCCTTCTTGAAGAATAACAGGGTAGGTATCGCCATCAGCCGATGCTTCATCGATGTTCTGGGATTTTCATCCACGTTGAGCTTGCCAACAAGAGCCCTGCCCTCGTACTCTTCTGACAGCTCATGTATTATCGGAGTGAGCATTTTACAAGGCCCACACCACTCTGCCCAACAATCAACAACCACAAGAGAGTTTTTTTCAAGAATCTCATCTATATTGGAATCACTTAACTGAACTGGAGATGACATAATCTTACCTCGTCCCACGAGTATTTGTCCAAGTGATATAAAACGGTTGTGTTCAGCCAGATCCCACAGATCCACAGCAGGGAATAGAAATCAGATCAAAATTCTACCACTCTTATGTTGTTTCCTCAAAAGAGTTCTATCTCTTTTCGTGGTTTGTTCAGGAAATCGAGTTTTGTTGGTGTCCCTATCAGTTTGTACATATCTTCTCCAGGCGTGAGGTTGAGCAGGCTTGGATCGGTCGGTTTGACTCTTCGAAGCTCTGGTATTTTCGTGTATTTCTCGTTTTTGAGAATGGTGCTGTCTTTTAGGAAATAGTATGCTCCTCCCCGCCTCTCTCTAATTGGCTCGTATATTGATGCGAATTCTGATGATACCCAGTTGCTCATTTTAAGCCTGCTTTTTGACATGTTAATGGTTATATGCCCGTAATTGGGTGGTATTACCACTATATTTCCTATAGTTGCGTGAATCAGTACCACGTCTTCTATAATTCCGTTTTCTAGTTTTTGGAGCAAGTATTCCGCTTCTCCTTCCAATACCTGGTACACTTCTGTGTACGAGAGTTTCTCCCCTGGTACCATTGGGTGGTAGTGCCCCGCGGTTTTAACGTACTCTTCTCCGAGCATGCGGGGCGGTATAATCGTGATGTCGTATCGCAGGTGATGTTTTTCCATCGTAGCCTTCTCTTCGACAGTCTTGTAGAGTCCACGGTACATGTAATAAAGTGGTATGTTTTCGTGCTCTTCTGCCCAGCGTTGGTCGTATAATACGTCGGTTATGTCTGATAGCATGCGTGTGTCTGCGTCCCATTTTTTTCTTCCGAAGTTCAGCCTTTCTGCCTTCATATCCAATCATCTAATCTTCGTTTGGTTATTTATCTTCGTTTGATTATTGCGATGTCGCCGAGTGTTGTGTTTTTGTTTGTGGTTGTTTGTTTGTAGTTTTCTTTGGTTATTTGTTCTGTGAGTTTGATTTGGAGTGTGTGTTCGAGTTTTTTTCTGATGTTGTCTTCTGGGTGTATGTTTCCTCGTTCTATTTTGCGGATTAGGCTTGTTTTTTCGTTTATTTTGGATGCTAGTTCTTCTATTGTCCAGTTGTGTCTTTCGCGTGCTTCTTTTATTAGGGTGTCGTATCCTGTTTTTAATTCTTCTTTTAGTGTGTCGAAAACGTCGTGTCTGGTTTTTTTGGTGTGTAGGGTCTTGTTTGTGGGTGATATTTTCTGTGGTGTCGGTGTCCAGGTTTTTGTCGGTTTTCCGTGTTGTGCGCATTTGTTGCAGACTTCGAGTGTGGTGCCTTCGAGTGTGACTCGTTGGGAGCGCCCTCTTATCTCTTCTCCACAGATTTCACACTGCATATTTATCTCTTATCTCTCTATCTACTTTAAAGCTGTGG
>Ga0180301_10001932_pt1 | contig 16236 bp, 16 predicted proteins | sample GuaBasSediGuay16_FD_121797 | JGI IMG/M metagenome (GOLD analysis project Ga0180301, IMG submission 121797) | Subseafloor sediment microbial communities from Guaymas Basin, Gulf of California, Mexico - Guay16, Core 4569-2, 12-15 cm | ecosystem: Environmental > Aquatic > Marine > Hydrothermal... | reverse complement strand
CTTTATTATTTGATTCATCTAAGTAGTAATCAATTTTCTCATATATTTTTGAAACCTTAGTGTTATCATTAAACGTAACTAGTAATTCAGTTGGGTAAATTTCGTTTAACAACTCGCTCTCATAAAATATTGGAAAACATCTGCATCTACACGTCTCAAAGTATCTAAGCGGTAGCGCATCAACACTCTTAAGTATATTTATAGATATTTTACTGTCCCAATAATAACGGTATCTTTGATTGTAATCTTTCATATATATACTGTTAAATTCAGGATAGCGATCCCACGCAGGCCCAACTATAATATACTTCCTTTTAAGATTTTTGTATGTTTCTTTTAATTTATTTATTCCTTTATGACCTTCATTATGCATCACAATAGAACAAACATCCCATTTGTAATTATGACGTAATTCCCATTCTGGATTACTACTGGCACATAATGGTAAATAATTATACTTGCTTTTATATGGTGTAAATACGTAATCAGCTGTATCTATAAACTTTGGTAATTCTTTTTCTATACTCGGTGTAGCACGACTCCAATAAGCTATTTTCACTCCTTTTTTCCTCAACTCATTAACTTTAGAAATTGGGTAATGAGACCAAGGAGTAGAAATTATAAGTTCTATATTCTTAAAGGCGTTTATTGGACTTAAAAGACTTATGTATTTGGTGTTATGACCGAGTTGTTTGAGCGCATACATTATTTCTTTTTCAACTACATAATTTCTTATGACCGCTATATTCAATTAACATCGCCTTTAATATTATATTATTTACTTAATTTAAACGTTCTTCCAACTAGTATAACTTTTCCATTTTTTCAAAAAGTATTCTCTATTTTTATCATACCCATACTCGGGTTTTTTATGCATGTTATGATAAATAACATGATCTTTTCTTGTCGTAGTGTAAATAAAGTGATGTGCATACGACTTATATGTAGTTCCACATTTCTTACGATATATAATATTCATTTGCTTCCAGAAATCAACATCGTGATAACCAAATCTACCATAATTTTCATCGTATCTAATATTAGTTGAACCGTCAATTAATGATATACACGGATTAATAAAGTTTGGATGTAACGGTAAATTACTATATTTCTTAACGAATTTTACAGTAAATGGCTCAAATTGTCCATACACTTCCCTAAGTATCATATTTAGAGTTGATATATTTACATCATCAGACTTTTTAATATATTTGCTCCTTAAATTCATAAATTTCTTATACATAAATCGTGTTTCTTCATCTAGTGGTGGATGTTTTACCATTACATTATTAGGAAAAACGTATGGTGAAATGATACCAAGGTCATACTTTTGTGCTTCTTCAAGTAAGGGAGATAACCAATTATATCCAACAAAGACATCATTAGCCATAATAACATAATACCTGCTTTCAACCTTATCTATACCTTCGTTTATCGCTTTTGGTATTCCTCTGAGTTTGTTTGAATGGAGTATAATTTTTTCGTGATTAACACTTTTTAAGTATTCTAATGTATCATCAGTGGAATCATCACAAAAAATAAACCTAAACGGTGTAAGCGTATTTCTCATTAAAAATTGAATAGCCATTTTTGTGTATGATGAATGATTACACGAAAGTAAAATTATATCTATTAATTGCATAGTTCTTCACATCTTTTTACCATTATTTTAGCTGCATTTTCCCACGTCCATTTTTTAACATCTCTAATTCCTTGATTACTTTTCTTTCTTACTTCTTTTGGATGTTCATAACAATATCTCATTAAATACGATAAATGATTTATATTTGGATTTGCCCATTGCATATACGAATGATACCATAAATGATGCGACACCTTTACAGGTATTAAGCTTTTCACTGCTATTAAAAACGAGTTTTTGTTTGTTAGAAATTCCATTTGTCCTCCCCATGATGTCGCAATTGATGGTGTTCCACACGCCATTGATTGAATACATGGCATAGACCATCCCTCTCCGTAAGAAGGCATGACATGAATATCTACAGTTTTGAGTAGTCGAGCGATGTTGCTATCACTTATTACTGATGGAATTATAATAATTTTAGGGAATCTTTTCTTATTTTTGTATCCTTTCTGCACTTTTTTAATATAATCTTTAAATTGAATAACAGGTATGTTCCACGTTTTCACATATAAAACAACGTCATCGTCATAATTGAATGCTTTATAATACGCGTTGATTAAACCATGAGGATTCTTTCTGTATGAGAAATCAAACATAGAAAGGAACTTGAACCGATTCTCCAATTTCAATTCTTCAATATTTGGATTATACCTATCGAGATTTACACCATAAGGAACTTTATATAACTTTTTCACACCGCTATCACGAAAAGTTTTCATATTGAATTCATTTGGAACCCATGTTTCTCTGAAATAGTTATTACACATCTTAACCCATTGATGTGGTATTCTATTCGTTTCAAAGATTGTCATAATTATTTCATTACTTTTTTTCTGATGATGGAAAGGAAGCCTAAAATGAATAGTAATTGACTTTTTATTACTTTGTGGTTTTTTACTGAGTTTTTTGAAAAGTTTAATGAATTCTTTATCAAGTTTTTTAACATCAGTCCATCCTTGAACGCCTTGGGGTAAGTAACAATTTACTCCGAGTTTATCAAGAGCAAAAAGAAATTCACGTGCTACAGTAGCGTAGCCGACAGGGTCGGTTACAGGGCCTTCCCATTGAATGAGTACCATTATAAATTCATCACATTAAAATCTATATAATTTCCTACTTCGGGAACTACAAATGAGAGCTTTTGAATTGCTTCTTTAGCACAATTTTTCCATGTGAATTTTTGAGCATCTTTTAGTGCCTGTTTAACTTTTAGTTTGACCATTTCCGGATGTTCATACACGTATCGCATATAGAATTTCAATTGATCTAGCGATGGCACGATCCACTCTCCTTGCCAATCTAATCCCTCAAAAGCACGTTCAAACCTTTCTCCTTCAATAAGATACGAGTTTTTGTTATTACAGTAATCAAGGTGTGCAGACCAATTCGTTGTGATAACAGGAACGCCACATGCCATTGATTCAACGCAACAAACCCCGGCTCCCTCGCCGTAAGTTGGTAAAACAAAGCAATCAGCGGCTCTGTATAACGATCCCATTTGATTATACGGTATTGAAGAATCTACAAGCATAGGCCCTGTTTCAGATTCAATTACTTTACCAAAGTGATAAATTCTACCAGGTTTAGCGTATTTAGCAGCTCCCCAAGCCCAAGGAGCGTAAGATTTATATACAAGTCCGACTTTCTCCGATTCGTCAAATTCTTCGGTGAACGCTTGATAAATTAAGTCGGTTCCTTTTCGCTTTTGAGAATTACCGACCGTGAGAAAAATAAACGTATCGTCATCAAATGGTAACGGATATTTATCTCCATTTGGATTGAAAATATTTGGATCGAAACCATCATGAACTACATAGACGTTATCTACACCAGATTCTTCACACACTTCTTTGTTAAATTCAGACGAAACCCACACTTGGTCGCAGTATTTATTACAATCGGCTACCCAATTATTTGGTGGAATATTCGGGAATAGATTGGTCTCAAAGTACGCTTTTCCAATTCGATACTTGTAAGCACTAAGAGCGGAAAATGAATTTGGGTGTGATATACGTATTCCAATTTTCATATCTGATGTCTTTCTAACTGCTTTTTTAACTTTTGGTTCTATTGGCAAGGATCTGCTACCGTTAGGCCACGCGTTAATAGCAACGTCACATCCATTCTGAATGAGTCCAAGAGCTAATCCACGAGTAACTATTGAGAATGAGTCATTCGTATAAACCATACCATTTAATGTGATCATTGGTAAATTGGTTTTATACTGGTTTGGGGGATTAGTAGTTGGGGTCGGTGGTGTCGGGAGTGAAGATAATGCGTTACGCCTTTTCATCATTAATTCTTCAGAAGGTTCCCCTCTACGAAGAACACCAGGTTTCGTTGGTATTCTTCTTGTTACGCTTTTGGTGCGAATGTCCCTATTTCGCTTTTTTCTATTTGATGATAACCTTCGTTTATCAGGCAATTTCCTCAGCCACCTCTCTAAACAGTCTTACCCATTGAGGAATGGTCGAGTTCCACGTTATTTTACTAGCCCACCGTCTTCCCTTTTCTGCGACTTTTTGAGCTTTTTCTCGGTTATAATACACTTCATTTAATTTTTCGACAGCATCGTCTATGTCTGGTGTTGGTCGTTCAAACCCATCGATTATATCCCAATCTCCTTTCTTAATGAGGTATCCTCTCCCGTTAGCGAGGAATTCGGTTGGTGTGGTATAATCAAGCGCTACTACTGGAGCACCGCAACACATGGCTTGAAATTGGCTATTATGAAGTAAAAGAAATTCACCAACAAAGCTATGAGAATTTTTTACTTGAATATCAAAAACTTCCTGTGCTTTGTTTATTTTTTCTATTTTTTTGACAGGAATAAGAAAATACCCATCCTTTAATTTTACCTGAGTGTGTGATTTTGATTTGTCTATTTTATATTCTTCGAGTCCAAGTAATGGTGCTAGAATTTCTGTAAAGTCTCCTGAAATAAAAAGCCTATATTTGTCTTTAGCTTTTTTGTAGCTACTATAAATTTTATAACTCATTAAAAGGCGCTTTAGTTGTCTTACTAATGTTAATGAAGTAGTTGAAAATGTAATTAACCTCTGCTTTCGGCATTCATAAACTTTTGTTGAACCATCCCCAAGAATTAATCCTACTATTAGTTCCATAGCGTACTTAGAATGGAAAAATATAGGATCAATCTTTTTATTTCTTGCTCCTTTTCCAAAAAGAATATTAAATAAGCGCCCATGTATTGCAGATGAGCCTATGATTCGGATTCTATTACCTTTTTCAATCACTTTAATAGAAATATTATTTTTTCTCGGAAATCTGAGTATTTTTTCAATATACGGTTTATCATTTATACCTAGGGACAATTCAAATGCACCTTTGTAATATGAGCCTTCAGCGATGAACCATCCAGCAAAGTATAGGAAGTCTTTATCTAACTCAATATATCGTGGGTACTTTATTGGTGATGGAACATCATCTTTGATAAGAGATGCAACTCGTTTAACTTCTTCTGATTTAACATTTTTAAGTTCTCCTCGAAGATACTTACGTGCCTTTTCTACTATTTTCTTGGTAGTATGATAATTTTCAATACAATAAGAAATAGACTTCTTTTGTTTAGGAGAGAATCCATGTTCTAACCAGACGTACTTGTCATTGTACTTACATTTTACGTACTTTGTTATATCTATTTTACTGATTGTTTCCATTCTTTTTTCTATAGGAGAGCAAATATAATCTCCTTTTTTCAACTGAGTTGGAGTTTTCCATTGAAATTTATTATCACTAAAGGTATAAAATGGATGATCTGATGATACTGTTATTGATTCATTAAATGTTTTTACTTTATATAATTTGTTTGTTTTCCTTGATACTTTCTTTTCTATAATGTGATAATTCCCATCAATTCCAACAACTTTATCGCCAATTTCTACTTTATAAATTGGTTTAAAACCATCCTTTGTGTGTATCATTGTTTCAGGAGCAACACAAAGTCCAAATCCCTCACCGCCAGATACGGTGAAATAACACCCTTTCCGAAACCAGTTAGTTATTTCAGCCATTTGTAAGTCGTTGTATCCACCCCAAAAGTGATAATTCATTGGTATCCATACTTTTTTATGAATACCCAACATTTTTATCATTCTCCTGAGGCTTATACGAGAGGTGTATGCCATTTGTGAATTTGGATCGGTGATGAGTACGGCGATCACGTTGTCCTTATCTTTAACGAACTCGGCAAATATTTTAAGCCAATAGTCCCAATTTTTACGTGGATTGACAGTTTGAACTACTCCAACGAGGAACGCATCTGGATCCATCTTCCTTGGAATGAAGTTTTGATTGATCGACTCTTGAACTTTTTCCATTGGATACGGCTTAAAAATGTATGGATCGTGACCGTGATAAATCATTTTTACGTTGTCATATCCGTTCTTTTTACATACTTCCTGAGCAAATTTGGAGTACGTGACAGGAAATTCACATTTGTCGAGGATCGAATTCCACACCACATCATCCCAATGATCTCCATCAATTGGGAAGTATGCTACCCAAGGTCTATTTCCTTTGTTAGGTGGAATGAACTTTAACCATTGAATGTCAGCAAGAGTGAAAATGACTTCTGGATCGTATTCATAAAGGTATTCGTTGAATGTATATCTACCATTCATCCCGCCTTCGTAAGGCCCCCCAGCAACTTCATAATAGAGTTTGCATTCGTCCCTTAATTTCCCAAACATGAGTAAATCTTGTTCGCATTTGGAACATGTCAATCTGGGAAGTCCAATATGTTGCCATCCGACTACGATTTGTCGGTGTCCAAGTTTAGAAAAGTAGTGAGTTAAATATCGGATGACGTGACTAAATCCAGTGTTATTACCTGGTGAATCGCTTTCCACCAGTAATCGAAATGTTTTAAAAATAGATTCCAATATACAGCCTCCTCTTATATTAAAAAAATAATTACCTAGGTGGAGCCCACATATTTTACACTTCCTAATTACACCTGTCTAAACGTTATGGTAACGTTAGCGGTGGCATCGTAAGTGTTGTCCCAATAAATGATGAGCGAGTCACCTGGAAGGATGTAAATTTTCTCAAAGTGGGACTCGTTGAAAATCTTATCTTCTGAATTTCCCGTATAAGTCGCTATTTCATAATCCCAATCATATGCTCCTGCGTTGGGATCATGGGCAGGTGGCGATGTTCGATGAACTACTTTAATTGTTTTATTAGCAGTAGATTGATTTCCAAGATGAGTGATTTCAATTACAGTCAATAACAGCTTTAAATTTTTGGTAATAGAAAATATGAGAGCTGGGTTATTTAAATATGTAGCAGTAGGATTATTTAAATCGACTTTATACTTACCTCGCCAAGGAATCTCGGCAACAGCTTTTGCATTAGGCATCTTATCACCTTTAAAAATGAATGGGAGGTTTTGGTTTTTAGGTGGGATTTACGGAGTTTTCCTACCTTCCCTACCACACCCTAAACTCGTATTGCCTTGAGTTTAGCTTAAATTATCCGCCCCAAAATCCTTCAGCGCCTTGGCTGGTGTATAAATCGACATCGTTACTATCTGTCACAAAGTCGATTCGTCCAACTCGGGCGTAATCTTCTATAACAGGACAGAACGCACGAACTAATTTATACAGGATTTTGCTTTTATCTACGTCTTCCCACTGTGCGACTCCTTCGTGTTCTCCAGTTGCTCTGAATAACTTTCCAATGTTACTGGTTGTCACCAATGCAACATCTTCAAGTAACCAGTGCTTTTCAGTAGGAGAAATGTCTTCTCTCACGTCACCGCGTCCAGGTGCTCCGACCATATTGCTTTCATCGGATGCTTCTTTGTAGTATCCTTCTACAACATGAATTTGCAACCCTTTGATCATCTCAATCATACCATTGGTAAGCAGATCTCTACGAGTGTAAAGCATCTGATTTAAGATCGCTGGATGATTGAGTAACGCTTGCCAAGCAGTCCATCCTAAGAATAAATTGCTAGGTCGTCTTTGACACATTTGATAAACATAAGTTTGCATCTGAAGGATGTCCCCAATCGGAGTTGAGTTGGGATTAGTCCATACTAATGCATTTCCAGCGGACATTCTCGCATTATTTTGATTATTCCAGGTGTTACCCATTGCGGCTTGAACTAAAGAATATTCAATTCGTAACGCTTGAGCATCACGAACCATTCTCGTTCGCTCTGGAATAATAGACTTGATTAATGGGTACTTTATTTCAAAAGTATTAACCCAGAAACCTTCTTTGATTTGTCTGCAAACAAAGTCTTCGTATTTCATAGCTGCCGTGATCATCGGTGTTTGAGTGTTTGGTTCGGTGAATGGAGTCATATGTCGTGGCTCGATGTAGATAGGCCATCGAAATGCCCAATCAGGTGCAGTATCTTCAGTAAATACGTTCCCTAAGGTTAGGGGGAATTGCTCGTCCCATCTACGAACTAGCTTTAAAAAAGTTCTGGGACGTAATTCCTCGTAGTACTGGTTGTACTTTTCCATGTTGGGTATGAGACCTTCTGTTGGAGGAATCCTTGCGGTATCTTTAGTAAAACTCATTTACATCACCTTAAAACACAAAGACAGTACCGTATTTCAACGGTTCTATCGGTTCATAGGTTTTACCACGAACGTTTTCGTATGCGGTAGCTTCTGTGATAGCTCCGTTAGATGCGGACTGGAATAAGCATGCAGCTCGAATGGTGTTTTCTGAAGAACTGTTTTTCCCGAGAATAACACCGTGAGTGACTACTTCAACATTTCTGTTGATGTCGTCAGCCAACCTTCGATTAGCAAGAATTCCAATCATCATATCTGCATAGTTTCCACCGCGAGATTTTATAACTTCGATTTTATTATCGAGTCCAGAGCCTCCAACGAGAGTCGCTGGATCAGTTGAAATCTCAACAGCGTCACACTCATATGCAGAAGTGTCATCTTTGAGAGCATAAAGATGTCCAATGATTAGTTGATGGTCGAGACGGAGAACGGAATCGACAGCAGTTCTGGTAGGAACTGTAGCCATTTAACTCACCTTTTAGTTTTTTAAATAATAATTTTAAGCTCGTGTTACAAAACGGAATGAATCTCGCTTTGCATCTTCGATCATTCTATTTAACCCAGGGAATAACTCTTCGAGTTTTATGTCGTCTGGGGTTTGATCCTTCGGTTGAGGATTATTTTCGACAGGAACTTCTTTAATTTCTTTCTCTTCAGCGGAAAGTCGTTCGACTTCCACTTTGAGGATTTCGATAGGAAGTTTTTCATAGTGTTCCTGGAGTTTAGGATTTTCTTTGTACTTTCCACCAAGTTTTTCAGCGATAGCATCAAGTAACGGTTTCTTTTCTGAGAGAAAAGTGATTTTTTCTTGCGTTTCTGAAAGTTTGGTGCTCATTTCTTCAATAGTTGATTCTTTCGCTTTTATTAGTTCTTCTAATTCAGCGATCTTTGACTTCTGGGACTCAATTATTGAATTCATTTCAACAATTGCTTCCTGAAGTGAATCAACGGTAATGAGTGGATTTTCTGTTTTGGTTTCTTCACTTAGTTTGGTGGCTTCTTCTTGAGTAGAATTTTCAGTGTTTGCTCCCGAAGGATTCTCGTTTTTTTCTTCCATAACATTTTCACCTTTTATAGATAATTCAGAATATTTATTAGCCTCTGTGGTGAGGCAAATAGGACAAACTGGATGGGGAGTAATGCTAAATTCTTCCCAATGTAAGTGTAGCGTTTGTTCTTTATCCTCCCCATAGTAGCGTATGTAATAAGCGGAGATTCCGATTGGATCTCCCTCATCTAATTTAGAAAGAATGATTTCTTGTAATTTTTTATGAGCTTTACTAAACCCCATGACATCGAACGTGAGCTCAACACCGATGTGTTCACCGAGATTTACAATTTCAGCGTTTTTGATGTATCCAAAGACTGGAAATCGCTTCTCGGTTCCGTTAATTTTAATAGCACGGACGGGGTGATAATGATCGAATAGAATTTTCGATCCGATAATATCTTTGTGATAAATTATTAAATCTTCAGTAGAAACGTACTCGTCTGTAATACCGATCCCTTTTACTGTGAGAATACCAGGTCTTGACAACTCGGCATTGAGGACGTGGAGCGACATGTCCATTTCAATTTGTTCGCTCTCAAGATCGGTTAAAGAATTTTTGGAGTGATGTTGCCACTTCTGACCAGTTGCCTTTACAGCGGTAGCGCGACAAATTTGTTCTTTCTTTTTAGGATCCCCACCAGACTGCTTCTCAGCCCAACTGGAACGCATACACGCATCATACACTCGTTGAAGCTTTTCTGGCATTTAATCTCCTTTTAAAAGTTTTTCACTTCTATTCCACACTTTTTAGCAGCAGCTAGAATTCGCCTTCGTGCGGCTGCTTTCTCAGCAGAAGTTAATCCTTGAGTCTGATTAAACCTTGCCATAGCGTTACGAACGTGAGCGCAATCATGAATTGGAAGCTTACGTTTTCCAGGCACAGCAAACTTTTCAGAAGGGATTTTTTCTCGTGCTGCTGTATCGAGCTTAGCAAGGGAAATGTAAGTTACCCAAGCTTCGGCAATAGCTTCCTTTTTTGAAAGCTTGTATTCGTCCTGAAGCTCTTGTGCATATTCAAAAACACAAAAAACATCATCAGCCACAAAAATCACCTTAAATATATCACTGAACTTAAAATGATCCATCATATTTAAAAGTTTCGTAAAAGCTTAAAGTCTTCGAGGACTTTTCTAAATTTTTCTTGTAGTTTATTTATAATGTAATTTCTGTAAAAATCATCAGGAAATGTCATAAATGGCCTTGGTGGAATATAATAACTAGGAAATGCGCTCATTGGAGATGAAAATCCTCCTTCATGAAGCATCCATGCTTTCTTTTCGACTTCATCATTAATTGCTCCAATAAAAACTCTCCCAAATCCTTTATGAGTGGAGGAGCTAGGTGGAACCCATTTTCCTGATATAGTGTATTTATATTTTGGATAAAAGTCAATTGAACTAAGTAATGAAGCAGTGACCAATAGAGCTGGGTTGTCTTCAGTTCCTGGATACTTTCTACGTCTCCACATCCAAGTTGAATCACTAATTGGAAGTTTATAGTAACTTGGTTGGTCTTCAGCGATGTATTCAATGACTTTACCGTGATAAGTTTTTGCCCACTCATGAGCGATGGTGGTGGCAAAATTTTCAGCGTTATCCCGTAAAATTTCTAATGATTCTTTAAATTCTTTTATTTTAGTATCGTCTATTTTTATTCCTACCGTTTCTGGACAGCTCCTTCTTTTTGACTTACGGGTCTGGTCGCTTGGGTGGACTTTTCAAGACTTCGTTGGGATTGAGTCTTTCCAAAATCAGTTTGTTGTTTATTCATTAATTTACGTTGCTCCTTCATCCATTTGATGACTTCTTTGTCGTTTGGATCGACCCAGTCCCACACAGAACTGAGCGCCTTTAGTGTGTATTTTGGTGTGAATGCTCCCGATTCCCAAGCGGAAACAGCCATTTGCACGATTTCAAGGTTTCGGTCTTGTTTAAGGTGCGACCAATCCATTTTTATGTCGCTCGGGTCGAGGCTAATACCGTACTCGGGTAAGAGGATATTAACGTAAAAATCAATCAACTTATTACCAATTCTGCGTCTGGCAGCTTCAACGGCACGAACAAACATATTTTCACGTTGTCTGCCCTCGCCTATTTCTGATTTCTCTACTGCGGTGAAACCAAGAGTGCCACCCATAGCAAAGATTATTTGTTCATCGAGGAGACGGATGGAATCAATGAAATTTTGACGAGCGGCTGGTGTGGTTCGATCTTGTAAGATTTCTAACTCTTCACCAAATCGTTTAACAAGCACTCCGAACGATGGGAGTTGAGCGATGCGGTTAGCAAAATCTCGCATTTGCTTTTTCTCGTCCTCGGGTGAAAACTCAAACGGTCTATCTCTGTTACCCAATGTCCCGATGAGTGGAGGATACCAGTTCTTTTCAGCGCATTTCCGCATGAACCAAAGGATCCACCGTTTAAAAATAACATACTGCATAGCAGCGGACATAGGAGGACGGGAAACAAGATTGAAGTAAAGAGTGGATTCCATTGGGATGTGCCACCTGAATTTCATACCGGTGTCGCTACGTTCTCGTTTTTCTAAGTCGTAAGATGGGAGCCAACCAACACTGTTGAATCCACGCTTTGATTTGGGTTGGAGGACGTCGAAGTAATCTTCATAAATGAACTTAATCCATCCTTTCGCTTGGTGAACTTCGGTGAATATTTTACCAGCGTCAAGACGACCTAAGTCGATATATGGTTTTTCCGGGATCCTGAGAATACGCCACACAGAAAAGCCGTGAATAGCGTTGTCGATAAAGCCGTAATGAATGACGTCTTCTATAGACATACCAGCGGCATTGACTTTTCTGTTAAAATTATTAATCACTTTGTATGCTTTTTCGTTATCTGTTCTTACACGGATACCACTTCCAGTGACGGAAGAAGCAAAAAGATTAGTGAAGGTTTGGCACGTAGATTCAGCCCAGTAACACCACTTTCGGTTGGGTGTGGTGTCTAAAGCGTTGTGGAGTCGTAATATTTTAATTTCTTTATCTAAATTGACGGATATTGTTCGGTTAATGTCATCAAGAATGACAGTTGGGTGCTTGTTTCGATATTTGTTATCAATATTATATGGGACATCATATCCAGTCCTTAACATAGATGGGATGTATGACATAACGATCACGTATAGTATCTTCTTCTATTATAGGGGTCATATCTATTGATTAAGACTTCTCTGGTTTGGATGTCAGGTTCATAAATTTGAGTGGTCGGGTAAGGAGAAGTCAAAATCGTATCATTTTGATATTTATATACTGATTTTTTAAATGGATAAACTGCGAGAGCGAGTGCAACAATACGATCTGTTTTTACAATGGATGAGCTCTCATCAAAGACGACATTCTCTCCACGTATTTCGTATTGGAGGTTACATAATTCTCTCTTAAGTTCATACATATCAAATCCAGGTTCTCCTGGACGTATTGCTCCCATATGGGATGGGAGACATATTAAACCTCTTTCAAAGAGGCTTCGTAAGTTGGAGAATAACTCCTGTTTCACTTTGGGAGCGCTCATAATGAAACCGATTTTGGAATCGTCGTTGGGGTAGTTATCATAGACGAACGTCCCACTGAATTTCATACATGTTCGTTTGATTAATTCACAATCAGTGACACCGATGGTAGAACCATCTGGAACGATGTATCTCGGTTTCCAAAACGGAATCCACTCGGTTTCAAGACGTTCAAGGACGGGGAGGTGTTTTTTCTCGTCTTTAAACGCTTTCATGTAATCGAGATAAACGAGGTTGCCCTCTTTATGAGCGACAGCGAATACTGTCAAGGATCGGGAAATACCGAAGTCGATCCCGATGTTGTAGAGCCCTCTATATTGTTCTTTAACGTTATTCCAGGTGTTAGAGTATGGGAGCCCTTTATGAGCGACACCGTCACGGGTGAGGTTACCCATCGCGTATTCGATCCACTCTTCGAGGAAGTAGATGTCTTGAGCGGAGATGAACTCTCCATACACTTCTTGTCGAGCCCATTCACCGTACTCGAAGGATTCTTCTTCGAGGGACTCGGCGGTGGCGCGCCCGTCCTTAATAGGATCCATGTAAATTTGTTGGTAACGGGGAGGGAGCCCCATCGCAAGGTTACGAGCGTTCTTCTCATGGAAGTGCCAAAAGACACCACGCCTGCCACGAGGTGTGCCGACCATCACCCAGTGGATGCCGATGGCACGAAAGGTGGGTAAGATATGAACTTGAATGACGCGATCTTCCATGTTACCAGCTTCGTCTATGATACCGTAGTGGAAGGATCCACCCTCGATGGACTTCCCTGCGGTGTGAGACTTCGCGGAAGATCCGTTCTTGAGCCAGATTTCCTTCTTTGACCACTTTTTAGGGTGCTTTAAGAATTTGAAATCTGAAGTCATGAGGAACCATTGCACTTTATTCATCAATTCAATGGACTTGTCTTCTACGTGAGCGAATAAGCCGAAGTGGAGGTTCGGATCGAGCATACCAGCGGCGACACCAGCCGCACATCCAGTGGATTTACCCATGAGTTGGCGACCTGCGGTGGCGAGGGATCCCTTGGTGGCTGGGTATTCGGGATGTTCAAGATCTTTACCGAACTGGAGCGCCCAGATGAGACGCTTCTGGGATGGGTAAAGACGGAGTGGTTTATGGGGATCGTTAGGATCTCGAAAGAAGTACTCAGCACGATCTGCCCAAGAGACCATAGCCGCTTCAAATTTAAGGCGATCTGTTTCGTTCTCAAAGTCGTGAGACTCAGCCCATTCTTTAAGTATGTTCAAGTTGGAGCATGTCCTCCTTTAAATACTCAAAGTAGTAGAGAGCAATTTGAAGGAGGGATCTAATATAAGCAGATGCACAATTTCCCATAATAGTGCGGAGCATCTCCTGATAACTTTCAATTTTTGTGATCTCTCTTTCCATTTTTATCAGCCTCCTCTTTTTCGACATCAAGAATTTTGATTTTTTCGTGAATTTTGCTAGCGATACGCTCCCGATCTTCGTCGGTGAGAGCACCTTTGAAGAATTCGAGTAAGTCAGATGTTTTAGGCGACGCTTTCGATTTCGTGCTCTGGGTGAACTTGAGTTCAAAGACGAGAAGCATTTCAAGCAGTTTTCGGAGCTCTTGTGAGAATCTCAGGATGTCTGGGTGGACGGATCGGGTTGCGACCTCATCTTGGATGAGTACGAGGAAGTGAGCTTTAATGGTGTTGTAGAGCTTACGGAGTTCATTCATTGTTTCGACAGGTTTAACGGATTGCATCTCCTCTATTGGGGCAAGCTCCACATCGGAAAGAAGTGGGATGATGCTTTTCGACTTCGGTTTCTCTAACTTATTAGGCGAGGTTTGATCGGGCATGCGGATCACCGAAATGTGCTGTAGTAGTAAAGGAAGGATGGTATTTAAAGGTAACGGTCTCCAGGTACTTTTCGACATCGAGTGGTCGGGTCGGGGAGAGTCGAGGAGAGTTGAGGAGAAACCACCCCACATACCTCTCCCGCACCCATCTACTACGAGTGACATTTTTCGACATGGCAGGTAGTAGATGTGGATGGGATGGGGCAGTGAGAGAGATGGGATGGGCATCAGGGGGACACTGTAGATCCGATCATCCCGTTCCGGCATGGGTAGGAGGAGATTAGTAGATGTGAGGTGGAATGAGAGATCTGGCGCTCTGGGTGGAGGAGAGAAGAGATATGTGGCTCCTCTCCCTCAGCTTGAGCTCCCACCGTAACGACCGTTATGAAATCATACAAGATGGTATTTGTGCCTAGGATAGCTTCCTACTACTACTATATATAGCTATATATATCTTAATTATACAGATATTCCACCAGATGCCCACCCGGGCTCTTATCTTCTCTCATCTTGACCGATTCCCCTCACATAGAAAAGCTTATAAAGCTTAATTGTGTATATTTCTTTAGAATTAAGCTAGGACGTGAAAGATATGGAATTATGGCAGAAATTAAGAAATTGGTGGATAAGAAAGAAGAAAGAAACCAAATATAAATCGGATCTGGAATATAACTACATGAGGCTTCTTATGAGAATAGAAGAACATGATGTAATGGTAATAGATATGAGGGATCATAAAGAAGCTTGCGATGCGACATCCGAAGACTTGAAAGAAGTGGCTTACATAACCGATTACGTGAATACTTCTCTCTACTATTGCCCTCGATGTCAAAGGTTCGTTGAGGAAGTAATCTAATGCCATTATCTTCTTTTATTTTTTGTCAGAGAGAGAAAGATGCGGTCTTTCCCTCCAAAACCAATAAAAGATGTGATAAAATGGAACAAGAAAAAGACCCCCTAGCGAATATTAAGAGAGATAATATCTTCATTCATTACGTAGCCCTACGTAATCAACAAAAATGGATTAGAATGATTCACGAATTTGATCTCTACAAATATCCAAAAGTTAAGACCAAACATGTCTTAACCTCATGGATAAGACAAATTCTAATCCTAATCCGAATATTGAATAAAATCTAATCTTTATTTTTTTGCTAGTGGATGGAGATGCGATCTCCTCCACCAAAAGAATAAAGGAATTGATATAAATGAATTGTAGTGAATGCAAATTTGGTATAACCACCAAAAATGGAAAGACCTTCTGTTTTGTGAGCGATGAATGGGAATCCTCTCATTCAGCTCCAAATTGTGAGGTCTTCCTCCCTAAGGACTTCCCAGCTACCCTATGGGAAGCCCTAGAAGCCATATCTGAATAAATCTCTTCTTTCTTTTTTTTATTTTTGTTGTATTTCTCTCTTTTTGTCTTTACTCGATTTATCTCGATAACAAGCTTTATAAACGTTGAATACGTAACATAATATAGAGCTACAAAATGTGGTTTGAATGAATATCATGGATAAAATTAAATCTGAGCTCATTAGAGAGATGGACACCTACTTTACGGAGAAAATAACAAAGCTAGCTAACCATAAACATCATCTCAATAGAAGATTTTGTCCAAAGTGTT
>Ga0180301_10001931_pt1 | contig 16237 bp, 9 predicted proteins | sample GuaBasSediGuay16_FD_121797 | JGI IMG/M metagenome (GOLD analysis project Ga0180301, IMG submission 121797) | Subseafloor sediment microbial communities from Guaymas Basin, Gulf of California, Mexico - Guay16, Core 4569-2, 12-15 cm | ecosystem: Environmental > Aquatic > Marine > Hydrothermal... | reverse complement strand
GGAAATCACCCCTTATCTCGATAACAGAGGACATTCTGCAGTATATTCGGTATCTCGGCTCCATCGGTTGTAATTTGCTTCGGTTCGCAGTCCCCAATACCAGAACGGCTGAAATGGTCGGAGAGCTCTCCACGAAGGTCTCTGTTCCAGTTGTTGCCGATATACATTTTAATCATAAGATTGCCCTGAAGTGTATGGATTATCCAATTGCAAAAATACGTATAAATCCGGGCAATATCGGAGCAAAATGGAAAGTGCGTGAACTAGTATCCAAGGCAAAAGAGAGAGGGATCCCCATTCGTATAGGTGTAAATGAAGGATCCCTCCCACCAGAAGTAAGGGGGGTTGGTGATCTCTCTTCAGCCATGGTAAAAGCAGCAGAAATGGAATTGGAGATTCTCGACCAGCTTGGGTTCAACGATATAGTTGTTTCTTTGAAGTCTTCGAACATAGATACAACTCTAAAAGCAAACATGGTGTTCCTGGAAAAATACGATTATCCCCTCCATATTGGTATTACAGAAGCAGGGCCTTTGATTAACGGAATAGTAAAAAGCACGGTGGGATTGGGTCGAATGCTGGAAAATGGTATCGGTGATACTGTCCGTGTCTCTTTATCCGATTCCTGTGTAAATGAAATTATTGCAGCCAGGGAGATTCTTAAAGCTTTCGGCAAGTACGAGGAAAGGGTTAATCTCATCTCCTGTCCGAAATGCGGAAGGGCTTCCTTTGATGTACACCGCTTTCTGGAAGAAATCGAGCCTTACCTTTTAAACATAAGAAAAAATATTACCGTCGCAGTTATGGGCTGCGTTGTTAATGGTCCCGGAGAGGCTTCCCATGCCGATATCGGAATAACCGGCATTGGTAAGGAGGCAACAATTTTTAAGGACGGGAAGGTCCTGAGAAAAATACCTGCAGACAGGGCGACGGAAATATTTAAAGAAGAGTTGGAGAAGATATGAAAGGTGCCAAAACCGGCTTAATTATTACGGTTTTTCTCATATTATATTTTCCAACTGCGCTTTTTACTCAAGAGTTATCTCTCGAAAACCTTCCTTCATGGTTGATTCTTGAGTATGGGAAACATGCTTTTAATAACGGAGAGTTCGGCCTTGCGCTGGAATACGGAAGAAGGGCTATTGAGAAAGAGGAAGTATATCCGGAAGCAGATATGCTTATCGGAGCCGTATTTAAGGAACAGGGTGAAAGTGAGCTCGCAATAAGACAGTACCAGAAGGCCTATGAAAACAGAAATTATCTCTATATTCCGGAAGAGAGGTTTTCAATCTTATACACAATGGCTGAATTATACGAACAAAAAAAGCTCTACAGCCAGATGGAGAATATATGGAAAATGATCGTAGAGGAAGACGGTGATTTTTCTGCTCCCGAAAGCGAAAATCTTAAGGCCGCCATGATAAGGATTCTCAAGGAAGAAGGGCTGGATAAAATGGTTACTCTCTATCGTTTGGAGAATAAGTTTTCCCTTGAGGCTCACTCCCGACTGGGCATTTTCTATTATACCAATGGTCTTAACTACAGGGCTCTCCAGCACCTGATTTTTAACGTGTTAACTGTTTTTTCCGTCTCTATTCAAGAGCTTAGGAGATTTAACCCATCTTACGAGTTCGCAGACACGGTCGAATTTTTTCAGTTGACTCTTAAAAACGAGAGGCTTCGTAGTTACCTGATAAGCACAGAGTTTTTTAAGAATCTCTATTATCTTGGTACTGTGCTTTATAAAGAGGGAGCCCTTAAAGAAGCTTCGTATATCTGGAAGCTGGTCTCTGACTATTCACTTTCATCTTACTGGGCAGAGAGAGCTTTCAGAGAACCAGGGAACACTGTATACTAACCATGATAACACATGAAAGAACTCATCATAAAGGGTGCCAGGGAGCATAATCTAAAAAATATCGATTTGGAACTTCCCCGTGATAAATTCATTGTTATTTCGGGCATAAGTGGTTCGGGAAAATCCTCTCTGGCATTTGATACGATCTTCGCAGAAGGCCAGCGAAGGTATGTAGAGTCTCTTTCAACTTATGCAAGACAATTTATAGGTCGTTTGGATAGACCCGATCTGGACTATATCGAAGGTCTTTCTCCGGCAATTTCTATAGAACAAAAAACTATCCATAGAAATCCTAGATCAACAGTAGGGACGGTAACGGAGATATACGATTATTTGAGATTACTTTTTGCAAGGATAGGCATTCCCCACTGCCATCAGTGCGGAAGCATAATTCAGGAACAGTCTGTTGACCAGATTATAGATTCAATATCTTCTTTTCCGGATAACACCAGGGTTATCCTTCTGGCGCCTGTTGTAAGAGATAGAAAGGGAGAACATCAGAAAATTCTTGAAGATGCCAGAAAGGCGGGATTTATACGGGTAAGGATAGATGGTAAGATTTATTCATTGGATGAAAATATCCCATCGTATAAAAATCGACGGCATAACATAGAAATTGTAGTGGATCGGTTAAAAATAAAAAGAGATATTAGAAAACGTCTTGCAGAGTCTGTCGAAACCACCCTGGAAGTAGGCGATGGGAACCTTATTGCGGTGGTCCAGGAAGATAAGGCCGGGGATAGAGAAATATTTTTTTCTCAGAAAAATGCATGCAAACATTGTGGTATCAGCATGCCCGAACTTCAACCCCGGCTCTTTTCCTTTAACAATCCACATGGAGCATGTACTGCCTGTTCCGGACTGGGACTAACGCTTGAGTTTGACCCAGACCTGGTGATTCCGGATAAAAGCCTCTCCTTCAATCAAAGAGCTATTGTTCCCTGTAATCCGCAGGCTGCCTGGCACAGAAGCCGTTTCGAGGCACTGGCAAGACACTTTAACTTTAGTCTGGATACACCTTTTAAGGACCTGTCCGGGGAAATCCAGGAGATTATACTCTACGGAACAGATCAGTCCATAAAAATCGAGTATATCAATACAGAAAGAAAGGGAAGATTCGAATACTTTTCTTCATTTGAGGGTGTCTTAAGGGAGCTGAAGAGACGCTATCTAGAGTCATCTTCTGAAGACATTAAAGAGTGGTTGGAACAATTTATGACTCATAGAGAGTGTGAAAGTTGTAAGGGCGAACGGTTGAGAAAAGAGGCTTTGGCCGTTACTGTGGGAGGGAGAAATATCCATCAAATAAGTCAGCTCTCGGTAAAGGAGGCTCTACAATTTTTTAAAAATCTCTCACTTTCAGAGATTGAAGTTGCAATAGCAGATCGTATAATTAAAGAAATTACATCGAGACTCTCTTTTATGGAAAGTGTAGGACTGGATTATCTAACCCTGGAGAGAAGGGCTTCCACCCTATCGGGCGGCGAAGCTCAACGTATTCGTTTGGCCACCCAAATCGGATCCTCACTGGCAGGTGTGTTTTATATTCTGGATGAGCCCACAATCGGGCTTCATCAGAGAGACAACCGGAAACTTCTCGATACGCTGATGCAACTCCGGGATATGGGAAATACCCTTATTGTAGTAGAACATGATGAACAAACTCTCAAGGCTGCAGACTACATAGTTGATCTCGGAGAAGGTGCCGGAGTGCACGGAGGCGAGGTTATTGCAAAGGGAACCCCGGAAGAGGTAATGAAAAATCCTAAAAGCATCACCGGCCAGTTTTTAAGCGGGAACTTAAGGATAGAGAAGCCCTCAAAAAGAAGAAGGGGCAGTGGGAAGAAAATTGTTCTTTACGGTGCCTGCGAGCATAATCTTAAAAATATAAATGTGGATTTTCCCCTGGGAGTACTGACGGTTATTACCGGCGTTTCCGGTTCCGGTAAATCCACTCTTCTGGGAGATATTCTCTTTCCCGCTGTTTATAACAGGCTCGGTAAGATTCGTCTTAAAGAGGGCAATTATTCAAGGATAGAAGGAGTTGAGCACATAGATAAAATAATAAACATCGATCAATCTCCCATTGGTCGTACCCCCAGATCAAATCCTGCTACCTATGTAGGATTATTTACACATATACGGAATCTGTTTGCCTCCCTTCCCGAGGCTCGTGCCCGCGGTTATAAACCGGGACGGTTTTCCTTTAATGTTAAAGGTGGGAGATGTGAGAATTGCCGGGGAGCGGGCACATTAAAAATAGAGATGCATTTTTTACCCGATGTATATATAACCTGTGATCTCTGTAAGGGAAAGAGGTTCAACAGGGAGACTCTCGATATTCGTTATAAGGGAAAGAACATCCATGAAGTACTTCAGCTAACGGTAGAGGATAGTCTCTACTTTTTTTCCGCTATACCGGTAATTCGTAATAAACTTGAAACCCTCAACTCGGTAGGATTGGGATACATCACCCTCGGTCAGTCTGCTGTTACCCTTTCCGGTGGTGAAGCACAAAGAGTGAAGCTTGCTCTGGAACTATCCAGAAAGAGCACAGGCAAGACTTTTTATATTCTTGATGAGCCTACCACGGGGCTTCATTTTGCAGATATTAAGAAATTGATGGAGGTGCTTCATCAGCTGGTTGACAGTGGGAATACAGTTGTTCTTATTGAACATCATATGGATGTTATAAAACAGGCGGATTATGTAATCGATCTCGGCCCTGAAGGGGGGGAGATGGGAGGTGAAATAGTGATAGCCGGTACGCCGGAAGAGGTTGCAGCATGTCCCAATTCGTATACGGGTAAATATCTTAAAAGAGCACTTAAGGCAGAGGTTTGAAAAGGAAAAGAGAGATAACGTGGGTTGTTATTTTTTTTGCTTTTACAGTCTGTTCTCTGATTTCCAGGGAAATAGAGAATCTCGCTCCGCCTCCCTTAAAAACCGAAATGGATGAAGAACCTCCTTCACTTCTGATAAGGACGCTCAAAACGGATATAGAAACTGCTGGCTACTATGAATTACTATCCTGGTGCGAGCGTCTGGGTCTATCACAGAAAGGAGATAGAGAGGAGTTAAAGAACAGGCTTTTTAATTATTATGGCATAAGCCCCGTAACGGAAAGGGAACCGGTTTCGAAAGCCAAAAGGATTATTACAATAAAATCTGCAAGAAAGACAGAATATTTTACAATTGAAAAAATAGACGAGGATTACATTTCACTAGCTGGTGAAGTAATTCTTGAGATGAGAGATACAGAGAAGGGAAATAATCATATTATAAAAGCGGATAAAATATTTTTCAATCAATCGGAAAGTCTCCTCACTGCTTCGGGTAATATCGAATATATTCTTGAGGAAAGGGGCAGATCGGATCAATTCAAAGGAAATAGTCTTACCTTTGATATAGAGGACTGGAGTGGGGTTTTTTTTCAGGGGGTGTCGGAGACGGAAAGACAGGTTGAGGATAAGAGCATTACATTTTATTACTCCGGGGAGACAATACATCGAACAGGAAATGATATCATAACTCTTACCGACGGTAAAATCACATCGAGTCTGATGGAAAATCCCTACTATCATATTAGAGCGAAAAAAATCTGGGTGCTGGCTCCCGGGGAATGGGGGTTAAAAGATGCCGTGTTGTATGTAGGGAGAATACCCCTGTTGTACATTCCCTTTTTTTTCAGAAGCGGGGATGAGCTTTTTTTTCACCCTTCTGTGGGATACAGAGATAAAGAAGGCTACTACATCCAGACCACAACCTATTTGCTGGGAGAAAAGGAGAAAAAAAGAAGTGCTCTCTCCTTCCTACAACCCGTTGATGAGGAAGAAACCTATAAAAAAGAAATCAGGGGATTATTCCTGCGCAGAACCGACCCGCTTACTCCGAGTGAAAGGAGGAGGGCGGAGTTTATAAAAAGATCAGGTTCTTTTATAAAGGTGATCTTCGATATTTATACAAGGCTTGGTGCATTTGCAGGAGTAAAGGGGAAGCTCGCTCAAATGGGAACACTGGATTATTTTGAGTTTTCTACAGGTGTGGGGAGGAGCAGAAACATATACTTTGACTCCCAAACCGGACTCTACACGCCCTTCTGGCCAACTGAGGAGGGAAAATATTCCAGTATCTGGAACACTCCTCTCTTTTTAGGATTGGATTTTCCAATAAGGTATGGCATTATGGGCGATTTTTCTCTAAAGGATACCTTTTTTACTCTATCGGGTGATTTTAACATGTTTTCTGACCCCTATTTCTTGAGAGATTTTGATAGAAGAGAAGAGGAGGTAGACTGGGGTAAACTTCTTGGATTAGAAGGGGAAGAAGATGAAGGAGTTCAGACTGGCAGGATAATGGAATCTTTTTCATGGCTTCTCCGTGGTACTTTAACACCAGATACGGAGATTGTTAGACCCTATCTACAGGAGGCGGATATTACACGATTTGATCTTTCAATGTACTGGAAGAGTAAAGAAATACCTGATTCTGGTGTTACCGGTCTGGATTCAGAAATTGACGGATATATACCTCCTACTGCCAGAACGGAGTTTTTCTTTCCCGAGAGAAGATTCTTCTATCCAGAGAGCTATATGCTGCCGGAGTTTTTTGGAAAGCTTTCGGGTACAATTTTTCAATACACAGGCAAACCGGCAGATAAGATGGAGGGGGGAGGTGAAGAGAAAGGGAATGTAATCTCTCCTGGTAAAGGTATCGAATCCCCCTGGGAGATGCCCGAAGAATATGAGGAGGAAGAAGAAGAGATAAAGGAAGATCTATTTAATATGAAAGCACCAGAACTCATGGAAGATTTACCAATTGCTCCGGAAAAAGAATTGACCCCATTTACCCATTCACTATCCTATAATATCCTGCCCAGAATGTCTTTTGATAATAGGATGAACTCCGATCTGTGGGAAAAACCGGAAGATGTGGATTTCTCAAAGTCATACTCTCTTTTAAGTACAAAAAACACAGCCACCCTTCGTTACCAAGCCAATGTCTTCGAGAAGTTTTTAATCTTTTCATTGGCTCCCTCCATACGTACAGATTACAGCAAACACTTCGATAAAGCAGAAAGCGTTGAAGAGGAGAAATGGCAATCTTACCTTGTTCAGGATTATTACTCGAGTCTTTTTGCAATCACAAATAAGCTATCTCTTAGCTCCTATCCTCTTCAAACTCTTGAGAATCTCAGTACCTCGAGAGTTTCTTATAACCTGGATACAAAGCTCTATGAGAAAAAGCTTAAATACATAGACGAAGACAATTTTCCGCACTACGGAGATTATCCCTTTGTTTGGGATAAAGAGTTTGTAACTACCCATCTATTAAGCTTAACCCTCAATTACAATATCAGGGATGAGCTCCAGAGTTTTAAAATAGAGACCATTCTCCCTCCTCTTGATGAAGAAATATCCTCTTTCCTTAATATACGAACCAAACCTCTTGTTTCGGAACTTTCTGGAAAGATAAAAAAAATAGATGAAGAGTGGAAACTCCAGCCTTTCTCAATAACCGAAACACTCTATTTTACCTCCTCTACATATTTAAAAGAAACTCTTAAATACGATTTCCAGAAGTCGGAATGGTCTACAAGCAGAACAACTCTCCGTCTCGGTTTTTTCGAAGACAGGCTGTCTTTAACAGAATTATTCATATTCGGAGATGAGAAATACTCTCCTCTTTTTGAATATCCTGTTTTAAGTGACACGAAGCTGCGTCTATGGTGGTTTACCGCTGGATTTTCTGTAAGAAGAACCAAACCCGCGGTTTTTATACGTGACGAGGGATGGGTAGAAGAGGAGGAGGAAAAATTTATACCGGAGACTTTCTCTACAGGTTTGAACGGAAAGATTGAAAGTGACCCTCTGTGGAAGAACAGGATAACTGTCGGAGCCGATATAAATGCTTCATACAGTATTAATTTTATCAGGTTTACAGAGAATAGACTGGACCTGAAGTTTGGTTTAAACTTTGCCATTTATAAGTTTCTCAACATGAAGTTTACAGTGCATTCAGAAAACATAAATACTTACAGATATTTTAAAGCTTTCTCCAACAAAGTGAATCAGGAAGTGATAAATCCACTTGATGATCTTAAAAAATCTATCAATTTTTTTGATGAACAGGAGAGAAGAGAGTCTTTTTTCAAGGCAAGGAGTGTATCACTGAGTATGATCCATCATCTTCATGACTGGGATCTTTCTTTGATTTATGAAGCAAAACCCGAGTTAAGAACAGATGAAATGGGGTATAAGTATTACCAGTGGGCAAGATCATTTTCTGTAAATGTAAGATGGAACCCCATACCTGAGATAAAGAGCAGAATACGATATGAAGATGAAGAGATCAATTTCTGATATGATTTTTTCGGACTTGACGTTAAGGCAAATGGATAGATAAACTTATATATGAGGTAGCGATTGGGGAAGAGTATTACTGTTATTCTAAACGATCAAAAAATTTTAAGCGAACTTTGTGGCGTTAATGATACCAATCTTCGCATTATGGAAAAATTATTAAATGAAAAAATATACTCTCGAGGCAATGAACTTCTCATCGAAACCGAAAATGCAGAGAAGAGAGAGCTGTTTAAAAGGATTATAAACCAACTTAAGGACCACACGGAAATGGGGAATATACCCGGACCGGATTTAATCAAAGCCGTTATAAAATCGACGGAGAACGGAGAAGACGAAAAGACAGAGCTTATCAAAAAGGTCTCTATTGTAATACCTGGTGGAAATATAAAGGTCTTTCCGAGGAGCTATAACCAGGCCGATTATATGAAAGCAATGGAAGAAAACGATGTAGTGTTTTGTATCGGGCCTGCGGGGACCGGAAAAACCTATCTGGCTGTAGCTCATGCATTGAAGGAAACTCTTTCCAGATCAAAAAGAAAGCTCCTGCTTACACGACCTGTGGTAGAAGCAGGAGAGAGTCTTGGTTATTTACCGGGAGATCTGGCACAAAAAATAAGCCCCTATTTGAGACCTCTGTCGGATGCAATGGAGGAGCTTCTGCCTGCCGAGGTTATAGCCCGAATGGAGGAGACAAGAATAATCGAGATTGCACCTCTCGCATACATGCGCGGAAGAAGCCTTCGCAACAGCTACATTATTCTGGATGAGGCTCAAAATACAACCAAAGAACAGATGAAAATGTTTCTAACCAGACTGGGAGAAGGCTCAAAGGCGGTAATCACCGGTGATATTACTCAGATAGATCTTCCGAAGAAGGATCACTCTGGGCTACTTCATGTGGTAAAGATCCTGGGGAATATCAGGGGGATTCAATTCAGCTATTTAAGTGCCCATGATGTAGTCCGACATCCACTGGTACAAGAAATTATCCACGCGTATGAAAACAGGTGTGACTAACAAAAAATCCAATATTCTCATTTTTTTCCAGAACTTACCGAATAAAAAGCTTCCGGAAAAAGTAAGGATAGTCTCGATCTTTATCTCTTACGTGGTAATTTTTTTAATTTTGGTATTTCTACCCAGATATAATCCGGTTTATTCTAAAAGCGATTTTTCTGATCTGAAGGTGGGCGAAATTGCTGAGAAAGATTTAGTGGCAAAGAGGGACATTATATATGTTGACAATAAAGCCACACAGTTGAAGAAAGAAGCAATTCAGAAGTTGATGCTTCCCGTATTTGGAACCGAGGAAGGGATTACTCAAAAGACTCTCTCCCATTTCCGTCAATTCTCCGCTATCTTACGTGATGCCTTAATAGATGAAGTATATCCGGAAGAGGTTTATCTGAAATTACAGGCGAACTTGCCTGGGTTGTTTGCCAGAGAAGAGGTAGAAAAACTTATTACAAATGAGAATATCCTGAACCTGCTAGATTGGGCGGATCAAATACTAAATACAATCATGGTACAGGGAATTTTTGTTATTCCGGAAAAAATTAGAGAATTTAAAACGGACTTTCTGGAAGTTTGGCGATGGGAAGGAGGAGAGAGAAAGATAGAAAGAGTTAGAATCGGAGATGTAATAACGAGGGAAAATCTTAAGGATAAACTGTTAAGTTTTAAAGATCAGTATAACCTTTCCGATGAAGATTACCCACTGATTGCATTTATCGTAAGTCGATTTGCAGAGGAAAATGTATTTTTCGATTCGGAACAGACGGAGAGTAACCTTTATCGTGCCATTGAAGGCGTAGAACCTGTAGTTCGTAAACTGGTAAAGGGTGAGAGGATTGTAAGGAAGGGCTTCATAATAACCGAAGAAGATATGGAAAAAATCGAAGTTCTTAAAAAACATGCCACCTCAGTAAATCTTTACAATACACTCGGTACAGGGTTTTTTCTTTTAATTATTTACATTCTTGCCTTTATACTGCTTAATCCCCCTATAGCCAAAAAAAAGATTTCCCGTAACCAGACTTACACCCTGCTGGCAATGATTTTTGCATATCTGATTATAGGTTTGATACTTGTCAGAATTCCCCTGTTTCCGGAATGGTTGCCAACAGGTGTGGTGTTTCCCACGGCTCTTGTGGCCATGCTTATTACTGTATTGATTTCATCGGAACTAGCGATCGAGATTTCCCTGCTCCTTGGTATGCTGGTTTTGCTTGTAACAAGAATGGATATCTTCTCCTTTCTATTTGCCTTTTTATCGGGAGTTTCGGGAACCCTGGTAGTAAAAGAAGCTCAGAGAAGGATAGACCTCATACGGGCCAATCTTTATATTACAGCTATAAATGCATTTCTCATGGTGATTTTAAGCTTCTTTCAACACTATGAGACTGTCTGGTTGCTTCCAGCAACCGGATGGGGTGCGCTAAATGGATTCGTCTGCGGAATACTGAACTTATCGATTTTACCCATTCTTGAACATACGTTGAATGCAGCCACTCGTTTCAGATTGATCGAACTTTCCGACTTAAACTCCCCTATATTAAAAAAGATGCTAACCCTTGCTCATGGTACTTATGGACATTCACTCAACGTGGCTAACCTGGCCGAGGCAGCAAGCAGAAACATAGGTGCAAATCCGCTTCTTGCCAGAGTAGCAGCTTATTACCATGATATCGGAAAGATGGATCAACCGGAATATTTTATAGAAAACCAGATGGCGGACAACAAACATAACTACATTAAACCCAGCTTATCTGTAGCTGTGATCAAATCGCATGTTAAAATCGGTATAGAAAAGGCAAAAGAGCTGGGGCTTCCTAAAGAAGTTGTAGATATTATTGCTCAGCATCACGGAAGCGGGCTTATTAGCTATTTCTACTCCGAAGCTCTGAAGAAAAAGGGGAATACAAAGGTAACACCGGAGAGCTACTCATATACCGAATCGCCACCTGCATCTCCGGAGGCTGGAATAGTAATGCTTGCAGATGCTGTGGAAGCTGCAACAAGAACCTTGAAAAAGCCCACAGTGGCTAAACTTGAAAGATTGGTGTGGGATATTATTATCGATAAATTCAAACAAGGGCAGATGGACGATTGTGAGCTTACGTTCAGAGAATTAAAAATAATTAAAAAGTCATTTGTGCAGATTCTAGCAGGGCATTTTCATTCCAGAATAGAATATCCCAAAGTTGGCGAAGCGATAAAATGAATATTGTAAAGGTAAGTAAAGAAGATGATATCGATGATTCTCTCACAGGGCGTGTAAAAAAATTCTGTTTAAAGGTTTTAAATATTCAGGGTATTGATAATTGGGAAGTATCTTTGTTTCTTTGTAACGATGAAACAATAAGAGAGTTGAATAAACAATATTTAAACAGAAACTGCCCCACCGATGTTCTCTCTTTTGCACAAGAAGACGAATTCTTTACAGAACATAAAATTTATCTCGCAGGTGATATAATTATTTCCCTGGAAAATCTTGAGAATAATGCAAGAATTTTAGGAATTGATAAAAACGAGGGGCTCAAACGACTTATTATTCATGGGGTGCTTCATTTGCAGGGAATGGAACACGGGGAAGATGAGAAAGAACAATCCATGATAGAACTTCAAGAAAAAATTCTTGATAAATTAACGGGAGAAAGGTTACTTTGAAAAAAATGAGTTTCATTGACAGGATATTAAAAAATCTTTCGGAAGAAGAGAACGGAGGTATCACCGAATTAAGCCCTACAGAAAAGAATATGATCCGGGGTATAGTAGAGCTATCCACTACAACTGTAAAGGAAATAATGGTACCCAGGATCGATGTAGTTTTTATATCAGCAGATTTACCCCTAAAAGAGATGATCGATCTACTGGTGAAAACAGGTCATTCCCGGTTTCCCGTGTATAGAGATACAATCGACAATGTTATAGGGATTCTCTATGTAAAGGATCTTCTGGGTTATTTTTTCCGGGAAAAAGAGGTAAATATTGAGAACATTATTAGAAAACCCTATTTTGTGCCCGAAAGCAAGAGACTTGATTCTCTCCTGCTCGAGTTCAAACGGCGCAGAGTACACATTGCCATCTCTGTGGATGAATATGGTGGTATATCTGGTATAGTATGCCTGGAAGATATCCTTGAGGAGATTGTTGGAGAGATTCAGGATGAGTTTGATAATGAACTGGAAGATATAATCGAGATAGGGGAAAACACCTACCTTTGTGACGTCAGGGTGTCTATTGAAGATTTAAATGAAAAATTAAAGCTTTCCCTTCCCGATGAAGATTTCGATACACTGGGAGGATTTGTATTCGATCTTTTTGGTAAAATTCCCGTTAAGTTTGAAAAGGTAACATACAATGGAGATGATTACATAATCCAGGACATGGATGGGCATAAGATAAAAACAGTAAAAATTGTGAAAAAATCCGGAGAGAAGAGTGTATAATAGAGCTTCTTTTCTCGGTCTAGCTTTACTATTTTTTACTTCCTATTCTCTTCTCCCCCAGAATGTTATCAGAGAGACAGCAATCGATCTTTACAGAAAAGGCTTAAAGGCTCAGGAAGAGGAAAATTTTTATCTTGCAATAGAGAACTATAAGAGTGCCTTACAGGAAAATCCTCAATATTATGACCCGATGTTGGGTCTTGCAAGAAGTTATTTTGCACTCGGAGAGTATAAAGAAGTCCTGCGCTGGATAAATACCGCCGAGAAATTCAATAAAAATGATATAAAACTGCTCATTCTAAAGGGAAGAGTCCACACGGTCGAAGGGCAATACGGAGTGGCTGAATCTTTTTTTAAAGAAGTATTAAGCCGACAACCAAATAATCTGGAGGCTAATTTCGGATTAGCAGAACTACATGTATCCATGGGAAATCTCAGAATGGCGGAAGAACAATACAGGAAGATTTTGAAAATAGCGCCCGAGAACAGAAAGGCTTTGCTCTCGATTTCTCTCCTCTACGATGCTTTCGGTGAAGAAAAACAGGCCGAAGAGAGGATACTGACGGCATTACGCCTGTATGGAGATAATCCTCAGGTTCACTACCTGGCTTCTCGTCATTATCTCTATGCTAACAATTATACAGAAGCGGAAACCAGAGCAAAGACGGCTCTTTCCTTGAAAGAAAACTATCTGGATGCTGCCCTACTGTTAAGTGAGATATATCTTAAAAAAGGTCATTACGAAGAGGTAATTCCAGTTATAGAGAGAATAGCAAGGGAACACAATGAAAATCCCCTTATATGGTACATACTCGGCGTTGCCAATTCAAAACAAAACCGCATAGAAAGATCGATCGACTATTTCGCTCGAGCACTGCATTTAAACTCCGATGATGAGATATCCAGAATAACCCTGGAACATTTGATAATCGATGAGTTGAGTCTTGAAGACCCGGTGAGGAAGCAATACGCAGATTATCACTTTGCACAGGGGAGCGAGTATGAGAGGAGGAATTTGTATCTTAAAGCACTAAACGAATACAGAAGGGGAGTTGCCCTGGACCCCTATTCGAGAGAAGGCAGACTACTGTATGCAAGAATTTTTTATAAGCTGGGGTATACTGCAAAATACTATTCTGAGTTAAAAGTTCTTACCGATCTTGGATATAATGACAGGGAAATCCGCGAAGAGCTTGAAATTTTCACCAGTCTGCTCGAAGATAGTGTTTCCGACGATTGGCAGATAAATCAATTTTTCCTGGAAAGACCTACCTTTCGGTTTGACGTTTTTTACTCTATTGAAAATCTCGACCTGTTGCATTTTATGGGAGGAGAGACCTTAGCTTCCTATCTTATCTGGGAGTTGATCCGCTTCGAAAATATTGAAATAGAACATCCTCCGGAAAACTCTTTCACCTTTGCCGACTCTTTTGGAAAAGCAAGAAAACGGCAGAGTGATTATTTCATAATTTTTAAAGCGAAAGAATCCGATAGAGATTTCTCCTGTGAGGCAAGCATTTATCTTTCTCGAACGGGTGCTTTGATGGAAAAAATCAGTTTGTACAGAACCGGTAATAAGAGGGTAGCCGATGCTCTCTATAGTCTGGCAGAAGAGATTCATAAATTGCTTCCTCTTAGAGGTAAAATAATAAAAAGAAGATTCGAAAAAGGTGTGATCGATCTGGGAACACTGGATGGAGTAAAGGTCGATGATAAATTAAGTATTGTAAGAAGGGGGAGAATATCCTTAAAGAATAATGAAATAGGGTTGACTTTCAACGAGAGTGACCTATTGGGGGAGTTTACTGTTACAAGAACAGATACCCTCATCTCCGAGGGTAATATTGAGAAGAAGACTTTTTTTGATATGATAAACCAGAGGGATGCGGTTGTAAAGGTACAACCCGAAAAAGAAGAGCGAAGGCCGGAAATGCGGAGTGAACTGCAGCTATTTCAAAATCTTTTAAAAATCCGTTAATCATTGACATACAAATGACTTTTGAATATATTCATTTAAATAACCGTGATTAAAAACAATTCTTGTAATGTATCGCAATCTATTATCGCAACTAAAGATAGATGCGATATGTTATGAGCTTTAGTAAATCTTACAAAGGAGGATAGGATGAAATTAGCTATCAATGGTTTTGGCAGAATCGGACGAAATGTCTTCAAAATCGCCTTGGAACGTGATAATATTGATATTGTTGCGGTTAATGATATAACAGATTCCGCCACATTGGCTCATCTGTTAAAATACGATTCAAATTACGGAGTATATTCCCGAAAAGTAGAAGCTGGTAAAGACACATTGAAAGTAGACGGAAGAGAAATCAAGGTTTTTGCCATAAAAAATCCGAAGGAGCTCCCGTGGAAGGAGTATGAAGTGGATGTAGTAATCGAATCAACGGGAATATTTCGAACAGGATCAAGTCCCAAAGGAGGATATAGAGACCATCTTGGAGCAGGTGCAAAAAAGGTTATTCTTACTGTTCCTGCAAAAGATGAGATGGACAATACAATTGTACTAGGAGTCAACGATAACGACTTAAAGCCTTCGGATAAGGCCGTCTCCAATGCTTCATGTACAACCAATTGCCTTGCACCAGTTGCAAAGGTACTTCATGAGAACTTTACTATTCAATACGGCCTTATGACCACCATACACGCCTATACTAACGATCAAAAAATTCTGGATCTTCCCCACAGCGATTTTCGAAGAGCAAGGGCGGCCGCTTTATCAATAATTCCTACCACTACAGGTGCAGCAAAGGCTGTGGGGCTTGTAATTCCCGAACTAAATGGTAAGCTAAACGGAATCGCCATGAGAGTTCCCGTTCCTACAAGTTCTATTGTAGATCTTACTGCACAACTGGATAAAGATCCCTCGGTGGAGGAGATAAACGATGCAATGAGAAGAGCGGCAGAGGGAAGCATGGTGGGCATCATGGAGTATACCGAAGATCCTATTGTAAGCGTCGATGTAAAAGGGAACTCACACAGTGCAATTTTCGATGCTCTCAGTACGATGAAACTGGGAAAGGGTTTTGTAAAAGTTCTTGCCTGGTACGATAACGAATGGGGATATTCCACAAGGGTTGTAGACCTGGCAGAAAAATTGGTACAGAAGGTAGGATAGAATGCCAGTAAAAACGGTAAAAGATATAGATCTTAAAAATAAAAGGGTTCTTATGCGGGTGGATTTTAATGTTCCGGTTAAAGATGGAGAGGTAACAGATGATACCAGGATAAAGGCAGTTCTCCCCACCCTGAAATATATCATCGAACAGGAGGGTACTTCCGTGGTGTTGATGAGTCACCTTGGAAGACCCAAAGGAGAGAAGAAACCTGAATACAGCTTAAAACCCGTGGCTTCCAGGCTGTCAGAGCTCATCGGCAAAGAGGTTAGATTTGCAGATGACTGTGTCGGTGAAGAGGTAAAGAAACAGGCTTCTGCTCTTAAGGCCGGTGAGATACTGTTACTGGAAAATGTACGATTTCACAAGGAAGAGACCGAAAACGATAAAGATTTTGCAAGGCAGCTTGCCTCTTTAGGCCAGGTG
>Ga0180301_10001929_pt1 | contig 16238 bp, 15 predicted proteins | sample GuaBasSediGuay16_FD_121797 | JGI IMG/M metagenome (GOLD analysis project Ga0180301, IMG submission 121797) | Subseafloor sediment microbial communities from Guaymas Basin, Gulf of California, Mexico - Guay16, Core 4569-2, 12-15 cm | ecosystem: Environmental > Aquatic > Marine > Hydrothermal... | reverse complement strand
TAGTTGGAGGCTTAGACGAGCCGACCCGCGGCAGAGTAATCGTCGATGACACTGACCTCTCCACACTCAGCAGAGATCGCCTTGCAGAGTACAGAAACAGGAAGATCGGCTTCGTCTTTCAGTTCTATAATCTCATCCCCTACTTGACCGCTCTTGAGAATGTAGAGCTCTCCATGGCCATCTCCGGCGTAAGCCCAAAACTACGGAAGAAGAGGGCGATGGAAGTGCTGGATATGTTTGGCCTCTCAGATAAGGCATTAAAGAAGCCTACGGAGCTCAGCGGAGGCGAACAGCAGAGAGTTGCGATAGCCCGCGCGCTCATAAATGAGCCAAAGTTAATACTTGCGGATGAGCCGACTGGAAACATCGATAGTGAATCCGCAAATGTAGTTGTAGGCGCCTTCAGGAAACTCGTGGAGGAGAAGGGAGTCTCAATAATCATGGTTACGCATAACCTTGAACTCACAAAGTTCTGTGACAGGATAATCAAATTGAGGAATGGAAGGATATCTGGAGTGGATGAACCTAAATGATGAGATTCAAGAAATCCGCGCATCTTCTTATGATTCTGACCCTCATATTTTCTATAAGCCCTGTAATTCCCATACAATGCGAGGAGCCCGAACACTTCAGGCTTATCAAGGTCTATTGGGGAACTGACCAGCCAATAGAGGTATCTCCGGGAGATGTAGCAACCCTCACCGTGGTCCTCCGATACGAAAAGAGCTGGTCCTTCAGAAACCTCAAGGCTGTTCTTTCCTTACCCGAAGGCTTCGAAGCTGTTGGAGGAAATAATGAATCGGTAACCTATTATTCTGGAGCCGTATCCATGGGGTCTCTGCTGAAGCTCGGATTCCCCATATTCATCTCTCCCAACGTGGAGATCGGCAGTTACCAGGCTAATCTAACACTTGAATATTACGTCTCGAAGCATCTTATTCCCGAAGAAGAGTTAGAGGTCACATTTGAAGTTGCTGGAAAACCCAGCATAGACGTCAATGCCGTAAATAATGGCCTCTACGAAGGAAAACAAGAGATACTGATCATCTTATCTAACAGAGGTGACGCTATCGCACATAACCTCAAGATAAAAGAAGCCTATTCAAGCACAGCCTCTGTGGAGCTCAGAAACGCTACATACATATGAGATCTTAAACCTGGAGATAATGTTACTGTGTCTTTAAGCCTATTCATACCTACGGGCTTAAGCGGCAAGATCGTATCCTTAACTGTGGAAGGCAGTTATTTAGGCCCCACAAACGTTGCCTACCTATTCTCGGAAACTCTTAAACTGCCGGTGAAGCCTTCCAGCCTGAGACTTCCGTTAAGGTTAACTCTGGATCCTAGAGAACTGACCATAGGTAAGAACAGCAAAGTATACATAGATTTAATGAACGCTGGCAGCCATAACCTTTCAGACATCAGACTTACCTTGACGCCTGACAACATCTTAAAAATCTTCGGACCGACCATACTCTATATTGACCGACTAGCTTCAGAAGAGAACGTGCGAGTTGAGACTGAAGTTTATGTTCCCGCAACCACCGCGGCTCCGACAGCTTCACTCACCCTCACAGTGACGTACTTCGATGAGGATCTATGGACATCCCGAAGTGAGACTTATAGGCTGAGCATACTTCTCAGAGGATTCATCGTCCTCTCTTTAACTGACGTTGCCGTTATTCCTTCCACGCCTAGTCCAGGAGGACCCTTCTCCATAACGATCACCGTGACCAATATAGGAACCTCTACGGCCTACGCAACCTATGCTATGCCTGTTATAGAAGGACTTCCATTAAGCACGTTTGGGCCAAAGTCAGTCTACATTGGAAATATAGAGGTCAATCTTCCAACAACCTTCACTATCAATCTGCAACTCGGGAACACAACTGAAAAGAATATAACGTTACCAATAACCCTAAGCTACATGGATAACCTGAGGACAGCGCATAACGTCACCTTCAATATACCGATAGAGATAGCTCCCAGAACAGGCATCCAACAACCCGTAGGACCGCAGAGAAGAGTGGAAATTCTAGGTCTACCTATTGTTAGAATAGTCTTCATATCAGTTCTAATAATAATCGCAGCTGTAGCGCTATTCATAATTGTGATGAGACGGCGGTAATATAAGATGAGAATCTTGGACATTCTAATTCTTTCATGGAGACAATTGAAGGAACGAAGGTTTAGAAGCATCTTAACCATGCTAGCCATAGCCGTAGGCGTAACAACCATTATCGCACTCTCAGCCCAAGCGGAGGGAGTCAAAGAGGAGATAACCGAGAGCTTAGGAAAGTTGGGACCTGACACCATGATAGTCACTGTTCGGGGAAGAATGCCCTTCACAGACGCTGACATCGCAAGGTTAAGGGGGTTAGAAGGCGTAGCGACGGTAACACCTATGCTGATTAGAACCACTAGAGTCACGGGTATTGAGGACCCCGTAACCCTAGTAGGCGCGTCATCCATGGATCTCCTAAACTTTCTAGGCGAGGTTAGACTACTCGATGGCACCGTATATTTAGATGTCCCTGCACCGCAAGTCCTAATAGGCCACGATATAGCTATTGATGAAATAGGGCAGGTGAGATATAAAGCTGGGCAACCGATCCTGGTTAAAATAGGTAAAGCATCGATCTTGATGACTGTTGTAGGGATTTTAGATACGTACGGAACCTCGCCGATGATACAACCTGACAACGCGATCTTCCTACCGATACAGTACTTGAAAACCATCGTGAGAGGCGGAGGATACAATACCATAATGGTAAAAGCCACTAGCGTTAAGGACGTAGATAAAGTAACCGATCTCATCAGCTACGTCTTCGGCGGAAGAGCCCGCGTCACATCCATAAAACAGATAACGGAGACAGTTCTCAACGTCACGTCTCAGGTTAATCTTCTCCTCCTAGGAATCGCAAGCACCTCCTTCATAGCCGCAGGCTTAGGAACATTCAACATCATGATGATATCAGTTTTAGAAAGGGTGAGGGAGATAGGGATCCTCAAGGCTCTCGGCATGAAGGACAGGGAAGTCCTCTTATTGTATATGATTCAAGGCGTGCTAATAGGATCTATCGGCAGCTTAATCGGACTCCTCCTAGGATGCGGGGTTGCATACATCATACCGCTGATTTTAGGAAGCTTCACGATAGGTCCACGTGGAGGGCGAGGCTTAGGTTCCCCACTATCCTTTACTCCCGTCATAAGCCCCTTTTACATCGGCATAGCCACAGCGACATCCATCATCGTAACTCTGCTGTCCAGCGCATATCCAGCGTGGAGAGCCTCTAGACTGAGACCCGTAGAAGCATTGAGATACGAATAAGAGCCTCACGATTAAATGAGATTCGAAGATTCGCCGCGTAGGCTTTCCATTAAAGTCTAGACCTCTCAGTCGCCCTGCTCACTCTTTCTGGCTTAAAAGCCGCTGGCGCTCCTATTTTGAGGAGCCATCAATTATTTCTTCTTGGACCATAAATCTTTGTCTTCAATCTAGACGTATCATTCATAATCCTTTTCTTATATTTTGAGGTTCACTGCACGAAGAGAAAGCTAAAACGCTCAAAGGGAGAATACAATGAATTAATAAAACAAGCTATTTAATTTGGTTTATTAGTGTTGTTAGCTGAAGTGTGTAGCCATCTCCTTGTTTTCCGGGAGCTTCAGTATTGCGTCTATGGCATCGTCTATCTGCTTCATATTTTTAGTCCTAACATCGACTACTAGCCATTGGAAGAGGGCATCCCTGCCTCCTTTTAGATTGGCTTCTAAAGCCCATTCGACCCTCGTTATCCTAGGCAGCATGACATACTTGTAGAGTCTATCCGGAATTGCATCTTTTGATATTGGATGGATGCCTTTACCGTCCACTTTCACATGGGTCTCTACAGCTATATTGTCCGGAAGGTTCGGTATAGCCTCCTTGTTTATGACGTTCACATATATCGGAACCCGCATCTGCCTACCGAAGAACGGTAACGCGTAACTATCAGTCGGCTTATCATTGTATAAGGAATCCATCAAGGTCACTATAACTTCACCGCTCGGCCTCAACGGCATAACTTGTGATATGGGTTTTGATGTGTCAAAGGCTATCCTAGCCATCTCCCTAACGTTTCTCCTAACCTTTAGGATCCTTATGGCACAGCCCATCTCCGAGTCCGGCCCTCCATAGGGGCCATACCAGTACTGCTTGGTTCTGAGATCCCAGTGATACTTCCATGTGCCTCCGCGGACGCTATCTCCTACGGGCAGGTACCCATAGGTCTTGTACATGTCTATGGCTGCCGGGCATAAATCTAAATCCCATGGGCTCATCGTATGCTCCCTCCATACAGACCAGTACTCCTCAGCATCCTCTCTGATCCAATCGTCCAAGTACTTGTAGGCATCCTCGCCTTTGTACTTGAACTTCGTCAGCCATGTAACGTGATTCAATCCCTTCATCTCAACCTCGACATCCTCTGGATCAATAATCTCCATAACCTCTTTGTAGCGTTCAGTTCTATGGGCGGCGCAGTATGGAGTTATATTCTTGCCGAGCTTCTCCTTGGCTAGACGCATAGCTAGAACTTCTATGGCTGATCTGTAGCCTAGGAAGCCGTGGCATATCCCCGCTACATTAACCTTGGTCTCTCTACCCACCATTGTCGTTAACTCGAGAACTGGGTTCGAGACTATGAAGAACCATGCGTCTGGGGCGAGCTCCTCTATATCCCTGGCTATATCTATGTGGAGCTTGAAGAGATAGTAGCCCCATATCGTATGATAGTCTCCCACATAATTCCATTCTACACTGTTGATTCCCCTATAGTAGCCGCACTCCTCAGATACTTCCCTCATCCTCTCGTAGTACCTATAGCCCTTAGGGAGAGCTGTAGATATTACAAAATCAGCATCTCTGATAGCCTCCCTTCTATCCTTTGTGGCATGTATCTTCGTGGGCAGCTTAAGCTCCTCAACGTACCTCCTAGCCAACGTCGATATGAGGTTAAGCCTATAATCGTCGATATCCATAAGCCAAATATCAGAGCCACGTAGATCCTCTTTCAAGAATATATCGGCCAGAATCCTACTCGTCCATCTAGCGCTGCCAGCACCTATAAAAACAATCTTGGGACCCAAAGACTTACCTCCTCAACCTCCAGTAAAGGCATTCGATGAAAACATTAAAGTTTTATGGTACCCCAAAACTTCAAGATCCCTTTCCATATGAAATACACCATCTTCTTGACTAATATATGCTTGTAGACTACTGAGTCGGTCGTAATAGCCTTTTAAATCCAAACACGGCATCCCAGAACTTGCAATAACGGATTTCTGATGTTTAAGGGCTGTTAGGCATTAGGAAACTTCCTTCTGCTTCTTCTCCGCCTATCAACTTGCTTTTTTATTAGAATTCTCTTCATTCTATCTACGATTGAATCAAAAATTGAGGGAAGATCCCAACCATCTTGCGAGTAGAAGTAGATCTTTCCTGCAGCTCTAATTGAGACGTCAACCTCGTATCTGCATCTATTGCCTGAAATATCTTCCGTTCTAATCGTTGAATATATCTCTTCTATTTTCGGGAAGGATTTACGTAAAGATTTGGCGTTTCTCATAAATTTTATCCTAGCTAACTGGGCCTCGAAGGGATCATCCGGCAATCCCACTATATACGCAGGAATATCCAATTTCTCTGGTTCGGCTAGAAAAAAGATAAAGTCTCGGTAGGTCACTATACCTTGAATCTCATGCCAAAGATTGACTATATAGTAGGTTTTTCCATGCTCCATCATCCTTTTTAATACGGTCAAAGCCTTTTCTTTTGGATCACATACCAGAACGTTTGAATCCATCAGCCCTGAAACCTTGATATCCCGATAGCCTGATGGATCACTAACGAAGGCTCCTCTCTCAAGCCCCTCCCTAGGAAACATGGAGAGAACAATATGATTTGAGAGCAGGATTCCACAGAGCAGACCTGAATCTAAGACGGGCAGATGGTCTATACCATTATTAAGCATCAGTCTACGGGCTTTTGATATGGGTTCGCCTTTATCTATTGTTATCGGGTTTTTCGTCATTATCCTACTTATTCTGACGCCTCGAAGCTTCTTTTTTGATAATATGAGGGCTCGACACAGGGATTGAGTGGTGACCGCGCCTTCTATAGTTCCTTCATTAACTATAGGTAAGGCTCTCAACCTGTAATCATTCATGAGTCTAGCGGCTTTTCCAACAGTATCATCAGGCGAAAGCTTGGGAACATAAAACATGAGTGAAGAAGCCCTCATATTTGAGATATCTGAAGCTTTCAAGATCTTCCTTATGGTGATCATGCTAACCTTATTCTTCTCTTGAATGAAGGCTTCGTATGCATCGTTTTGTTTGAGGACGCCCATAACTTCGGATATGGGAGATGTAGATGAGACAATTATGGGTTTAGACTCAAAACCATCTACTCTAGAAGATTTTAAACTCTCCAAATGAAAATCTCCGAACCTTTGAAGACAAAAATGTAAAGCATCTTTTATAATGTTTCTTGTATCAGTCTGCAAATCAAGAAATGTTCAGGAAGAAGTAGTAAAAAAGTGGTCCAAGAGAATCCGTGATGGGCCGGGAGAGATGCATATTATCGTTTAAATTTATCGGAAAAAGAAACTATGGGCAATTTTCAGTAAAATTTTGATAAAAAACACTTCAGAAAAGGGCTGAATTTTTCTAATCTAAAAATATACGCTGGCTCCAATTAAGTTCAAAGAATCTTTTTAAGATATACGACTGTTAGTTATACCTCGTTCAAGGAATAGAACGATTAATCATTTGCGTGAGACGCATTTGAGAGGCAAATTCATAATACGTAAGAGTACAAGTAGTGTAAATAAAGTCTACCTCGAAGGTAAGGGAATAATTTGAGTGGTAAAGTTATTAGAGTAAAGTCTTGGAAGGAGTTCAAAAGGCTGATTATGGAGCATAAGCCAGAAAGCATCGCCTATAATATCGAACAAGGTCTCCCAGCGAAGCATCTTACTTGTCTCAGGTTAATTCTACCCATTAAAGGAATCCAGTACATTTTTATCGACAATGCTGTTGGAACCCGTTTAAGAAAGACAGGTATACCGCTACATAGGGATAATCTTGGAAACATCTACATAAGAGATGAAGACGTAAAGAGTTTTGTAAGGTCCGAACTAAAAATGAAAAACTTGAAGCTTCATTCATACTGGACCATGTAAAAACTTGTCGTGCCCGCAGGCTTTCATTTATGTTCACAATCTCTAGGATTCTTTTAGCCGGAACAAGCTTTCCGATGGCTCAGATAGGCGTCAGAATTGCTCATAGATTTCCAGCTAAGCATCTGAAATACATCTTCATAGTTGCTATGATATACATAGGGGCTGAAGATGATGGGAGTGTTTAGCTGTTTACACTTGCCAATTTAATTCTTTCATAAAAAACTTTATAGATATGGTGAAATTAAGGTGGAGGGTGACTATTTAAGACATGACGATGTTCGATCAACATGAATCTGAAACCTTAAAACATGCTTTTATGCAACCAGACTTCCGAAAATATCGAAAAACGGAAATCCAAAATGTTCGATCATTTTTATATTTAAACAAAGAATTTGGAGCTTTCTATCTCTTCAATGAGCTTTTATAAAGAAAAAATAGCGGTTGTTTGAATGGATGATTTATCATTTTTCTTTTAGATGTTTTTCTATATAGCTGAGCTGGAGGTCAGCTTCCCTAACGTTTCCTTCTGAGAGTAATCTGCGAGCTTCACCTATATGTTTAGTAGCGCAACCTTTCAAATCGTCAGCATATTCGCATTCTTTACACTTCACTTCTCTGCACATTTTTAACAACCTCTCGGTTTTTATCACAATTCTTAAATATTTTGCCATTTTATAAATTTTTTGGTAATATTAAATAAATAATTGTGATAACTATGTGCTGTAATGGAGACGAATGTGGATATTTAGAAAAAGCTAGGAAATTCCAAAAGTATTTCAGAGCTTTACACTGCCCGATCAGATGGACCATAATCCGCATCATAGGAAACGAGGAAAAGAGCAGTGGGGAAATCCTTGAAGGCTTAAAACAAGCAGGCGAAGAACTGGCGAGATCTAGCCTCTACTATCACCTTTCCGAGCTGGAAGAGGCAGGGATCATAGAACTTGCAGGGTATAGGGAAGAAGGCGGAGGCGCTCCAGAAAAGGTTTGGAGGCTCAAGACGAAGGAGATTCATGTAAACTTCCTCGAAGATGTAGGGAAAAGTTAACTTCAATCATGGAGAGTGGTGCGTTATTGGAAATTGCAATAAGAACAATTGGTTTGACTAAAAGATTCGGTGAGTTAACGGCCGTTGACCATGTCAGCTTTGAAGTACGGCGGGGCGAAATCTTCGGCTTCTTAGGACCTAATGGAGCTGGGAAGACAACAACCATTCGAATGCTAACTACCTTACTGAAGCCTACTGAGGGCACAGCTGAGGTTTGGGGACATGACATCCTGAAGGAACGTGACGCGGTTAGGAGATCCATAGGCATAGTGTTTCAGGATCCATCCTTAGATGATCTTCTTACGGGAAGAGAAAACCTAGAGTTTCATGGAAGAATCTATGGAATCCCCAAGGCGGAGAGGAATAGAAGAATCAAAGAGCTCCTGGAGCTTGCCCAGCTCTCAGAAAGAGCCGACGATCTCGTTCGAACCTACTCTGGAGGTATGAGAAGGAGGCTTGAGATTGCAAGAGGCCTCATGCATCATCCGAAGGTTCTTTTTCTGGATGAACCTACCTTGGGATTAGATCCTCAGACTCGAAGAGCTGTTTGGAGATATATACAGAGAATGAACAAAGACGAGGAAATCACCATATTCCTAACTACCCATTACATGGAAGAAGCAGACTACTTATGCGACAGAATCGCGATTATAGACTACGGAAGAATCGTAGCGCTGGATACGCCTGAAAGATTGAAGAGCTATGTAGGGGGAGAAGTAGTTCACTTGAAGATATCAGAGACAAACCAGAAGATCTTGAAAAGGCTTAGTGAAGAAGATTTTGTTCAAGACATCAAAATGTTCAGGGAAGGCTTCATCCTTACAGTGAAGAATGGACAGAGGGCTGTTCCTCGATTGATAGAAGTGGCAACGAAATTGGGAATCACAGTAGAAGAATGTAGTATTCACATGCCAAATTTGGAGGATGTCTTCCTTCACTATACGGGTAGGAGAATAAGAGAGGAGAGTGCTGAGAAGCCTATTTTTAGAGCTATGTGGATGAGAGGGATGCGGAGGAGGTGAATTGGATTGTTGTCTGCTGCGTATGCTATATGGCTTAGGGAGGTTAAACGTGAAATTCGAGAAAGGGGAAGAATCATAGGGAATCTGTTCACACCGATAATATGGTTAGGCATATTCGGGGTAGGCTTAGGTAAATCCATGAGATTCAGCGGCGTAGGAACAGATTACTTAACTTTCTTGGGGCCGGGAATCGTGGCTCAAACGGTTCTTTTCAGCTCCATCTTCGCCGGCGTCTCCGTAATCTACGATAGAGAGTACGGCTTCCTCAAGGAGATCATGGTAGCGCCCATTTCAAGGGCTGAGATTATTCTTGGAAAAGTCTTCGGGGGAGCTACGGCTTCTATGATTCAGGGAACCGCAACTCTTATCTTGGTTCTCTTTATGGGACGAGGACTTCTGCCAAACATTCTCGGCATAATATTAGCTCTGGGTTTTATGTTGCTACTTTCCCTAGCTTTGGTGGGTGTCGGTCTGGTCGGCGCTTCCAGGATGGAAAGAGCAGGCGGCTTCCAGAATATCATGCGAATGCTTGTCATGCCTCTATTCTTCAGTAGTGGAGCCCTCTTTCCATTGAATAATCTCCCCGAATGGCTTAGAATCCTAACGATACTAAACCCCATCACCTATGGAGTTGACGCAATAAGAGGCAGCCTCCTAGGCATATCTATTCATCCTTTATGGTTTAACTTCCTCATTCTCGGCGGCTTCACGTTAAGCATAATCCTGCTTGGCGCCCACCTCCTTAAGGGAAGCGAAGCTTAATGAAAGATATCATACGGACCTTAGGCCTTACGAAATATTACGGCAACCTTCTCGCGGTAGACCACTTAAGCTTCAGTGTAAAGGAAGGCGAGATTTTCGGCTTCTTAGGTCCCAACGGAGCTGGGAAGACTACTACTATTAGGATGCTTGTTGGCTTGACAACGCCTACTGAGGGGACTGCGATAATAGACGGCTTCGACATCAGAAGCGAGATTCTGGAAGTGAAGAGACGCGTAGGAGTGGTTCCTGAAACATCTAACTTGTATGATGAGCTAAGCGTTAAAGATAATCTGCTCTTCATGGCGGGGCTTTATCATGTGCCAAGACTGGAAAGAGAAGATCGCGTTCGGGAGCTGCTTGAATCCTTTAATCTCTGGGAGAGAAAAGATACGAAATTCGGTAAACTCTCAAAGGGCTTGAAGAGGAGGCTGACCGTAGCTGCCTCTCTGATTCATCATCCCAGAATAATCTTCTTGGATGAGCCTACTACAGGCTTAGATGTTATGAGTGCCCGTTCCCTACGTCTTCTCCTGAAGGAGCTTAGAGAGACAGGGGTCACGATTTTCCTCACAACTCACTATATTGAGGAGGCAGATCAACTATGCGATCGCATAGCGGTGATAGTGAAAGGCAGAATCGTAACGATAGATACGCCTGAAAACATGAAGTCAATAGTACGAGGCATTCCGGTCATAGAAGCCCTCTTTGACTCTCCAATCGACAAATCTATGACTGATGATTTGAGCGTTTTGGGCGAAGTTTGGGTGGAGGATAATCGGGTGAGGATGCTTGCTGAGAAAATCCCGGAAACTTTGAAGGCATTGATCAGCTTTGCAACTCGGCATAGGTTGAAAATAATAGAGGTCAATACGGTGAAACCAGGTCTGGAGGATGCTTTCGTTAAATTGACAGGCGTTAAACCTGAAATAATGAGGTTGGAGAAGGAAAGAGGAGGGCAATAACATTTGATCCGGGAAGAGATAGAAGGAGTCTGGTGCATAGTTCTCAAGGACTTAAAAGCGTATTATTTTAAGCCTCCCAATATTAGCTGGGGAATACTGTTCCCTCTCGTTTTGGCTTTAGCCTTCACGTTACGAAAACCTTCAGGACTATCAGATCTGGCTCCGGGACTTGTGGCGATGTCGGCTCTCTTCGGCACCACATCCATGGAAGCGATAGTCATAACCTTCGAGAAGAGGATCGGTGCGCTTGAGCGGTTACTGCTAGCTCCAATCTCGCTTGAGACGATTTTAATCGGAAAAGTATTAGGCGGCTCAATCTTCGGTTTAATGATTTCATCCATTATGACAGTAATCTCAATAGAATTCTTAGGAGTATCAGTTAAGCATCCATCCTTATTTGCCATTTCGCTTCTCCTCACTGTGTTAACGCTTTCCGCTTTAGGATCACTAGTAGCGGTATCAGTTAAGGAGGTCTTCGAAGCCCAAACCCTATCCAACTACTTCAGATTTCCCATGATCTTCCTCTGCGGCGTATTCCTACCAGTAGAATCAATGCCCGCGCCGCTTCAATGGCTTGCTTATACTCTTCCACTGACATATTCAGTGAATGCGTTACGTCAAACTTTCGTCGGTCCGCTTCGACACGGCGATTTAGCCTTCAACATAGCAGCCTTAACTCTGTTTTTCTTACTGTTCATGACCGTAGCGACAAGACTGCTCAAAAAACACTTAGAATGAAAAGCATCACATACAGCCTAATCCTAAAATTAATCCCTATTTTCAGCCTAAAAAGTTAGTGAACAAGCATAAAGTAATGAAGAAGAAACTCAGCTCAAAGATAAAGACTGGATGTAAACTCCTACTACGTCACACTAAAAATGGAAAGTTAGAAATATAAACCTTGAAGTGAAATAAAAAAGCAAATGTATGCAATTTTTTGCAAAAAACAAGTCGAAAATAAGCCAAAAGTAATACAAATTGGTGGGCCGGGAGAGATTTGAACTCTCGACCTTTCGGTTATCAGCCGAACGCTCTAACCAAGCTGAGCCACCGGCCCATCAATCTATTTTGTTAATATTCGATGTTATAAATTTTACATATCTGCCATTTTTGATGCGAATCAATCATCTTGTCTGCTTTGCTGAATCCTTTTTATCCATTAGCTTATTTTCTATCTTGAGGGTTTGCTTTGATGGAGTTTTTCTTCTATTCTAAAGGTTTATATCTTTTCTTGTCTTCTTGCATTTTGAGGCGTCATTGATGTACTCGATGAGAGATTCTAGATGGACGTTGAAGGGGACAACTACGATTGCGATTAAATGTGTAGACGGTGTTATCATGGCGACTGATACTAGGGCGACGGCGTGGCCTGGATTCGTAGCACATAAGAGAGTTAAAAAAGTTTACAAGGTGACCAGGAACATTGGAATGACGATCGCTGGGGTTCCCGCTGAAGCCCTGAATATTCTTGACCTATTAAAGGCAAACGCATCGATCTATCAGATTCATAGGAAAAGAGAGATTCCCGTCAGAGCCGTGGCAAGTCTGGCTTCGAATCTTCTATTCTCGCAGAGATATTACCCCTACGCTGTTCAGATAATCATTGGAGGATATGATTCTGAGGGCTATCATCTGTACTCTCTGGATCCCTTCGGAAGCGCAATAGAAGACAATTTGATCGCAACTGGATCTGGATCTCCAGTTGCCTATGGGGTTCTTGAAAGCGAATATGATGAGAAGATCAATTTGAATGACGGGTTGGCTTTAGTGGCAAAGGCGATCCATTCAGCAATGAAGCGGGACGTATATACAGGTGACAGCTTCGACATTGCAACAGTAACGCGGGAGAAGGGTTACGTAGAATTAACAACCGAAGAGAAGGAAAGCCTTCTAGGTAAGAAAGCCTCATGAGGCTTTCAGCATTCTTTTCTACAGATAATTGATTATCTCTCTTAAATCCCGAATCTTTCGGTAACCTCCCGATATCATATCGCTTCGATCTATGAGCAGTGGCTTCAATCCTGCGTCCTCAGCTCCCTTATAGTCAGTCTCGGGATTATCACCTACGAAAAGTGCTTCGTTAGGCTTGATTTTTAGTTTCTCCAATGCATAATGGAATATCTCAGGGCAGGGTTTAGGTTTCTTAACGTCATCCACGCCTACGATTACATCGAATTTGCCTTTTAAACCGGTTCTAGAGAGCATCTCGCGGATATCGATCTGAAAACCATTCGAGATTATTCCCACCATGAGCCTTCTCTGCCTCAACATTCTTAAGGTATCTTCAACGTCTGGATAGGCCTCTAAATCCGCATTGTCCCACCATTCTTCTGTCAATGCATCGGCCAATCGCATTAGATCTCCTTTAACCCCAAGCCTCCTGAGTATCCTTAAGTTATAGATCCTCCAGAACTCCATGTAGGGCAGCTTAAAATCTTCAAGATTCATCTCCTCTATGACTTCGGGAAAGGCTTCCTCACTTCCATCGAGAGATACTTGAACATTATGGTTCTTGAGTATCCTCATAAAAATTTCAGGGATGGGAGCCGTCTTTACAAGTGTTCCGCCGAGATCAAATAGCACAGCCTTCAAGCAGGGCAATTTAAATGTCTCCTCGCAACGTCGATACAAGTGATCCTTGCATCTCATTTTTTGACTACGTAACCTTAATAAGCTTCGATGATGAAGAGAATCCCTAAAAATAACTGTCTAGCATAAAAAGGCGACGTATCTGATAACTGAATAATATCGCCTTGTATAAACATATACTCATAAAGAACAGGCTGGATGTGACTCTATGGCAGAAGCATTCCACGCTCAAGAGGTTGAAGAGGTTCTCAAATCTCTGAATACCAGCAGGGAGGGGTTAAGCAGCGAAGAGGCTGAAAGAAGGCTCAAAGAGTATGGGCCTAACATACTTCAAGAAAAGAAGAGGGCAGGTCCACTTCAGATTTTTCTCCGTCAATTCCAAGACATATTTGTTTTAATGCTTCTAGCCGCGATAATCATATCACTCTTATCCGTTTACATGAAGGGCGTCGAAGCTACCATAGAAGACTATGCAGACGCAATCACAATAGCAATCATAGTGATCCTTAACGCTACTGTAGGCTTCGTGCAGGAGTACCGTTCAGAAAAAGCGATGGAGGCTTTAAGAGAGTACGCGGCTCCCCGCGCGAGGGTTCTACGTGACGGAAAAGAAAAGGTTATACCCGCGGAGCAGGTTGTCCCAGGAGATATTCTTATCCTCGAGTCTGGAGACAGAATTGCAGCTGACGGACGGATAATAGAGTCTATCGATCTGAGGACGAATGAGGCTGTCTTAACTGGAGAGTCTACGCCCGTTGAGAAACATACCGAAGCAGTCAGGGTTGACGCGCCTATCGGCGATCGTAGAAATATGATCTATATGGGCACGCATGTCATCTATGGCAGAGGACGGGCCGTTGTAACCTCAACTGGCATGAATACGGAGTTCGGTAGAATTGCGGGCATGATCCAGGAAGCTGAAGAGAAGACTCCTCCGCTTAAGGTTAAGCTGAATCGTTTTGCAAAGACTTTAACGAAATTCATAATCGTCGTCTGCGCCATCATATTTATCCTTGAACTTATCAGAGAACCCGAGGCGTTAGAATTCGAGAATATGATCGATTACTTCATGACTGTCGTCGCCTTAGCAGTCTCCGCTGTTCCAGAAGGGTTACCCGCTATCGTAACGATAGCCCTAGCATTAGGGGCTCGAGAGCTGGCTAAGCATAACGCCGTCATCAGGAGGCTGGCTGCAGCTGAAACCCTCGGCTCAACAACAGTCATTTGCTCCGACAAGACTGGGACATTGACTAAGGGAGAGATGACTGTTCGAAGAATCTACTGTGATGATAGAATTGTTGAGGTTACTGGTTCAGGTTACGAGCCTAAAGGAGAGTTTATGTTAAACTCTGACCCAGTCGACCCGAAAGATGATAAGGCCTTATCCTTGCTCTTGAGAATAGCTGCTTTATGCAACAATTCACGTCTGGAAAATGATGGTGGGCAGTGGAGAGTTACTGGTGACCCCACTGAAGGAGCGCTGGTTGTTGCAGCTTACAAGGCTGGATTGAAACAGGAAGATTTGGAGAGGATGTATCCCCGGGTGGGAGAGATACCCTTCAGTTCTGAAAGGAAGAGAATGACGACTATTCATTCAATTCCAGATGAGGAAGTCTATGCATACGTTAAGGGAGCCCCTGAAGTCATTCTTGAACGTTGCAGCAGAATCTATGAGGAAGGAAAAGAGACTCAACTAACCGATCATAAAAGAAGGCATATCTTGAAGATTAATGAGGAATTTGCGGGTAACGCTTTACGTGTACTTGCCTTTGCCTATAGAAGGCTGGCTAATTCGAAGGGGCCGTATGGAGAGAAGATTGAGAACAACCTCGTCTTCGTCGGCTTGATAGGCATGATTGATCCTCCGAGAGAGGAGGCTATTGAGGCTAATCGGCTATGCAAGAAAGCCGGCATAAAAACGATCATGATCACGGGTGATCATAAGCTTACAGCCGTTGCGGTTGCTAAGGAGATAGGAATCCTCGAGGAAGAAGGGCTCGTCTTAACTGGTGAAGAATTGAACAGCATGAGCGATGAGGAATTCGAGAAGATCGTTGAAGACGTAAGGGTCTATGCAAGGGTCTCTCCTGAACATAAGCTTCGCATTGTAAAGGCTCTGAAGAAGAAGGGACACATCGTCGCAATGACGGGCGATGGAGTTAACGATGCACCGGCGCTTAAGGATGCAGACATCGGCGTCGCGATGGGAATCACAGGCACCGACGTGACGAAGGAAGCTGCAGACATGGTCTTAATGGATGACAACTTCGCCACGATAGTTAACGCCGTCAAGCATGGACGTATAATCTACGATAACATCAGAAAATTTGCCTTCTTCCTAATGCGATCCAACTTCGATGAGCTCGCGGTGATCGCGACTTTCGCCATGCTCGGGATGCCTCTGCCGCTCACAGCCGCGATGATCCTATGGATAAACCTGGTGACGGATGGGGGCCCCGCAACTGCGCTGAGCTTCGACCCTCCACTTGAAGATGTGATGGCTCGTCCTCCACGTGACCCTAAGCAAGGAATCCTATATGGCAGAATTCTTCAGATCATAATCTCCTTCCTATGTCAGTACGCGGGGACAACGGGGATTTTCATTCTAGTTTACGAGTACGGATTCCTG
>Ga0180301_10001928_pt1 | contig 16243 bp, 20 predicted proteins | sample GuaBasSediGuay16_FD_121797 | JGI IMG/M metagenome (GOLD analysis project Ga0180301, IMG submission 121797) | Subseafloor sediment microbial communities from Guaymas Basin, Gulf of California, Mexico - Guay16, Core 4569-2, 12-15 cm | ecosystem: Environmental > Aquatic > Marine > Hydrothermal... | reverse complement strand
TAAATATCTATAATCAGTACTTATTGACGGCTTCTAGAGTAGAAAGCGCGGCATAGATAAGGTAAAGATAGGTATTAGTGACCGCTCTAAGATTGCTTATGTTTTTGGATGTTATTGATATTAGAAGATTCTTGTTCACTATCCTAACAGTTACGATGTTTCTTCCACTTCTATCGACGGGCGCTTTGCACTCGGCCTGCAAACTCTGATAGAGCGATTTGAGAAGCTTCCTCTCCGGTATCTCTATCGCTAGCTCTACCTTGTGCATAACTCTACCCTACCTACCCTGATTATAGGCCCTACACAAACTCCTTGATCGGTTCTAAAACGAACTTCTAAATAAGCTTCGGGTTTTGATATAACCTCGGCAATTATGTAAGGTCTTAAGGGTTTGGAGGAACCGAAAACATGAAAGTACAAACCCCGTGTAAAGCATTCGACTAACCTCTCAGAGGCTTTGTCCTCGGTGTACGATATGTATGCGTTGTAGTTACGTGTATCGAATCTTTGAACATGTTTAGCCTCTCTACTAAGCTTAACACCTTTGAGTACTATTCGACAGATCTTCTCTAAATTAAAGAGCTGAGCAGTCTTGGGAGTGAACACGAGACGATAGATATCGATAACGGCAGGGTTCCCTTTTCTGTTGCTCACTATAACTGCTCTATCGGCCCCAAGATCATGTGCAGCTATTGCAAGGTGAGCAAATGTTGCTTTACCTCTTGTGAACCTCAGTGATCCGGGGATCACACTGACTAAGTCCTTGATGAAACTTCGGGTACGTTGAGTGGGTCTGTGAGATGTTGTAATCAGTATCCGCGGCAAGGTAGCAACTTCTGCGTATTAGGACATGCTATGCTAAGCGATTATGAAGAATATTATCTTTTCTCACTCCAAGGTGTATATGCCGCGCCAGCCCAGATAATACCGCACTTTGGACACTGCCATATACCTACACTTATCCTCTTCATAACGCTCTTCTTGCCGCAGTAGGGACATGTGTACTCATTGTAGCGCCTTTCCATGACCTCTCTCCACTTCTTTCTAAGCGAAGAGCCGTATCTGGCCCCGAAACGCCCAGCTATGCCCACAACCTTCGTTCTGCCCATGGTTATCCACCTTCGGAGTTAATCCCTTCTTTCGCTCTTATATCCTTTGCGGCTTCCCTTATTGCTGTTATGAGCTTGGGAGCGTTGTTCAGAGCAAGTTCTATCGCTTTTTCAATCTCTGTTTCTGTGAGGTGATCTAGACCAGCCTTCTGTAACCCTGCTATGAGTCCTTCCTCTGTTACGGTTATAGAGAGCCTGGCACTGCTAAGAGCTTCTTCTTCCTGATTCGGGTCTACTACTAGGTAATTCCCTATCTTATATACCGAGACTGTTGTGACAAGCCTAGATATTGGTAACAGTCCTTGAGTCTCCTCGCGTTTTATTGTGACTTCTCCTGTCTCTTTATTGACGTCAATTGCTGGTATGCGTGTTGACATGAGCGCAGTCATGGAGGCGAGCATGCAAGCATCTATGAGGTTACCATCGTGGTCAAGTACATATATATCCAGCCATATTATCCAAACTTTTTTCCCTGGGATTATCGCTAGTTTATTCGTTTCTATCACACGTGGCTCTCTAAGAGAACGGTCTATGATTCTGGCGAGTTCTATGGCATTTTCATCCGGAGGCCCCGGTTCGAAGGAGGGTGAAGCAGCGGGTATGAACTCAGCATTTACTATGAGGACACCCTCATTAGGTGCGTCGGCGTAGGGCTGTCCGACCTCGAGTTTAACGCCCGCTAAGACCTGGGTATTGCCCAGCTTAACGTAAGCCGAACCTTCAGCGTTGGGGACGTAACCGGTTTTTATAGTGATCTCACGATATTCATCGAGTCTTCTCTTATCTATTCTTTGGCCTCTAGCAAGAAGATTTAGAATGGCATTGGCTTTGAGCTTCGGTATTATGGGTAATTCCGGAGTCACGGACATAGTTATCACTCCTCAACAACTGCGTACTTGTGTCTAAGCACTTCCTTCTGCATGTCGTAGATTCTCTTTATTCCTTGGAGAGCTAGCTTTAGAGCAACGCGGAATTCCTCGGGTGTAAGAACGCCATTGAGCTGTAGCAAGGTTATTCTGCCTAAACCTGGCATTGCTGCTACGGGCATGTCGGCTTCTCCATACATATCCTCATTTTCGTTTATATCTAGTACTATTATACCATCAACTTTGCCTACAGCGACTCCCGCTACTAGATCTCTCATGGGTATTCCAGCGTCAGCTAGTGCTAAAGCAGCTGCAGTTACACCAGCAGTTCTAGTGCCTCCATGTGCGTTTAGCACCTCTATGAAAATGTCTATTGTGGTTCTGGGATAGAGTTCCGTGAGGACTGCTGGTTCTAGTGCCTCTCTTATAACCTTTGATAGCTCGATTTCTCTCCTTGAAGGTGCAGGACTTTTTCTTTCGTGCGTTGAGAAGGATAGCATTCTATAACGACATCTTAGCACTGCGCGGTCAGGCAATGTCATATGTTTTGGCACTGCTTCGCGAGGACCGTAGACCGCTGCTAGCACCCAAGTATTTCCATACTTTACAAGCGCCGAGCCGTCGGCATTTTTAAGGACTCCAACTTCCATATCTATGGGCCTTAGTTCGTCTGGCCTTCTTCCATCGACTCTAAGTCCTTTTTCATCTATTAATTTAGGTTTCTCCTTTTCCGCCGCCACTCCCAATCAACCCACGTTTAATTTTTTGCTCTATGATGAACTCTTTAATCCTCTCGGTTAATCCTTGTGTATGTGCCTCGCGCTCTATCTTCTTAATTGCCAAGATCGCTATTGCTTCGCGTTCCGGATCAGGACATCGCAGTAATATTCTACCGTTATTGCCCACCACTATCTGGCACCTAGTCTCCTCCTGTAACATGCTTAACATTGATTTCCTCCTGCCTACTACACGGGGAACACGGGAGGGTTTTATCTCGATCAGTACTCCTTCAACTACTTTTCCGAGACCTTTCTCTTGTACTGTTAGTAGAGGATCACGTCCTCTATCGAATTGTGCTATTTTCGCCAGTATGACGTCGCCTATGTTCAGGTACTTGGAGAGTTCCTCTGACGGGTTGTAGGGTTTTCCTAGATAATCGGAGGCGTTCAATACTGCGGGGAATGGTGCTCGTATATCTACGAGCCACGAAGTTACGCCTATGTCGATCACTATTCCTATGACCAGGTCACCTACTTTTGGATAGTAACAGCCTTCTAGCGGTATGAGACCTAATTTTGTAGTTCGATCGTCTTTCTCTATGGTGACAAGACCAATTACTGTAGCAACAACACGATTCCCGATACGCTTTAGGTAGGGAGTGGCTATCTCGAAGTTGTTGCCCTCAGCTATGACATCCCCGGGAAAGACCATCGCTCTATTTTCTACAAGGAGCTTGCTCATTTCGTTATTTCACCTGTAGTACTTTAACGTAAACATTTCCCTTAGTGAGCTGGTTAAGTCTATCTATGGCTTCGGCCTGCATGCCTGCTGGGATCTCGATCTCTGCTATTAGTGAACCATCTGCGAGCCACGTAGTTTTCTTAACATCGCCCATCCTCGTTAATTGTGAGTACACACGTGATGAATACTGAGCTGGTATACGTACGTGTAGGAGCGCCTTGGCTATTTTTATAGGTAGTATTCTTGAGATGGCCTTAACGATCTTGGGTACCTGCTCCTCAACACTCTTGTAAAGATCTATGCTGACACGAGCTTCCTCCATCGCTTTCTCTATTCGTGTTGGAGGTATGGGTGTGTTGGTTCTAGGGTCTACAGCACTTCTTGCTATGTAATTTACTATCTGCTTTTTCTTCATCTCAAGTAGTTCACGTCGTTGCTCTGTAGTGAGCTGCAGTTCGCCCTTCCTAATTATTTCCTCTGAGATCTTTCGTATATCGTCGGTTCCAAAAATTCCACGTAATTCCTCAGGTGATGCTTTAAGTCCTTTTCTGACATCCTTATAAACGAAGTCTCCTACCAGGATTTCGTCTATGGGTATCTTATCCCCTTCACGAAATCTGTATGCTAATTGTGGTTTGACAAGTATCTCAAATTTCTTTCCCCTAACTACCAGCCTTGCCACTACGTACTCATGCTTTCGAGTCAAGATGTCACCCGAGCTTCTTCTAACAACTTCATGAGTTCGTCGGGAGCGAGTTTTCTGAATACCCTCTCTTCGGAGTCTATGTATCCTACCTCGACCTTCTCAACAGTTAAGGGCTCCTCTACTGCAGCTCTTAAAGCCCTTAAACCTAGAATCATCAAGTCTTTAAGACTTAGGTCTTGCTTATAATATTTCTCCAAGAAACTAGTTGAGGATTGCTCTCCGGAACCTGCCGCAACAGCATGGTACTTAAAATAGAGTCCACTAGGCTCTGTTCTAAATAGCTGGACACCTTTTCTGTCTACACCCGCTATTATCAGTGAAACGCCGAATGGTCTTACTCCGCCTTGCTGCGTATACGCTTGTTTAATGTCACAAACGTTTTTGACGAGGAGCTCAACATCTATCGGTTCGTCATATATAAGCCTATACCTCATGGTTATGAGTCTTGCATAGTCTATAAGCACTCTCCCATCGTGGCCAAGACCCGAGAATGTGGCTCCTATATGCGTATCAACTACGAATATTTTCTCGAGGTTAAGTACATCGTGAAGAGGCGAAACCTTTCTTCTTTCAGCGATTATTACGGCACCATGTTTGCTCTTGAGTCCTATGGAGGTCCAGCCTCTTCTGACAGCTTCTGTCGCATATTCTACCTGGTATAGCTTTCCATCAGGAGAAAATATCGTCAGCGCTCTATCGTATCCCATGGCTGCTGGCGCGAATGCCACTTTGTATACACCCGATTAGACTTGTCCTAGGTGGCTCTAAAATGTCTTAGGATTTGTCAGCCGAAGTCAGCGGGTAGTCTCTTCATCACGTCCTGCAGCTACAGCCGGGAGATTCATCATTCGGAGCTCGGAAATTCCCTATGCAAGGTAATAAAGGTTCTCCTACCAGTTTACGAAAATGCTATATATCTAGCATGTGGGGGAATTACATGAGTTGGGTGAATCTGTTGAATAGTGCACGTGACGTACTCGAAAGTGTTATCCGTCGCGTGTCTGTGTTTAAGAATAGAGAAGTCCTATATCCCGAGTATGTACCCGAAGAGTTGCCGCATAGAGAGAACCAATTGCGCCAGCTAGGCGAGATATTCAAGTATATGTTAATAAATCCAGGTAGCGTGAGCCAGAGGGCTTTACTTGTTGGCGGTATAGGTACCGGTAAGACTGTTACTGCACGTGTATTTGGGCGTGAAATGAGGCGATTGGCGCGTGAACGGGGTATAGACCTAAGATATGTGCACATAAACTGCCATAGGGATAGAACGCTGTACGAAGTAGTATGTGAGTTGGCGAGGCAGATAGGCGCACCTATACCTCTCAGAGGGCTTTCGCCACGTGAAATTATGTTAGCGTTATTGAATTATCTTGAGAGAAGGAACATTTATGCTATTGTCACGCTGGATGAGTTCGACTATTTCATTAATGTAGCAGGCAACGACGCGGTCTACTTCATAGTTAGGCTATACGATGAGTACCAAGAGCTTAGGAAGAGGCTTAACTTCATATTCATAGCGAGGGATATAGGGAGCATACACAGACTCGATCCAGCTACGGAGAGCTACATGATGAAACACGTCATAGTGTTTGAAAAATATCGCTCAAATGAGCTTTACGATATATTGGATAGTAGAAGGAAGAAGGCCTTTCATGAAGGAACCGTTGACGATGAGGTAATAAAGTACATCGCTGATGTTGAAGGTGTTGACCGTGGAGGTGAGGGCAATGCAAGAGCAGCGATAGAGGCGTTGTTGTTAGCCGGCGAAGCCGCAGATCATGAGGGTGCGCATAAGGTTACTATAGCGCATGTACGTAAAGCGCTTAGCAATGTGCAACCCGATATAGTTAGGATATCTGAGATCCTTCCATATCTTCAACTTCATGAACTGCTGATTCTTAAGGCCGCGGTTTCATTACTAAAGAGAAGAAGTGAACCATATGTGAGAATAGGTGAAGTTGAGGAAGAGTACAGAACACTATGCCAGCTAATAGGGGAGGAGCCTCGTAGGCACACACAAGTATACGAATACGTAAATAACTTGAAGAAAATGGGGGTCATAGAGGCGCGTGTATCTGGAAAAGGATTTCGTGGAAGAACTACACTAATTTCCATAATAGCGCCTCTAGACGCTCTGGAAAAACAAATTAATGAAATCATTGATAGACAGCTAAAGATAAGGTGACACTTTATATCACTCGCCTAATGTGAAGGGATGCAGTGTTGGAAAGGGTTGACTGGTCATTATTATCTAGACCATGTTTCTGGAAAATCGTGAAGGTCTTGGTACAGAAAGGAGAAGTCAATCTCTCTTACTTACTGCACGAAACTATGCTTAACTACAACATCTTGAAGAGATGTCTGGAAGATATGGAGAGAGTAGGAATTGTGAATACGCTTCGCATTGGTAGACTTAAGATAATAGGTCTTAATTGGAATAATAAGTTAACACCTACGCTTTACGACCTTGTAAGGGTGATGGACGAAAATTTGAAGATTTGAGGTAAGGTATTACTTGGTATTACTTCTTTACATAATCTACTGCTTGCTCTTACCTATGTAGGAGAGAAGTCCTCCACCCTTTTTGCGCGTAGCTCTATGTTTAACCTTGCTTCCCTCTTCAGCGTTTTCTCCGCTCTCCTTCCTTGGCACATAATGTTCTTCTGCTTTTCTTGCCACTTCGCTCTGCTTTCGTTTCAATTCCTCTAAATAACGCATTACCAGCGTCTTATTAGGACCTGCTAGGAACTCTATCATTTTCTCGCTGAGTTTTAGACCTAAGGCTAGTTTTGCTGCATACTTAGGGTTTAAGGTGAATATTATTTTCAGAAGGGGTATTACATCGTTTTTTGCCGTAGTAGTTGATACATGGAGATGAGATGCTATGATAGAGGCTAAATCATCTCTTACGGCTCTAGTCTCACGGGTTCTGGCCATCAGAAGCAGTTTCTGAGGAAAGCTATACTTAGTCCACCTATACTTGTCACGGGGATTATTTTGAGCGGCCATAGCTACCCCAGCTGTCATCAGATCTACGGCATAGGCAAGTAAATCCCAGTCCCCACTGCGCACTATCCTTCCAAGGTATACATCAGCCCTACTTAGGGCTTCGTAGGCTCTCCAGAGATCCTCAACATCGGTGTATTGGTTTGGAAGATTCTCGTGAATCCATAGCATTGCTTGTTCATAGTCTAGTTGTGACTGTGATAAGCTTATCTTTGCCTGCCAACAATATTTTGCTGAGAACATGTTTCTTAGCGTCTCAAATGGGTTATGCTCACGATCTCTCGGTCTTAGTAGAGTCTTTGCAACATCAAGAGTTACTCTCCTAAATCCTATTGCTAATGCTTCTAAATCGTTGATAGCGCTTCTGAGATCTCCCTCAGATTTCTCGGCAATGTAATTCAGTGCGTCATCCTCACATATTATGTTCTCTGCCTCACATATTCTCCTCAAGACCCTAACTACGTCTCTCTTACTTAATCTCTTGAATTCTATAAGTTCAGCATTTCCTCTCAGGGGTCTTAATGCGGGGTCCCAAGGATCGTTGGCCGTCATGACTACAGGATTGTTAGTATTCCTTACGAGTCTTAGAACAGCTTCTAAACCTCCAACGTCTTCTCGACCTGAAATACCGTCAACTTCGTCTAGCAGGATTATCCTTCCTCGCTTCCCGAAGAGCGTAGAAGCACGAGAAGCTCTCATAGCGATTCTCTCTATGTCGCTAGCCCTACGAAAATCGCTTGCATTCATTTCAAGAACATCATACCCAAATTCATTAGCAGCAGCTTCGACTAGACTCGTCTTCCCGCAGCCTGGAGGGCCGTATAGTAAGGCTGCTTTCTTCTTCACGTTGGGCCAACTCTTAAGCCAGGAAACAAATTTCGACTTCGCTTCATCTTGGTTTACTACTTCGGCTATACGTTTGGGTCTGTATTTTACTACCCATGGAACTCTCCGGGGAGATGACGACATGGAGTTAAAACCCTCATAGCTTTATATTGTACCTTCTTCCCAGGAGAGCCAAACGTGCTAATAGTGCGCTTAGCTGAATTTCGTCGTCGGCGCCTTCTACTATTCGGAATTGGATTTCTCCTATGTAGTCAGCTATGATCACCCGCATCTCTTCGGGTAAGGGTAAATCAGCTGAGAATATCTCACGATGCATTTGCTTGAGTACATCTGTACCTGATAAGCCGTAATTAACCATTAGATTACGTAGCCTCTCGCGTGCTTCAACAAACTTTCCGTTTAGCGCTAATTTGATTATTTCTCTTACTTCTCTTGGATGGGCAAGTCCTACAACTTTGTAGACGGTACTTATCGTTATATGACCTAAGGCTGCAGCTGCTTGCAAGATATTTATTGCTCGTCTTAAGTCTCCTCCGCCGATTTCGTATATGACTTCTAAAGCCTCTTCATCATATGTACACTTTTCCTGCTCGCATATCCACTTGAGTCTGGCGATCACATCCTCTTTACGTAGTGGTGTGAATCTGAATACAGCGCATCTCGATTGTATGGGCTCTATAATCTTACTTGGATAATTAGCTATCAATATGAAGCGTGTGTTATCGGCATACATCTCCATGAGCCTTCTAAGAGCTTGTTGCGCATCTGCAGTCATATTGTCCGCTTCGTCTAGCAACACTATTTTGAAAGGTACGTGTCCAGGAAGTTTGCTTCGTGAAAACTCCTTAACTTTAGTTCTTATAACTCCAATACCTCTTTCATCGCTGGCATTAAGTTCGAGAACATACTTACGCCATTCTTCGCCATATAGATCGTATGAGAGTGCTAAGGCGGCAGTGGTTTTTCCTGTACCAGGTGGTCCTGCAAATAGCAGGTGGGGCATGTTCTTCTCTTCAACGAATTTCATTAGCCTCTTTACGATCTCTTCTTGGTTCACCATATCTTTGAGTGAGCGCGGTCTATATTTCTCTGCCCAAAGAATCTCCTCAATGGCGCTACTCAATTTTCAATACCCCGTGGAAATTTGTAGCCTTGGTAGCTCTATAAAGTATTCGACGAGGCTGTATTTTCGGCGAGGAGTAGGAAGATTTGTAGGCCTGCTTAGCAATATATCAATGGATCAGGGGTAAGGATAGTGTGTAATATCGTTACAAAGATGCAGTTGCTCGAGATAGCATACATGTTGAGGCCAGTTGATGTAGCTGTTATAAGAACTTACAAAAGTATACCGATTATCGAAGAGAATCTAGTTAGAGGCACGGAGATAAAGGTGCCCTTCTGGTTAGCTAAGGTTCTGGAAGAGGAAGGTATTGTTGAAATAAGGGAGCCGGCTCAGAAAGAAAGTGATGTTCGCAAGGTCAAATTTTTACAGATGCAACAACGGAATTTGCCTATAAAGATCGACGAATTCTTCTATATCAAGATATCCAGATGGTTAAGAGATCTTGAGAGACATGGTAAGAACCAAGCTGATGTAGGGGTTCTAACGCTTGCAGAGAAGGTGCGGCGGGATCTTCACGATCTGTACAGAATGAGGTTGAACAAGCTAGTGATGGCGATAATGCTAGGCCACACTCATTCTATTGAGAGAAATTTGAGTAATGAGGAGAGGTTGATTGTATCAATTCTTGGTCGAAGCATACGTGAATGGACAAAGCATCTAGGCGTAGAGGTGTGAAAGATATGGAGAGTTCACTCGTAGTAGAGGAGGTGAAAGAAGAGGGTTCCGAGTACGAAGATCTAATAGAAGTTATAACAGAATTCCTCAAGTTCTTCAAAGATCCTCTTAGTGGTAAGTACAAGTATCGCGAAGCTATAAGAGAGATGATAATAGAGGGGCGTGACTATGTAGTGATAGACTTTAATGACCTGCTTAAACACGACGAGAATGTAGCGAATATGTTAATAAATAAGCCTGATGAGGTCATACCTCTGTTTTCGGAAGCTATAAGACGTGTAGTGGAGCTTGAATATCCGGAGTATCTTGAAAAAGTTGGATCTTTTCAGCCTCGTTTTGTGAACATACCTAATCTCATCAAAATACGAGAGCTTAGGAGTGACCATGTTGGTAAACTGATAGCTCTTGAAGGTATAGTAGTTAGAGCCTCACCGCCGCGTCAGAAGCTGGTGAAAGCTACGTTCATTCACGAGGCATGTGGCAGGGAGCTCCAGGTAGATGTGAAGGGTGATTTCATAGAGAAGCCAACGGTGTGTCCCTACTGCGGTAAGAGCGGAGGTTTTAGACTTGTAGGGGAGCGCTCCACATATGTAGATTTCCAAAGGATAGTAGTTCAGGAGAGGCCGGAGGAGGTACCTTCGGGGCAGCTACCGCGTTCTGTAGAGGCTGATGTTGTAGGTTCCTTAGTTGATGTAGTGAGACCTGGTGATAGGGCGACGGTTGTAGGTATACTCAGAATAAGGGGAACTCAGGGTCAAAGGCGTGCTAAAGCGGTGTACGATCTCTATGTAGATGTTAACAACATCGTTGTTTCTCAAAGGCTTCTTGAAGAAATAGAGATAACTGAAGAAGATGAAAGGAGGATCTTGGAACTTGCACGGGATCCTATGATAAGAAGAAAGATTATAGCCTCCATAGCCCCTGCGATTCATGGTTTATGGGATGTTAAGGAGGCGATAGCGCTCCTCCTCTTTGGTGGCGTGCCTAAGGTTCTTCTTGACGGGACAAGGATTAGAGGGGATATACATGTGTTGCTCATAGGTGATCCGGGAACCGCTAAGTCTCAACTACTGCAATTCGTTGCACGTATTGCTCCTCGAGCTGTTTACACAACTGGCAAGGGGTCTACGGCCGCTGGCCTCACCGCAGCGGTTGTCCGGGATAAGCAAAGTGGTGAATACTATCTTGAAGCAGGAGCGTTGGTGCTTGCAGATGGGGGTGTTGCCTGTATAGACGAGATCGATAAGATGCGTGAAGAGGATCGAGTAGTCATTCACGAAGCGATGGAGCAGCAAACTGTCAGCATAGCCAAGGCAGGGATTGTGGCTAGATTAAATGCGAGGACCTCTATTCTCGCTGCAGGTAATCCAAAGTATGGTAGGTATATATCAAACCGTTCGATCTCGGAGAATGTGAATTTGCCGCCAACAATACTGTCACGATTTGACTTAATATTTGTGTTGAGGGATACCCCTGATGTTGAGAGAGACCGAAGTTTAGCAATGCACATAGCATCGGTTCATGGCGAACCCGAAACTGTGAAACCTCCGCTTGATGCCGAAACTTTGAGGAAGTATATAGCTTATGCACGTAAATACGTTAAACCGGTACTTGACCCTAAGGCTAAGGAGATGCTATCTAATTTCTTTGTTGAGATGCGTAAGAAGAGTCTTGAAAACCCTGATGCACCTATAACCATCACAGCTCGTCAACTCGAAGCTCTTATAAGACTTGCTGAAGCACATGCAAGAATGGCCCTTAAGCAGAGAGTGACTGAGGAAGATGCTGCTGAAGCAATAAGGCTTATGCTGAGCATGTTACAGAGTGTAGGTATCGATGTAGAAAGTGGTGAGATAGATGTTGACGTTATCATGACAGGCAAGCCGAAGTCAAAGAGAGAAAAGCTGGTAGTCCTCGATGAGATTATAAGAGAGCTAGAGAACGAGGAGGGCTGTGCTAAGATAAAGAAGATCGTTGCTAAAGCTAAGGAGCGCGGGATAGATGAGGCGTTTGTAGAGGAGACGTTAAGGCGTATGAGGCGTGAGGGCCTGCTTTTTGAGGTGCGTGAGGGCTGCTTTGCGCATGTAATGTAGATGTGCAAGAGACGCTTCATGAATATTTTTGAGCTCCCGTTTAGAGGTGCGAAGAGGTGTTATGCTTGAGTGTGTGTGAACGCTACGTGGTTAAGGTAGGTGACAAAGAGATAGAGATAGATGAGGAGGTAGTGAAGATACTCAATGCTTATGCTAGGACTGAAATGACATTAGAGCAGTTAGCAGAAGCTCTAGGTATTGACAGTTGGATGGAGGCGTACGAGTTTGTAAAGAAGGTTCCATCGTGGATCCTATGGGTTCCGGCGACACTCTGGAAACGTGAACTCGCGAAGTGTAAAGAGGCTCAGGAGATAAGGGTCATTAAAATATAATTAGCATGTGTATTAAGGCAAGTAACGCAATTCTATTATTCATTATTGCAACCAAGCCCTGTTCTCGCATGAATAGTAATGAGCTAAACTTATAAGCAGCACTGTCTTAATCTAGAAGTCTGGTTTGGGGCCGTCGTCTAGCCTGGCTAGGATGCCAGCCTGGGGAAGACCCCGCCGGAGCTGGTCTCCGGAGCGCTGGTGGTCCCGGGTTCAAATCCCGGCGGCCCCACCACCTCTTTTCACCATAAAACCTCATTCGAAACTTTCAGATTCATCGTAAATTAATCATGAACTCTGAAGCCATTATCTCATATCAAAATGGTTTAAGATGTGAAACTCGTACTTTGTTACACAAACAAACTACTCTGATAAAGGTAAGGCTTTTTCTTATAGGATAGAGGGGGTTGCCCGAAACTATTCGAGAACCTCGTAAGGTAATACTGGGGGTATCACTATAGGGGGGTATGAGGCGAGATATTGTGTGGGGGTTGAAAGTTCATGCCGGTGGTATTTATCTGCTCTAACTGTGGTCATGTATTATATGTGTTTAATCGTGCTGGGCAAGACTACTATGGTATTCCCACGCCTTCCGAATTAAGTTCAAGAATAGGAGGTGTGTGTCCTTACTGTGGAAAAACGATAGTTTTGAAACCTTCTCTCTCAAACATTGGTATCAGGATCAGAGGAGGCGGTATAGATATCAAGAACGAGGTTTCGGTAGGTGAAGTCCTTAACCCACTGCCTAAATGATTCCAACACATCTTTCCCTGAAATCTCTGCAACATGTTTCTCGGCCTCAGCGAGAGTATGCACAACCGCTCTCACGCTACCTATACTTAATATATTCTCTATTGTTGGTATGATGACCTCGGCAAATTCGTGTTCAAGACACCTCTTTCTCTTCCTAATTACGTGAAGGTAGCCATTTTCGTCTATCCAAGGTCCTGCGAGAATACGTCCGAGATTTTTCTCGATGAAGCGCACACTGTTCTCAAAATCAAGAGCGGATGGCCCTCTGAATACTTCGTAGCAATCAGCGAGCAGGTGGGCTAACTCGAAAGCTATGATAGCGATCTTTCTCTCATCACTCCAAGAATCGTGGTACAAAACAGCATATCTCCTCTCCTTGAGTATCTGAGATATGACCTTTTCAATTCTTCTTAGTTGACCCCATATAGTTTCAGGCGAGGTTTTTTCACATAATCCTACTATCACTGCTATGAAAGTACTACCTCTTTTCCTAAACTCCTCATCCGCTAAATAACCTTCGAGCTTCTCGCCTTTACGATATATATGGAAGAATTCTCGAGAAGGTTTGTGCAGAAATAAGTTTGATGCTAACACAAATATTGAAAGCGAACGTAGCGAAAGAGCTGCGGCAGCATTACGTTTAGAGTCAACAGGATCTACCACTATCAATGGAGATTTTTCGAAGACCTTAAGACACTCCTCTTCGTTGCTATAGTGGCCCTCTAGGTCTATGCATGTCTTAAAAGGTCTCCATTGACGAGAAGACTTCAACACGTTGATGAAAGACCCGTAGTAGGCTATGAGAAGTTCGGTTAAATAACCTGAAAACCCCCGGATTCTGATCTCAGCACCGTAGATGCCTAAAGCCTTGAGGAAGGACTTAAGAAGCCTTACCTCATCTCTCTGTTCAGCGCTAAGTTTGTTCAGTATGTAGTTCGTGTGTAGAGGTGTACGATCAACAGAAGTCAAGAACTTAACCTCGTTGTTTCTCATCAGCGGTCTGAATGAGGGAACAACATTTATGTCTAAACCTTTGACATTGATAATTAAGTAAGGATGTTCGGCGTACTCGGTATAATTCGGAAGATCTTTTAAACAAGTTCGCAGCCAAGTGACAAAGTTTGTTAGTATCTGAGATGGATCCAAGGTGCACGTAGGGTTGAAAATCACAAAGATGTCTATATCTGCTTCACCGCTTAGGAATGTGTCTTTAGCTACGGATCCTTGTAGAGACACCTCGAAACATTCTTCGTTAACATAGTTTTTCAAACATGCGGTAACTCTATTCTTGATATATTCAAAGATTTTTCTCAATCTTTTCCGTTCTTCACCGCTAGGCCTTATCTTTTCCAATACTTCTGTGAGTATGTTGTTAATAATATCCTCTTTCCTATCCCTAATATTGTTCATGTTTGTATTAATGTTCAAATCTATTCACGCTAACGTTACATTGAATAGGTCATGGTATATAGGCCCGCGCGGGGTTAGAATGCTTCTTTTCAACTTTATTGTTGTGACGGGAGTTACGCCAAAATCCTCGTCCTGCAGTTCTGATATAAGTGTTGAGAGTTTGGCGAATAAATGCGAAGATTTAACTCGTGCTAATGTGATATGCGGAACAAATTGATGTTCATCTGGTTTGATATCTCTTAATCCATGTTCTACAATGGCTTTATCTATAATTGATCTGATTCTCTTCAGCTCTTCTGCTCCTTCAGTTATGCCCGCCCAAATTACGCGAGGTCTTGTAATTGAGGGAAAGGCTCCTACACCTTTAACCCTAATGTTAAACCTCTTTATGCTCTTTAACTCCGTCAGAATTCTCTTCACTTCTTCTACACTATGTTGAGAGATTTCGCCTAGAAATCTCAATGTCAAGTGTATGTTCTCATCTTCAACAGGTTTTATCCCTGCTCCTACACCTGCTATATAGTTCTTGACTTCGATTAGCTTCTTGAGCACAGCTGGATCCTCTATCTCTATTGCTATGAATGTCCTAAGCATTGAGCTCACCTCTTTAGGTTCCCGCAACTAACTTTCTAATAGATGGAGGTAAATAGGGTAATCCTCTAGTTAAGAGATCGGGATGAGGCAGTGTACAAGAAGCACCTGTCTAAAAAAGAGAAGAAGGAGTTAGTCAGGAAACTCGCATCTTCGGGTTTAACAAGATTTGCTGAATTGTTCAAACAATGTGAAATAGCCATTCTTCTTGACTATGATAAGTTTGCGATCTATGTAGCAGACGGTGTGCCAGTTTTATTCAGGAGAGTTGGTGATGATAGATTTTACCCTACGCTATACATACTAAATGTAATGCTTAATCGTGGTGAGGCGCCTCCTATACCTTCACTTGTTGTAGATCAAGGTGCTGTAAAACCCCTGCTGAACGGGGCAGATGTCATGGCTCCTGGTGTAACCAAGTTTACGAAAGAGTTCGAAGAAGGTGAGGTAGTTGCAGTTCTCGAACCAGACGAAAAATACTTCATAGTTGTGGGCTACGCTTTAATGAGTTCAGCAAAGGCGCGGTCGGTTCAAAGAGGCAAAGTTGTTAAGAACGTTCATAGACTTAACGACGTTATATGGAGAGAATGTTTGAATATAATTAAGAGAAACGTATGAGTTCACATCTTAAGTGAAAGGAACGCACGATCTTCAACTATTTCTATGGTTAATATCACGGCGGGATTATGGAAATCTGCTTCGCCCAGACCACACTTTTCAATGAATTCTCCGACATAACGCTCTAAGTTCTTGCATGAATCTATGTACGCACCTCTCTTGCGGCACGATATGTAGAATGTTGTTGGAAACTTCCTAACCTTTTTTATCATTAGCTCGTATGCTGCCTTCTTCACATGTTCATAGCTGGCCTTCGTAACAATGTGAATCGGGATGACACGTTTAGCGTATGCAGAGAATTTTAGGATTCTGCTCGCAAGAAAGTCTGGATCCTTACCTCCTTTGACTATTATGAATCCTTTTCGCTGATATATTGCAACCTCAACAATAGGATCTATGGGGTATAGGAGGTTAAGTACTTCGTCTGCTAGAGCTTTCTCCTTACCTATATCAGTAGTTATGAGGAGTCTAGGCTCAGGAGCCAGTTTTTGATTATCTCTCACTACGCTCGTGCCTCATCACTGCCTGTTTATCAAGTATGACATATCTTCTTAATGTTTATAAGTTTCTATATAATTACGACAGTGTGGCTGTGCGGGGGTGCCCGAGCCAGGTCAAAGGGGTCGGGCTTAGGCCCCGATGGCGTAGGCCTGCGTG
>Ga0180301_10001927_pt1 | contig 16245 bp, 14 predicted proteins | sample GuaBasSediGuay16_FD_121797 | JGI IMG/M metagenome (GOLD analysis project Ga0180301, IMG submission 121797) | Subseafloor sediment microbial communities from Guaymas Basin, Gulf of California, Mexico - Guay16, Core 4569-2, 12-15 cm | ecosystem: Environmental > Aquatic > Marine > Hydrothermal... | reverse complement strand
GTGAGTGCCGGTATAGGGTACGCTTGGGACGCTATGGCGGTTAGGTGGGGGCCGTGCTAGGGTAGTCGTCCCGTGGCTCCCCGTAATCCCTTCTCAAGTCCTTTTTCAGTATCTTCCCCGCCGGGGATTTTGGGAGAGAGTCGACGATGGCCACGTACTTTGGCACCTTGTACTTCGCCAGCTTCCCCCTGCAGAACTCGACGATCTCCTCCTTCGTTACCGTTTCCCCGGGTTTTGGAACTATTACCGCCTTCCCCACCTCCCCCCACTTCTCGTCTGGAACCCCTATGACGGCGACCTCCTCCACCTTCGGATGCTGGTATATTACGTTTTCAACTTCAACCGGGTAGACGTTCTCCCCTCCGCTTATGTACATGTCCTTCTTCCTGTCCACTATGTAGTAGAAGCCTTCCTCGTCCCTTATGGCTATGTCACCTGTGTGGACCCACCCATCCTCGTCTATGGTCTTGGCCGTCTCCTCGGGCATCTCCCAGTACCCTGAGAAGGTGTGAGGCCCCCTTATGAGGAGCTCGCCCGCCTCCCCCACGCCAACCTCCTCCCCTCTCTCGTTGACGATTTTAACCTCGTTATGGAAGAATGGCACCCCCACCGACCGGTGCTTCTCCTTCATGTACTCGACTGGCATGTAGAAGTTGTTCGGGCCGGCTTCCGTCAGCCCGTATCCCTGAATGAAGGCTGCACCTCTCCTCCAGAATGCCTCCATGACTGGGAGCGGGCATGGGGCTCCTCCGGATATCCACATCCTGACGGAGGATAGATCGGTTTTCTCGAACTTGGGCGACTTAGCCATCATGTAGAACATGGTTGGGGCTCCTATGACTATGGTGCACTTGTACTTTTCCACGGCCTCCAGGACGTCGTCGGGGCTGAACCTCCTCCACGTTATCATTTTCCCTCCAACGTGTATGAGGGGTACGGCGAGCGTGTTCCATCCTCCGGTGTGGAAGAGTGGAAAGATTATTGGTGAGACGTCCTCGGGGGTTATCCCCCAAGTAACTATGGTGTTCACGGAGTTCCAGAAGATCATCCTGTGGGAGAGGATCGCCCCTTTAGGCAGCCCCGTGGTTCCGCCTGTGAAGAGTATCAGGTGCGGGTCCTCCATTGAAACCTTCACCCTTCCAGGCCCGCCTCCTCCCTCCTCGAGGGCTGCCTCGTACTCTCCCCCCTCACCCGTCGAGAGGAACTCCGCCCACGTAGCCTCCTTCCTCACCTTCTCCACGACCTCGTCGAACTCTGGGTCGTAGATGAAGACCTTCGGCTTCACCTGCTTAACCAAGTGGATGACCTCCTTGGGGGAGAGCCTTATGTTTAGGGGGGCTAGAATGGCTCCGAGCTTCCCTGTGGCGAAGAAGGCGTCGAAGCACTCAACGCAGTTTCTCATGAGAAACGAGACCCGGTCTCCCTTACCGACGCCTTTCTTGGCAAGGTAGCCTGCAAGCCTTTTAGCTCTAGAGTCCAGTTCGCCATAAGTAAATGATTTCCCCTCGAAGATCAGAGCCTCCCTTCTAGGCGTTAGCGATGCTCGTCTGCCAGACCAGTCTCCAACCCAGCTCCAGCACATGGGGTCACCTCCTAACATTCAGGACTATTCTTTTGGGTTGAGGGGTAAAGGCCCCCTCGTCGACCTCTCCCAAGAAGTCCATCACCACCCTGTTGAAGATGTGGGCGTTCTCTATGAAGAGGAGGTGGGAGCCGCCTTCGAAGAGAACCAGCCTCGAGTTGGGTATGGTCTCCGCCAAGAGCTCCGCGTTCCTGTACGGGACAACCCTATCCTTCGTTCCGGCCACTATGAGGGTTGGGGCCTTTATGCGTGAGACGGCCTCACCGAGGCTGAAGCTTCGGACGGCCTCAGCCTGCCTTAGCCAAGCGTACCTTGGCTGGGCTTCCTCTATCCTCCAAGCTATTATCTGGTTTATTTCCTCCGGGTGCTCCTCCATGTACTCCGGGTTGAACGCGTAGGACATTTTCCTCCTCAACGCCTCCTCAACCCCAACATCCTCCTCCCTTATACTCAAGATCGCATCCATGGTTTCCTTTGGGGTTGGGAGAGCCTTCTCCCCTCCAAAGTGCGTGGATACCAGGACGATGCCAGCCACCATGTCCGGGTACTTGAGGGCGAACTGCTGGGCTATGAAGCCTCCCATGGAAACCCCTAAAACATGTGCTCTTTCAACTTCGATGCTGTCTAGGAGCTCCTTTAGGTCGTCGGCGAACATTTCTATGGTGTAGGGTTCATCGGGCTTATCGCTCATCCCAACCCCCCTGTTATCGAAGACTATGCACGAGTACTTGATGGGGAGCGTGCGGAGCTGCTTAAACCACATCCACCGGGAGTACCCCCACCCCTCAATCATAGCCAGCGGGAACCCTTCACCGTGAACCTCAAAGAATAGCCTTACGCCATCCCTAAGGGTCACGTAGGGCACTGCAACCCCCTCCCGCAAGGGCGAAAGGTTCCTAATCCCTATCAGACACCTCCACTCTCCCAAAAGCCACCATTACAGGGTACCTCCCCTCTAATAGAATCGGCAGAGGACACTATGGTACCCTTGTTTTATTTAATGTTTCCGTGGTGCAGCCAGATGTTCGGGCGCTCTGCCGGGGACGGCGGCTACCCTGAGACGGGCTGATGGGCCGGTAAACACGCCTCGGGAAACAGGCCTCACCGAGTTGGGAGTGGTTTACGGTTGGCTCGGGTGAGGCGGTTTACAGCTCCAGCTGCTGCCCTTCATGTACCGGCGGGGTGGACGGCGGAGACCTAGAGGTTACAGGGGGAGGGGCGGTAAGCTTTTTAGCGTTTTCCTCCCTTTTTTCTCTTTAGGGTGGGTGGTTTGGTTGGATAGGGAGAAGGAGGAGTTGATAAGGCAGGCTGCGAGGGACATAGTTAAGGCGAGCAAGGTTGTCGCCCTGACCGGGGCTGGAATATCGACTGAGAGCGGTATCCCGGACTTCAGGGGGCCTGACGGACTGTGGAAGAGGTACGACCCTGAAGAGTTCACCTTTTCAAGGTTTATAAGCGACCCGGCGAGGTACTGGAGCATGCACTTATCCATAGCGAGAAGCGAGTTTTCCATGCTCAAAGCCGAGCCCAACCCAGCCCACTACGCCCTCGCGAGGCTGGAGGAACTGGGTAAGCTTGACTGCGTAATAACCCAGAACGTTGACGGGTTACACCAGAAGGCAGGGAGCAAGAACGTGATAGAGTTTCATGGAAACGTAAGGGAGGCTGTCTGCATGAGCTGCAGAAACATTATACCTATAGAAGAAGCCCACAGGAAGGCTGAGGAGGGGGAGCTGCCTCCACGCTGCGACAACTGCGGAGGCGTCCTTAAGCCTAACGCGATCCTCTTCGAGGAGCCCATACCCAGGGAGGCGCTGCTTAGGGCCGAGGAGGAGGCGATACTGTGCGATTTAATGCTGGTCGTCGGCACATCTGCCGTGGTGTACCCTGCGGCGGACCTTCCAAGGATAGCTAAGGAGAAGAGGAGTTACCGTAACTGGCTGGTCGTAGGATACCAGCCTCACGTTCCCGGCGGCTACGGAGCGAAGGTGATTGAAATCAACATGGAGCCCACGCCATTAACAGGGATCATATCAGACTACATTATAGAGGGTAGAGCGGGGGAAATCCTACCTCGAATAGTTGATGAAGTCGAGAGAATGGTTAAAAGTGAGGGGTGAGGCTGCGCCGTCCACAACCCGTGAACATCTCCCACGTTCAGGACCCGTAGCCACCATTCTCGTATGGGGCCAGGAGCTGGAAGCCCTCCGGCCGGCGAGCAAGATTTCCGCATCAGCCATCCTCCCCGAAGCCAGCCACGAGGAACCTTTCCACCCTTTCCTATTTGTTTCGGAGTGGCTGTACAGTTGAAGCTGGCTGCGTTGGCTTTTCGATGGCCTTCGGCTGCCCTCGATGTCTTGAGGGCTTGGAGGCGGGGTAGCCTTAGAAAATCTTTTATTGTCCATGCTGTGTTTCTTCTCTGGGATGAGGAGACGTGGAGAGTCATGGGAGCTGCGCGATGACCGGGAATCCAACCTCCGACCGTTACCGCTACCCGGCACCATTCCTATGGGGTATTACGCATATGAAGATCAGCGGCTTCCTTCCGGTGTTCCTGTACCAGTGGGGCGTGTTTGGGGGGATGTAGACGGCGGTGTCCCCTGACACCTTGAACTCCTTCTCTCCTATCCCTATGACGGCTTCTCCTTGGAGTATGTATATTTCGTGCTCCCAGTCGTGGCTGTGCCTTTTAATTTCCCCTCCTTCCTCCACGACGAAGCGGCGCATTGAAAAGTTTGGGGCTCCAACCTCCCTAGTTATTAACCACTGAATTTTGGCTTTAACGCCTATCTCACCTACTTCCTCTGCTTCCACGTCGTCCGCCTTCACGACAGCCAAGAGCCACACCTCGAAACCATTGAGAAGGAATCTGCTTAAATATGTTCCTTGAGAAAGAGGATGGTAGGAGAGTGCAGGAGTCAAGGGGAGCTGGATAGAAGTGTCCTTCTCTATTTCGAAGGTTAGGAAGAGGGATGGAAGGATAGTTGACTTTGACCTGTCTAAGATAGCGGAGGCGATCAGGAAGGCCTTCGTGGCGGTTGGTAGGGAGGACGAGGAGGAGGCGTGGAGGCTCGCCAAGCAGGTTGCCGAACGGTTGGAGGAGAAGTTTGCAGGCCAGGTTCCCGGGGTTGAGGACATACAGGACGTCGTCGAGGACACACTCATAAAGAACGGGTTCTCTGACGTGGCTAAGGCGTACATACTTTACAGGCGGGAGCGGTCGGAGCTAAGGGAGGCGAAGAAGTTCATAGGCGTATGGGACGACTTGAAGCTGACTGTTAACGCCGTTAAGATCCTCGAGAAAAGGTACCTCCTGAAGGACGAGAAGGGGAGGGTTGTGGAGACGCCTTCAGGCATGTTTCGCAGGGTTGCCAGGAGCATAGCCTTACCCGACAGGAAGTATGGGGGTGACGTGGAGGAGACTGCTAGGGTGTTCCACAACGTAATGGTTAACCTAGAGTTTCTCCCAAACTCTCCCACCCTGATGAACGCCGGAACAGACATAGGCCAGCTGTCCGCATGCTTCGTCCTACCCGTTGAGGACTCGATTGAGGGAATATTTGACGCCTTAAAGTACATGGCTCTGATCCACAAGTCTGGCGGCGGAACCGGCTTCTCTTTCTCACGTCTGAGGCCTAAGGGCGACGTTGTGAAGTCTACTGGAGGCGTCGCCAGCGGCCCCGTGTCCTTCATGAAGATATTCGACGTTGCGACCGACGTCATAAAGCAGGGTGGGAGGAGGAGGGGTGCCAACATGGGTATTTTGAGGGTTGACCACCCAGACATAGTGGAGTTCATAACGGCTAAGTCGGAGGAGGGGGTGCTGTCAAACTTTAACATATCCGTGGCTGTGACCGACGAGTTCATGAGGAAGGTTGAGAGAGACGAGGAGTACGAGCTCGTAAACCCTCGAAGCGGGGAGGCCGTGAGGAGCGTCAGAGCTAGGGACATATTTGACCTCATAGTCGCCAACGCCTGGCGAACCGGGGATCCCGGACTCGTCTTCCTAGACGAGATAAACAGGAGGAACCCTACCCCTGACTTGGGGATGATCGAGGCTACGAACCCGTGTGGCGAGGTTCCATTGCTGCCGTATGAGTCGTGCAACCTTGGGTCGATCAACCTTTCTAGGATGGTTTCCCGGGGGGACGTGGACTGGGAGAAGCTGAGGAGCAGGGTTAGGGTAGCCGTCCACTTCCTAGACAACGTCATAGACGCTAACAGGTATCCTCTTCCTCAAATAGAGGAGATGACCAAGGCTAACAGGAAGGTAGGGCTAGGGGTTATGGGGGTCGCGGAGATGCTCATACAGCTTGAAGTGCCATACGACTCCAGGGAGGCCCTCTCCATAGCTGAGAAGGTCATGAAGTTTATTTCGGATGAGGCGAGGAGCAAGTCCGTTGAGCTGGGAGAGGAGAGGGGCTCCTTCCCGAACTTTGAGAGAAGCATATGGGCTAGGGGTTACCCTGCTATGAGGAATGCGACTGTTACGTCGATAGCCCCAACGGGGTCTATAAGTATAATAGCGGGGACGTCCAGCGGGATAGAGCCGCTCTTCGCCGTGGCGTTCGTCAGGAACGTTATAGGGACCAAGCTGGTGGAGGTGAACCCCCTGTTCGAGAGGGTTGCTAGGGAGAGAGGGTTCTACAGTAGGGAGCTTATGTTGAGGATAGCTAAGGCTGGTTCAATCCAAGATTTCGGTGGGATACCTGAAGACGTGAGAAGGGTCTTCGTGACGGCTCTGGACATATCCCCGGAGTGGCATGTGAAGATGCAGGCGGCCTTCCAGAAGTACGTTGACAACGCCGTGTCTAAAACGGTTAACTTGCCGCATGAGGCGACACTTGAGGATGTCAGGGAGGTTTTCACCATGGCCCACCGGCTGAAGTGTAAGGGGATAACCGTTTACCGCTACGGAAGCAAGAGGGAGCAAGTGCTCTATCTTGGGGTTACCCCCGGAGCTGAGGAGGAAAAGTACGTTGTAGCAGAATCGGAGTACTCTGGTGGGTGCCCGGCAGGAGTCTGCGTGTTTTAGAGGTGTAACCCGTTGGCCAGGTGCTTCATCCACCTTTACACCGGAGAAGGGGAGGGGAAAACGCTAACTGCCATTGGAGCAGCCATTAGAGCCATAGGGCATGGACTCAGGGTAGTGGTCATCCAGTTCATGAAGGGGAGGAAGAAGGTTGGGGAGTACATGGTTAGGGAGAGGCTTAAGCCAGACTATGAAATATACCAGTTCGGCCGGGAGGAGTTCATAGACCTCGGTAACCCTCACCCTGTGGACTACAAGCTCGCAAAGGAAGGTTTAGAGTTCGCCCGCAGGATCTTAAGGAGGAAGAAGCCGGACGTGTTAATTCTAGACGAGGTAAACCTAGCTGTAGCCGTAGGGTTGCTTAGGGTTGAGGACGTACTTCAACTTTTAGATGAGGCGGAAGGGTGCTCCCTCATTATTCTAACGGGGAGAAGGGCTCCAAAGGAGCTGATTGAGAGAGCAGACTTGGTGACTGAGATGTGTGAGGTGAAGCATCCGCTGAGAACCGGTGTAAGCGCCAGGAAGGGAATAGACTACTAGCAAACGTCGAAGCTTGAGACCCCTAGGGGAAGAAGGATTTAAACGTGCCCGATGATGAGGCTCGTCCATTTCCCCTTTAGATAAATGAAAAATAAAATATGTGAGAGGTCCATGATATTGTTTTAGTGCTTACGCTCTGGAGGATTTTCTGATGGGTGGCGGAGGCGTAAAGAACAGGAAAGAGTTGTTGAGGAGGTTCTTTAATAGCGTGAAGGAGGATGTAGACTTGTACAGGGTGAAGGAGCGGATAGCATTCTACCTTAAGCTTATGGATTTAAATTTTAAGTGGTCTGACGAGCATAACGCTTTCCTTGTCCCATACGAGATCTCAGGGCACACGCACATAGTCGTGGTAAGCTGGTCAGATATGTGGGTTGTGATCAGAACGGGCATAATGACTAAAGATGAAGTCCCTTCTAGGTATAGGGAGGAACTCTACAAAAAGCTTCTTCAAGCAAATCATGACTATTACGAATTTGCGTATGATATGGATGATGAAGGAAACATTGGGATAAGCGAAGACATATTCATTCCCGCACTCACGTTCGATGTGTTCTGGGAGGAGTTCAACGTCATACCCTTAGCGATAAAATACTTCTGGGAGACGATAATTCCAAGCCTAGGAGAGGCAAGAAAACCTGGGAGAACAGACTGGATATACGTTTAACCCTCTGCTGGCTAAGCGGGTGCGCTTAGAGAGTTAACTGGGTTGAGGGTGGGTAATCGACGCCGACGTCGGCACCAGCAGATTATGGCTTAATTGATGAGGGGTGGTTAAAGGTGAAGCTAAGCGATGATGGATGCGAAATCACCTTATGCCAAGGGGGCGGAGTACGGGTTATTCGGGGAATCCTGCTGGACAGGCTAACCCGGCGAGGTTAACCTATAAGCAAGAGCAAGTAGATGTCAAAAGTAGTTTCCCCCATGAAGGTCTGTGGAAACGTTGAAAAACAACTGTTCAGTCGGCACATTTTTACTTTTCCGTTTTCTCTCCTCTAAAACCTTCTAACTTTTTCAGGCTGCTCTAAGGAAGATTTTGGAGTGGAGGGAAGATAAGGTTCTGTTAACCAAAAAAATAAGTATGAGAAAGTGGTTTGTTTATCCGGTTGGAGGAGGGAGAATGAGCGAGAGACCTTGGTTTAAGTTTTGGCCTAAGGCTTTGAGCCGTGGGCTTGACTGTCCTCGAGTCCCCTTGTACGACTTGGTTGAGACCTCCGCCAAGCGGTTCCCCGACAAGGACGCCATAATATATTATGGGACAAGGATTAAGTATGATGAGCTGTGGGGTGACGTCGAGAACTTTGCGGGGTTGCTGAGCGACCTTGGGGTTGAGAAGGGGGAGCGCGTGGCGCTCTTCGACGCGAACTCGCCTCAATGGGTTATAGCCTACTTTGGAACCTTGCGTGCGAACGCCGTAAGCGTCCCCATAAACCCTCTCCTGAAAGCCGACGAGTTAAGGTACATACTCAATGATAGCGGGGCGAAGGTTATCGCGACGTCGTTGCCGTTTGTCTTCACGGTGGCTGAGGCGGTTAAGGACACGCAGGTGGAGAAGATAATAGTGTATAAGCACAGGGATTACATCCCAGCCGAGCCGGAGATACCAGCCCCAGACTTCCTAATGCTGGACGCCAAGATACCAGACACGATGGTCGACTGGGGCAAGGCCATGAGCGAGGAACACTCCCCTCCGGAGGAGAAGAGTAAACACGAGGACCTCGCAATGATCGTTTACACTTCAGGAACCACGGGGGTCCCTAAGGGGTGCATGCACCCTCACAGGACGGTCTACTTTAACGCTATAGCCTCGTCATACTGGTTTAGGACCACAACGCAGGGAGTGAACTTGGCGGTGTTGCCGTACTTCCACGTAACCGGCCTCCAGCACTCGTTGAACGCCGCCCTCTACGCTGGGGGAACAGTTGTCCTTTTCACCAGGTGGGATAGGAGGGCGGCGCTTCAAGCAATCGAGAAGTACAGGTGCACTCACTGGGTTAGCATAGCCACGATGGTCGTAGACTTCATCAATGACCCTGAAGTGACCAAGTTCGACCTTTCATCGCTGATCGTCGCCGGCGGGGGAGGAGCACCGATGCCTCAGGCGGTAGCTGAAAGGTTCCGTGAGCTGACAGGGATAACATACGCTGAAGGTTACGGTTTAACGGAGACGATCTCTCAGACGCACCTGAACCCCCTCGAGAGGCCCAAGCTCCAATGCCTTGGAATTCCAGAGTTTAACACAGACTCCCTCGTAGTGGACCTTGAAACCGGAGACGTCCTCGCCCCCGGCGAGACAGGGGAGATCGTGGTTAAGGGGCCTCAAGTATTCCTAGGATACTGGAATAAGCCTAAGGAAACGGAGGAGGCGTTCATCGAGATCGACGGCGAAAAATACTTTAGAACAGGCGACGTCGGGTACATGGATGAGGAAGGATACTTCTTCATGGTGGACAGGGTTAAGAGGATGATAAACAGGGCTGGATTCAAGGTTTGGCCTACCGAAGTGGAAAACATAATGTATGGCCACCCTGCGATAAAGGAGATCTGCATCGTGGGGGTGCCTGACGAGAGGGTTGTGGAGGAGGTTAAAGCGTACGTCGTACTTAAACCCGAGTACGAGGGCAAAGTTAAGCCGGAGGAGATCATTGAATGGGCTAAGGGAAAGATGGCTGCATACAAGTACCCGCGAATAGTGGAGTTCGTCAGCGACCTGCCTAAGAGCGCAACGGGGAAAGTCCTCTGGAGAGAGCTTCAAGAAAAGGAGAGGGCTGGAAAAGCAGGGTGACACAATCACAACCACTTAAACCTGCACTTTTTCTCTTTATTTTCTACATTTTTCTCTTATCTGCGCGTCCTGCTTGCTCTATAGGATGCTTTGCCGGTTGATTCCCCAATTTTCGTTAATTAGTTTGTTATTGTTTTAACTGATTATTTTTAGATAGCTCTCCATCTAATTTTCTATTTTTCGAAAGCGTTTTCATTTTTTGGCTTATTTCTTGAAGGCAAATGGTAATACCGTAGTAAGGACGAATTACCGCCATCAAACTCCCTGAACAGCTTCCATGCTTCCAGCCCTAACAACAAGAATAAGGCTGAGGGAGGAGGCTGCTTAAGACGAATACAAACGCTAAAGAGATGTCAGAAGGGGGTCTTACCGCATCCTTTAAGGAACACGCTTCCCTTGCCTTCCTGTTCTGGGAAGTATTTTTTTCTCTTGCCTTGTCATGGCCCAACCTCATTCCCGCTTGAACGTTGCCGCTCTCGCCGGGACGCTTTTGGACGGGTGATTTGAATTTGCTATGCGAGCATAATTTGCTACGCGGGTATGATTGAGGTGATATTTGAGGGTTTTTCGGTGATACATTTCATACTTGGTTTTCGAGTACAGGGTTTCCGTGGAGTGTCTGGAGGGAGCATTATGGTACCCGATATCCGTGTATGAGGGGGTTTTAGCGTGGGGAATCCCGCTTCTTTACCCCAATTTCGTTGGGTTAGAGATATATACTTGAAAGGCGTGTGATGGTACTCGGTGTTTGAGTATGCCCATGCTTAGGGTGGTTAGGAGGCCCACGCTTATAGACCCACGCCACTTCTTGCAGTACTGTTTTAGGACCGAGGAGCAGGTTCGCCAGGCGAGGAAGATCCTTAGCGAGATAGCTAGGAGGGGTTCTGTTCCCGACAGGGAGTGGGAGTGCTTTCTGGTTTCCAGCAGGGGGCTTTACACTAAGGTTATGAGGACCTTGAGGGAGTTTGGCTTGGTTGAGAAGAGGGAGGGACACTTCACTCTTAGCAGGGAGTTCTCGGCTAGCCTCAGAAGGATGGCTGACTACTGGGATGGTGTTTATGAAAGCGTCAAGAGGGGGGAGCCGGTCGAGTTTTGATTCCTTCAAGTGCCTTCAAGGTGATACCTCCATTACCTTTCAATGCCTTCGAAAAATAGAACGCGTTTCTTGAAAAATGAAAAATGAAGGTTGATGGCGGATGCATCCTTGGTTTAAAAAGTAAACTGACTATGGGCCCTCACCATCATGGCCATCGGGCAGGTCGCCGAGGGATAGCGTAGGGTCCTCTATGACGTCGATCCTACTATACCGTTTAGCCGTGAAGAGCAGGAATATGGAGCATGAAGCTACGGTGGCGGAGAGGAGCAGGTAGCCACTACCATCACCTGAACTAGAAGGCAGACTATAGGATAGGATGCTTAATGTGAGGATTAACGGGAGGATGTGGGTGCCGTGTTCATCCGGCTCCGCGCCAGGATTACCCGGCATTACCGGCTCCATTGAGGTTACCCTGTAGTTGAGGGTTGTTGAGGCTTTGTTCCCCGCTTCGTCCCATGCAGTAACCTCTACCTCGTATTCCCCTTCAAACGGGGGTGCTTTTATGATGCCTACCCATACTCCGTCGTTTTCCGTGAGGAGGACGTTGTTCGCGTAGACTCCTGTTACTTCTGTCTCGTCAACCACCATGACCGTTACCTTCACCGGCCCCCCTGGATTTACGCTGGTGGCGTTTAGGGAGGCGTTGACCCTTGGGGGGGTGGCATCCACGTACAGGTATCTTTCTAGGATGTACTCTTTTCCGTTGCCCACCGCACGTAGTGTAACGGTGTGGTTTCCTTGGGTTTGAGGCGCCGTGAAAACAGCTTCCCACGAGCATTCACCTGTTTTCGTCATGTTGATGCTGTTCACTAAAACGTAGTTCACGGTTCCCTGTGTTTGAACGGTAACTTTTATGGCGTCTTGAGGCTTCACGACTGAGGTGTTAAACTGGACACCTGTTATAACTGGATCGCTTGGCTGTGGGGGTTCGTAAACGTAAACCGTAAAGTTTACCTCGGATGGTGTGTGGGTTTCGTTCCCAGAGTATTTAGCCGTCAAGTTATGGTATCCAAGCTGGGTGCTGCCCGGGATTATGAAGCTGAGGGTTGCAGTCCCGCTCTCGTCTGTCGGGCCGCTGGAGAGGAGGGTGCCGGAGTCGTCGTAAAGGCTTAGAGTAACTCCTGCCATTCCATTTCCCAAGTTGTCCTCTAAGTGGAATGTTGCATTGTACATGGCTGAGGGGGTTACGTTCTCCGGGTGGGAAACCACCTCCAGCCTCGTCTCGGAAACTATTCTAACGTCGAAGAAGGCTGGGTTGGCTGTGTAGTCCGGGTCAGGTGTTAGGTCGTCCTTGACCGGTGTCGCATTTATCACGCGCTCCCCCAAGTCGTAGTCGTCTGGGACGAGCCACCTGAAATTAGCGTAGCCTGAATCATTGGAGACGAGCACGGTGATAGGCTGATTAAGCTTTTCATCGTAGAAGCAAACGAGCTTGCCGGAGGCCGGGGCACCTTGCCCGTCGATGACTTGGGTGACCAAGGTCAGCTCGGAGCCCCTGCTGGCAACGATCACTTCCCCGTGCGGTTCAGCCACGCCTAACCTTGACTTTGAAGCGTACAGTGCTAGCAGATTCGAGTTTGAGCGGTTGCTGAAGCTAGCTTCTACGGTTACCAGAGAAACCACTAGTATAAGTGCTATGATAAGTGCTATGAGGGAAAACTTCCAGAGCCTCAAGGAAAGCACCTAAACACAATAGCTTCACGAAGCAATTTATACCCAACATTGCAGTAGGCTGCCCTCTGATGCTCTCCCCGGCTTTTTAACTACTTGAAAAGGGCTCGGGAAGTATAGTAGGATTAGGGGGAGAATGCACGATGCCTTTTGTAGATGACACGTGGAAAACACGTAGTTCTTGGAAAAAACATTGAGCCATGAAGAGTTTATTGAAAAATTTTATTAATCTGATCGAATCCGAAGGGGATTAAGCCTTTAAAGTGGTTGGTAGGGTTTAAAGGAGGATTGCTGGTTGAACATCGAGAAGCTCCCGGAACTAGTCGAGGTAAACGTGGGAAACTGGAGGGTTGAGGCAGTATACATCATCGACAACAACTTTAAGATCTGGGCGTCCAAGGGACCTATAAAAGGGGAAGTCCTAAACTATTACAGGAAGTTTCCCATAGCAGAATTGGAAGTGGGGGATGTGATCCACAATAGAAACAGCTTCCTCCTAAAAGTAACCGAGAAGACGGGAGTAATAGTGGTCACGCCGGAACCATACTACTCGCTCATAGCCGCGGCAAACCTTAAAGGAAGAATAAACGCGCTCAACGAACTCTACAAGCTAGACCGGCTCATCAAAATAATAGGGAAGGAAAGAAGATAAGCTGTTTGGAGGAGACCCTCAAGACTGCCGGCTTAACCGACACCACCCTACCGGAGAAAAACTACTTTTAGACAAGGCAGAATTTAAATATCTCCGCACACCACCTTATTTGTGATCGTTAATTGCAGGGGAAAGGATGCGAGGATACGAAGGAAACTATGACGCGGTCATCGTTAGGTTTGGGTGCGAGGTAGGCGTTAAAAGCCCTAGAACGCGGGTACGCTACGAGAGAGAGGTTTGCAGGCAGGTAGGGGAGACTCTAAAAGAGGCAGAGATAAAACACGAAATAGAGCACGTGTTCGGGAGAGCATACATAAAAACCGACGCAGCCGTTGAAGCGGCGAAGCTAGCGTCACGTGTTTTCGGCGTCTCTTCAACGTCCCCAGCCGTTAAAACAAGCTCGAAGATGGAGGACATAATAAACTCGGCTCTAAAGGTTGCGGGTGAAGCCTTAAAGGGGAAGAGGTCGTTCGCCGTCAGGTGCAGAAGAGCCGGAAGCCACCCCTACACGAGTATGGACGTCTGCAGAAAGGTTGGAAGAGCAGTCCTCCAGCACCTCAGGGGGGAAAAGTTAAAGGTAGACTTGAAGAATCCTGAGGTAACCTTAAACATTGAAGTAAGAGACGGGTATGCATACATCTACACGAGAGAGTTTGAGGGGCCAGGGGGCTTCCCCATCGGAACCCAAGGGAAGGTTGTGTGCCTGCTGAGCGGCGGGATCGACTCCCCAGTAGCATGCTGGCTCATGATGAGAAGGGGGGCACTCATAACACCAGTATACTTCGACTCGAGCCCAACATTCTCCGATGAAGCCAGCAGGACGAAAGCACTGGACTGTGCACGAGTCCTCTTCGACTGGGCAGGGAGGAAGGGGAAAATGTACATTGTCCCCCACGAGGAAGCACTGGCAACCATAAGGGAAGGAGCCCCTGAAAAGTACACCTGCATCCTCTGCAAGAGGTTCATGTACCAGGTGGCGGAGAGGATAGCCGACTTGGAGGGGGCGGAGGGAATAGTAACTGGGGAGGCGGTGGGGGAGCAGGCGAGCCAAACCCTCAGAAACCTGAGGGTTCTAAGCGAAGCCGCCAGGAAGTATCCGGTTCATAGGCCACTCCTCGGCTTCGACAAGGTCGAAACAGAAGCCCTAGCGAGGAAGATAGGCACATACGACATCTCGATTAGGAAGAGTAGAGGGTGTACGGCTTCCCCGAAACACCCTGTTCTCAAAGCGAAGATGGACGTCGTCTTAGAGCTCGAGGAGCAGGTGGGAGTAGGGAAGCTGGTAGAGGAAGCCTTAAGCGGAATGGAGAAGGTGGAGGTTTAAAGAGGGGATGATTGATAAGAGAACTGAAAGTAAGGTTGACATGGTTCTGAGAGAGCTGAGGGGAAGGGGGAGGGTGGCAGTCGCCCTTTCGGGAGGGGTTGACAGCTCAACGCTCACAGCCCTAGCGTTCAAAGCCCTTGGAGAGAACGCCATAGCCGTAACCATAAAGTCCCCCCTCACCATTCCAGAGGAAGCCGCCATGGCGAGGAAGGTGGCTAAGCTGATAGGGGTGAAGCACATAGTTATTCCTTTTAACGAACTAGAGATACCCGGGTTCGACGAGAACCCGCCTGAAAGATGCTACCTCTGCAAGAAGAGGCGCAGCCAACTCCTCAAAAAGGAGGTGGGGGGGTACGTGATAGCCGACGGGACAACGGCCGACGACCTAAAGGATTACAGGCCAGGAATAAGGGCCCTAAAGGAAGAGGGGGTTTGGAGTCCACTCTTAGAGGCAAAACTCACTAAGAAGGAAGTCAGGATGATAGCGGAAGAGCTTGGACTGCCAAACAGCGATGCACCCCCGAACAGCTGCCTAGCCACAAGGTTCCCTCACGGAGAAAAGCTCACCCCTCAGAAGCTAAGCAAAGTGGCGGAGGCGGAAAGAGTGGTGAGGGAGACGCTCAGCGTCAGGCTGGTAAGAGTTAGAGTCCATGGCCAGCTAGCCAGGATAGAAGTAGGAGAAGACGAGCTGGAGAAGGCGCTAAACAAGCAGAAGCTAAGGGAAGCCGCCGTGAAAATAAGGAAACTAGGATACAGGTTTGCGACACTAGACCTAGAAGGGTATAAACCAGGAAAACACGTCTAAAAAACCGGCAACCACCTACCACCAGCCACCACCAAACCCACATATTCAAAAATTTTCCCCACGACTTTTTAACGGTTCTAAACGAGGTCTCCCCGGTTCAACCCATGAAAACGTTTAAAGTTCCCCCTCTGAAACCCCGCTCCACCACCGCAATCTTGCTTAAAAAAGCATTAAGGAGGATGTTATTTGGCGGAGCCCACACTTGGGAAGACAATGGAAGGTTAAACCCGAATAGGGAAGAAGGTAGGTGGAGCTTCACCCGTTCACCCGAAAAACCATCAATGAACCCTAAGACGGAAAACCCACACGAAAACAGCGAAAGCCACTAAAGAACGGGAACCAGGCACCATCAGCCCGCACACCTAAAAAAATAAATTCTTTTACAGTACCCTCAAGAAACAATGCTACAATAACAAAAAAGAAAAATTAAGATTAGCTTTCACTGTTCATCTGCTTCCCGGTCCTGCTCCTCCTCTGAGCCACCCTCCGGCTTCTCTTCAGCCTCTCTCCCCGCTTCACTCCCCTTTTCCTTTTCCTCCTCCTTCTCTTCTACTTTCTCCTTCAGCAGCCGCTCCTCTTCTTCTTTTTCTAGTTCTTGGAGTATTGTTGCTGATATGTCTGGTGGGACTCCTATGGTTTCTAGTAGTTTTTCTCTTTCTGCTGGGGTTGAGGCTCTGAGCTCTGCCAGGATGGCGTGAGCCTCGCTCTCGCTCTTCCCTATCTCGACGAGGAGCGGGACGAGCCTGTCGGCGACCTCC
>Ga0180301_10001926_pt1 | contig 16248 bp, 9 predicted proteins | sample GuaBasSediGuay16_FD_121797 | JGI IMG/M metagenome (GOLD analysis project Ga0180301, IMG submission 121797) | Subseafloor sediment microbial communities from Guaymas Basin, Gulf of California, Mexico - Guay16, Core 4569-2, 12-15 cm | ecosystem: Environmental > Aquatic > Marine > Hydrothermal... | reverse complement strand
CGATTACCGGTTTCTCGGTCGTCGATGAGCGCAACGCAGCCGACGCCGCTATGGCGTTCGTTTCGGAGAATCGGCAATTTATCGGTGTTTTGGCTCAAAACCTCTCGGTCGAATCGGTTGTCTGGGAGAAAAATCGCGCGTTCGTCTATCTAAATCAAAAACAGGGAGATACACCGGTATGGGGCGCAAACCTGAATTTGATTATCACTCCAGATGCCAGAGTTAGTTTTTTCCGAAGCGACCTCGTTCCGGGTATCGGCCCGGTGGCGATTGCGTTTCTGGACGAAACTAGCGCGCTCGACGCCGCCATCGATTATATCGAACCGGTCGTTCCTCCTCGCAGAATAGACCGCCTCGGTCTGTTCATCTATCCCGTATGGGCTGGCGATAGCTATTCGGAATATACGGTTTGGGCTTTCGGTATCTCGACAGAAGAGCCGCTGGGTTACTGGCTGGTTACCGTCGATGCCAGAGACGACAAGATAATATCTATCGCCAACGAATTGAGAACCGTCGATATAGGCGGTAATATAAGAGGGCGATATCATCCAGAATTTAAAGACGACCCGCTCGAAATCGGTATCTGGCATTACGCACGTATAATAATCAATTCGGTCGACTATTATGCGGATATCGATGGGGACTGGTCCGGCTCGACCGCCGCTTCTCCACCATGGACTTACACAACGACACACTACGGCAGGTATTGCGATGTAGATAACGACGCGGGTTCCGACGCGGCTTACTCGACGGATTTTTCCGCAAGCCCGTTCGATTTTACGTGGGGAACATCGCATTCTCCCGACGACGAGATGAATGTCTATTTCCACATCAACAAAATGCACAATTACGTGCGCGATACGCTGGGTTTTACCGGTATGGACTATTGTATCGAAGCGATAGTCAACAATAGCGTTTCCCCGGATAACTCTTATTACGACGGCCGCGACGTCTTTTTCGGCGGCGGCGAATCGGTTTTTTACGATATGGGTCTATTCGTCGACGTCGTCGACCACGAATATACTCACGGCGTAACGCACCATATATATCCGGGCACCGCACTGCCGTATTCGGGGGAATCGGGCGCCCTCGACGAGGCTTTCAGCGATTACTTTCCCTGTAGTATGACCGATAACCCACGTATGGGCGACGGTGGTTTGTATCGGAGCGGAGCGCCATATATGCGCCGTTGTAATACCGATAAAGTCTATCCCGACGATATAGTCGACGAGGTTCACGCGGATGGAGAGATAATAAGCGCGTGCTGGTGGAGAATCCGCGACAGTCTCGGTCGTTTTAGAACCGATTCACTGATTCACCTTACGCGTTTTACTCTTGCAAATGATTTCGAGGACTTTTTCTGGGCGACACTGGCTACGGACGACGACGACGGCGATATTTCTAACGGAACTCCCAACGCACGATTGATATACGAAAGTTACGGGATTCACGGAATCGGGCCGGGATTCGACCTGAAAATCGAACATCATCCTCACGCCAACACCGAACAAACAACAGGCGATTACGACTTTAATGCTATCTTTCACGCTACTCTGGGTGTAGTGGACGATTCTGCTCGCCTAACCTGGCGGGTCGATAGTGGCTCATGGGTAATAGTTCCGATGACATATTCCTTTGGAGCATACAGGGCGAGCATTCCCGCACAACCACTCGGGAGCGTCATAGATTACTATATCAGCGGAATGGATAACGGCGGGTATTTTATGAGTTCGCCGACCGGTGCGCCATCATCATATCATACATTCAGCGTTTATTCGGATACGACAGCGCCGATTATCTCCGCGTCGCCGATAGGAGACTGGTTCGAATACGCCTGGCCTCCGACGATAACCGCCACGGTAACCGACGACCAGGGAGTCGAAGAAGTCAGTATCTGCGGCAGAATCGGGGCAACTATGCTGACACCCGTCGCGATGGTCGAAACCGACACATACGACGTATGGAAGGGTGTTTTGCCCGGCGAGCCTGATGGCGGCGATACACTCGAATACTGGCTTATCGCGATAGACATTTCCGCAGCGCACAATACCAGCACTTTCCCGCCGACCGGAACGTTAAAAATATATGTGCTAGAAGGCTATAACGAGGATATGGAAGACCCCGGAAACAGAGGCCTGCATACTTACAGCATCCGGTCGGGCTACGTCGACCAGTGGCATCGCGCGGGGAATAATAACCCATATTCGGCCGGAACTTATTGCTTCCAATTCAATGACGGCAGCGAATACGCGAACAAAGCGGATGGTGTTCTTTCCACACCGGAACTCAGAATCGGCGACCCGGCCACTTTGACTTTCTGGCACTATATGAGCGCCGAAATCGACGGCGATTATGCCGGTTACGCCTGGGACGGAGGAATAGTCGAGGTCTCGACCGACGGCGGTTCGACATGGCTTCAAGTTTTCCCTGCTCCGGGCTATAACTACCGTATCCAAAATAACCCCGCCAGCCCGTTTTCATACAATACGCAATGCTATTCCGGCGATATCTGGTGGCGGGAAGAAACTCTCGATATGACCTCGTTTGCACCGAAAGCGATGGTCAGATTCCATTTCGGTTCCGACGCCTACGTAACCGGAAGCGGTTGGTTTATCGACGACATCGTCCTGGAGACCGATTTGCACGGAATAGATTCCGACTACGATAAAATGCCGGAAACAATCAGACTTTACGGTAACTATCCAAATCCTTTTAACGCGTTTACGGTTATAGAATTCTCGCTACCGGTAAATGTAACCGATGCGAAACTACAAATCTTCGACCTGAACGGACGAATTGTCAGGGATATTCCCGTAGAAACCGATGCGAAGGAATTTATTTGGGACGGGACCGATTTTGCCGGGCGCAACTTACCCAGCGGAATTTATCTGGTGCGGCTTTTAGCGGATGGTCATTCCGCGATGCGGAAAGCGATTCTAATAAAATAAGGGACGGCTCGTGAACCGCCCGTTTTGTAAAGATGCAAAATCTTGCGTCTCTACGTGGAGATACCGTAATCATCGCTTTCAATCCATAGAGGCGAGGTTTCCGCGCCAACGGGGAAAAAGGGTGAGTCCGAGACCCACCCTTAAGCATTCTTCGCGATACCCTAATCCCTAAATTCTATTCCCTAATCCCTTCCCTACACCGATTCCGTTTTCGAGCTGAACGTGAAATTCTCGCTCATAATCGCGGGGACTTTCGCCCACCCGCCGACCCGCTCCGGACGCGACATCGCCACTACGTTTTTCAAAAACACTATCGGCGACTCGTTGAATCGGAGATTCTTCACCGGCGTAACGATTTTGCCGTTCTCGATAAGGAAAAAACCGTCGCGGGTCATCCCGGTCAGTAGCAATTCCTTGCGGTCGACATAACGGATATACCAGAGCCGCTTGACCAGCAGGCCCTTCTCACAGCCGGCGATAAGGTCGTCTATCGATTTATCCTCGCCCGACATAAAAATCGGATACAATAGCGGGTCGGGTTCTGTGTTTTTCTGTTTCGCCCAGAACCGGTTGTGTCGAAGGCGCTCGATAACGCCATCTTTCGCCCACACTGTGCGACGCACCGGGAGACCGTCCTCGCCGAACGGCGGAGCCGGCAGTTCCGGGTCGTCTATCTCGGTGGTTATCGTAACCTTGTCGTGATACAACTTCTCGCCGACCTTGCCAGCGAAAACGGTGGTGCCCTCGTCGGCGTCACGCGCGGACATATTCCAGGCAAAAAACTCGAGAATATCGAGCGTCGCCTGCGGCTCGAATATCACGGTATAATCGCCCGGTTCGATGTCCTTAGGATTTTGTGCGGCGGTAGCCGTAGTCATCGCTTTTCGAATCATCCTATCGACATCGACCTGCGCGACCGACTCGCCGTTCTCGGATGCGAATCCGCTCCCCTTCGGGCCGTGGATTGTTGTCGAATAGTCGAGGCCGGAAAACTTGTCGAATGCGAAAAGGCCTTCCGAATTGGCGAGTGCATTGATTCCGTAACTCGCTTCGAAAAGCCCGCTGGCTTTGAAATTTCCTGTTCTCGCGGCATCGACGACTTTGCGGATTTGCTCTGCGATATCCTCGGGGGTCAGCGCGACTACATCCTCGTAAAACCGTTGCGGGATATCGGGATATTCCTGTGGCGGGAGAGGAGGCATATATTCCGGGTCTTCCGGAGAGTTCTGCGCGATATCCTCGGCATGGGCGATAAGCTTCGATATCGATTCCTCGTCGAGCTTATTGGTAATCGAACTGCCGTGTTTGGTGCCGTATGCGACCTCGAGCCGGATGCTTTCTTCCTCGCCGCTCATATTCTGGGTGATAGCGTTCTCGCCGAAACGTGTTGCGAGGCTGCTACCGTAATTGAACGATACGGTTGCCTCCGGCGCGGAGACTTTCGAAAGAATACTATCGAGCAATGTTTTTATCTCTTCTTTGGTTCTCATAGTTTCGCGCCTCCCACGCTTATATTGCGGAACCGTGTGAAACTCGCTCCGTGCGTCATCCGCATAACCTGCATAGGCTCGCCTTTGCCGCAGTTCATCACGCCGTGCGTCTGCCAGTAGGGCCTCCCGGCGATACCGTCGCAGCTATTCCAGAACTGAGTCGTTTGTGCCTGATAGGTTACTTTTTTAAGCGGTTTGGTTTTTTTACCACCCTCTATCATCCAGAACATATCGCCGCCGAACTGGAAGTTGTTGCGCATCTGGTCGATTGAAAAACTCCCCATCCCCTCGATATAAATCCCTTTATCGACACCGGCGATAAGGTCGTCCGGCGTAACCGAGTCATCCTCGCCAGGCTCCATATAAAGGTTCGGGATTCGATTTATCGGGAAATGCTCGAAACCATCGGAGCGGCAGCAGGCGGTCGATTTTTCCCATCCGATTACCGGCGCGGTCTCGCGTGTGCAGCCAAGATTCACCAGCTTGCCGTTTTTGACCATCGGGAAAGAGAACATCCTGACCCCGTCGTCGTCGTAGAACCAACTGCCGAGGCCGCCTTCGAGAACATTGTTCGCGGTGAAATTGACAATCTCGCTGCCGTATTGAAGTTCGCCTACCATCTCCGGTTTGATAAAACTCCTGCCGGCCATATTGGCCTCCCAGCCGAGTATACGGTCGAGTTCCGTCGGGTGGCCGACCGACTCGTGCATAGTCAGCGAGAGGTGCATCGGGTCGAGCACGAGGTCCATTGTCCCGACCGGACAATCTTCGGCTTTGCATTTTATAACAGCCTCTTCTGCCCATTTCCGGGCGTTGCCGACGAGGTCGACCTCACGAATAAACTCGTATCCGGCTTGCTTTGCACCACCCTGATAACTCCTGTCCTGCGATTCGTTACCGACTACCGCAATCGCTTGCAGCATCGGATTGGCGAAATAGTTGGTCAGGTCGAGATAGCTGCCGTCGCTGTTGGCGATAATGCGGTGCATCCGAATAAATTGCAGGAAACCCCACGACATCACGATATTAGGGACATTGAGCATCGTATCGCACGCAGTGAGCATAAGCTCCGCTTTTTCCGAGTTCGGAACCGCGAACGGGTCTTCCTCGCACGGTCCGACGCAGGTGTCGATATACGCGTCCTCCGGGGCCATTCTCGCGGGCTCGTCCTTCGGCACTCCGGCTGATGCTTTCGCGGTAGCGACAGCTAATTGGGCTGTTTTCGCGACCTCCTCTTTTGTCAGTTTCGTATTCGATGCGAACCCCCACGCGCCGTTCAAAAGCACCCGGACGCAATAGCCGAAACTCTCGGTCTCGTCGATAAGCTTGAGCGACCGCCGCTGGACATAAACGCGGTTTTGCCGCTCGTCGACTATGCGCATATCGGCGAAACTCGCTCCGGCACCGCGCGCGATATCCAGCGCCAGGTCGGTATATTCCTTCATCTGCGCTCCTTCTGTATAGATTAATTTTTCAGATTTGCTTAAACTATAGCATAATACGAATATAACACGTTAATGTCAAGCCCTAAATGTGACCGAATGGTCATAATCCCGTTCACCACAATAATATTATCCTTGTGGTTTCACTCGAGATTATTATAAGCGTTCGTTCAATAAAAACAGGAGGATATAGAATAGCTTTATCTCGCAGTGGTTCTCGATATATATTCGCGGCAGGTTGTTGGGTGGTCGATGTCCGGTCGCTTGACCAGAGAACTTACTATCGACGCCCTGAATCAGGCTGTGAGCCGCCGCACGCTGTCGCCGGGAGTGATATTTCACTCCGACCGGGGAGGCCGATTCGCCTGCAAAGAGTTCCAGAACCTGCTGGCTAAACGCGGGATGATTCCGAGTATGAGCCGCACCGGAGATTGCAACGACAACGCGATTGCGGAGACGTTCTTCGACACATTGAAGACCGAATTAATATATTTCGAAAAATATCGCTCGCGCAACAAAGCAAGGAGGAGCATATTCGAGTATATCGAAGTATTTTACAATCGGCAGAGAAGACATTCGGCATTGGGATATATGACCCCCGCCGAATTCGAGGAAACAAGCCTAAACTAACTGTTCGTTTTTTCGGGGTAAGGTCTGATTATCTAATTAAGACAATTTTACAGAACCTATAATTCCCTTGCCATCTATAGCGAACCAAGTATATACCGCTCGGTTGCTCTAACCCATTGGCGTCTTCGCCGTTCCAAAGGATTGGACTCGTTATATCTTCCCACGAAATAATTTTCCTTCCTGTTAAAGCATATATTGCCATATCGCCTACGACACCGTCGATAAGACACGATGAATTAAAGGGATTTGGGTAGGTCGAAATGCTAGATTCTCTTGGGAGGAGCGCCTCTGCTATTCCGACATAATTCGATATAAAACTCCAATTATATTCGAGACAATTCGGCTCGCAGACATCGGGCTGGTCGCAACAATAGAGGAATATATTTATTATGCTATCGCCGATAAACAGCGAATCCGATGCGTCAAGGTGTAGTGTTAATCTGCCGTCGATTAGCGTTATTAACGGGTCGTCAAGATAGAATGTATCGCCGTTGACCACGAGTATTACGCTTGCCGTATCTAAACCGGCGAGAGAGTCGATTACCAAGACCGAAATCGAATCGAACCAATCGAGAGAAGTGTCTGGCGAAGGTGATATCTCCGCTAATACGGGTGGGGCGTGGTCGACAGCTATCGGATAGCAGAAGGAGTCATACGGGAAGAAGCTATCTACGTCGGCGATACTATCAATGCAAACCCAGATAGAATCACCGTGGAAAAGACTAACATAATCGGTTATGCAAACCGCAAAGGATGTATCGTCGAGAATAATGAAAGACGGGCTAGTGTCTAATCTCATTCCGTTTAATGAAATAGCTAAAATAGAAGTATCGATAGCGCTGTAATTAGCTACCGAGACCTCCCACCATAGCGTATCGCGTTCAAAGCAGCTAACCACACCGTTTATCGGCGGCGAAAACGTGAATTGTGGAGTATTCGAACAATCAAAAATGTTTAAAGCTAATTGAAGATTGTCGTAACGTCGAAAAATAGGTATGGTATCTAGCGGTAAGGGATAACTATCAAACAGGTTTGAATCGGAAATTATTAATAGATTCCCAATTCCGTAGTGACTCAGGGTAATAACACTCGGAAAACCTATAAAATAAACCGTATCACCATAAAAACTAGCGCTAAAAGCGTCTTCGTCTCCGCGTGCAAGTACAACACTGGGGCTCGTAACGTTAATACTACTAGCTAAACCCAAAACGATTGTATCCAATTCATATGTATAAGGATGATTTAAAAATAAGTGAACTAAAATAACCTTAAAGTCAAATCCGCCAACATCATAGTAGTCAGTAGAATCAAAGACTAAATCGTAGTTCGCAAGCACCCCGCAAGACCATGGGAACTCCGATAGCAAATTGTTAACAAAGGTTATTGAGGAGTCGATTTCCCAGCACCCGCCATGGTCCGATTGTATAATTGCTAATCCGCCATAATAAATAAATTCTTGGATTTCCTTTATATGGCCGGTAGTAAATCCCACGTTATAATTGGGGAAGGGCAAGAAACATATTGCGTAATCGGATAGCCAGAATTCGTCCGAAGTGTCGAACACATCAACTATATATCCTATATCCCATAGAACTTCTATTAGGCTATCAATCTCAGCTCCGCCGTACGGGTAAATCCCCGCCCGGCAGTCGAAGACAATCCGGCAATCGGAGGGTTGGGTGAGGAGAGACGCACAAAACAAGAGAAGAGCGAGTAAGGCAAATTTCGAGATGAGCGTCATTGTGTAAACCCTTAAACAATCTACCTAATTGTATAATGGAATGAAATTGACCCTTTAATTTTTATAATAATCATAAAAAAGCAGAAATCAACCTCGAATTAATTTTTTTGCTGTTATACCATTGTCTTTATTGCGGGTATATGTTACAATTGTAGCAGCTTATAAATTAACTCCAAACCTATGCACCAATGCCTACTCTACGCACGCGTCTTTGTATTACATAACCGCGTCTTTAGCTCTCGAATTACGGCACTAGGAATTCTTTAATGAGCTTCTTCCACTCTTTTCCACCGGCCTTTTTACTTAGCGCATCGATAAGCTCGCCGCCGTCCGCGATAGTAACCCCAAGGTCTTTTTCAGCACTCGCGTATAGCCTGTCGGCCTCGGCCTCGAGCCAGTCTATCGCGTCCTCGCCGTTGACTAAAATACCGATACTTTTTTCGAGGTCGGTCGGCTTCAGCGTATAGACCCATCCTTTTCTGTATGGGTTCTCGTTCAGCAGCGATGGTTTTTCGGATAGCCCTTCGTTCACATCGACAACCTCGCCGTCCATCGGTGAGAAAAGCTCGACTTCTGTGGAATCCACTCCGACCTTCCAGGCGCTCCCGGCGGCTTCGATTTTCTCGCCCTTTTCGGGCAGGCCGACACTGGTTATTCCACCTAACAATTTCTGAGCGAAATCGTCGAGGCCAACCATTACCGTCCCATCCTTTCTCAGATTGACCCAGGTATGCCATTTCGAAAAATAGAGTCCCCGGAGCAACGAGAATCCGCGGACAAGCACCGGCTCGTTGAGCCATTTCGACTCGGCGGCGAAACACTGCGCTCTATACGGGCAGGCCGGGCAATTGAGAACCTTGCAGAGTTTCGACCAGTAATGCGGGAAATAAGCGGGTTTGCCCTCTAAAGGCGGATATTCCGGTGTTTCCGGCGCCGATACCTCTATCTCCGGCACCTCGATAGCCTCTTCGATTTTTTTCGCGACCATCGCAACCTCTTGATAGGTATCGCAGTTTAGGTGTTCGTCGCTCAGGCAGACGCTCTCCTCCGACGAACAAGGTATCAGTTTCCTAACCGGATAGGCTTTGCAATACCTCACTACGACCTCTTCGAGAAATGGGCATTTCATTTTGCACCTCCTGCGATTGTTAAAATTGATTTCTCGTTTCGTATTTTCATTCGATACTAATACACCATCCGTGCCATTTGAGATTCTACAACTGTAATATAATGGGGCATAAGAAGTTAGAGTATTTCTGCCAATAGAATACCCCTATGAAAAGCGTTGAAATATTAAACATATAATTCATATTGGAAGCCGCATAATCGAATTAATCCCTTATTGAGCAAGCGATTATAGAATGATGTCCAATATTTCAACATGTCGGAATTATAGAATGCGTTTTCTCTTGTAACCGGAAACCATAGTAACCACTACCGTTTGCTCTTGCTTTCATAAAAAAATAACTTGATTAAAACGAATTTAGGTTTTAAATTGATTGCCGGAGCGACGAAGTAAATGGGAATGACCGTAGGGGCACGGCATACCGTCCTCCTACCGGAGACATAAACGAAGTTCCTATCCGAAATCCAGAGAATAAAGTTCAAGTTAGATAATCCAGGTATGTATGGAAAAATACGACTATACTAAAACCATTACGCTTTCGCGATAAATACGCGGTTTGCACAATCCGAGGAAAACCGGCTATCCGCTCCGGTGTCCACAAAAACAGGCGAAAGATAACCGCAAATTGTCTCCAATATTAAAATACATAATCCTCCCGCTTCTAATTATCGCAGCGTTATACGGCGAAGAGATAGAAGATACCCTCAAGATTTATCGAAGCGAGACAATCGTTGTCGGCGCGGAAAAGGAAATCCCCGGCACTTCTGTTATAACCACCGATGAGTTAAACTTAAAATCGACCTACAATCTCGCGCAGAGCTTGCGCTTACTCGGTTTCGTTAATGTGGTCTCCGGTAGCAAGGGTGTTGTAAAACTCCAAATACGCGGCTCGCGCGCCGAGGATGTTGCGGTATATATCGATGGTGCCCCGGTGAACGGCGGTTTCTACGGTCGGCCCGATTTCTCGTTTATCGACGATATCGGGGTTGCCGCAGTCGCGGTAAATCCCGGTCCTGCGTGTTCTGGCCAGAATCCTTCATCCGTGAATATTATCACGAAAAAAAGAGTGGAGGGATTCAAACCCGCGGCATGTGTAAAATTCGGCAGCGGCAGGTTTGTCAAAGCGTCGTCCTCCGTCGGCGGAAAAATAAACGATTTCTCTTTCGACGCTGCTGCAGGATACTCCAGACGCGACCATATCCGGCTGTCGTCGGATTTCGAACCGACCGAATTCGAGAACGGCGGTATCCGCGATAATACAGATTTCGAACGATTTTCAGGGCAAATAGGCATCGGCTGGAAATCTCCACCGAAAGCGGATATCGACACCCGTTTCCAATGGCATAGTGGCGAACGCGGAATCCCATCGCCGACCGACAAAGCGAGATACTGGCGATTCGCGGATTGGCATTCGGCGCGGATTTCTACAAGCGTGGATTTCAAAAACGCCGACGTAACCGCTTTCCTCGACGATTATTTCGATAGGCTAATCGAATACAAATCGGCCGCTTTCGACGACGATAGCGTCAAATATGATTCGCGGCTCGGCGTTCTTTCCGGTGGGGCAAATATTAGATTAAATACGCCGGTAATAAAAGGTGCATTCCCGCTAACACTGCAGGCCGGCGGTGCGTTCAAAATGGACAATGTCCGGCGGCAAATGGATGTCGGTGAGAACTGGGAATACCACTCGTTGGTTTTCTCCAGCTGCGATTTAACGCTCCGCGCCGATTTCGTTTCGAGATATTCTATCGGCATCGGAGGAACCGTATCGAATTTTTATCTGCCCGATGACGGTAAAAATCGTTCCGATTTAACCGGTTCGATATTCTGCAAAATCGAACATAACCCCGCATTGCCTATCGCGCGATTGGAATTTGCCGGTGCGATGCGCTATCCCACACCAAATGAGTTATTCTGTCCTTTCAGAGGCAATTTGAATCTCGAACCGCAGCGCTCTATGAAAGCCGAACTCGGGCTGTTCGGCACGAAACCGATAGACTACTCGCTGGCCGTTTTCGGAAATATAACTCGCGATTACATATTCTCCGCAGGACGAGACGATGTATATGAAAATCTCGAGGGTGCGACTCGGTCGGGTATCGAGTCCGAAATAGGTGTGGAAATACCCGCCGGGTTCTTGGATTTTCAAATCGACGTCGGAGCGTTTTATATCGACGTTATCGACGGAGACGAAAAAACGCTCGCCAATATCCCGCGATTGAAATTTATTGCTACGGTAACAATTTCTCCGAGAATCGGCCCGACAATCGAAAGCGATTTCACAAGTTTGTCGAACCGAACCGATGCCGACGGTTCCGCTATACCGAATTACGAGCTTTTCGGCGCCCGAATTCGTTATCCTTTTTCAGTGATAAGCGTGCCGGTCGAGATTACGGCGAGCGTAGATAATATTTTCGATGTCGATTACGAGGAAGAACCCGGATTCCCGGCTCCCGGCAGAAACTTCTTCCTCGGGCTTTCTGTGGGGGAATAATGAGCGGAGATTATGATTCAGGCGGGTTTCGCGATTTTGTACTTCTTCATCTTATTATAGAGCGTCGTCCTGTTGATACCGAGTATATCGGCGGATTTCTTGATATTCCAGTCGTTCGCTTTCAAAACGCTTATTATGTGCCGTTTTTCGATTTCTTCGAGAGAGGTGCCCGCTCCGGTTATTGTCGGCACCGATAATAGCTCTTCTTTTTCGCCCCTCAACGAGGGAGGTAAATCCTCGAGACCGATATAGCCACGCTTTGCGACAACGACCGCGCGCTCTATCGAATTCTCGAGTTCTCGGACATTCCCCGGCCAATTGTGTTTCATCAACAGGTTGAGCGCATCCTCGTCGATAAAATCTATATCCTTCCCGTTTTCGATAGAGTATTTTTTAGCGAAATGTTCGACGAGAAGCGGAATATCCTCTTTTCGCTTTCTGAGCGGCGGAACCTGTATCGTAACGACGTTCAAGCGATAATACAGGTCTTCTCTGAACGTGCCCTCTTCAACCAGGCTCTCAAGCGACTTGTTGGTCGCCGAAATCACCCTGACATCGACGCCGATATTTTTCGAGCCGCCGATTCTGGTGAACTCGCGTTCTTCGAGGACCCGAAGCAAATGCGACTGCGTTTTTTGGCTCATATCTCCGACCTCGTCGAGAAATAGCGTTCCTTTGTCCGCAAGCTCGAATTTGCCTTTTCTAACCGCGACAGCCCCGGTGAACGCGCCTTTTTCGTGGCCGAATAGCTCCGATTCGAGTAATGTCTCCGGCAACGCCGCACAACTGACCGCGATAAACGGTTTGTTCTCTCTCGGACTCGATGAATGAATGGCGCGCGCGATAAGCTCTTTTCCGGTGCCGCTTTCACCCTGTATCAGAACCGTGGTGCTGCTCTGCGCGACCGTTCTTACGAGCGCGAGAACATCCTGCATCGCGCGGCTTTTCCCGATTATATCCTTGAATTTGTATCTTTTCTTCAATTCCTCGCGTAAAAATAGGTTCTCCTTAACCAATTTCTGGTGCGCAATGATATTCCGAATAATCAGGTCGATTTCTTCCGGGTTGAAGGGCTTGACTATATAGTCGTAAGCGCCCTCTTTCATCGCCCGAACCGCGGTATCGACGGTCGGGTATCCGGTTATTATAACTACCGGCAGGTCTTTGTTTATTTTTTTAATATCCTGCAAGACCTCTATTCCATTTGGGCCTTTCATCTTCAAATCTACGAACAGTACGTCCCAGATTCCTTTACGGGTTTCCTCTATCGCCTTATAACCGTCCTCTACCGCTTTGACCTCGTATCCACTCTCCGCCAGCCAATCAGATAGCGATTCCCTGATAACCAATTCGTCGTCGACTACTAAAATACGTGTTTTTTCTTTCATAATTCTTTCGATAGTAATTTAGAGCAACTCTCGCAGAAGCTGTCTCCCTTGATATCTATTTCTCTTATCTTATTTGAAAGATGCATTACACACCTCGGGTCGCGGCAGTGAACCAATCCAAAAGTATGGCCGAGCTCGTGGACCGCCTCTTTGCCCAATCTCTCTAAAAAAACGGTTTCGTTCGGCGGGAGTTCGTAATACTCCTGTTTCAGTCGAAGCGTCGATACTACCGCCGCTTTTCCGCCGAGCTGTGCCTGGCCAAAAACGAACGTCAAAACCGGTATGAACAGGTCCACCGGTGTTACTCCCAACGTTCTAATCGCGTCCTTCGGGGAATTGGCTAATATCTGCCTTAAAAACTCCGAGGACGAATACTGGTGTCGGTCCCTATCGAAAGCACGTTCGGGTATTTCTATACCGGTCAAAATACTAGCGGAACAGGCAAACCTCGTTTGTATCTTGTATTGCAAAAAAAGGAGCGCGTCCCTGTCATTATAACCGATTGGTAGCAAATATATGGGATTCACCAGTTCATTTGGTTGGAAATCGAATTGTAAAAGTAGTGCCTTCTTTAACCTCGCTCTTTACAGTAATATTCCCGTGGTGTGCTTTTACTATTCTCTCGACTATAGAAAGCCCCAAACCCAGACCGACACCCTCTTTGCCACCCTTCGTGGTGAAAAGCGGGTCGAATATCTTGTCGAGGTTCTTTTTAGGGATACCGAAACCGGTATCGGAAATAGTAACCTTGATAAAGCATTCCTGGCCGGGGGTGCCCTGCGCTACTGTTTTTACCGTAAGCCTGCCGCCGTTCGGCATAGCCTGTATCGAATTGAGCATTATATTCATAAAAACCTGCTGCAGCTGACCGAAATCACCCATTATTTTTGGAAACGGCGGTTTACATTGCTTTTTAACCTCGATATTGTTGATTTTCAATTGGTCGGTCAGAAGCAACAAACTCTGGTCGATTACCTCGTCGATATCGATGGGCATAACCTCCGGTTCTGTCCTGCGCGAATAATCCAGCAGGTTTTTCACGATGCCGCCGAGATTAATCGTCTCCCTTTCGATTATCGTGAGATATTTTTTGAATTCATCGAGAGAGACTTTCTTGTTGTCCAGCTTTTTCAACATTAGTTTAATATAGGTAAGAATTCCATTAAGCGGGTTATTGATTTCGTGAGCGACGCCCGCCGAAAGCTGTCCAAGCATAGTGAACCGGTCGGATTTGATAAGCTGGTCGGTTAACGATTTAAGCTCGCTTATATCGCGGAATATCTCGCACATACCGACAATCTCACCTTTGTTATCTTTCAGAGGAAACGCGGTGATATTCACGGGTATCCGGTCGCCATCTTTGCCGATTATTTCAGTATCGCTTCTGAATATAGTGCTGCCCTTTTTGATAATCCTATCGAAAGGACAGGAGTTCCTGCATACATCCCCCTTGAAAATTTTATCGCATTTTTTCCCGATAACCTCGTCCAGACAGTATCCGGTTATCCACATAGCCGATTTGCTGAACGACGTTATCTCTTTCTTCTTGTTTATAGTGAAAACACCGCCCTGCATATGGTTGAGCAACCCTTCGAGAAACGGCTTCGCCATAAAAATATCCAACCCGACGGGCTTCTTCCTGGGTTCTTTCCTTTTCGCCATTTTTTGTTCCTAATCTTATTCTCGTATTTTTTTTTGATGAAACCGGTTTGGGTTTTAAGACCCGAGTTTAAAAAATCGACACAGCGAAGAGAAATAATCGACTTATAGATAATTTATGTTCCGGACGCTATACGTCAAGTATTATTATGATACCGAGTCGATATTCTGTATTCCAAAACCGGAAATAGAACATTCTTTTAAATAATTTCTCTTAATTCTTGAATTATCGAAAAAATGCGCTATATTTAACAAGTTTGTCAGATTCTCGTTAAACGATTATGGATATATCCAAAGACATTATAATAAAAGGTGCGCGAGAACACAATCTAAAGGATATAGATGTCCGAATTCCGCGCAACAGCCTGACCGTCATTACAGGCCTTTCCGGCAGCGGCAAAAGTTCACTCGCTTTCGATACAGTTTTCGCCGAGGGCCAGCGTCGCTATGTCGAGTCGCTCTCCGCCTACGCCAGACAGTTTCTCAGCCTGATGGAAAAACCCGACGTCGACCACATCGACGGACTCTCGCCGGCGGTGGCCATCCAACAGAGACGCGCGAGCCACAACCCGCGTTCGACAGTGGCTACCGTTACCGAGATATACGACTATCTTCGATTATTATACGCTCGCATCGGGACGGCTTATTGTTATCGATGCGGACGCGAGATAACCCGCTGGAGCGTTCAAGGTATCGTCGATAGTATTCTCGAATGGCAGAACGATAAAAGGATTATGGTTATGTCTCCCGTAGTTCGTTCGCGAAAGGGGGAATACCGCGACCTGTTCGACGATATCGCACGCGAAGGTTTTGTCCGCGTTCGAGTCGATGGCGAAATGCACTCCCTCGACAGGAAAATCGACCTCGACAAAAATAAAAATCACGATATCGAGATAGTAGTCGACAGGCTCGAACTCGATAGGAATGTCCATCAACGCCTGACCGAGTCGGTCGAAACCGCGCTCAGATTCGGCGACGGGATGGTTCTTATCTACGACGTCGACGAGGACGAGGACCATCTCTTTAGCGAAAACTACGCGTGTCCTGTGTGTGGTATCTCCTACGAAGAACTCTCGCCGAGGTCGTTTAGTTTCAATTCTCCATACGGTGCCTGTCCAGCCTGCGATGGTCTAGGCACCGAACGGAAAATAGACCCCGACCTCATTGTGCCCGACAAATCGAAAAGCATTATGGAAGGCGCAATCAAGGTCTGGGGCGACCCCACCGGACGGTATTGGGGCAAACAGGTGCGAACAATCGCCGCGGAACTGGGAATAGACCTCTATCTGCCGTGGGAAAAACTCCCCGAGGATTTCAAGAGAATAAT
>Ga0180301_10001925_pt1 | contig 16248 bp, 25 predicted proteins | sample GuaBasSediGuay16_FD_121797 | JGI IMG/M metagenome (GOLD analysis project Ga0180301, IMG submission 121797) | Subseafloor sediment microbial communities from Guaymas Basin, Gulf of California, Mexico - Guay16, Core 4569-2, 12-15 cm | ecosystem: Environmental > Aquatic > Marine > Hydrothermal... | reverse complement strand
CTATAACATCCTCCTACAATAACTATGTTTTTTGTATCATCGCGATTGAGAACCTCTTCTAGTTTCTCTATATCTTCTCTACGACGCAGGGTATAAATATAATATCTTTTCTAAGTTAACCCTTCCCAGGAAGGTTTAAGAGGTACAGAACCAGTCATCTGGAGATCTGCGACTCGCAAAACTTCCCGGCGCCGATAGGAAAACCCCGCCCCTCAAATTGCGGCACAACTTCATATCATTCCCAAAATTATCAATATAACATTTGTCATATTCCAACCCTCACAATCTTTTTTAAGTTTTCTATAATTCTCCTCATTAGCTGCGGTGATTTTATGTAATAGCAGCGTTTTCTTCCTTCCTGGTGATAATCAATAATTCTTAGGCTGCGCAAAATAGCCAAGTGCTGAGATATATTAGCCTGCTTCTTGCCTAAAATCTCACTGAAATCCTGCACGCATTCATTATGACTATGCTGAAGCAGGATTTCAACTATTCGCAGTCTCAAAGGATGTGCTAAAGCATAGCCAATCTCAGCAATTCTTTTGTAATCTGCTTCATAAAAATGCTTATCCTGCTGTTTCATCTCAGAACTATATAGATATATTAGAATATTAGAATATATTTATACAGCAAAAAGCACCCTCTGTCAAGAAACAAAATAAATAATTTTCTGACTTCCTATTGGGTTAGATAGAATCTACCTCTACAACCTTTGCCAGAATATCGGCTACCGGTATCAAAAGGTATTCTTCTGATTCAAATTTGATCTCAGTTCCTGAGAATTCTTTGAAAATTACTGTATCTCCTACCGAAAGCTGGTCAGAAGCCCCTGCCGCAATGGCTACAATCTCCGCCTCTTTAGGTTTCTCCTTAGCTGTATCTGGAATAATAATTCCACCCGGAGTCTTCTCTTCTTTCTCTTTTTTAAACTTCAAGAGTACATAATTATTAATGGGCTGAATCTTTCTCATAAATCCTCCTTTTTTTGTTAGTTAATTTTCCTTTATACCTAATAAATTATTTAAAGATACTTTATCAAACCCCACAACGATCTTCCCGTCAATATCTGTCTGTGGTACCCCCATCTGTCCGCTTCTTCTTACCAACTCTTCTGCTGCTCTCTGGTCACGGGATATATCAACTTCCCGAAAAGGAATACGATGGCGATTTAAATAGTCTTTCAGAGTACCGCACCACGAACAAGCAGGAGAAGTATAAACCACCACATTCCTAAACCTTCTTCCCTCTTCCGAAGGTGAATAATTCTCAACTACAAGAATTCTTTTATAATATTCTTTATTTTGCAAACCATAAATATATTCAGACACCTTTCCTTCCCGAAAAAATACCACGGTAGGAACTGTGTTTATCTTGTAGACAGGATGGATATCTTTAACCACTGAGGCATTAACTCCATAAGCAAGCAACCCTTGCTCTTGGGCCAATTCATCTATTATCTGGTAAGCTGCCTGGCTTTTCTCTGAAGTCTGAGTATAGAAGAGAAGAAGAAAAGTTTTCTTCCTCTCCTGAAGCGATATTAAATCATCCAGCCTTCTTAAATCTTCCATAATTTCCTCACTGATAAAAGAATTGGGTGTATTTATATACAATAAAAATACTATCTTGTCAAGAGGCTAATTAATCTCGCAGTTTAGCCAGAATCTCACTGCGGCTGGGATGAGGAAACAGTAATTTTTCCCATTCTCCGTATTTGATTTTATTTTTGATAGCCAAATATACTATATTAATCAGCTCAGAGGCGATATTAGAAATAATGCCTCCTCCCAGAATATATTCATTTCTTTTGTCAATTACTATCTTGGCATAAGCCTGTTCATCCGAATATACATAGGAAGAGTAATTGAAAAGGAAATTGCGCCTGATTACTTCAATCTCGCATTTCTTTCTCGCCTCTTCCTCTTTCCAACCCACCCAGGCCAGCTGCGGCTGGCTAAAAACTACTTGAGGAAAACAGTTAAAATCAATTCTCGTCTCTTTTCCTGCTATATCGTCTACGGCTAGCTCTGCTTCTCTTTCAGCCGTATAAGCAAGAAAATACTCACCCCTCGCATCACCCACCAAATACAGGCCTTTCTGCGGCTTAAAGTTAGCTCCTAAATATTCTCTCTTAATACCCAATTTCTCAAGTCCCAAAGAATCCAGATTCCTCTTTCTTCCGGCCGTTACGATTACGGTGTCAAAATCATCCTCTAAATTAGAAACATCACAGTCACACTTTATATTTATTCCCTGCTTTTTAAGAATTGCCTCCAATCTTTTAGTTAAATCTTTCTCCCAAGCAGGAAGAATACTTGCCTCTTTTTCCACTATCGTAACTTCTCTCCCTAAACCCCTCAAGATGGTAGCAAACTCAATACCCACGGCACCGGCTCCTATAATAAGAATTTTCTTTCCTGCCTCTTTCAGACTGAGGAATTCTTCCCCCCAAACTATATTCTCAAAAGGAAGAGAAAACTTCTTAGCACGGGAACCTGTAGCTACAATTATGTTTTCTGCTTCAATAAGATTATTCTGTACCTTGATAACTCCTTCCTTCTCTATATGAGCATGACCACTAACTATATCTATGCCTTTCTTCTTTAGATATTCCTGAGAATTCTTGCGCAGCTTAGCAATGAGATTTTCTTTCTCCTCCCAAAGAAAACTTAGAGTCACTTTGCTTTCTTTCCTCTCTTCCAGTATTCTCAAATATAACTTGGTAGGTATACAACCTCTATTCAGACAGACTCCTCCCCATAAGCTTTCTTCCAAAACTACGGTTTTATACCCGTACCTTAAAGCACGTTGGGCAGCAGCAATGCCCGCTGAACCTGCACCAATTATAGCGATTTTGTACATGAAGATAAGTAAGAGGCGGCTCTTTTGAGAAGGTGTTTTTCTTCTTTATCCAACTCTACCTCTAATATTTTGTCCACACCCCGGCGGCTGATTAATACCGGCACTCCCAAACAAACATTTCTTATCCCGTATTCTCCCTGCAACATAATAGAAGCAAGGACAAAACTCCTCTTATCAAAAACAATAGCTTCCAGTATCTGTTTTACCCCCAAAGCGGGAGCAAAACGCGCGCTGCCGCAGCGCAGGAATTTTACTACTTCTGCTCCTCGGTTCACCGTAAGTTCTTTTAGCTTTCGCCAGGATTCAGAATCAATAAAGTTCCCCATACTCATACCTTTAATATTAGTAAACTTAGCCACAAGCATCTCTTTGCCATGCATACCCAGAATCCAAGGAGAAACATCTGCAGGAGAGATGCCAATTTTATGAAAAATAAGATTCGACAGGCGGCTTGCGTCTAACCCTAGCCCCATCCCAATAATCCTCTCTCGCTTAAATCCTGTATATTTACAGAACACATAAGTGATAATATCCAAAGGGTTGGTTACCACTATTACTATCGAAGCAGGAGCAAGTTTTTTAACTTTCAGCGCAACTTCTTTAGCAATCTTAGCATTGGTAGATAGCAAATCTTCCCGACTCATACCGGGGCGACGGCTTATGCCGGCAGTAAAAACTACAATATCTGAGCCGGAAATCTCTTTTATTTTGTCTGTCCCCTTAACAACAGTATTGCTGTTAAGAAAAAATCTTCCGTCCTCTAAATCCAGGGCCAACCCCTTAGCTAAAGATCCCTTAATGTCTACTAGAACTAATTCTGGGACAAGATGGTAAAGAAAAGTTAGAAAGGCAACATTGCTGCCTACTGCTCCGGCACCAATTATCGATAATTTAATCTTTCTCACGAATTTCTCTTACCTTTTCAGCAATCTCCTCAGCCATTTCTTGAGTACCAGCGGCTTTGTTTTTATCGCGGTCCTGGCGCAAATCATAAGTAACTACTTTCCCTTCCTCAATCACCCTCTTTACTGCTTTCTCCAATATCTCTGCCTCTCTTTTTTGTCCTAAATAATGCAGCATCAAGACAGCCGAGAGAATAGTAGCGGTAGGATTTACCATATTCTTACCCGCATATTTAGGAGCAGCGCCATGCACCGGTTCAAACACTGCCATACCATCTCCCAGGTTAGCCCCCGGTGCTATCCCCAGTCCTCCAATTAAACCTGCGGCTAAATCAGATATTATATCTCCGTAAAGATTAGGCAGAACTAATACATCGAGATTCTGCGGCTTTTGTACCAACTGCATAGCCAGATTGTCCACTATTATATCGTTAGCTTCTATCTTACCTTCATATTCCTTAGCTACTTCATAGAAAGTCTTAAGAAAAAGCCCGTCCGAAAACTTAATTATATTTGCCTTATGGACACAACTGACTTTTTTGCGGCGGTTAGCCAAAGCGTATTCAAAAGCAAACCTGGCAATTCTTGCCGCTTCTTCTTGAGAAATAATCTTAAGAGAGATAGCAGTATGAGAAGAAAATTCCTGCTGCGTGCGTTTTTTTATTTCCTCTTTAACGATACCCGTAAATTCATCATCTATATCAAATTCTATCCCCGCATACAAATCTTCTTTATTTTCCCGCACTATTACAATATCTACATCTTTGTATAAAGAATGTACCGACCCCCAAAAGCGAGCTGGACGCAGGCATGCATATAAATCCAGCCTTCTCCTAATTTCTACATTCAAAGAGCGAAAACCACCTCCTACCGGAGTAGTAAGGGGTCCTTTTAAAGCAACTTTATTTCTACGGATAGAGTCAAGGGTTTGAGAAGGAAGAAGACTACCCTGTTCCTTTCGAGCTGCCTCCCCTGCCAAAGCTTCTTCCCATTCAATATCGGCTTCTGCTGCCTCTAAACAAATTTGTGCCGCCCTTATCACTTCTGGACCTACACCATCACCGCGAATTAGAGTAACTTTCGCCATAAAATTAAATTTTGAAATCGTGGTAGCGGTTTAAGTAATTTACAATACCGCCGTTTTCTACGAGTTGAAGCTGAAATTTGTTCCAAGGACGGAATTCTATTCGAGCCACTTTAGTTTTATTGAAAATTACCCCTTGAGAGAAATCGATATCAACAATATCCGACTCAGAAACACCGTCTGTATCCGCTTCCACCAGAGCCAGCCCAATATTAAAAGCATTACGGTAGAATATGCGGGCAAAACTCTTGGCTATGACACAAAAAATGCCCGCTTCTTTTATTACCCAGGGAGCCTGTTCACGAGAAGACCCCATACCAAAATTCTCATCAGCCACAATTATACTTTTGCGAGGTTCTACTGCTTTTATTTGAGAGAAAAAGCCCGGGCGGATATCTTCAAAAAGATGCTTCGCCAGCTCCTGCATATCGGTGATGGCAAACTTGTAGCGTCCGGATATTATAAAATCAGTATTGATATCCTTGCCAAACCTAAATACATAAAGATTTCTCTCCCTCATAAGATATTAAATTCCTGTACGTTTTTAACCTTGCTTATAGCCGCATCATAAGTAATCAGCTTTGCCTTATAGAGATCCTTAAGGCATCTATCCATAGTGCGCATGCCATATTGAGCTCCGGTCTGAATAAGGGTGGGGATTTGAGCTACTTCTCCTTCCCGAATCAAATTCTTTATGCCAGGAGTACCAATCATTATCTCTGTGGCTAGAACTCTCCCTTTGCCAGAAGCGTGCGGCAGTAAAGTCTGGGAGACAACTCCCTGAATACAATCGGCAAGCTGAAGCTGCACCTGGTGTTGCTGATAGGGAGGAAAAACATCAATAATTCTTTGCACGGTCTGAGGGGCATCAGGTGTATGAAGAGTAGCTAAGACTAAATGGCCCGTTTCTGCTGCTGTAAGGGCCGTAGATATTGTTTCAAGATCTCTCATTTCTCCTACTACTATTACATCAGGATCTTGCCGTAGAGCCCGCTTGAGAGCTTCGGCAAAAGACAAAGTATCTGAATAAACTTCCCGTTGTTTCACGATGCTGTTGTGGTTGGGATAAACAAACTCAATAGGGTCTTCTACGGTGATTATCATGCATTTTCTTTCATTATTAATCAAATCTACCATAGCCGCTAAAGTTGTGCTCTTACCTACGCCAGTAGGCCCTGTCACTAGCACTAAGCCATTAGGCTTGCGAGCTAAATTTTCTACCACCTCTGGCAGACCTAGCTCTTTCAAGCTTGGAATATTACGGGGGATTCTTCTAAAGGCTGCTTCTACATTCCCTCTTTGAATATGTACGTTTATGCGAAAGCGGTCCAGTCCTGTCGTAGTATAAGAAAAGTCAAGCTCCTTATTTTTCTCGAAATTTTCTTTTTGTGTATCAGAAAGAATGCTGTAAATCAGACCCTTTAGTTTGTCAGACTCTAACGGCTCAAATTCATCGCTCAAGACATGAAGATTACCATCAATTCTTAAGACAGGCGGCGTATTAGCAGTAAGATGAAGGTCAGACGCACTTCTTTCCATCGTAATCTCGAGAAGTCTTTTTATAGTAACCATAAAATCCCTCCTTAGTTTAGATATCGACGCGGATCAGCAATTTTTCCCTCTAAAGCCGAAGCAGCTACCGTAGCAGGAGAAGCCAGATAGATAAAAGCATTAGGATTTCCCATACGGCCTTTAAAATTTCGGTTTGCGGTAGAAAGTACTACCTCTCCATCTGCTGGCACTCCCTGATGGGTCCCTACACACGGTCCACAACCAGGAGTGAGCAAGACGGCTCCTGCTTCTAAGAATATTTTTATTAAACCTTTATTATAAGCCTCTTTTAACACACGGCGGGACGCCGGCGCAATTAAAAGTTTTACCCCTGATTTAACCTTTCTACCCTTAAGTACTTTAGCGGCAATCGTTAAATCTTCCAGACGCCCATTAGTACAAGTGCCAATATAAGCTTGGTCTATCTTTTTACCCTTTATTTTCTCTATTTCTACTCCGTTATCTACCGTATGTGGACATGCCACTAGAGGAGAAAGCTTTGACACATCTATTTCCACCACTTTCTCATAACGCGCATCTTTATCGGGATAAACCGGCTTCACTCTTTTAACTCCTCTTTCAGCCAAATAATCAATCATTTTTTTATCAGGAACAACAAAAGAAGTTTTGGCTCCAAACTCAATGCTCATATTAGTCAAGGTAGCACGTGCCTCTAGGGAAAGATTTCTAACTACGGGCCCGGTATACTCTATGGCTTTATAGGTAGCTCCTTTTGCCGTAAATTTTCTCACAATTTCTAATGCTATATCTTTACTATATACCCCGCGCGGCAATTTTCCTTTTATAACTATCTTAATTGTCTCAGGAACCTTAAACCAGTTCCTGCCGTATGCTACTGCTACCGCCAAATCTGTAGAACCCACTCCCAGACACAATGCTCCCAATACTCCACCGGTAGAAGTATGAGAATCTGCCCCCAGAACGAGCTGACCCGGACGCACTTTAGCTTCCTCTAAAACTATTTGATGAGATATCCCTTCTCCTACCTCAGAAAGATTACATTTTCTTTTTTTACAAAACTGGCGCATCTCTTTATGGACGCGCGAAACTCCCAAATTAGGAGAGGGAGCACTATGGTCTATAAACATCTCATAATGCGGCAAGGAGGCTTTCTTGCGCCTCAGTTCCCCTAAAGCATCTATAACTAAGCGCGAAGTACCGTCCTGCGAATAACAAAAATCAACTTTACAGATTCCAACATCTCCCGCTTTAAGTTTCTGCGAAGAGTGACTCGAGAATATCTTCTCTACTATCGTAGCAGGCATAAGGAATTTATTTCTTAAATAAACGCCCCAGTCCTTTCTTCTTGACTTTTGTCTTTTCCTCTCTCGGCTTCCTCTTCTTTTCTCCCGCAGGAGTTTCTCTCTGAGATTCGGCTGGTTTAGAAGGCTTGGCCTGACTCTCCGGAATGGCTACAGACACTAGTTCTACTAAAGCTAAAGGTGCCCCATCGCCTTTGCGGTGGTTCAATTTTAGTATACGAGTGTAGCCTCCTTTGATATTTTTAAAACGAGGGGCAATATCAGAAAAAAGACGTTTTACTAAAGAATGATCCTTTAATACTGCATAGGCACGGCGGCGAGAAGACAAATCGTCTTTTTTAGCTAAACTAATAAGTCTCTCTGTAAAACGTGCGGCAACTTTAGCTTTAGCTAGAGTCGTCTTGATTTTCTCTTGTAAAATCAAATTTCTCACTAATAAATCTTTGAGTGCTTTTCGCTGACTACGCGGACGGGAAAACTTCAGCTTGTCTTTACGGTGCCTCATGACAATCTACACTTTTTTAAGTTTTTCTTTATCTACTTTCATTCCTAAAGAAAGCCCCATTGTCTTTAAGAGACTGACTATTTCATCTAAAGACTTACGTCCAAAGTTTCTGAAAGCCAGCAGGTCTTGCTCCGTTTTCGAGACTAAATCAGCCAAGGTCTTGATTTCAGCCTCACGCAGACAGTTAGCGCTTCTTACTGATAACTCTATTTCCGAAACGGGCAGCTTAAGTTTCTCATAGATTGCTTTTTCTTCCGATGTAAGTTCTTCTTCCTCTTCTTCTTCTATAATCTCGCCCAGTCCCATAAACAGTTCCAGATGGCGGTTGAAAACCGTAGCCGCATACACCACAGCATCTTTTGGCTCAATACTGCCATTGGTAAATACTTCTAGAATCAAAGCATCATAATCAGTACGGTTCCCCACGCGGACATTCTCCACCTTAAAATTTACTCTTTTTACAGGACTAAAAATTGAATCAACCGGTATTGTACCTACAGGCGCATCTTCTTTACGGTTGTCTTCCTGCGACACAAAACCCCGCCCTCTGGCTACATCCATCTCCATATTAAACTCTACATTTTCCGTTAAAGTCGCTATCACTAAATCTTTATTAATAACCTCTACTGACTCATCAGTAATTATATCACTGGCTTTCACTTCACCTTTCTTATTAACTTTTATAGAAATGGTCTTAGGAGAACGACTGAAGGAACGTAACACTAAATTTTTAATATTCAAGATAATTTCTGATACATCCTCCATCACTCCCTTTATAGGAGAAAATTCATGCGCAACTCCTTCAATCCTTATTGCCGTTACCGCTGTGCCCTCAATGGAAGAAAGCAGCACTCTGCGGAAAACATTCCCTAAAGTTATACCATAGCCTCTCTCAAAAGGCTCGGCTCTAAATTTCCCATAAGTAGAAGAATAAGTATCTTCTTCTATAACTACTCTTTTGGGAAATTGAAAATCACGCCATTTAATACCCATCAAATCCTCCTTTATTCAAAAAAACTATTTAGAATACAGCTCGACTATTAATTGTTCGTTTATGGGCAGACTTATGTCTTCCCGCTCCGGCATTCTCAGGACTTCCCCTTTCAAGTTATCCTTATCTTGAAAAAGCCAAGCCACTACGCTGCGGTTTTTAGAATTAACCTCTATATTCTCCTTTATCATTTTTTTGATATTATCAGCCCCCTTTATTTCTATTTTGTCGTCAGGCTTTACTAAATAGGAAGGGATATTTACTCGTCTTCCATTAACAAAAACAAAACCATGCCTTACTATCTGTCTTGCCTGAGCACGAGAGAGAGCAAAAAGCAGCCTAAAGATAACATTATCCAGACGCCTTTCCAAAAGCTGGGTAAGTACTTTTCCCGTAACCTCTTTTGACCGGTCAGCAAGAGAAAAATATCTACGGAACTGACGCTCCAACACTCCATAAATTCTCTTAACTTTCTGTTTCTCTCGCAGCTGCTGGCTGTAATAAGAAGGCTTGGAACCCCGCTTCCCATGCTCGCCAGGAGCATAAGGTCTTTTTGTCATGGGGCAGCTCTCTGTAATACACTTTGTACCCTTTAAAAATAATTTAGCTCCTTCTCTGCGGCAAAGTTTACAAACTGGACCAATATATCTCGCCATACTCCCTTCCTTTAGTTATACCCTTCTTTTCTTACGCGGCCGACATCCATTATGAGGAATAGCCGTAATATCTTTTACTCTCCTGATTAATAGAGAAGCATTCTGTAGAGACCTAATAGCCGCTTCCCGGCCGGGCCCGGGACCTTTTACTCTAATTTCCAATTCCTTTATACCATACTCCTTTGCCTTTTTGGCTACGTCCAAAGCTGCCTTTTGAGCTGCAAAAGGAGTAGATTTACGCGTACCTTTGAATTTGACCACTCCTGCCGAGCTCCACGCCAGAACATTTCCTTCCAAATCAGTTATGGTTATTATGGTATTATTAAAGGTAGATTTAATAAAAGCAATGCCTTTAGTTACGACACGTAATATCTTTTTTTTCTTTCTCGGTTTCTTTTTTGCCATAATTAACCTTTCTTTTTGAGTCCTCCTACGCGTGGCCGCGGCCCTTTACGAGTACGAGCGTTACAACGGGTACGTTGTCCGCGCACCGGAAGCTTTTTTCTGTGCCGCAGACCCCGATAGGAGCCAATTTCAATCAGCCTTCTTATATTCTGCGATACTATCCGCCGCAATTCACCTTCTACTTTGTACTTGGACTGAATCACATGCACAATACGAGAAAGTTCATCGTCACTCAACGCATCAGCCCTTTTATTAGGATCAACCCCTGCTTCTTTTAGAATTAAAAGGGAATTGGCCGGTCCTACTCCATAAAGATAACGCAAAGACACATGAATTTTTTTATCCTTAGGTATATCTACCCCTAAAACTCTCGGCATCTTACCCCCTTATCCTTGGCGCTGTTTGTGTTTAGGGTTTTTGCAAATAACCCGCACCACACCTTTGCGTCTGATTATTTTGCAACTTTCACACATTCTTTTTATGGAAGAACGCACTTTCATAATCCTACCTCATTCTTAGGACAATTCTCCCCCGACTTAAATCATAAGGAGAAATCTGCACCTTCACCCGGTCACCCGCCAAAATCCTAATAAAATGTAATCTCATCTTCCCCGCACTATGAGTTAAAATAGTATGGCCGTTGTCCAGTCTTACTCTGAACATAGCATTGGGCAAGACTTCAATTACTTCCCCTTCCGCTTCAATTAGTTCTTCTTTAGCCATAGACTAATTAATTAGTAAGAACCAAACATCCCCTTTTTGTTACCGCAACCGTATGCTCAAAATGGACACAAGGTTTACCGCTGGCGGAGACTACCGTCCATCCATCCTCTTTTATCTTCACTTCTTCCGTCTCCTGTGTAATCATAGGTTCAATCGCTAACGTCATACCTCTCCTTAGACATACGCCTTCACCCTCACGGCCAAAATTAGGCACTTCCGGCTCTTCGTGGAGATCCTTACCTATCCCATGCCCTACAAAGTCTTTCACTACAAAAAACCCTTCCTTCTTCACAAATTCCTGAATCGAAAAACCTACATCTCCCAGAAAAGCGCCTTCTCTTACCCTTTTTATGGCTCTCCGTAAAGCCTCTTTACCTACGGCGAGAAGATGACGCTGTGTTTTATCTATTTTGCCAATAGCAAAAGTATATGCCATATCAGAACAATAGCCCTCATATTTTACACCAAAGTCAATACTAATTAAATCACCTCCTTTTATAATCTTATCTTCGCGCGGAATACCATGAATCAACTCCTCATTAAGAGAAATGCATAGAGAGGCTGGGTATCCATAATAACCTTTAAAAGCCGAAATAACCTTTTTCTCTTGCATCATTCTCTCTGCTTCCTTCTCTACCAATTTAGTACTCATACCGGCTCGCACAAAACGAACGAGCTTCTTTAGAATCTCCGCCAGGATCTTTCCTGACTGGCGCATCAATTTTATTTCCTCAGGCGACTTTATCTTTATCATACTCCTTAATCTTCGCTGCTATTTCATCAAATACTGCTTCCTTTTCTTTACTAGCATCTACCGTAAGCAGAAGCCCTTTACCTTTATAGTAATCTATCAAAGGCGCGCTCAGTTGCCAAAAAACTTCCCATCTTTTATTGATGGTCTCTTCATTATCATCGCTCCTTCTCACCAATTCTCCCCCACAGCGGTCGCATATACCCTCTTTTTGTGGCGGCATATTCTTAATATGATATATAGCCCCACACTTTTTGCAAATCCGCCGTCCCGAAAGTCTCTCAATAATTTTCTCGCGGCTAATATCAAAGTATATTACGGCTGTAAGTCTTTTATTTAAGTCTGTAAGTATATCACCTAACATTTTTGCTTGTGCCAGATTGCGGGGAAAACCATCCAGAACAAAACCCTTGCTTCTATCGAGGTAAAGCTCAATAACCTTTCCTATTATTTCATCGGGAACCAGTACTCCTTTCTGCATATAAACATTTACCTCCTGACCCAAACTACTGTTTTTCTTCACTTCCTCCCGCAAAATATCTCCCACAGAAACTGGACGCAGAGAAAAGTTACGCGCCAGTATCTCTGCCTGCGTGCCTTTACCACTTCCGGGAGCTCCTAGTAGTACTAAGTTCATCTCCTCCCTCTTATTCTTCCTGAGCGCAAAAATCCTTCGTAGTTACGCATAATAAGCTGTGATTCTATCTGCCGCATAGTATCCAGCATTACTCCTACAAAGATAAGAATAGTAGTACCACCAAAAAAGGAAGCGATAGCGTAAGAAGGAATACGAAAAGTTTTAATAATCAATGACGGCAATATGGCAATTATAGCCACATAAACTGATCCCGCAAACACGAGACGAGTAGCAGTATAATCTAAATATTTCACCGTATTAGGCCCCGGACGCACTCCCGGAATAAAACCGCCGTATTTCTTCAGGTTATTGGCAATCTCTACGGGGTTAAAAACAATAGCCGTATAAAAATACATAAAGAAAAACAACAAAAGTACATAAACTACATTGTACCAAAGGCCTTGAGGATAAAGAAATTTAGAAAAAAAACGTTGAACAAAAGAAGCCTTGGGCAAAAAGGTGCTTATGGTAGAAGGAAATAAAAGTACGGATTGAGCAAAAATGATAGCGATAACTCCTGCCATATCAACCTTTATTGGCAAATAAGTAGACTGCCCCCCGTAGACTCTGCGGCCCACTACACGCCTGGCATATTGAACCGGAATTCTCCTCTGAGCTTGAGAAAACAATACTACGCCTACCACTACTATTAAAAATAACACCAGAAGCGATATCAAAGTAACAGAGCTTATTTGGCGTTGCGAAGGATGAAAGGGAGAATAAAGACGCCAGAGCTGAAAGGCGGCGGAAGGAAGTCGCGAAAGAATACTGGCCGTAATTATCAAAGAAATACCGTTGCCAATACCTCTCTCCTGTATTTGTTCGCCCAGCCACATAATAAATAAAGATCCGGCTACCAGCGTAAATACGGTAGTAATTCTAAATCCCCAGCCGGGGAAAGGCACAATCACTGAGCCAAAAAACCGCTGCGGGCTCTCCAGCCAGAGTGAAATAAAAAAACCCTGCACTACACATAAAACAACGGTTAAATAACGCGTATATTGATTTATCTTTTCATAGCCCGCCTTGCCCTCTTTGGCTAACTTTTCCAGAGCAGGAATCACAGCCGTCAAAAGCTGCATAATAATAGAAGCAGAAATATAAGGCATGATTCCCAGACCAAACACACTCATTTTGCGCAACGCTCCACCCGTAAACAAATTCATAAATCCCAGAAGACCGGCTCCTTGCTTCTTAGCCAGCTCCGTAAAAAAGTGCGAAAGAGCTTGTCCGTCAATACCCGGCGTAGGAATAAAACATCCTAAACGGTAAACAGCAATAAGGGCTAACGTAATCAAAACTTTCTTTCTTAAATCCGGAAGTTTAAAAATATTACCGAGATTCTTTATCATTTATAGTTTACTTTAGGCTTAAAGTCTCAAATTCTGATTTACTCTCTTTAATTTTAGTAAGAGCCTGCTCTGAAGCCTTATGAACTCTAAATACAAGTCTTTTGTTTAGTTCTCCCTTTGCTAGAACTTTCACCGCCCCTTTATCATTCTTTATAAGATTTTTCTCTTTTAAAGTGCGCGGGTCAACTGTTTCGCCTGCGGCAAATTTTTTATCAATCTGAAGAAGGTTAACTGTTTGGTACTCTATCTTCTTTTTATGGTTAAAACCCCGTTTGGGAATCTTACGCAGAAAAGGAACATTTCCTCCTTCAAATCCTATATAAAAACGGCGTCCCGCCCGCTGCCCTGTACCTTTATGACCCCGCCCGGCTGTCTTGCCGCGACCGGAAGCATGTCCGCGTCCCAAACGTCTCTTCTTTTTATTTCTACAGATAGGTTTTAAGTCTTTTAACTCCATAATTTCTATACTTTGGTATTCTTTAAAGCTTCAATAGTAGCTTTGACTACATTTATAGGATTATTTGATTTGCCTACTACTTTTGTGAGAACATTCTTTATCCCCAGAGCTTCGCATACAGAACGCACCGGCAAAGAAGCGATAACTCCTGTTCCTTCTGAAGCCGGACGTAGAATGACCTTTACAGCGTTAAACTTACCTTCTACGGTATGCACTATGGTATTTTTCCCTAAAGGTATACTTATAAGATATTTCTTAGCTTTGTTTATTCCCTTACGAATTGCCTCTGCTACTTCGGCTGCCTTGCCTAAAGCATATCCCACTTTGCCTTTACCATCTCCTACCACTACTAAGGCCGCAAAATTAAGATTACGCCCCCCTCTGGTAACCTTATTTACCCTATTAATAAAGACTACCTTCTCAATAAAGGACTCTTCCTTAACGTCCAAATTGTCATTACCGGTATGAGTTTTCAGTTCTGAGCTATTCATTAAAATGTCAACCCTCCTTCTCTAGCTCCTTCTGCTAATTGCTTCACCCTTCCCCAATAAGCATAACCGCCGCGGTCAAAACTTACCTTTTCTATACCCTTCTCTTTGGCCCGGGCGGCAATAATCTTACCCAAAATAAAAGCCGCCTCCTGGTTAGAAGTTTTAGGGCTCTGGGAACGAAAATCTTTAGAATCAGTAGAAGCTGCCGCAAGCACTTTGTTATTACGATCATCTATAATCTGGGCATATATATGTTTACTGCTGCGAAATACACAAAGGCGCGGGCGGTTCTCGTCACCCTTTATTTTCTTCCTAATGCGCCGGTGCCTTATTATTCTGTATTTTCTTCTGTCTCTATCGGCCATATTACTTTGCCATTGCCTTACCAAGTTTTCTTCTCACTACTTCTCCTACATATCTTATTCCTTTGCCTTTATATGGCTCCGGAGGATAAATCTTTCTTATTTCAGCGGCAAACTTCCCTACAAAAGCTTTATCTGCTCCTTCCACTACTATGCGCGTAGCGGCAGGCAAGCTCACCTTTATCCCTTCCGGGATATCTATCTCCACGGGATGAGAAAATCCTATATTGAGAACTAATTTTTTGCCTTTCAATTGTGCCTTATAACCAACCCCTACTATTTCCAATTCCTTTTTGAACCCCTTTGTTAATCCTTCTACCATATTATTAACCAAAGCACGTGCCAGTCCATGGAAAGCTTTTAAATTCCCGGAATCTCCTTTGCGCCTAATAATAATCTGCCCATCTTTAAACTCAGCTTCAATACCCCAAGGCAAATGATATTCTAACTTGCCTTTTGAACCCTCAATAGTAATAATATGTTTATCGATATTAACCTTTAAACTCTTATCTACAGCTATAGGCATCTTACCTATGCGCGACATAATAATTCTCCTCTTTCACCAAACATAGCAAATTATTTCCCCGCCAACCTTTCTCGCTCGTGCCTCTGAATCAGTAAGCAACCCTTGCGAAGTAGTAAGAATAGCTATGCCTTTCGATTCTAAAACCCGCGGAATTTTCTTAACGCCGGCATAAATTCTCAAGGAAGGCTTAGAAATTCTTTTTAGACCTCTTAGAGCCGGTTGCCCTTTTATGTATTTGAGGTATACCTTTATCCATTTCTTCTTACCTTCTTCCATTACAGACACATTGTCTATATAGCCTTCCCTTTTAAGAATCTCGGCTAAATTAAATAACAGCTTAGAGTAAGAAATAACCGTCTCCTCTTTCTCAGCGCGATAAGCATTCCGAATAATAGTCAGACTGTCAGCAACAATATCACTTCTGCTCATTATCTCTCCTCAATTACCAGCTTGCTTTAACTACGCCGGGTATTTCTCCTCTCCAGGCCAATTCACGAAAACAAACCCGGCACAATTCAAAATCCCGGATGTAACCGCGGCTCCGGCCACACAGGCGACAACGATTTCGTTTACGGACTTTAAATTTAGGCTCTTTTTTCCATTTCTCTATCCTCGCCTTAGTAGCCAAAATTCCCTCCTTGTTTACTTTCTCCTAAAAGGAAAACCCAAAAGTTCAAGTAGCCTTTCAGCTTCTTTGTCTGATTTAGCCGTAG
>Ga0180301_10001924_pt1 | contig 16250 bp, 12 predicted proteins | sample GuaBasSediGuay16_FD_121797 | JGI IMG/M metagenome (GOLD analysis project Ga0180301, IMG submission 121797) | Subseafloor sediment microbial communities from Guaymas Basin, Gulf of California, Mexico - Guay16, Core 4569-2, 12-15 cm | ecosystem: Environmental > Aquatic > Marine > Hydrothermal... | reverse complement strand
GACTTTATTAAGTTCCGGCAGAACATAGCGCAGGCCAGGACATGGGATATGGATATGTTCGCCGAAGTGATGCCCAAACCTCAAGAATAGAGACTTAATTACCCGCTCAGGTCTTGGCCGAAACACCGAGGCCTGGGCGACTTAGTATCTTTGCCAAAAAAAAGGAGAAATGCCATGAGCTATCAGTTCATTAAGACCGAATTCCAGGACGGATTGGGCAAGATTATCCTGAACAGACCTCCTCTCAACATCCTCAATATCGCCATGATGGAGGAAATCAACGATGTGCTCCGCTCTCTGCAGGATAATAAGGATCTGAAGCTTTTGCTTTTTGCCGCAGAGGGTAAGTGTTTTTCAGCAGGCGTGGACGTGGGCGAGCACATGGGAGATCAGGCACCTAAAATGATAGAGGTCTTTCATGGTATGTTCCGTTTGATGGACAGCTTAGGTGCCCCCACAGCGGCATCGGTCTTCAGCTCTTGCCTTGGAGGCGGCTGCGAGCTTGCCATATTCTGCGACGTGGTTATTGCTGCAGAGAATGCAAAATTCGGCCAGCCCGAGATCCAGGTGGGTGTCTTCCCTCCCATCGCAGCCCAGTTGATGCCCCGTATCATGGGTCGAAAGGCCGCCATGGATCTGATTCTGACCGGCCGCATTGTATCGGCTGAAGAGGCCCTTGGTATGGGCCTTGTAAATAAGGTGGTGCCACCTGATGAGCTGGAATCAGCCACCCAGGATTTTGTCAAGCCTTACCTGAAATTGAGTGCAGAGGTCCTTCGACTGACCAAGAGGGCCATCATGAAGGGGCTCCGGGACGACTTGGAGCCCTCCCTGAAAGTCATTGAAGACATCTACTTGAATGAGCTTATGAAAACCGCTGATGCAAATGAGGGTCTAAAGGCCTTTCTTGAAAAAAGAAAGCCAGAGTGGAAAAACCAATAATAGCCTAAGATCTTGATCGTGCAGTCAGAACGAGGTGAGCACGCGGAAATCTACCCTCAAAAGGTGATCTAGGCAGCCTTAGAAGATGCCAAATGTCAAAATCCAAATGATAAATAGGTGGCTGGTTCCGATATAGTATCTTAGACATCTTGGACAACCCGCCACAGATCTGTGGCGGGTTGCTTTGATATTTGACATTAAGCATTTGACATTTGCTGTCGGTTTTTCTTCACATGTTCTTTGATGAATTTAACCACATCCTGGGTATTGGTCCCAGGGCCGAATATTTCTGCAATACCACATGCCTTGAGACCAGGAATATCCTCGTCAGGTATAATCCCGCCGCCCAAGACCAAAATATCATCAATGCCCTTTTCTTTCAGCAACTCCATTACCTTTGGAAAATGGTAATCATGGGCTCCTGACAATATACTCATTGCAATGACATCCACATCCTCCTGAATAGCAGTCTCCACAATTTGTGTGGGTGTCTGCCTCAAGCCCGTATAAATCACCTCCATACCAGCATCCATCAAGGCGCTTGCAAGTACCTTGATCCCCCTGTCATGGCCGTCCAGTCCCGGCTTTGCAGCCAATACCCGAATTTTTTTCTCACTTGTCATCCCCAATTACACCCCTTTCCATACAATTATAATGTATAGGTCCCAAAATATTCCAACAGGCTATTATTCCAGTTCTCTGAATATCGAACCGTAGAACAAAAAACCCTAGAATCTCAAAGCTACGATTTCAACCCAAATTATGCGTGAACTCCTGTCCAAGAAAGGGTAAAAGGGTTTTCCCAGAGCGGCCTATTTTGGCTCTGGAGCAGGAGAGCAAAAGAGCCAAAATTGGCAGTGAGCGGAGCCATGGACGGCGTAGCGAACGTAGCGGAGGGAACATCCTTTTACCCTTCACCTATCGGGTGCTATCAGAATGCTTTAACATATTGTAATAAAGATCAATTTCATCATTAATGCATAATCTGGGTTCAACACTGGGCACTCGGTATTCGACATTCTGCTGTTCAGAAGAATAGTCATCAAGCCCAGATCCTTCTATCCCAGCGTCGACACTGGCCGGTACTCACCGAAGACATCACGAAGCACATCACAGATCTCTCCCAAGGTGGCATAGGCCTTTACTGCCTCCAAAATCAAGGGCATCAGGTTCTCTGTCCCTTGGGCACCTTTTCTTAAATCCTCCAGTGCCTTGGCAACCTTGTCTCCATCTCTGTCTTCCTTGAGGGCTCTCAATTTTTCTATTTGCGCAGTCCGTACCGCAGGATCTACGCGAAGCAGATTTGCGGGCTTTTCCTCTTCTACCTGGAAGCGATTGACTCCCACTACGGTTCTTTCTCCCGATTCAATCTCTCTTTGATAGCGGTAGGCACTGTCCTGAATTTCCCTCTGGATATAACCTCTTTCAATGGCTGACACTGCCCCTCCCATCTCATCAATCTTTCGGATGTACTCCTCTGCCCTCTCGTAAATCTCCCTTGTAAGGCTCTCCACATAGTATGAGCCTGCTAGGGGATCAACAGTGTCTGCCACGCCCGTCTCATATGCAATAAGCTGTTGGGTCCTGAGGGCCACCTGCACCGCCTCCTCAGAAGGCAGGCAAAGGGCCTCGTCCATGGAATTGGTGTGAAGCGACTGAGTGCCTCCCAGTACTGCAGATAGGGCCTGAAAGGCCACCCTTACGATGTTGTTCATGGGCTGTTGGGCCGTAAGCGTGCAACCGGCTGTCTGGGTGTGAAAGCGAATCATCATGGAACGCGGATTCTTGGCCCCGAATCGCTCCTTCATAATCTTTGCCCAAAGCCTTCTGGCCGCCCGGTACTTGGCCACCTCTTCGAAAAAGTCCAGGTGTGCATTGAAAAAGAAAGACAGCCTGGGCCCAAATTTGTCCACGTCCAGCCCAGCATCCAGAGCAGCCTGCACATAGGCAATCCCATTTGCCAAGGTAAAGGCCACCTCCTGCACCGCCGTGGATCCTGCCTCACGTATATGATATCCGCTGATGCTAATGGTATTCCATAGGGGTACATGCTCAGCGCAGTAAGAAAATATATCCGTTATGATCCGCATGGATGGCTTTGGCGGAAAAATATAGGTCCCCCGGGAGGAGTACTCCTTCAAGATATCGTTTTGAATGGTGCCCCTAAGATTGTCAGGACTCACCCCTTGTTGCTCAGCCACAGCAATGTACATGGCCAAAAGCACCGCGGCCGGCGCGTTAATGGTCATGGATGTGCTCACCTTGTCCAAGGGAATTTCATTAAATAGGATCTCCATGTCCCTGAGCGAGTCAATGGCAACCCCTACCTTTCCCACTTCCCCTATGGCCATCTCATGGTCAGAGTCGTAACCTATCTGAGTAGGCAAATCAAAGGCCACCGAAAGCCCTGTTTGGCCTTGGTCCAACAAAAACCTGTAACGCCTGTTTGATTCTTCGGCCGTGGCAAAGCCCGCATACTGGCGCATAGTCCAGTAACGGCCCCTGTACATGGTAGGCTGTACCCCCCTTGTGAAAGGGTATTCGCCCGGAAATCCCAGCTCATCAAGATAGGCACCCTCCCCGAAATCAAGCGGGGTGTAGAGCCTCTTGATGGGTATCCCAGAGGTATTGACAAAGTGCCCCTTTCTTTCAGGGTGTTTCCTTATCCTCTCTGAAACACTATCAGACCAACGTTTCAACTCCTTTTCGAGGGTATCATGGCTGCTTTCTTTACTCATAAAGGTTCCTCCTTATTTTTTGTTTGATGATCTTTGGCCATAAAGGTAAAATTAGTGCTTATCATTTTTCACTATATTTTTGAAGCCTTTATGAAGGGTTACACTTTCTGGTAGTCCAATTAATTTCCTCTTGACATGAGCCTGTAGCTGCATTATAGCTACAATACAATTTGTTTCATCCCAATGAAATCGGATTATCTCTCTGTTGAGCCGACATATCAAGGAGTTGCAAGATGACGTTCAATGAAATACTAGATATGTTACGTGGTATTATTTATACCACTGGGGTGTTCCACTTCAGCTTCAAGCTGGTCATCATGTGGGCCATTGGTTCTTTTTTTATCTACCTTGCAATTGTAAAAAACTACGAACCCCTTTTGCTTCTTCCCATTGGATTTGGAATCTTCATTGTAAACTTCCCGCTTGTTCCCTTGATGGGTTGGACTCATGGCCATGGTGAGCTCTTACGAATCTTTTACCATTACGGCCTAGAATGGGAGGTCATACCATGTGTCATCTTCCTGGGCCTTGGGGCCATGACCGACTTTGGGCCTTTGATCGCCAACCCCAAGACCCTTTTAATTGGGGCCGGGGCCCAATTGGGAGTATTCATCACCTTCTCGGGCACGGTGTTGGCCGGTTTTACCCTTAAAGAGGCAGCTTCGGTAGGAATTATCGGGGGTGCTGATGGACCCACCACCGTTTACCTGACACAACATCTGGCCCCTCAGCTCTTGGGTCCTAATGCCTTGGCTGCCTATTCATATATGGCCATGGTTCCCCTGATCCAGCCGGGTATAATGCGCCTTCTTACCACAAAAGAGGAAAGAAGGATCCGGATGAGGCAACTCAGGCCGGTTTCAAAGCAGGAAAAGATACTTTTTCCGTTAGTGACCTCTGCTATCATAGCCCTTCTGGTGCCTTCCGTAATACCCCTAATGGGCATGTTCATGCTGGGCAATTTGATGAAGGAAAGCGGCGTAGTGGGAAGGTTGACTGAGACTGCTCAAGGCTCCCTTATGAACATTGTTACCATCTTCTTAGGCATTTCAGTAGGGGCCACTATGCACGCAGATAAATTCTTAAGCTGGAAGCCATTGCTCATATTTGGGCTCGGACTGGTAGATTTTGCCGTATGTACAGCCGGCGGTATCCTTACTGTAAAGGCCATGAATCTCTTTTTGAAGGAAAAGATTAACCCACTCATTGGTTCTGCTGGAGTCTCAGCCGTTCCCATGGCGGCCCGTGTCTCCCAGGTGGAAGGAATGAGAGAGGATAAAACCAATTTTCTCCTTATGCACGCCATGGGGCCAAACCTGGCTGGTGTTATTGGCTCGGCTGCTGCAGCAGGAATGTTTATTGCCATGTTCGATTGATGATCTTAAATATGGATTTCTTCAACGCTTGAGAGATGAGGAAAAAATGAGACGTCTTATAATTGCCCTTATAATAACTGCTATTTGCATACCTTCTCTTATCCTTGCAGAGGAAAACTTCCTAGAGGCCCCTATCATCCCTGGGGCAAAGGTGGTCAAGAAAACGGAAACCAGGCTTGAACTCAAAATCAACAAAAGCCATGACGAGGTTGTAGCCTTTTACAAAAGTGCGCTTAAAGGCCTCAAGGATGTCCGCTACAGGGAATGGAAAAAGGCAACCTATATTGAGGATGACAGCAACAGGCCTTGGCACTCCATTACCATCTCCAAACCAGAAGGAGATGAAGGCACCACCGTCGTTATTTTGAAAGACAACTGGACCTGGATCATGGGGACCCTGATTCTCCGATTTATTGGTGTGTTTGTGGTACTTTTGGTACTTTTTGTGGCCATGTCCTTGTCTGGGGCGGTCATCTCCAGGTTGGTAAAACGATTTCAAGTAAAAGAAGAGGCATCTAAAGGGTAAATCAAACCCTTCAAAGAAAAAACCCTCAAGGCGCTTATGTGCCACGAGGGTTCTTTTTATTACACATATATCCAATTTTTACAGAGGAATGTTGCCGTGCCTCCTCTCAGGAATCCGTTCCCTTTTGTTCAGTAGCATCATCAAGGCACTGATAAGTTTTGGCCTTGTATCCTCTGGAAATATAATTTCGTCTATATACCCAAGCTCTGCCGCCTTAAACGGGCTTGCAAAATTGTTTCGGTATTCCTCCACCAATCGCTTGCGCGTCTCCTCAGGGTTATCAGAAGCTGCAATCTCCTTTCTGAACACAATATTAACCGCCCCTTCCGGCCCCATCACAGCAATCTCGGCAGTTGGGTAGGCATAGTTGATATCCCCTCCATGGTGCTTGCTGGACATCACATCATAGGCCCCACCATAGGCCTTCCGTGTAATTACCGTGATTTTCGGCACTGTGGCCTCGCAATAGGCATAAATGATCTTTGCCCCGTGTTTAATGATGCCACCATGTTCCTGGTTTACACCAGGGAGGAAACCCGGCACGTCTACAAAAGTGACCAGAGGAATATTGAAACAGTCGCACATCCTAACAAAACGTGCACATTTGATGGAAGCATCAATATCCAAACACCCGGCCAGGAATCTGGGTTGGTTGGCCACCACACCCACCACATGGCCATTCAGCCGCCCGAACCCCACAATCATATTCGTGGCATACCGCTCATGGATCTCCAGAAACTCATGATGATCCAATACAGAGCGGATAATATCTTTCATATCATAGGGCAATTTGGGGTTGGTAGGGACCACCTTATTTAAGGCCGGATCCTTGCGATTGGGATCGTCTGTACATTCAACCACTGGAGGGCTTTCCCTGTAATTCTGGGGAAGATAACTCAAAATTTGTTTCACACGGTCAAGGGCGGCCTTGTCATTGTCCTCTGAAAAGTGGGCTACCCCGCTTTTCGTATTATGGGTAATGGCCCCACCCAGCTCTTCTGGGGTGACTTCCTCGTGTGTCACTGCCTTAATGACCTGGGGGCCAGTGATAAACATATTGCTAGTCTTTTTCACCATAATGATGAAGTCCGTCAGGGCGGGCGAATACACTGCACCACCAGCACATGGCCCCATAATAACTGATATCTGAGGGACCACTCCTGAGGCCCACACATTTCGTTTGAATATCTCTCCGTAGCTTCCAAGGCTTACCACGCCCTCTTGAATCCGGGCTCCTCCGGAATCATTCAGGCCTATGATAGGAGCGCCGTTTTTCATAGCCAAGTCCATGATCTTGCAGACCTTTTGCCCGAAAGGCCCACTAAGGGAACCGCCAAACACGGTAAAATCCTGGGAGAAAACAAAAGTAAGCCTCCCATTGATCGTACCATATCCCGTTACAACGCCATCGCCCGGGATCTTTTTCTTTTCCATGCCGAAATCATGGCATTGGTGTACCACAAACTTGTCGATTTCCTGGAAACTCCCTTTATCCAAGAGATAGTCTATTCTTTCCCTGGCGGTCATCTTACCCTTAGCATGCTGCTGGGCAATCCGCTCTTCGCCACCACCCAGTTCCGCCTCCCGGTTTCTTCTTTGAAGCTCTTTGATCTTGTCTTCAATATCCATCAGGAAATCTCCGGTCTAAATAGCCTCTGTTGCATGAAAAAAGGCCCCAAAGGGGCCTCGATCCTATTCCAGGACCACTAGGACCGCATCTGCCTCGATTGCATCGCCTTTCTTGCACTTTATCTCTTTGACAGTGCCAGATTCACTCGACACTACGGGCAGTTCCATTTTCATGGCCTCAATGATCATCACCTCATCGCCTTCATTTACCGTGTCACCAGGGTTCACCTTGATGTCAATCACCTTACCACCCATTGGAGCAGTTATCTCACTCACAGCCAAATACCTCCTAACTTTAATTTATTCTTTATTTTATGCCCATTGTGCCAGATACAATGGCCGCCATTTTTGCGACGACCATATGTGACCTGACCATTTAGAGGCAATTCGAAAGGTTCATATAACATTCGTTACCCACCCCTTGTCAAGAATAATGTTGGCAATCGTATGATCCAGCCCCCAACCCAGGGAAAAAGACCTTATTCTTCCTATACACCAAATCTTCGAAATGTCGGGGCTTCAGGGCCACGGGTTGACAGGATGGGGCAAATTATCTAGTCTGGCCGCAGGTTATAGTATGTTGCACAAAATGTTAAAGCTTTAAGGGATCCGTGCCGATCAAACTTTTAGCCTTAACAAGGCTGAAGGAGGATCAGAATGCCTATTTACAAGTGGGTGGCTGAGACCAGAAAAGGGAGAATCCTAAAGGGCGAAATCGAAGCTGCTGACGAAAAACTCGCCCGGCTCCAACTCAAAAGACGGAACCTGACCGTAAAGAAAATTAAACAGAAGCCAAAGGATCTTTTTGAGAATGTATCCTTTTTACAACCTAAGGTCACCAAAAAAGACATTGTGGTCTTTACTCGTCAGTTCTCCACCATGATCGATGCGGGTCTTCCTCTGGTTCAAGGCCTGACCATCCTAGCTGAGCAGTCTGATAACAAAACTTTCAAGAACATATTAAAACAAGTCACCAAGGACGTGGAAGGTGGCTCCACATTGGCCGAAGCATTGAAAAAACACCCAAAGGTTTTCGACGACCTTTTTGTGAATCTTGTGGCCGCGGGTGAGGTAGGCGGTATCTTGGATACGATTCTTCAACGTCTGGCCGCATATATTGAAAAGGCGGAAAAGTTGCGATCCAAGATCAAAGGAGCCATGACCTATCCTATTGTGGTTATGTGTATTGCGATCTTGGTCATTGCTGTTATCCTGATTTTTGTTATTCCAGTGTTTGAGGACATGTTTGCCAGCGTGGGCTCGGCCCTGCCCGCCCCTACACAATTAGTGGTAAACCTCAGTCGTTTTGTTAAAAGTAATATCTTATATATCCTAGGGGCGGCCTTTGCATTGTTTTGGGGCTTCAAGGCATACCGCCGATCTGAAAAAGGGCGAAAACAAACGGATTCATTGCTCTTGAAGCTGCCTATCTTTGGGCCATTGCTTAAGAAAGTAGCGGTAGCAAGGTTTACCCGTACCCTCGGCACTATGATCAGCAGTGGTGTCCCCATACTTGACGCCCTGGAAATCGTGGCCAAGACCTCTGGTAATAAGGTACTTGAGGAGGTTATCTTAGAGGTTAGAGGGTCTATTGCAGAAGGCCAGACCATAGCAGAGCCTTTAAACGAGACAGATATTTTTCCCAGTATGGTAATTCAAATGATTTCTGTAGGAGAGGCTACGGGTGCACTCGACTCCATGCTTGAGAAGATAGCTGACTTTTACGACGATGAGGTAGATGCGGCTGTTGAGAACCTCACTTCAATGCTTGAGCCTATGCTTATGGTTTTTCTGGGTGGTTCAATTGGTGGACTTGTTATCGCCATGTATTTGCCGATCTTTCAGATGGCAGGTGCTATTGCAGGCTAATCCTCCATAATGAATAAAGAGGAATCCAGAATTCCCCCCAAAGAGCTGGCGTCACGTCTCCAGACCCTTATGTTTATAAGGGTCGCTTTTGTTTCAATCCTTCTGGGTGCCAGCCTCTTTGTTCAAATTAGAGAAACGCGAACCTATTTTGGTTATATCCAAACCATCCATTTTCTTCTAATAGCCTCTGTCTATTTTCTTACTTTCATTTATGCTCTCCTTTTCAAATGGACCAAGAACTATCGGGCCCTTGCCTATCTGCAATTAACAGCAGATGCCCTTTTTGTCTGTTCAGTCCTCTTAGTAACCGGTGGAATGGAAAGCATTTTCTCTTTTCTCTTCATCCTAATCATCATCACCGCAAGCGTCATATTGTATCGAAAAGGCGGGGTAATCATAGCCTCCCTAAGCAGCTTTCTTTACGCCTTGACCGTTGCTTCACACTACTTCGGCTGGATACATCCACTGGGCCTAGAACCTATAGGCACGACCCCATATCAAGGCGCCCATGTACTCTATCTGACTTCGGTAAACGTGCTTGCCTTTTATGTAGTGGCATTCCTTACTAGTTATCTTTCCGAGATGGTAAAACGCAGCAAGGTAGAATTGGAGGCCAAGCAGGTCGATTTTGACCAGCTTGAATTATTAAACGACGGTATTATAAGGAGTATCAGCTCAGGTGTGATCGCACTAAATAACCAGGGGCAGATCATCCTTTTCAATCCTGCCTCTGAGGCCATCTTTGGAGTTCGCTCCCATGAGGCCAAGGGAAAAAGGATTGAAGAGATCCTCCCTAGCTTAAGCGCCTCCCTAAATGAAGACAAGGGTAAAGAACTTGAAGACCAACCTAGTCCAGGTGGCTTTAGAGACATTTCCATCAAGGGCCCAGAGGGCGAGGAAGTCCATCTCCGGTACTCCATATCTCCATTGCAGCTCCCTATGAAAGGTCCCTTCGGTTCCATCATTGTGCTTCAGGACATTACAGAGATCAAAAAAATCGAAGAAGAGATGAAAAAAGTGGAAGGCCTTGCACTAGTGGGTGAACTTGCAGCAGGGATCGCCCATGAAATACGAAACCCCATGGCCTCCATCAGTGGTTCCATCCAAATGTTGAAAGAAGGGATGAGTGGAAACGAAATCCAGGCCAAGCTCATGGATATTGTATTGCGAGAAATAGCGAGGCTTAATCAACTGGTCAACGACTTCCTCCTATTTGCACGGCCCCGTAAACCCAGCATTCAAAACTTTGATCTAAACCGCCTCATCAGGGAAACACTGGAACTCTTTCAGCACAGCCAGCATTGGACTGCCAAAATAAAGGTGTCTAGCCACCTGGATGGAGCGTTCTTTGTAAACTCAGACCCCCAACTTGTAAAACAGATCCTTTGGAACCTACTTCGTAACGCATGCGAGGCCATGCCCAGTGGAGGGCAACTTCATATTGCAACCTCTCTCATCAGAGAACCAGCCCAATCTCCCATGGTCAGAATCCACATCAGGGACACGGGTGCAGGATTTGATGAAAAGGCCATACCCCACCTATTTGCACCATTTTTCACCACAAAAGAAGAAGGCTCTGGACTGGGACTTGCTATTGTAAAACGCATTGTAGAAGCCCTTGGAGGACAAGTACAAGGTGCCAATCATCCCGAGGGCGGGGCCTGTATCAGCGTACTGTTCCCTTTGGAAAAATAGAGAAGTGCCGTTTACTCATTTCCCAGGTTGACGCTTTTGTTGAAAAATGAGATGGTTAATAGATAATGGATTTTCAAGAACCGCCTTGATTTTTCTTACCGAGAAAAAGGGAAAGAGAGAGCTGACTTTAATCTGATCTCTATTTTTAGAGAACTCAATAGGTCTTACGTTGGCCATATTGCCACGAGCTCAAAAGGTAGTGCAATAACGCCTCAAAATAGGCTCGTGGGCCCAAGTATTTCCTATGGACATTACCCATTTTCCGTGGTTCGGGGCCATAAGACACCCAAGTCGGTATCTAGGCGGGGAGATTCACTCTATCAAGAAGGATCTCTCCTTAGTGGAGGTGTCTATTGTATTGGCCTTCCCCGATGTGTACGAGGTGGGGATGTCACATCTTGGACTCCGCATTCTATACCATCTGCTCAACGCCCAAGACTGGATTGCAGCAGAAAGGGTTTTTGCCCCATGGCCCGACCTTGAGTATAAACTGAGGGAATATGGGATCCCCTTATGCTCTCTTGAAACCAAAACCCCTCTAAAGTCCTTCGACATTGTGGGCTTTAGCCTGCAACACGAACTCTGCTATACAAATGTGTTAAATATGCTGGACCTCAGTGGCATCCCCCTGAAGTTAGAGGATAGAAAAGGATACAGTCCTCTCATTGTTGCAGGCGGTCCCGCTTGCTTTAACCCAGAGCCAGTAGCCGAATTTTTTGATGTTATAGTGATAGGAGACGGGGAGGAAGTGGCCATTGACCTTTGTAGGCTCGTCAGGCGCTGGAAAGGGGGAGGCCTTTCTAAAGAGGAACTTCTTGAGGAATCAAGGAGTATACGAGGCGTATATGTGCCATCCCTTTTTAGGCCCAGGTATAGAAAAGGAGGTATTGTATCATGCGTTGACCCCCTCCTTCCCGACTATATAAAGATCCACAAGGCAATGCCTGTGGACCTTAATCGATATCCCTTCCCTTCCCACCAGATAATACCCTACGCAGAGCTAGTGCATGACCGTCTGTCTATTGAGATAGCACGCGGCTGCGGTCGGGGCTGCCGGTTTTGCCAGGCAGGTTTCATCTACAGGCCTGTTAGGGAACGGGATCCAGAGGCCGTTATTCAGGAGGCAAAAGCAGCCTTAAAAAAGACCGGTTATGATGACCTCTCCCTGCTTTCCCTTAGCACCGGAGACTATACCTGCATTGAATTTCTTCTCAGATCCATAATGGACAACCAAGCAAAGGAAAAAATCGCCATAAGTCTACCCTCCCTCAGAATCGATTCACTCCGGGACTCTTTCATGCAACAAATCCAGCGTGTGCGGAAGACGGGCTTTACTTTGGCTGTGGAAGCAGGCAATGAAAGAATGAGGCGCATCATCAACAAAGGCCTTTCAGAAGACGAAATTCTCACAACAGCCCAAACAGTATACAAGGCTGGTTGGAATCTTATTAAGCTCTACTTTATGATCGGCCTGCCTTTTGAAGAGGAACGCGATATAGATGATATTGTTAATCTTACCCGTATGATCCTGAGGATCTCTCCAAAAAAGGGAAGACGGGCTCACCTTAACGTTAGTGTGGCTACATTTGTTCCCAAATCCCATACCCCATTTATGTGGGCGCCGCAACTTTCCCTTGAAGAGGCTCAAAAACGAATTAAAAGGATTCAGGAAGGGTTAAAGGGTACAAGGGCTCGAGTAAAGTGGAATCAACCGGAGATGAGCTGGCTTGAAGGTGTCTTTGCCAGGGGAGACAGGCGCCTTGCAGCCGTGATCTTGCATGCTTGGAAGATGGGTGCTCGATTTGACGCATGGGCAGAGCATTTCCGCCTTGATCTCTGGCAAAGGGCATTTGACCAATTAGGTATCGACCCGGGCTTCTATCTCTTAAGAGAAAGGAGTTCCCCAGAGTTCTTTCCATGGGAACATATTGATACTGGGGTTTCCAAGCATTACCTCAGGGAGGAGTGGCGCAAGGCCGAGGCCGAACAGCTCACCCCTGACTGCCGGAAAAAGTGCTCCAATTGTGGTGTATGCGATCATGAAATCGTCCGTCCGGTTTTGTTCGAAAACAAAAGCAAACTTCCTATATTGCGCTCCCCGAACGACGGGGAAATAGAAACCAATTCTTCCAACAGATACAGGTTCACCTATACCAAACTGGGAGACATGCGATACTTATCGCACCTTGAATTGGTCCGACTCATTTCAAGAGCGCTTCGAAGAGCCCGGGTACCCGTGGCATACTCAAAGGGATATCATCCTATGCCTAGGCTATCTTTTGCCTCTGCTTTACCGGTAGGAGTGGAGAGCCTTATGGAGACCTTTGAAGTTGAAACTACCTCACCAATAGATACATTGCAGACTATGAAAAACCTTAACAGGGAGTTTCCCGAGGGAATTCAAATAAAGAAATTGGAGGAGGTCCCCTTGCGGGGCAAACCTTGCCGCGTGAAAGAATCTAGCTTTGTGGTAAGGCTTAAGAACAGCACTGCCTTGGATCCAAGTAGGCTTGAAAGATTTGTTCAGGCCAATGAGTTCCCAGTGCTCAAGCCGGGCCATAAAAAAGGGCGAACCGTGGATATCAAGGCCAGGGTGAGGTGCATCAACCTGTTGGGGCCTTATGAACTGAGCATGGTGCTCAGGTATGACCAAGAGGGTCCCCATCTGAAGCCCCAGGAAATCGTAGATGCCATCTTTTCCGTGGACCTATCAAAAACAGGGCATTTTATTGTCAAAAAGATAAGCCAAATTCTGAGTTAGTACGCATCTACAAACTGAGTAGATGGAGCTGTGAGAAACCAAGATCCGATCACCACTACCGCTCAGCAACCTGCCCTGGGGCTACGCTTCCGGGTAATTTATGAAAGAAACAGCTCTGAAGTGTCATTTCGACCCAAGGGAGAAATCCTATGGTGTTCAGATTGAAAAGATTTCTCGTCGCGATGCTCCTCGAAATGACATTTTTGGGGTTGGAAAAGAGCTGTTGCTTAGGAGTGGTTTATGGGTATCAACTTCAGAGGGATGTTTTATTTTCGCATGGGCACTGATTGTCCGAAAAATATGATATCCTGATTCACATGGAGGAGAGAGACCGTGTCCACAGAACTTATCATTAATGCTAGACCCTACGAAACAAGAGTAGCCCTGGTGGAAAACGGTACGGTTGCAGAGCTTTACATCGAGAGGCGAACCGGCCAGGAGCTGGTGGGAAATATCTACCGAGGAAGAGTAGTTAGGGTGCTGCCCGGGATGCAAGCAGCCTTTGTGGATATTGGCCTGGATCGTACTGCGTTCTTGTATGTCTCTGACGTCCATAGGGAATTTCAGGATATTGAGCAGATGATGCTTCAAGGTGGGGCAGACGCAAGAGATGAAGAAGATAATGAATTGGAAAAGCTCCCGTTTGATTCCCGAACCTATCCTGCCTTACCCATTGAGGATCTTCTACAAGAAGGTCAGGATATAATGGTCCAGATTGCCAAAGAGCCATACGGCACCAAAGGGGCGCGGGTAACCTCTCACATCTCATTACCAGGAAGACACCTGGTATTAATGCCTACGCTGAGCCACATCGGAGTATCCCGTAAAATTGAGGACCGAGATGAAAGAGAAAGGTTGAGGAATTTGGTGCAGGAACTCAGGCCTAACCACATGGGCTACATCGTCAGGACCGTGAGCGAGGGTGCTACCAAAGAGAAGCTAAAGGCCGAAATGGACTTTCTGCTGAAACTCTGGCAAACCATTCGAGTCAGGATGGAAAAGCTCTCTCATCCTGGTCTGCTCCACAAGGATCTGGCCATCTCATTGCGAGCTGTGAGAGACCTCTTTACCAAGGAAGTGGACAAGCTGGTTATCGACTCGCTAGAGGAATATGAGAACATCATGGAGTTTATTAATACGTTTGCCCCGCGACTCAAGTATTCGGTGGAATTATATGAAGGCCAAGAGCCCATATTTGACGCATACGGTATCGAGATGGAGATTTCACGGGCCCTAGAAAACAAAATCTGGTTGAAATCAGGGGGATATATTATCATAGAACTCACTGAAGCACTTACGGCCATTGATGTGAATACGGGAAGCTATGTGGGCAAAAGAAATCTAGAGGAGACCATTCTGAAAACCAATCTCGAGGCCGTAAAAGAAATCGCTTATCAGCTACGCTTTCGAAACATAGGCGGGCTGATTGTGATCGATTTTATTGATATGGAAAAAAAGGCCAACAGGGAAAGGGTATTTCTGGCTCTAAAGGAGGCCTTGAGCAAGGATAAGGCAAAGACTAACATCCTTCCCATGTCTGATTTGGGGTTGATAGAAATGACCAGAAAACGCACACGTGAAAACCTCAATAGGCTGCTGTGCGAACCCTGTTTCTATTGTGAGGGAAAAGGAAATTTAAAATCCCGAAAGACCATTTGCTATGAAATCTTAAGGGACCTTGAACGAGAAAGCGCCTGGTCACGTGAACCTGCAAGTGTGTACATATTTGTACATCCAGAAATAGAAACGATTTTGAAGGAAGAAGAACAGGACTCCATTTTGGAGCTGGAAAAGAAAATAAACAAGCGATTGATCATCCTTGCAAAAGAAAACTTCCATCTGGAACAATACGAGATTAGCTTCTAAATAATAAACCAATAACCCCTACAAATTAACTCACTCCACGCGAAATTGGAATGAATGAGATTTTTATTGTTTAAGTTTTCTTGATTGACACCGAATTATCTTTTTGTATAAACAACAATTTAATCCTGCTATCTATAGACCTTCTTCATGAGCCAGTTGCATTCAAAAGCCCATATTGTTGCTACCCTCTTGGTCATTACCATTTTTGGGGCCCTTTCCTTCTTGGATCTCCCCTTTTTCAATACCATTGAAAGAATTATCTATGACACCGAAGCCACGTTCTATACCAAGCCTGTGCAGGCCAGACCCTCACATGTGGCCCTAATTCTGATCGACCACAATACCCTCTCAGGCGGAGCAGGCGAACCCATAACCAAGGCAGACCTTGCAGATATGATTAATATCTTGAGCCAAGGAAAAGTAAGGGATATAGTTATTAATTTCCAGCTTGCTAAGAATAATAATCCTACCATAAAAAAGATTCTCAATCTTAGGGAAAGGATTTTGAATTCAAAGGGGGGAAAGAAAACCCGTCCCGTCCCCGAGCAAGTTCTGCGAGATCTTCAAGAGATTCAGGAAGATCTAGACATTGATGGCCGTCTTATCAAACGCGTGAAACAAGCAGGGAACGTGATACTGGGGATCCCAGTAAGAAAAGGCTATTCAAATAGCCGACAAAAAGATTCCCTTCCCACGTGGTTGGCCAAAGCCTTGCTCCCAAGCAGGTCTGGAATCCCACTTAAAGCCGAGGAGGCTTACCCTGCTGTTCCCTCTTTTTCAGAACTCTATGCGGCCGGAGCAGGGATCGGTCATCTCCTTATCCTTGAGGGAACCAAGCTTCCAGGTAG
>Ga0180301_10001923_pt1 | contig 16254 bp, 40 predicted proteins | sample GuaBasSediGuay16_FD_121797 | JGI IMG/M metagenome (GOLD analysis project Ga0180301, IMG submission 121797) | Subseafloor sediment microbial communities from Guaymas Basin, Gulf of California, Mexico - Guay16, Core 4569-2, 12-15 cm | ecosystem: Environmental > Aquatic > Marine > Hydrothermal... | reverse complement strand
GTTGAAATTTATGGTGAGCTTTCCTCTATGCTTGACACCGTTCAAAGGTCAGTTTTGAGTATGAGAGAGGTGCTTAGAGAGGTTCAAAAGTGAAAGTGTTACTTGTTGATGGGAATAGCGTTGGGTGGGCGGTATGGTATGCGTTGCCTTTGTCCGTTAGAGAGTCGGAAGATATAGGTTATGTGTGTGGAGTTTGGAGGCATGCGTTTTTAGTGAAGCTTGTGAAGTTTGTTAGGAAGTATGGAGAGGGGAGAGCATTGCATACACTTATTGTTTGGGATGGAGAGGGTGGAGTAGAGGCAAGAAGAAGACTTTGTGAAAGTTATAAGAGGAAACGGCGTGAAAGTAGAAAACAGATGGTTGAGAGGGAAGACATTAATCTCAGGTATTTTGAGGCGCTAGGTGAGTTTATTTCGCTGCTCCATCAGACTTCTACTGGTAAGAAGTTTCTTATTAGGTTTAATGGGCTTGAGGCGGATGATGTGGTGGCGGGGATGTGCGATGTTATGAGTAAGAAAGGTATCTCAGTGTTTGTTTACAGTTCTGATACTGATTTGCTGCAAGTTCTTAAGTTTTCGGGGGTTAGAGTTTTCTCTCCGAGGGAGGATAAAGAGTGGACGGTGAATAAGGTGAAGAGGAAGTATGGCGTTGAGCCGAGGCATCTTTGGCTTTATAAGGCAGTTGTGGGTGATAGTGCGGACGGGTGGACAGGGGTGAGGGGTGTGGGGGAGAAAAGGTTTAGGGAGACTGTGAGTAGGCTTGGAGTGAAGGGTGCAATGCTTGAATGGAGCGGGGAGGAGGTGGACATTGGGAGAAAGCTTTGTAAGCTTCCTGCGGAGTGGTTGCTAAGGGAGGCTGTGGGTGAGGAGTGGAGAAACGTATTTTTAGGTGAGCTTGAAAGGTTTCTACAGGTAGAGGTTGACCCGGCTGAGCTCGCATTGACGCTTAATTTGAGGAGACTTTCAACAGCAGAGCTTCAGTATCTTATGTAGTGTGTTATGAAGGTTTACTTTAGAACAGAACTTGGCGTTCTTTACTGTGGAGATTGTTTAGAGGTATTGCGTTCGCTTCCTTCTGAGTCTGTTGACTTGGTGATTGCTGATCCTCCTTATAACTCTTCCTCTATCGAGTGGGATAAAAAGGACGATGAGTTTCAGGTTGCGTGGCTTGAGGAAGTGAAGAGGGTATTGAAAGAAGGGGGTTCCTTTTATTGCTTCTTTGCTCCGCTTAACATGTATACGGTTGAAGGGTGGATAAGGGAAAATTTGAATTTGAAGAATATTCTTGTTTGGCATCATCCTAATTTGTATGAGTCTGGTATGTCTTACGGTGATGATCGTTATAAGTCTACTTGGGATGTGGTTTTCTATGCCGTAAAAGGAGAGAGAGCAAAACATGGTAAGAAGGTAGCTGAGACTGCGTATTTGTTTGATGGTAGAGGTTTCGATGTTATGGTTTATCCTCAGCCGCGACCTCTGTTGCATAAAGCGCAGAAACCTCTGAAACTCATCGCAAAGTTTGTCCACTGTAGTTCGAGAGAGGGTGATGTGGTTTTAGACCCCTTCTTTGGCAGCGGGACTACCGGGGTGGTGGCTGAGAGGTTGAGCAGGCGCTGGATAGGGGTTGAGATAGATGAGGGGTTCTGTGAACTCTCTAAAAAGAGGATACTCAAGGAGTGTTGTGGTGTTGTACGTGAGGCTTTGAGAAGAAAACTGAAACCTTTAGTCGTAAGAGAGGGACAGGGGGTGTAGGCAATGGCAGATTTTCTAGTTCGCAAGAGGGACGGGAAAGTGGTTGAGTTTGATCACTATAGGATTTATCACGCTGTGAGGAGAGCATTTGAAGCTGTTTATTACTCTTCGCACAATCCTGAGCACATGCACGCTATAAGAAGTGTGGCTGATGAAGTTTTCAGTGTTCTTTACTCACAGTTTTTCAAGTATGGGAGTATTCCGCATGTTGAGCAGATTCAAGATATTGTGGAAAATGTTTTGATCAAAAGGGGTCACACTGATGTTGCAAAAGCATACATCCTTTATCGTGAAAAGAGGAGGCAGGCAAGGGAACTGGGTAAGGCAATTGTAGACGGGGTAAGGTTAATTGACGAGTACGTGACAGGGGAGGACTGGAGGGTAAAGGAGAACTCAAATATGTCTTATTCACTTCAGGGGCTTAATTTTCATGTCTCCTCGTCTGTAATTGCACAGTATTGGCTCAATAAGATTTATCCTCTAGAGATTGCTAAAGCGCATAAAGATGGTGATTTTCATATTCATGATCTTGGCTGTTTGAGTGCGTATTGTGTGGGTTGGGATTTGTATGATTTACTTGTGAAAGGGTTTGGTGGAGTGAGTGGCAAGATTGAAAGTAAACCTGCAAAACACTTTAGGACAGCCCTCGGGCAGGTGGTGAACTTCTTTTACACTCTTCAGGGGGAGGCAGCAGGTGCACAAGCATTCTCGAACTTTGACACGCTTCTTGCTCCCTTTGTCAGGTATGATAAGCTCTCTTATCCTGAGGTGAAACAATGTATGCAAGAATTTCTCTTTAACATAAACATTCCTACACGTGTTGGTTTTCAGACGCCTTTTACAAACTTAACGTTTGACCTTAAGCCTTCAAAAGTTTATGCTGATATGAGTGTTGTTGTAGGCGGGAAGCCTAGGGAAGAGACATATCAGGAGTTTCACAAGGAGATGTGTATGATAAACCGGGCATTTTGTGAGGTTATGATGGAAGGGGATGCAAAAGGCAGACCTTTTACGTTTCCCATTCCTACTTATAACATTACAAAAGACTTTGACTGGGATAATCCTGAGTATGAAGTGTTGTGGGAAATGACGAGGAAATACGGTACTCCTTATTTTGCAAACTTTGTGAACTCTGATATGGATCCTGAAGACGCGAGGAGCATGTGTTGCAGGCTGAGACTTGACAAAAGAGAACTTTACAAGAAAGGAGGAGGACTTTTCGGTGCAAACCCCCTTACGGGCTCTATAGGGGTGGTGACTATCAATCTCCCAAGAATCGGTTACCTCTCTTCCACTGAAGAGGAGTTTTTTGAGAGGCTTGAACAAGTGATGGAGCTTGCGAAAACTTCACTTGAAATTAAGAGAAAGGTGATAGAGGATTTCACCGAAAGAGGTCTCTATCCCTATTCGAGGTTTTATCTTAACGGGGTAAAACAGGAGCGCGGTAGATACTGGGTGAATCATTTCTCTACCATCGGGCTTGTTGGGATGAATGAAATGTGCTTAAATTTTCTTAAAGTTCCGATTTACGATCCTGATGCAAGGGAGTTTTGCATAAAGGTGCTCAAGTTCATGAGAAAGAAGATACGTGAATTTCAAGAGAAAACTGATAACCTCTACAACCTTGAAGCGACCCCTGCCGAAGGAGCAAGTTACAGACTTGCGTACCTCGATAGGAAACGCTTTCCAAGTATAAAGACTGCTGGTACAGGGGATGCTCCTTATTACACTAACTCTTGTCACTTACCTGTAGGTTACACGGATGATGTGTTTGAGATTCTTACGCATCAAGATGACTTGCAGGTGCTTTTTACAGGGGGAACAGTAGTTCACCTTTATGTGGGTGAAGAAATACCTGACACTACTGTGGTGAAAAAACTTGTGAAGGCGATTTGTTCAAACTTCAGACTTCCGTACTTCTCCATCACTCCGATCTTCTCCATCTGCCCCATACACGGTTACATTCCAGGTAGGCGTAACTTTTGTCCCTACCCTCACACTGAAGAGGAACTCAAGAAATACGGAGTAGTAGTTGAACTTTCTGTGGACGAGCTTGAGAGGTTTGATCCTAATGCGTACGAGGAGGTGAAGGAGGAATGAGGAAGAGAGTAAAGGCTGTGCCTTGTGAAGTGTATTCACGGGTTGTAGGTTACTTTAGACCGGTGCGTAACTGGAATAGAGGGAAGAGACAGGAGTTTGAAGAGAGGAAAACAGTAAAAGTTTCTACGCTTGAGGAAGCTTTTGGTGGCAGAGAAGAAAGGGGTGATGAGTTCGTTCAACCTGCTGACGCTGTAGGTATAATTCTTAATGAAAGGGGAAGGTGATGACGAAAAACGTTATGTGTTGCGATTTTTGTGCGAGGGAGTTGGAAGAGCCGGTGGTTGAAGTGACTTTGAGGGTAAGATACGATCACGGGTACTGGTATGATTTCGGTAAATGGGTGTTTTGTAGTGTTGGTTGTTTTTATGAGTTCCGTAGAGGTCCCAGGGCGAGGAATTTGATCACCATGATAGAACATGAGCAAAACATTGCGCAAACTAAATTATGTGTTTGTTTTGTTGACCCTCCGCGTGCACTGCTTGAGGGGTTGGTTGAGAGGGTAATCAAGGTACAGGGGGAAACGCAGTGAGGAGATGGGTGGCTTTTATTTTAATTGTTTTGCTTTGGATAGGGTGCGTGTTAGTAGTCCTCTGTAGGGAGCTTGATAGTGTGAGAGTGACAGAGGAGAAGGTTTATGTTTTGAGGAAGTGCAGATGTAAGGATTACCTTAAGTTCAGGAGACAGTATAGGATTGGGGTGCTCGTTGATGAGGAGGGTAAGCTGTGTTCCTTAAAGTGCAAGTTTTAGAGGGGGTGATTGAGTAGTGTTTTTTGTTTATTTGCTTGGGGTTGTTGTTTCAGTGATTGTGTTTTTATATGTTACCGCGAGATCTGAAGGAGAGATAACACTTGCTGACATTATGCTTTGTTGTTTTCTAGCGATGCTTTCGTGGCTATCTGTATTTGTCTATTTTGTAGTTGTGGCTTTGAAAGCGCTTGACAATGTAGTGGTGTGGCAGAGGAGGGAGGAGGATGAGGTCAGAAAAAGTTATAAGAGAAGCTCTCAATGAACTGAAGAGAGAGCTTAAAGAGCTTGAGGAGAGCGGTAAGTATTTGAAGTATCCTTATGTTGTCACGGGACTTGTTGCCAAAATTAGGACGCTTGAGTGGGTGCTTGGGAGTGGTGAGGATGAGGATATATAAGGGTGATTTTGCTCTCTGGAAGATTGGCAGAAGTTTCACGATTTTTAAATGGAATGACGAGGAGAAAAAGTATGATGCGATTTTTCTAGTTGAGAGTAGAGTTGAGCTCTCCAACTCTGCACTCTTTGCGTTGCTTGACAAGTTTGTAGAGTGGTATAAGGAGTTAGAAAAGTCAGAGAATTCTACTGGTGATCCTCTCGTCCACTTTTCCTGGGATGTAGTGTTGTGGAATGGGAGAAGGTTGAGAGGTAAAGAACCAGTAAATCCTGGGGGAGAGATTGAGGTTGAGTATCGAACTAGTGATGAGGGGGATTAAATAATGGTAGAGGCTTTTTACACAGACCCGACATACATTGGAATGTGTGACAGAGCAACAGAGCTGAAAGAGCAGTTCAGAAATTTACCTTCAGAGAGGAAGATTGGAACATGGATTGTGTGGAGGAGTTTTCTTGGGATAATAGTTCCTACGAGGTATGTAAGTGAGAGTGAGTGGGAAGATAAATTACCTGAGTACAGAGTTTTACACTGGTTAAATAAAGGTCTAGACATAAGAGTGGTGGATAGTAAGGTGAGTGAACTTTCAGAAATGCTCACTGACCCAGACCTCGGAACACCGGTGTTTGATATGAGTCTTCTTGATACTCTCATGGACTGGAGGAAGGTTTCAGATAAGTATCTTATACCTATTGAGAGGATAAGTAGGCTTCCCTGGATATTGAGAGAAGGTTATGGGTGGGAGTTTGTGAAGTTTGGTTCTATTGAACAGGCGTTTTTGGCGGCTGTGATGTGGGTCAATTACGGGAAAAAGTGGGATTTCGGTTTTTGTAAGTGGGCGTATGTGATTGAGGATGACAGTGAGAAATGGTCACTGTTTAAGAGTTCGTCAAAGTTGATACTAGATGATGGATGAGGGAGATGTGAGATGAAGTTTCTTCTGAGGGTTATGTGTAGGCCTGAGGAGCTAAAACAAAGAATTGAAGATAAGATGTCAGAGCTGTACGGAGTAGTTCTTCAACTTGGATTTATAGGAACTTTACCGCTTTCAGGTGGGAAGGTTCTCATAGTTTATGAGTTTAAGAAGAAAGGTGATGATTGTGAGGGCAATTTGTTTGCAGTTGAGTGGAGGGGGGTGGATGAGGAGATTAAAGAGTATTGGGTTTATTCACTTTTGGCTGCAAAGGTTTGTAAGTTTTGTGGAGCTACTTTGGAGGAGTGGATGAGTCGTTGTCCACGCTGTGGAGGTAGAGGGGTATGGAGGATTTGCTAAGGAAAGTTGAGTCAAAGATGTGGTTGAGTTATTTTACGTGTCCGGTGTGTGGGAGGAAGGATAGGATAGAAGGATGGGGAATTAGAGGGGGATAGGGTGTAATGATTAAACTTGTGGTGTTTGATGCTAGTTCTTGTGCAAAGATAAAGTTTATTTGTAAATGCGGGGCTGAGTGGGAGCTTGGTGTAGAACCGGGGGTAATTGGAGATGGAACAGGCTAAAGATGTTCTTAGAGCTGTAGAACGGGAGGTTGATAGAAGAGTTCAAGAGTGGTATCAGCGAGAGAAAAGTAGTGTTTGTTACTTTGTACGGAAGGATTTAGAGAGAGTCATCGAAATGTTGCGGGAGATTTTGAGGAGTTATGGTTTGGTAGAGTTTGTTAGGAAGGCTTGGTGGGAGTTTTATTACGCTAGGTTTGAGGAAGATCTGCGTCTCAAGGCGGAGATTCAGTCAACGTGTGTGAAGCTGATTGATATTGCGGATGAAGTGTATTCGAAATTTAGGGATAGGGGTAGTTGAAGATGGAGTTTAAATTTAAGTGTCTCTGTAAGGAGTGCCCGGTTTTGGGTAAAACTTTTTCGGAGATAGAAGAAATTGGTGGAGGTATGTTTTTGAATTTTTGTCTTTTTTGTAGGTGTTTGAGGGTGGAGTTGGTTAGGGATGGGAAGGATGAGTCGAGAGGAAAGGAAAAAGAGAACTTGCATTGAGTGTGGTAGAGAGGTGGAGGAGCTTGGGGTGTGTTTTAGATGTGTGGACTGTTGCGAGAAAGTGATAGATGAGTGCTGGAGGTATAACTTGTGCAGTGTTGGAAGGAGAGTTTTAATGGAAAGGTTGAGGAGAGTGAAGTTTTGGGATGAGGACGATGGGTATCCAGATTAACATGCCAGGGTGGCGAAATTGATACACGCGGTGGACTCAAAATCCACTGGAGGAGAATCCTCCGTGCGGATTCGGGTCCTGCCCCTGGCATTTTTGGGTTGGAGGTGTAGATGGTAGAGGTGAGAAAGAATCTTATGAGGTTCAAAACTGGTTTTCCAGCAGAGGAGGGAACGTTGAAGGTTTTTGTTGATGGAAGGGAGTTGAAGGAGGGGGAAGATTTTTGGGTGACGAATTGCGAGGATGGAGAATTTGTGATAGATTTGGATAGGGTAGGCAGAGGTTTTAAGGAGGTGGTTGTTGACTTTGTTCTTGGGGGAGAATAAGGTGCGAGGAAGAAGAGAGGGTGTTTGCTTGTCGGGTTAGCGAAGAAGCTTTAAGTGAAGGTGATGATAGGTGTGTTTCTTTTGTGAGGATATGACTGAGGTGAAGGAGGGGGGTTAGAGGATGAGGGAATATTGTTTGTATGAAGCAAAGGTTGCTGTGAAGATGAAAGGATCTTCTTTTGAAGATTTCCCGTATGGGCTTCGAATACAGAGTTCTGATATTAAGGGAGCACTGGACAAGCTTGAGGAGTTTCTAGGAAGATTTCAGGATATTGAGGAGTATCGCATACTAGAGATTAAAGAGGTAGCAGAGGGGTAGGATATGTTGACTTTTACAGTTGGTGGAGATACAAAGGTTTGGGTATCTCGGGGAGGAGAGATTTTTGTTGAGTTAGGTAGTTTGCCTGTGTTGGGGAGGATGCTGGAGGAGATAGGTTTGAGAAAAGTGGATGCAGATAGTGGAGATCTTTATGTCATGGAGTGTTCCGATGTGGAGAAAGTGGTAGAGAAAGCCACTTTGCTCGCCTTGGAGCTGCAGTGTGAGTTTGTTTCTCGTAAAGAGGAGGAGAGTGGGAGTTATGTGTTCGGGATGTAATGGTGCGGCACTTATAAAGTAGCCATGTCCAAACTGTAGGGGATGGGGGTATGATATGGCGGAAAGGGATGTTTTCCGGGAGATGGAGGAAGAGCTCGACAGAAGAATTGTAAATTTGTACAATGAAGAGGAGAAATGTACTGTTCGTTACATTTGGGAAGGCCCGATGAGGGAGATTCTTGAGAGGTTACGAGGTGTTTTGAAGAGAGAAGGGTTGACTGAGTTTATGAGGAAGGCGGATTGGGAGTACAGTCTCTTGAAGGCTGAGGAGGACGAGGATTTGAGGCATATTTTGCAGGTGTTTTGTGTCAGGTTATTTGGCGAGGCGGTATTTGTGTATTCACAGTTTAGGGAGAAGGCGATGGAACGGGCAAAAAACCAGGGAGGGAGGTGATAAACAGTGATACAGACTGAGGAGCTTGTGGTTAAGCTTAAGTTCATCAGTGATATTTTAGGAACTGCTCCATCCCAGGAGCTTCTAAAGAGAGATTTTTTTAAACTTAAGGAGACTATGGCGCTTATGGAAGCTGAGAAGAGGAAAGTGGAGACGGGTAACTTGTCTGTTGAGGCATTCACTGAGGAGGAGTATGAGGTGGCTATGGAGGGGAGTGAAGAGATCCCTAGAATGACTCATTTCAGAAAAGACGGGTTTATCTACATTCCAAACTTTATGATTAAAGGGTACTTTAAAAGTGCTGCCCAAGCGCTTAAAGACCAGATAGGGTTGCGAGCTTTCAAGTCAAAAATTGACCGTTATTTGTTTGTCTTTCCGAATAAGATCCGCTTTTACAGGAATGGTGAGCCTATAAAGGAGCCTGACGATGTGTTTGTGCGTCCGCTTCGTGCCTCTACGCCAAAAGGTGAGAGAGTGTCACTTGTTGCGAGTGAGAGGATTGCTGCTGATGAAAAGAATCCTGTTGAAACGGACAAGGTTAGCATACTTCTCATTAGGAACAAAGAGATAGATTTAGATATGGTTGAGGAGCTTTTGAACTATGGTTATTACTACGGTGTGAGTCAGTTTAGAAATGGTGGGTTTGGAAGGTTTACTTATGAGGTGGTTTCTCGGACTCGTGCTGAGGATGGTGTAAAGAGGAAGAAAGTGAAGGTGAAAGTCAAGTAGAGAGTTTGGTTGTGTATTGCTTAGCTGCGCAGGGCGGTGTAGAGGTGAAGGCTTGGTACAGTAAAGTAAGGCTAGCCAGCGTTAAGGCTTGGTATCGTTTAGATTTGCAACGTGGGGGTCTTGCGAACTGTAGCGAAGTTTTGGAAGGTGAAGGCTAAGCGGCGCGGGGTTATGCAGCGCAGGGTTGTGGTGAAGAAATGTTTGGAAGCGAAATGTAAGGGCAACGTTGGCAGCGTAACGCAATGGGTTGTGCTAGGTTCAGAGTAGTATGGGTGATGTTTTGAATGGTGGGGTTTTGGCGGTGCAGTGTTTCGGAGGACGAAGTGAGGGCAAGGTGAAGTTAGGTGAAGCAGGGGTAGTGCTGTGCGAATAAAAGCGTAGCAGAGGCTAAGTTGAGAAAGGTGAGGTGCTGGTTTGGCGTGGCTGCTTTTAGTAAGGTTGTGCGTAGGTTTGATGAGGCTAAGGAATGTATTTGGTATCGTAATGTTACGAAAGGTAAGGTAGTGGTGTTGTTATGCTAAGAAGCGCGTTGTGTTGGTGAAGTAAGGTGTGGAAGTGCTTTGTCATGGCTGAGCTAAGTTTTGCGGAGCAGTGGTTGAGTAATGAAGGGGATAGCAGAGCATAGCGGAGGGTGCAGAGTAGCAAAGCATAGCAGGGCTCTGGTGGAGCAAAGTAAAGCATAGCATAGTGGAGCTCTGGTGGAGCAATGTGGGATGATGCAATGCATAGGTTTGGCATCGTGTAGAGGAGTCATGTGTTGGTTGGGTTTTGTAGAGTTTTGCAAAGTTTTGTCGGATGTAGGTTTGGTGTTGCATAGAACGGTAAAGTGTTGGTTTTTGCTCTGTAAAGTTTTGTTTCGTATGGTGTGGTTGTGCGGTAGTGTTGCGTAGTTGTGCAGAGGTATTGTTTAGTTCGGTGCTGTTTTGTGGAAGTACGGTAAAGTAAAGAAAGGTAAAGGTTATGTTCAGTTTAGGAGAGTACAGTAAAGAGAGGAGGTGTAATGGATGATTACTTTTGAGGATCTAAAAGGTAAACTTGGTAAGCATTGTGTAGTTACTTTTAGGGACGGACATGTGTTTAAAGGTAGACTTGTTGGCTGGAGAACGGGAAAAGAGGGACTCTTTTTACTTTTTGAGGATGAAGGGTGGATTGATGGGGAGGTAGTTTCGGAGATTGAGGTAGTGGAGGAGATGTAAGGAGGAGTATATGGAGACGCTTTTAAGGATTTGGGAGAGTGCTGTTAAGTTTAATCAAGAGATTGATAAGTTCGCCAAAGCGTATCCAGATTTATTTGGTTTTATATCTTTCTACTTTGTGGGAGTGGTTTTTGCCTGGCTTGAAATAATGTTCTTTGAGTATATGTGCAGAGGCTTGCCCTTGGGTGTAAAGGTTTGGTTCTTTGTTTATAGTTTGTTTTCTTGGGCTGGAGTGATGTGTATATGGATTGTAGGTGCAGGTTATTACGAAAAACTAAGGGATGAAGGGAGGTTGTAACATGGGTAAGTGGATAGTTGTAGTTAGAGACAAGTTTGATGCTGCACACAGGATCTTTGGGTATGAGGGTAAATGTTCAGAGTGGCATGGACATACGTGGAAGGTGGAGGTTGGGGTAGAAGTGGATTACTTGGATGAGCTTGGGATGGGGGTAGATTTTGTAGAGCTGAAAAAGATGTTGAAGGGAGTTTTAGAAAAGTTTGATCATGCGGCGCTTATTGCAGTGAGAGATTGGGCAGAGTGGAGATTTGGAAAGTACGCAGTTCTTACTCCAAATCCCACAGCAGAGGTTATAGCCTCTGAGATCTACGGTAGAATGAGAAGTAAGTTGCTAGACGCGAACAAGGATGTTAAACTTGTCTTTGTAAGGGTTTGGGAGAGCGATAATGCTTATGTGGAGTATAAGGAGTAGGAGCGAAGCTAAGTGATTAAAGGTTTTCGTGGAGTGAGTTTAGTTGATTATCCAGGTAAAGTGTGTTCGGTTATTTACACAGGGTTTTGCAATTTTCGTTGTCCTTATTGTTACAATGTGGATTTGGTGTTACCTGAAAGGGTAAGTAAGCTGCCTGATATTTCTGAGGATCGGGTTGTTGAGGAGCTTGGGAGGAGAAGGGGTTTTGTAGAGGCAGTTACGATCACCGGTGGCGAGCCTACGCTGTGGGGAGAGAGACTTGTTAGTTTGATCAGGAGAATAAAGCGTGAAACTGAGCTTCTTGTAAAGCTCGACACAAACGGATCAAACCCTGGAGTGGTGAAAGGGGTACTTGAGGATGTTGACTTTTTTGCTGTGGATTTCAAAACATCACCAAAAAGGTACAGTGAAGTGAAAGGTAACTTTAAGGATGTTGAGGAGACTTTTAATGTTCTTAGAGTCGCTCCTGAAAAGGTTGAGATTAGAATCACTTTCTACCCTCCTCTCATCTCAGAGAAAGACTTGAAGGAGATGCTACCGTACCTTGAAGGGTTTAGGAGGGTTGCGCTTCAAAAGTTTGTTCCTGAGAGAACGCTCAGTGAGCAGAAAGTTGCTCCCTATCCTGAGGTCTTCTACAGGAGGGTGGAGGAGGTTCTGAGAGAGTATTTGCCGGAGGTGAGAGTTGTTGAGAGGTTTTAGTGTAGGAGGTTTAAGATGGATGAGATTAGGGCGCTTAAAAAGTTTTTGTCTAAATATAAACTCCAGTTTAGAGACTTTTCTTTTATCAGTTTTATGTCTGATAAGAAGCGTTTTAATTTCTGTGCTGGATGTAAGGGTGAAGGAGAGTTTGAAGAGTTTAAGAGGAGACTTGAGGAATCAGGGCTTAAACTTGTCGATAAGTACAAAGGGAATCTTATTTCCTTTGTGCGTTATGGAGGTAGGGTTGGCGGGTATGATTTTGTGGTGTATGTTGAAAGATGGGAGATACCTAAGAGGAGGAGAAAACAGCTGGAGGTGATTGAGAGGTGAAACAAATTACTATAACTTTCAGCGAGGAACTCGGGAGTTTAAAAATTGACACGAAGAATGTCAAAGGACTCGGTGAAGTTTTACTTTTACTTCAACTTGCTCACGAGTCGGTTATGCGTAAAGTGACTGAGAAGGCGGTTATTAACGTGCAGAACTCGAGTGTTCAACCTATTAACGAGTTTACAGGGGATCCTAAGAGGAGGTGATAGGGGGTGTTTGAAAAGGTACTGTTGATGGTGTTGTTAAGGTTTATAGTGTTCGATTTTATTTGCGTTCCGTTCGCGTGTTAATAGAGGTGTAGAAAAGAGTGGTAAGGAGGTGAAGGGAAGATGGTTGAGAGCGAATTAATAGCACAAAATGAGAGGTGGAGGGTTAGGTACAGCCCTGCGGCAGGGTATGCGTTAACTTATGTGTTAGGGTCGATGACTGTGTACCTGAGGACGCCGGTTGAGAGAGAGGTGTTTGTAAAGTCGCTTGAGCAGATGAGAGATTACTTAGTTCAGAGTAATGAGCCAGAGGGTTGGCTGGGCAGTGAGTATTTGTGGATTAGGATGTCGCTAGAGGATGTAGTGTTTTTGATTGATACGTTAAAAAAGGAAGTTGTGCAGTAAGAAAGGGGGTGGTGTATGATGGCAAAGAGAGGCAGGAGAAGAGGTTCTTATAGTTCTAAAGCTCGTCTTGTTAAATACGTCGTAGAAGATTATTTGAATAAGTATCCGGGTTTTGAAGGGCTTGTTGAAGCTTACGTGCCACTTAAAGGGGATAAGTCCTCCGAGTATGATCTTGTCTTAGTTGACAAGGCAAGGAGTGAGCTTGTGGGAGTGAGAGTATGCAGGGTGATGGAAGGAGCACCGTCTGCGGATACTCTAGGGTTTCCTGTAAATAAGGTACGTGCAGAGCTAAGGCTTTACAGGGGAAAGCAGTGTGTTTGTGTGTTGAGAGGGAGTGAAATGGATTGTTGCGTCTGTGGTGGGAGTGCCTCTGAGAGGATTAAGGAAAAAGTAGTTGAGTTAATGGACTTACTTGTTGCAGCTTTGAAGGAAGAAGTTGTAGGAGAGGAGGAGTAGTTCGCGGAGAGGGAGGTGATAGAGGATGAGAGAACAAGCTTACGAGTCGGTGAGGCTTGTCCTAGACAAGCTCGGAGTTGGGATAAATGAAGCGATAGATGCTTTCAGTAGATGGGCTGTTGCTGAAGTGGTGATTTGTCTTATGTTAGGACTTCTGGTGAGTATAAGTCTGTTTATACTGGTGAAGACTCTGCCAAAGTATTTAAGGGATAAAGATGAGATTATGCGGGCTGTTCTTTATACAGCTGGTGTAGCTGTTTTCCTCATTTTAGGAATATTATTTCTTGACCAGTTATGTGTAGCCGTGAAGGCTGTAGTTTCTCCTAAAGCTTACGCAATTAAGAGGCTTTTTGAGCTTATACCGTGAATGAGGAGGTGACAGGTGGAAGTTTTGCCTTATTTGCAAACGGTGATTGTGATGCTTTCCGTGATCACTGGGAGCTTTGCCCTAGCGCAGATTCGTTTGCTTCTGAGGCGTAAATCTGCAAAAGACATTAGCCTCCTGTACCAGGGTGCTGTGTTTGCGAATGCAGTGGTATGTTTTGTGGTGTTCTTAACTATCGGCTTCAAAATAGGTTTTAGTAAGATTTTTGGTAATCTCATTTGCGCCTCCGAGTGCATGATACTCGTCGGAACGATTGTCGTATTGATTTGTTACTACAGGTGGAGGGAGAGAAAAAAGTGATTGAAAGTTTGAGATGGAAGGGATTGATGCGTTCTTTGAAAAATTTCACTTAGCTCCCAGTGACTTCACCTTTATTCACTACGATGTGAAGAGAAAACTTTTTAAACTCTTCCGTAGATGTAAAAGTGACAATGAGTTTCGGCACTTTAAAGCGAGGGTGAGTGAATTTAGTGACTTCGAGATGGAGAGGATGTATGAGAGTGATTGTTTTTCTTTTGTAAGTTATGTGGTGGAGATGTATGGGTTTGAGTTTAAGGTGTATGTTGAGAGGTGGAGACTTTTGAGAGGGTGTGACAAGGAAGGAGGTGAAGAGGAAAGTGATTAAGAGGCTGCCTTTCGATCACAACAAATCCTCCTTTTCAGAGGCAGTGGGGGTGGGTGTAGAGGAGTTAAATGAACTTGTCGAGAGACCGGAAAAGTTTGACGGACTTGAACTCAGTAAAAGGCTTAGAGTGGTTTCAGCACTTGGTAACATCGTTATGCGAATGTTCACCGACTCCATTCACCCGTCAGTGAAGCTATTCTTCCACCTCACCTTTGACTTTGAAGATGACCCCACCTACTCAAAGCATGTAGAACTCATTGAAAATAACCTATTAAAGCTTATGGAAGAGGGGAGCCTTGATGAGAGGATGCTGAAGAACATTTTCCTTGGGACAATTCACTTTTTGAAGCTCTTTGGTTACGCGATGGAAATGGTGACAGAAGGGGTGAATCGTGTCTTACACTAATGTGACGGAGAGGGTGGTGAGGGTGGCGTTTGATCTCATGGAATACCTTAAATGCAAAGTGTCTGATTTTTACTCGGTGTCTTTCTTTGGGAAAGAGAATAGAGTAGTGTTTACCCCTGCGTACAGTTACAGGGCAAAGTCACTTTACGGTAAAGTGAAAAAGCTTTTCAGTGACGTGACGGAGAAAGTGACGAGTGAGTTTGTAGTTCTTGCGTTTCGTTATGGTGGGGTGGAGGTGATCTTCAACTTCAGGAAGAGTGTTTTGAGGTGATCTTTTCTGCTGTTTTGTGATCACTCTTTCCCCTTCTCTATGTGCGTTCTCCTGTCGTTACGGTTTTGTTGGAGGGTTGGTAACCCTTTGCTTTTCTTTAAGAAAGGGTATGCGGGTTTTCCGGTGAAATGGGTAGGCTGAAGAGGAGAAAGAAGAAAGTCACGAATCCTTCCACTGTCCCCGTAGCTAGAGAAAGTAACGGGTTCGTCAAGCCTCTTGATACAAAAAGGCTTATTGAGGTTTTGAGCAGAGGAGTTACGGCGCTTGAGGCTTCACTGTTCACCCAAGCCTCCCTTGAGTGTGAGAGGTTGAACAGGCTTTCCTCAACGCTTAACCTCCTTGAGTCACAGCTCTTCGATAAAGACACCCTTAACTCCCTCTCTTACAAGGATAAACTCGTTCTTTATCGTGAGGCAAGAAAGACACAAGAGACAATTCTCACCTTCCTGCAGCATCTTCACTCAATGACACTCGGTGCAAAGGATGTGATCTCGTTTGTTGATGCGCTGAAGAGGGAGAGGGAGAGAAGGATGGAGGCATCAGGCGACAACGGAGGAGGAGCTTCTACAGGTGAACTCCAAAGGCTTAAACAGCTTGTTGTTGAGGTGCTTTTAAGAAAGAGGGTGGAAGAGAGACAGGGGTAAGGATTTGAGTGGCGTTTCTGTGAGTTCAGATTTGGAACAAGTTAAGTCACTTCTTGAAAACCTCACGGTGGAGGAGCTTGAAGAGTTATTGTTTGAGCTTGACGGGTACGAGGAGAAGCCTGTAGATATAGAGACCTTTGTGACACATCCTGACTTCCTCGGTAACTACTTCGAAGGTGAATTCAGAGAGTACTGGCTTGGTGTGCTTAAGAAGATCTACCCTACTCCCTATCATTGCCCATACTGGCTTGTGGTATTGAGAGGTGCAATAGGCACCGGTAAGTCTACCACCGCTTGCACCGGGGTCGCCTACGATGTCTATAGACTTTTGTGCATGAAATCACCGCAAAGATCACTAGGTGTTATCAGTTCTACAAAGATTGTTTTTGCCATTGTGAACATGACCCTTGGTCTTGCAAGTGACGTTGTGTGGGATAAGCTTTCTCGTATGTTTTCACTTTCACCCTTTTTCACAAGCATGATGGCGAAGGTGCCAACGAAGCCCAGGGACACGCTCTTCCCAAAAAGAATTGATTTTTTCATTGGTTCCCGCATCGGTCACACCCTCGGTAAAGATGTGATCGAGGCAGTGATTGATGAAGCAAATTTTGAGATAATAAAAGGGCAGGTGTATGAGATTTTCACCTCACTTTTGAGAAGGATTCAATCAAGGTTTATGGGTTCAGGAGGTGTGATCCCTGGGAGGATTTGGGTGGTGAGTTCAGAGAGTGACAAGGGAGC
>Ga0180301_10001922_pt1 | contig 16261 bp, 11 predicted proteins | sample GuaBasSediGuay16_FD_121797 | JGI IMG/M metagenome (GOLD analysis project Ga0180301, IMG submission 121797) | Subseafloor sediment microbial communities from Guaymas Basin, Gulf of California, Mexico - Guay16, Core 4569-2, 12-15 cm | ecosystem: Environmental > Aquatic > Marine > Hydrothermal... | reverse complement strand
GTTCGCGTCATACGATAGTCATAAGTTCCGCCTGACGGCACAACGTCATACAGTTGTAAGAAAGAGGAAATTTGCTAATGGTAAAAGATTTTGATGAGTTAGATGTATATGACAATGTATGACAGCTGTATGACGTGAGCGAAGCGAACATATGACAACGTATGACGGCCGAAAGGCCTTATGACGTGGAGCGAAGCGATACATATGACAATCGTAAGGCCAAATTTCTGTGATAATCTGTTTCTCACCTGCGGCTATCTGTGTATAAACGGGTGACCTTGTGACCTGGTGACTTTTATAAGGAAGCATTATATGCAAGAAATATCAATAGGAGAACTCATTGATAATAGCCTAAAGCGTACAAAGGCTGTCCTCTTTGATAATTTTTCTATTAAGAAGTGGCTTAAACTTTTATTTATAGCCTGGTTAGCCGGAAGTCTTGGAAATGGAGGCATAAACTTTCCTTACGATAAATTAGATAAGGAAAACAAAGATTATAAGTCTACCCCCTATCGTATTAAGTCTTCACCTGGTAGACTCAAGCTTATGGATAGTACATCTGCAGACGCAGAGAGCAGGGGCAACATAAGTTGTAAGCTTCTTAAAAGGTATTCTTCTGAGAAGCTAAGGCTCATAATAGCGATGGCAACTATTATTTTCTTAGCCATTATGGTCTTATTTATGTGGTTGACATCTCGCTTTAGGTTTATCTGGCTTAATGCCATAATTCGCAACACTTCTTTTGTGAAAGAGCCTTTCAGGCATTACAGAAAAGAAGGCAATTCTTTATTTAAAGCTTTTATAGCATTGTTTATTGTGTTTCTTGTATTTATAGCGTTGATTGGATTGTGGGTTTACTCTTTAGGGGCATCATCTGGTATATTTGATGGTGGTACGAATATCTCTTTGGTTAAGATATTTAGCATTTTTCTGCTGCCTCTATTTGTTTTTGTTATTCTTGTCATAGCGTTTTTGATTATAAATACTGCCATTAACCATTTTGTGATTCCTATTATGGCAGAAAGAGGTTGTTTGTTTCTTGAGGGATGCAGGAGGTTTATTGATATACTGCGAGATAACATTAAAGGTTTTCTGCTGTATCTTCTTGTTGTTGCGGGGTTGGGGGTTGTTTCGCTGGTGGTTATTTCCGGAATTGCTATTATCTCTGGCATAGTACTAATACTTGTAGGGAGTGTGGTGTTTGGCTTAATGTATTTTATTATCGCAGCCTTACTTAAAGCCAAAATAATTTATATGATTTGTGTGATGATTGTTGGTGTTCCTTATATTATTATGATTCTGATTGTTTTATACAGTATTTCTTTGCCGTTTGCAGTATTCTTTAGAAGTTTCTCTTTGTATTTTCTTTCTAACTTAAACTGTGGCTATCAACCGTTTCTTGTGAAGGAGGCGGTAAATAGTGCATAGTCCTTGCTGTAGAGGTGTAGTGAGTAATTATTGTTTTAGGTCCAGTATCTAAAACGGAAGTATGAGTAGGCAAAACATTGATTTATACAAATTATCAGAGGAGGAATTGCTTAATTTAAGGATATGTGATTTACCAATATCTTTGGAAGGAACCTGGCTTACTAAGTGTGTCAAGCAGCTTTATCTAGAACTGGCGCATAAAGGAATAAAGTTTAAGCCTCCATGCTATTTGGCTGACGAATGGCTTACTCCTGATGGAGAGCCAGTAATTGGCATTCCATTTTTCTTAGCTCATCCTGTCCTGATAAAGTTAGAGAAAAAGATGATGCTTGAGGTTGAAGGAAGTACGCATTCTTGGTGTATGCGGCTTTTGCGTCACGAGGCGGGCCACGCTATAAATTATGCTTATCAACTGTATAAAAGAAGAAAGTGGAAAGATGTGTTTGGAGAATTCAGCAAGGAATACACTGATACTTACCGCTTTCGTCGCTACAGCAAAAATTTTGTGCGGCATTTAGAGGATTATTATGCCCAGTATCATCCTGACGAGGATTTTGCTGAAACTTTTGCAGTATGGCTTAATCCTAAGATTGACTGGCGCGCTCAATATAAAAGATGGGGAGCACTTAAAAAGTTAGAGTATGTAGATAAGGTTATGAATGAGATCAAAGATAAGCCCCCTAAGGTTAAGCATGGCAAGCGTTATTGGGAATTTAGGCGCATACGCTCTACTTTAAAGAATTACTACCGCAAGAAAAAACATTTCTATGCCGAGGATTTTCCTGATTTCCACGATACAAATTTAAAAAAGATATTTTTAGAGAAAGATACCTATCCAAAGTTTCCCCTTGCCTATGAAATGGTAAATAGATATAAGAAGAATATTATAAATACCGTTTGTGAGTGGACATCAGAGAAGAAGTATGTTGTAAGTGACCTTCTTGATACACTTATTGAGCGGTTACGCGAACTTAAATTGGTTTCTTTGCCTGATGATCGCGAGACTGTTTTAAAAATATCTGTTTACGTAACGGTCCTTATTATGAACTATATGTATACAGGAAGATTCCGGGGCAAGAAATGAAGAAGAAGCTCAATGTCTTACTTCTTATGGATAGTCCCTATTTCGTTGAAAGAGGGCACGATTTTAAGGAGGAGTTTAAAGAATTTGACTGGACGACCGAAGTCGATGTTTACAATGCTCTCCTGGAGAACGGCCATAACGTAAGGCTTCTCGGTCTTTATAACGATATCAGAGTTCTACTTGACGAAGTTAAGGAAAATAAGCCGGATGTTATCTTTAATATGGCAGAAGTGTTTAACCAGAAATCCCATTTTGATAAGAATGTTGCTTGGCTTCTTGAGATGCTTGATATTCCCTACACAGGAGCTTCCCCTGCGAGTCTTCTTATCTGTAACAATAAAGCCCTTACCAAAAAGATATTAAGTTTCCACAGGATAAGAGTCCCCCGTTTTTATACTTTTTACCGTCACCATCGAATTTGGCGCCCTAAACGTTTGGTTCTGCCTGTAATTGTTAAGCCTCTTTCTGATGAAGCTTCAAGAGGTATTTCTTTAGCTTCTGTTGTTGACAGTGATGAGGCACTGGTAGAGAGGGTTAAGTTTATCCATGAAAAGATGAAGATGGATGCTATTGCTGAGGAGTATATCGACGGAAGAGAGCTGTATATAAGTCTTATTGGTAATCAGAGGATTAAAGTTCTTCCTTTTAGGGAAATGAAGTTTGGCTCTTTTTGTGAAGATGAGCCACGCATCGCCACTTATAAGGCAAAATGGGACTATGAATATCGCGAAAAGTGGGGAATAAAGAATGTCTTTGCGGGAAGGCTTTCTTCAGAGGTAGAGAAGAAAATTGTTGAAATATGCAAACGCGCTTACCATGCTCTTAATATGCAGTGTTATGCCCGTTTTGATGTAAGAATCACCCCCAATAATTCTATATATATTCTTGAGGCAAATGCTAATCCCTCTTTAGACCGCTATGATGAAATTGCCCAGTCAGCAGAAAAAAGCGGTATTTCTTATCCTGCCTTTATCCAGAAAATAATTACCTTGGCTTTTAAACGAAGAAGATAGCTCAACGCTCAAGCGAACTTGGAAAGATGAGATTAATGTTACCTATAAAAAAGATAAATATCGGTTGCTTAAAGATAAGATATAATGTAGAATATAACAGATGAATTGATAATATTTAATTTATAAGATGAATGCAGAGTTCTATGTGCATACATGCTTTGAGATATCAGGCCTGGGCGTGGTTGTTTCAGGAGAGGTCACCTCAGGAGAGATCACCGAAGGGACTATAGGAAGAACCTCTAAAGGCAAAAGATGCACGGTAGTAAAAATAGAAGAACTTAACTACCGTGTTCCTGTCGCAAGAACCAAGTCAAAAGTATCTCTCACCTTAAAACACATCACTAAAGAAGATATAAAACCCTGGGATACTATTTACTTTGGATAGCATTAATTAGCTCATAGTTCATAGATACTAGATTCTAGATACTGTATTCTGTGACAATCTGTTTATATCTTGCGGTTATCTGTGTTTAACGTGTGACTTGGTGACCTTGTGTATCTGTGCTCATCTGTGTATAACCGTGTGACGCGGTGACCTTATTTCTCTGCGCTAATCTGTATAGCGCATAGCGTAGTCTGTGCTAATCCGTGTAACAAACGGAGGGAAATATAGTATTTCTATTTCCACATTTATAAGGCCTTGTTTTAGGTCTCCTATTTTTCTGAATGCTTCTTTTGTAAGGTCGATAATTCTTCCTTTTCTTACAAGACGCTTTGCTGGCCCCCGGTCATTAACTCTTATAATTACAGACTTTCCATTGTCAAGGTTGGTAACCTTAAGGTAGGTATTAAAAGGAAGGTCCCATATGGCACAGGTGAGTTTTGTATCGTCAAAGATTTCCATATTTGCTGTAGTTTCTAAGATTCCTTTATCATTACAGGAATACCAAGATGCTATCCCTCTAAAAGTAATATCTCTCGTAGTGATGGGAAGTTGTGGAGAGAAGGTAATACCAACACTTATGAGGTTAAAACTAATAATAAACAGCACAGCTAACGCCAGCTTTATAACTTTTCTTGCCTTCTTTTTCCTGTTCATAATCTCGCAAGAATAAAAAACCCATTCTTTCTGAAAAAGAATGGGTTTATAAACATATGGACGCGGCAGCCAGGCTGCCCTATGGCATTTTGCCACGTAGGCCTTTGGCTTTGCCGTAAACTACCTTGAGTTTACGGCCATGAACCTAAAGTGGTTCATGGCGTCCCATCCTTTCAGATGGTTTGCCCTTATCGCGCCTGACTAATTTTTAAACAACTATTTTGATTCCCTAATCCCTAATCGCTAAACGCTATTCCCTATTCACTAAACGCTAACCGCTATACGCTAATTTGCCAAGAGCTCCTAAGGCAAATATGTCACATTAATTATTAAATAACAAGGCATTCTTCAAAAATAAAGTTATTTAACCCATTGTCTTGTAACATCTTATATTTTGGAAGAAATAACCTCTCTTAATTCAATCATCTCCCCTTACCAAAACCCCTAATCACTCACCATCCACTCTGCATTTGTTCAATTTTTTAGACATATAGATACCTATAATGTTTGTATTTATACTCATTTTCCCTTATGGCAAGGTTATCATAACTTATTTATTTACGTTAGATACTGATTTTCAATGGGCTATATAGATAGTGTCGATATTTTTTCAGGTGATGCGGAAAACGCTTTTATTAATTCAGATGGTCACAGATATCTATGTCAATCTGTATTCTTAGTTCTGTGTTAATAAGGTACTACTATCGACTATTGACCATTAATCATTGACTATCTACGTGTGACGTGGTAACCTTTTTTATCTGCGGTCATCTGTGTTTTTATCTGCGTTAATCTGTGTTTTAATCAGCACCAATCTGTGTATAAACGAAGTGAAACATAGGTGAAAAAAATAGGAAAATAAGTTATGTCTTCACACCGCACTCAAGAACAAGTTGTAAAAAGGGTAAAGGACTTGATTCGGCAGGCCTATGGCAGGTTTTTAGGGCTTATGTTCGCTTAGACTGGTTATTACATTGTTGACCTTTACAGTTACTACCATTGCTGTTACAAAAAGTATAATCAGTCATAACCGTAAAGGAGCTTAATATGGCAGATTCTTCATGCAAAGAAGGTCTTTTTGGCACAGACGGCATAAGGGGAACTCCCGGCTTTTATCCTTTGACAGACGGTATGGTTTTTAAAATAGGCTTAAGCGTCGCTAAAATTATAAACTACAAGGATAAGCTTTCCTCATCGGTGGTTATAGGAAGGGATACCCGTTTAACAGGAAAGCATATTGAAACAATACTTTGTGATGCTATAAACTTCTATGGAATTGATGTGTTTTCTGCAGGGGTGATTACCACTCCTGGCTTGTCTTTTTTGGTAAAAGATTTAGGTGCTGATATGGGAATAATGATTTCTGCTTCCCATAACAAGCCTACCGATAACGGTATAAAGTTCTTTAACCCAGAAGGGTTTAAACTTCCTCGTGATGAAGAGGCTATGATAGAAAGCATAATCTTCAGTAATCTTATTCACCGTCCTGCGGGTATTAAAGTTCAGCACAAAGGAGAAATTAAGTCTGTTAAGAAAGCTCGGGAGAAATACATTGATTTCTTAATTTCTTCTGTGGGTGCAGTAGATTTAAGCGGCCTTCATATCGTTGTTGACTGCGGTTGGGGGGCGGCTTCAGGAATAGCGGCGCGCCTTTATAGGAAACTTAAAGCGCGCGTTACCTCTATTCATGATAAGCCTAAAGGAGAAAACATAAACATAGGAGGTGCCCTTAAGCCTGATTTACTGGCAGAGCTTGTGTGTAAAGAGAAGGCAGATATAGGCGTTGCTTTAGACGGCGACGGAGACCGCTGCATATTGATAGATGAAAAAGGAAATATTTTAGACGGCGATTACATCTTAGCAATAATGGCAGAATACCTTATAGGCAGAAAGGAACTTCCTAAAAATACAGTTGTTGCCACGGTTATGAGCAACTTAGGGCTTAAGCAGTATATTAAAGATAAAGGTGGCAATGTAGTTATTACGAGCGTTGGCGATAAACATGTTTTAGAGGCGCTTAAGAAAAATGGTTTGAACTTAGGAGGTGAGCAGTCTGGTCATATAATCTTTTTAGATTATCTTCCTTCTCCTGATGGGTTGCTTGCTTCTTTGCAGGTCTTAAAAGTTATTAAAGATACAGGAAAACCTTTAAGCGAGCTCACAAAGTATATGACAAAATTTCCCCAGGTTCTTGTGAACGTTGAAGTGAAAGCAAAAATACCTTTTAAAGATATTCCTTCCGTGCATGAGAAGCTCGATTATTTTAATGACCTTATTAAAGACAGCGGAAGAATATTGTTGCGCTACTCAGGAACAGAAAACCTAGCTCGCATTATGGTTGAAGGAAAAGACAAAAAACTTATAACCGAAATAGCTAATACTCTTGCGGAAGTGATAAAGAGGGAGATTGGAACGACCACTGAAGAGTTACATAAATAGCCATATGCTTGTCGTGTTGGTGCCATGCGATAACCACAAGTTTTGCCTGACGTCGCAACACCGTACAGTTGTAAGAAAAAGGAAATTTGGAAGCTTTTCCGAATTTTGTGCAACTCTTCACGGCAACTAGTTGATAGTTAATGTGTTGCGTAGAGAAAATTGTTTCTAGTCTAACTTGCCGCCTGCGGTAACGGTAAATCTGATATAACTTCAGGTGATTCTGTCTTTTTTCTTCTATCTTAAATCCATATCTTACTTTTTCCATGTGTCACAAGGTTCTGATTACATTCTCTGAATTACTGCTCTTTGATATTTCCGGAAGGCCTAAAAATGTGGTCATATATTTGAAGTATGGAGTATTTAAGGATTTAATGATACCGGCAAAGTGTTTATTCTTAAAGTGCCTTTTGCTTTGGCGAGGGTATCCCGTTTTAAATAAGCCTTCCTGTTGGCTCCTAGACGCAGTGAATATGCTTCTTATCTTTTGTTGCAGGATGTTGAATTTCTTATCGAGATGGGATAGACTAATAGAAAAGATAGGTAATAGAATAGGTTATAGAAAGGAGGCGCCATGAGTGATGTTTTGGAGAAGTTAGAACGATTGGTTGGGAATATAGAAAAAGTGATTATTGGTAAAGAAGAGGTGATAAAGCAGCTGATTGTAGGACTTCTTACAAATGGTCATATCTTAATAGAGGATGTTCCTGGGGTAGGCAAGACCATGCTTTCTTTAGCATTAGCAAAGTCTATAGGAGGGGAATTTAAAAGAATACAATTTACTCCTGACTTACTTCCTTCTGATGTTACAGGAGGATATATTTATAATCCAAAAACAGGGGAGTTTGAAGTAAAAAGAGGCCCTATCTTTGCCAATATTGTATTAGCTGATGAAGTTAACAGGACTTCTCCTCGCACGCAATCCAGTCTTTTAGAGTGTATGCAGGAATACAAAGTTACCCTGGATGGTGATACTTTTCTTTTGCCCAGGCCTTTTATGGTCATTGCAACGCAAAATCCTATAGAGTTTCAGGGGACATACCCTTTACCAGAGGCCCAGCTGGACAGATTCCTGATGAAAATTAATATAGGTTATCTTTCCATCGAAGAAGAAGTGAGGGTGATGAAGGAGCAAAGAACCTCGCATCCAATTGATAGTATAGAAGCCGTGCTTACAACGGAAGATATTATAAATTTACAGTCGGTAGTTAAGAAGGTAGAGATATCAGAGAAGATATTAGAGTATATAGTAAAAATTGTGTCTGCTACAAGAAATGTGGAAGAGATTAAATTAGGAGCTTCTCCTCGTGCCTCCATTGCTTTTATACATTCAGCACGGGCACTGGCGTTAATCAAGGGAAGAGACTATGTCATTCCCGATGATATTATTAATCTTGCTTTTCCCATATTAAGGCACAGGATTAATATCAGGCAAAAGGCATTAGTTTCAGGGGTTACAGAGCAGAGTATAATTCATAAGATATTGGACAACACACCTATAAAATAAGTAATGTTTCATTTTAAGTTAAAGGTTACCTCTTCCTTAATATTTATTCTCTTTGCCCAACTTATATCTTTCTTGATATGGGTAGAAATGGGGTTTTATTTCTCTTGTGTTGTGTTCTTAACATTTAGTGTATTGTGTTTACTGGATATTGTAACGTTGTTGATTAATTTCCTGATGCTTAAGAAGATTGAGATTAAAAGGGATGTCCATGATAAATTCATAGAAGGAGATTCTATTGATTTAAAGTTACTTATTAAAAACAAGGGAGGTTTTCCCTTTGCCAATGTTGAGATTCACGATTATTTACCATGGGCAGAAAACGATAGCAAAGTTGTATTTTTTGCCGAATGGCTAAGAAAAGGAGATACTTTGGTGAGGGAGCATAGCAGTACTTGTATGTATAGAGGAAAGTATACATTAAATAGGATTAATCTTATAGTTAGGGGAATTGTTGGTTTTGTTTTTATTGAGAAGGCAGTAGATATTAATAACGTGGTGTATGTTTATCCTGAAACTTTTTTTATCGCAAGAATCCCTCCTTTAGTTAAAGGGTATCTTCCCTGGTTTGGGCTGGATACAATTAGCTCTGGAGGTGATGATGATGAGTTTTTTGGGCTAAGGGAATACAAAAAGGGGGATTCTTTAAAAAGAATCCATTGGTTCTCAGTAGCAAGAAAAAATAGACTGGTTGTAAAGGAATTTCAAAAATGTGCTTTTTACCAGGCTTCCTTAGTGTTTGTTTTACACAAAAGTTATAAACAGGATAAATCAAGAGATAATATCGTTGAATACATAATAAAAATGGCAGCCTCACTAACAAGATATTTTATTCAGAATAACATATGCGTAGAGTTATTAGCTCACACAGGTAAGTTAGCAATCTTTTATCCTTCCAACAAAGGTGGTGAATATATGGATGAGCTGTTTAAGTTTTATTCAGAAGCTCAAGCAGAAAGCCGTCTTACATTAAAAGATTTTCTCTCGGAATATTATAATTTGTTGCCGTATCGTTCAACAGTTTTCGTCCTGATGACGGAGAAAGAGATAGATGATATAGCAGGCTTCTTGCATCTTAAAGATAAGGATATTGAGATTATAGCAATAGTATTTCTTACATATTCTTTCTATTATAATCTTGAGGGGCACGAAAACCTTACCTTAAAGGAAAGGGTAGCTTCTAAACTTTCCGCCCTGGGAGTTAGAGCTTTTGTATGTGTTCGGGGGGATAATTTAGGCAATCTGTTTCTTTCTGCAAGATGAGAAAAGAAGTACTGTTTCCGAGCTTCGGTAATTTCCTGTTGTTGTACCTTCTTATTGTTTTAACTTTTCTGCTTGGTCTTGGTATTTTAAGTAACACGTTTATTATTGTTACTGTGCTGTGTTCTCTCCTGGGAGGTTACATTTCTTATTCGTATGATAATAAATACATAGATAATAATCGTCTTATTAACATTTGCGTTGTTGCAACAATTGCATGGGTATGCTTTATGGTTTTATTTAAGTCGGATTTTGTCTTAAGAAAAGCAATGGTAAATATTATTAAAGGAATATATATAATAGTTGCAGTACTTAGTTTTAATTCCAAAAATAATTATAGTCGCATAAGGATTCAGGGGCTCGCCACAGTCTTGGTAGCTGTTTACCCTATATTTATAAATATAAATATATTTTATTGGACATTGTTTTTATTGTACATTCTTGCATGGTTGTTAACTTTTCATTATTCTTACCATAAAGAAGAACATATTTCCCGCAGGTCTTTAATGGTAAACCTGATTGTTTATTCTGCGGTTCTTATATTTTTTATACCTTTTGTTTATCTTTTGAGTAAACAGATATACTCTCCAGAGGCAAAACCTATTGCTAGCGTATTTAAGGAAGATATTGCCGGATACGAAGATAGATTAGATGAATTAGAAAACAAGATGTATAAGGATTTTATAACTTTTGCAGACAAAAACAGACATGTAAAAAAAGATGTTATACGAGCACTCTCTGCTATCTTGAGTAAAAGTCAATCGTCATTAACGCTGGATAAAGAAGTATATATATTAAAAGAGATAGTAAAGAATAAAGGTGTATATACAGGCGAGAAGGAGAAAAAGAAGCTAATTAAATTAGCTGACGATTACTTGCAGGCAAAGATTATAACGGACTTACTGCTTGGAAGAGATAGTCTATATGCCCTTATGGGTAAAGGGGAGGTTAATTTGTACAAGAAAATAAAAGTGAAGATGGGCATAGATAGGATTTATGCAAGTAGCAGCATCAGAGATATAAAGAAATACTTTGATTTTTTGAATAGGCTTATAAAAATTGGCGGTGATGTAAATAAAGATGCTTTAAAAAAATCTCTGGATAATTTTAGAGAGTGGAAGATGCAATCTGTGTATTACAGCAAGAAGAAGGAGATTGCAAGATATATAAAAAGAATTAATAAAGAAGAAAATGTTGATATGAAATCAAAGCAGTTATCAGAAAGGGTACAGGAGATACTTAATAAAGTAGAAGGGGATTTTACGGTAAAAGATATCCTTGATACATATAATGCTTTTAACAACTCCATTAACAAAAAAAGAGATATTTTTGTAGACCACCGTTTAAAGAAGGAATTAAAGAATATCTTGGATGTAAAGTTAGAGTTAATATTAAGAAATAGTTTTAAAGGTCTGCGTAGCGATTTTGACAAGAAATTAGCCCTGATTTTTGCGGATAAAGTGATTCATGAAGCAGAGAAGATTGTTTATAGCGATGAGGATAACAGTATTGTAGATAGCATATATTCATTGGCTAATTTTTTACAAGAGCATCGTTTAGATTCTGCTTCTTTTAAGAGTGATATGTTAGCAGAACTTATTAAGGGGAAATTGTTTCTTCTATGCAGAGATAATAGTAATGCTGTTAGAAAGATATTAAAGAACAGTGTTGTGTCTTTTAATAGGATTAATGAAGTTACTGATTTGATTGATGATATGTTGCTTGAAAATAACGGCAGTGTTGAGAGTTTATATCAAAGGCTAAAAGACGATATCGATAGATTCTATTTTTCAGGCCAGTTGTATGAAAAAGATAAGTATAAGATTCTACAATACTTGGAGAGAATCTATAAAGTTGCTAAAGCAGGATATACACTAAACAGCATTCTTTATAAACAAGAGGGTAAAAACCAATATAATCCTTGGAAAAACTTTTTGTCTTCTTTAAGAGACGAAAGTCTCAATGAGAAGCTAAATAAAATAATGGATAAGTTGTGCAGGGGAGAGAACATAAAGGAAATCGAAGCCCTAAAAGATAAATTATTAGGGGCTATTGAGGAAACGGATGTCGATAAATATACGAAAGATAAAGTGAAAGAATACATCAATACAGTATACATGTTACGCAAGAAATATTTTGCTTCCGAGACATTTATAAGATTGATGGAGAACGCCAGTATTGTAAAAGATGATTTAGATAAGAGAAAAAGAAAGGATTTAATTAGAGTGATGAGTAAGATTCAAGAATCATACATTGAAGGGGGCGCTCTAGATGAGAGCATGGTGGAGGGTTTAAAGGGAGTAATTGCTGAGGCAAATATAGGTAAGAATAAACTTGCACGTGAAAAATATGAGCAGAGGTGGGAAGTATTTGTTTTACCCAGTAGATTAGTTATAGATATGAGCTCTACAAGAAACATGCGTGTGTTTAGTATGCATGATACGAGAGTTATTGAAGACGTGACACGACAGGTCAATTGGAAGCTTTCTAATGACAATATAGTGTGGATAGATAAAGAAGGCTATGTACATCCTCTTAAAGCCGGTAAAACAGATATCTTTGTAGAATACAACCAGGAGGATGTTGCAGTTGTAGAGGTAATCGTAATTGCTAATTATGAGAGTGTTATGCAATGAGAATTTTTCTAGAATGAGGAAGTTTATATTAGCTATTGGCGTGAGTATCCTATATTCTTTCTGTATGCCTAATACTTATGCTGGAAATAATCATTCTTACCCATTAGAGTTAAGCAACAGCAATGTAATTACCAATTTGTCTCGGAAAGATGCCCTTGAAAAATTTGGTTTGCCCAAGGCAATGGCAGGTAATATCTGGTACTACGATGAACCATCTGATTTCTTTGTCAAATTTGATGTTCCCCCTGGAGTTGTGAATGTTTTCTTGATACCTTACAGATATATTGTAAATATTGGGTTTCCTTTTGAGATAAAGGCATTTTTATTCTATGAAGACTTTCGAATCGAAGAGTTGCCTTCTAATATAGAGTGGCATATAGATGATAAAAGTATAGTAGTTAAAGAGGGTGATTTCTTTTTACCCCTTAGGGAGGGACACACTAGTATATTCGCTATATGCAATAATATGATAAGTAATCCCTGTGAGGTTTATGTTAAGGGCTCCAGCGTAGCACTAAAGAAAGGTAAAGAGCTTGTAGAGATTAGAATTTTTCCTGCACAACCATCAGTTGCACCGGCCGCCAAGCTTCAATTTTTAGCTTTGGGTGTATTTTATGATTATTCTGAGAGAAAGGCTTCTATAGAAGATATTTCTGAAGACGTAAGGTGGTTTGTTGTAGAAGGTGAAAAGGAAAGAGAAACAGGAGGTAAATATATATATTTTGATGAGAATGGTCCTGATGAGATATTTTGTAAATATGATAGCATTAGAAGTAATGTAGAGAGGGTAACTAAGGTTAAAGACAAAATGCTAATCAGACATAATATAAAGTTTATCCATCTTGTTCCTTCTGTATTTTTCTCTGAAGAAGGAGAGACCATTCCTTTTAAGGCTATAGCGACCTATTATGATAATAAAGTAGAAGATGTAACTCATTCGATGGATTGGGAGGTCAGTGATGAGAATATAGCGGAGTTTATACAAAAAGGAGTGTTAAAACTAAAGAGAGAGGGAATTGTAGAGATAAAAGGAAGGTTAGATGGTATAAAAAGTTTTTCTGCTAAGGTAGTGGTTGCTAAGAGGATATCCCAAGGAAGACCCAGAGCAAAAGTAAGTGTTAAAGAAGAAACTATTGTGGCGCCGTATGACGAAAAGGGCATTAAGAAGGAGGCTGAGATTCTAAAAAGTGGCGAAACAACAGTTCAAGAAGCAGAGTATGAGATAACTGGCGCGAAAAGGGTTATAGAGGAGATACTGTCTCAAAGAGAGTCAAAATTAAAATATATTATAATAGAGCCTTTATATAAAAAGATTGCGGTAGGTGAGGATATTTGTTTTAAGACTACAGCAGTATATGAAGATGGCCATAAAAGTGATATTGCATTGTTTGGCGAATGGAGATGTTCAGATGTAAATAAGGTTAGCATAGACGACGGTACTGTTACAGCTTTAGAAGAAGGGGAAGTGTATATTTGGGTTATTTTTGACAACAAGGAAAGTAATAAAGCTAAAGTTGAGATAGGACCAGCTAAATTAGTATCCATCTCTTTAGATAAATATAATGTTGTGGTTCCATGGAGGAAAGCTTTTTATATTAGAGCAGAGGGGCATTATACTAATGGGACCGCAAGAGACATAACATCTCTTGTTGAATGGCATATAGATGGCGGTAGAATTGTAGATCTTATAAAGCCGGGAATGTTTAAGGGAATGCGAAGAGGGAGGGTGAAAATTTATTGTGAGTACAGCAACATTAAAAGCTTACCTGTGGCAGTAACTATATTCATTCCTTTGTGGGAAATTATATTATTTTTATTATTTTGTATTTTTAGTGTACTCTGTATAAGTTTAAGTATTTTCTATATTATTACGGTGAATAGAGCAAGGAGGCTGAGAAGATTGTGCATAAGCGACTCGCGGCGTTTTGTCATAGAGCTTTATGAACATATGAAAAAAGTGTTAAGTATTTTTGGATTCCATTATAGACAGAGTTATACCCCTCTTGTATTGGCAAACAAAATAAATGAGAGGTTTTCTTTAGGCGATAAAAGTCTATTTCATTATATTGGCAGCGTATTCTCTAAAGCAGCTTATAGTAGACACGAAATAGGCAAAGAGGAAGCCTTTCGTTTCTTAGAGAGTTACAATGAAGGGATAAAAATGGTTAAAGATAAAGCCCGCTGTGCTTTCTTAAGGATATTGATAACAATACTGTATCGGCTTCCTCTTCATATATAATTTTCAGTAGTAAAAGGGCGAAAAGTATGTTATTTTATATATTGACAGTGATATTTGGGGGTGAAAGGGATTCGACTTAAGAAGTGAGCAAAGAGCTGCATGCCAGCGGGTAGGCCAGCTGTAAGAGGCCTATAACAAAACAAAGGCAAACGCCTACGTAACCACTCCTGCTTACGCATTAAGTTAAGCAGGGCTTCTGTGTTTCTTGCCTCAAGGAAGCACAGGAGTTCGGTTATTGAGGATAGAATTAGACTCTTAGCCTTGGGAGTCTGATTCGAAAATTTACAAGGCTGCTTTCTGGTGAATCCTGCCCTTTGGAGTCACCAGGAAAAAGACTAATAAAAGGGCTAAGCATGTAGATGCTCTTTAGGACCTTCTTAAGGACGCGGGTTCGATTCCCGCCACCTCCACCAATTCTATCATTATGAGAGGATAGCTATGCAGACATTTGTCATCATTATCCGTGAGCCTAATACATTATCGGCAACAGAAGCCCTTATTAAGGGCAATCCTTACGGATACTGTTGACGATTCCCGCCACCTTCCATCAATGTTTCATTACTGGGTGGTTGTCTACCTGCCCGCTGGTATTTTAGGCAAGAGGAGAACTTGTGTGTTATCTGTTATCCAGAAGAGAGATTTTATTGTATACAACGCATATTTGTTGGACAATATTATTACCATATTTTTTTTTAAAAAAATTTGACTTAATAAAATATGAGGTGTAAAATAAAAATGTATTTTTTATCTTTTCTATCTTAAGAGGGGCTGGGGATTAAGCTAGAAAGTTAAAGAGTATTTGATTATTTTTATCCGATAAAATGGATATACGGATAGGTGTTTATATTTGTGAATGCGGTCCTAATATAAAGGATGCTATGCATCTAGAGGAAGTTACCGCATTCGTCAAAAGTTTAGAGAATGTTGTTTTTGTCCGTCAGTTTCGCCTTCTTTGTTCTAGTGAGGGGAAAGAAATAATTGCCCGTGATATAAAGGAGCAATCTTTAAATCGCATTGTAATTGCTGCTTGTTCCCCAAAGGAGCATGAACTCACCTTTAGGAAAGTTTTAAGCGAAGCAGGTCTTAACCCTTATCTTCTTCAGATTGCCAATATCCGTGAACATATTGCCTGGATGATTACTGATAAGGAGCTTGCTACACAACTTGCCAAAGTTAAGATTCGCGCCGCAGTAAAACGCGTAGTTTATCAAGAACCTTTGGATGTTAAGGAAATAGAGGCCTCTCCTGATGTAGTAGTTATTGGCGCTGGCATAGCAGGTATAAGTGCTGCATTAACTTTGGCTCAGAAGCAGAGAAAGGTATACCTTATAGAACGTCTTCCGTGTATTGGTGGTAAAGCTGTACGTTATGAAGATGTCTTTCCTAATCTTGAATGTGCACCGTGCATGCTTGAGCCAAAGATGGATGAAGTTTTACACAATGATAACATAGAGGTGTTTACATTAGCTGAAGTTAAAGAAGTTCTGGGATTTTTTGGGAATTTTATTGTAAAGGTAACTCAAAAAGCGCGTTTTGTTGATAGTTCTCTTTGTATAAGCTGTAGGGCTTGCATTGAGGCTTGCCCCGTTAAGGTTAAGAATGAATTTGATGAGAATTTGGGG
>Ga0180301_10001921_pt1 | contig 16264 bp, 17 predicted proteins | sample GuaBasSediGuay16_FD_121797 | JGI IMG/M metagenome (GOLD analysis project Ga0180301, IMG submission 121797) | Subseafloor sediment microbial communities from Guaymas Basin, Gulf of California, Mexico - Guay16, Core 4569-2, 12-15 cm | ecosystem: Environmental > Aquatic > Marine > Hydrothermal... | reverse complement strand
TCCGAATACCTCCGGCCTCGCTACAACGTTGCTGACCTTAACTAGGGTAGCAGCTCGGGCGAGAATCGGGCAGTACGCTTTGCCGCATAGGTAACGCGCCCCCCTGCACAGGATGCAGAGTCGGGAGCTGGACACGGCTCTCTGAATAGATGTGCTTGCTACACAGCTGAAAAACACGGTGTCTAGGCGATGTTCTCAAGGGTGCCCCCCGTCAAACCCTGCTACCAGCATCGCATTGAGGATTAGAGCACGCAGCTCCTCGGTAAGAAGAAGCCTCTGCGTTGGAGGCGATGCCTACTCCCTAAACTTCGCTGGGCACAGCGATCTGCTGCCCGAGCTGAATACTTAATTCTACGGCAAGAAACTTCGTCCCGAAGATGTAATCAGGTTCACGGCGCTGGGCGGCCTAGCGCTGACAAGGAGAGGTTTTGTTGCCGTAATGGCGGCGAAGCCCGACCTATCTAGAGATGCCTACGATATGCGTATATGGGTCATGGACCTGGGCAGCGGTAAACCCATATACGTATCCCACGGACCTTCCGATGTCAAAGCCGCCTGGAGCCCCAGTGGAAGATACCTTGCGTACCAGCGGATAGACGTTGCCAAGCAGAGCTCCGAGCTGAGGCTCGTCGACATAGAGAAAGGAGTAGATATGGGTATAGCGAGGCTCGGTGCCCCCGCGGTAGCTCTGACGTGGCTCAACGAGGATACCCTGGTAGCTACCGTACCTACGAAACTCTACGAAGAGGAGCCGGGTGTGAAGATTATAAGGAGCTGGCCCGTGTGGTTCGACGGACGGGGATTTTATCCATAACATCAGGCTGCAGCTGTATGCGGTCGATGTTCGCAGAGGGCTTGTGGAGAGGATAACCGGTGATGAGTTTAGCTACACCGCGCTGGCGGCTCATCCAAGCGGGGAGAAGTTTGGTGCGGCAGTGGTAAAGGACCCCGCTAGACCTTACGAGACCGAGCTCGTTCTTCTCGATCGGTGGGGCGGGGTCGAGAAGCTCGGGATAGCCACGTACACTGTGCTGGGGCTAGCCCCTCTCGCCGCCTTCACACTATTCCTCTTAGCGTGGACGTCCGCCGATAACCAGCTTTACTCAGCATCTCTTAGCTGGTCTGTTGCCGCACGCGCTATCGGCAGAATTGTTGATAGGAGGAAGTTGGTGTTGGTAGGCGCGGTGGTGACGATCCTGCTAAGCTTTACGAAGCTGCACCTATTTGCTGTGCAGTGGCTGAGCTTGTTGACTGTAGTCTCCCTGCCAGCGGGGATAGTTGTGTGGACGGACTACTTCATCGTTAGGAGGGGGTGGAGCGGTGGTGGTAGAAGGGTTAACTTGCAGGGATTCGTAGCGTGATTCGTAGGCTCGGCAACTATATACGCGCTTCTCGGAACGTGGTACGGAACGCTCCTAGGGTTCTTAGCCGCCTTCATAACATACACCGTGCTGGCAGGGGCTGCTAGGAAATGAAAGAGAGGGTTGACCTCATAATCAGGGCGGGGTACGTCATAACCCTAGGAAGCCGGGGTACCGTACGTAGGGGGCAATAGCCGTTAAAGATGGTGTGATCGTGGATGTGGGCCCCGCAGACTATGTGGAGTCCAGGTACCGCGGGGAGGAGGTCGTCGATAGGGGCCGCAACTCCATAGCTATCCCCGGGCTCGTCGACTGCCATACACATACGCAGCAACTGTTGCTACGTAGCGCTATAGAGGATGAACTCCTCGCTCTTCCCCCTATATGGACCAAGCTGCTCGTCCCCTTCGAATCAAGATTGAGCCGCGACCTCGCCTACATTTCATCGCTCGCCAGCGCGGCCTCCATGGTTAGGAACGGGACGACGTTCTTCATAGAAGCTGGTGCTCCCTACCCCGATGCTGTTGCCCAGGCCGCTGAGGAGGTGGGGGTTAAGGCCGCCGTAACACCTTCATTCTTCAACGTTGTTAACGGTAGGGCCGCCGAGGAGCCTTCGAGTGTCAGAGAGAAGCTCTTAGCCGTCAGGAGGTTGAGAGGGAGATTCTCCGGGCCGTGGTGCTCAGTGTGTCAGGTGATGATGGTTGTTCCGCAGCTTTTGGAGGAGGTTGCTGAGGTGTGCAGAGATGACGCTTTCTCGGGGCTCACCATGCACTTGGCCGAGTACCAGGTGGAGGTTGACTACACGTTGACTCTTGCAGGTGTAAGACCTCTGGAATTCGTGGAGCAGCTAGGCCTCCTAGATATCGGGAAACCTGTTGTGCTTGCCCACGGAGTCTACCTATCCCCCGATGAGGCGAGGACTATCGCTCGTAGAGGTAATGTATCGGTTTGCTGGTGCCCAACCGTGGATTCGTGGTTGATGGGGCTCCACTGGCTGGGGCTAGGATTCGTCTAAGACCTCATTCGGGTTCGGGAGTGATGGTGGAGCGTTCTCCGAGCTCGATATACTCCATGAGGCCAAGGGTGACCCGCGCTCTTGATAAGGCCCTCTCTGTTTCTCTCACCTACACAAAGACTGTGCTAACACCCAGCGAGGTTCTGGTAGCCGCCACGGGCAACTATGGCAGGATCGTTGGTGAGAAGGTGGGGGTTCTGGAGCCAAGGTATGCTGCCGACGTAGTTATACTTGATGGACGCAGACTCCATGCAGCTCCCGCAAGGGGTCCCGTAGAGGCTGTGGTCAGCTTCATGGATGGTCGGGACGTCACAGATGTCTTTGTGGACGGCGAGCCCGTAGTTCTGAACGGCTCTCTTGTCAAGGTGGATGAGGAGAGAGTTGTTGAGAAGCTTCTCGATGCTCAGAGCAGGACCGAGCCCATCATAGAAGAGCTGCTTGAGGGGGTGAAAAAGAGATTTTCTAGCCGAGGACCCTCCTGATCATACAGACGTAGACCCCAACTACCTTTGCAAGCTCGTCAATAGTTGTGTACTCATCCGGGGTGTGTGCGGCACCCTCTACACCTGGGCCGTAGTTTATAGCTTTGCTCCCTGCCATCCTCACGTAGAACACAGCGTCGTTCCTCCCGAAGGTCATGTATACGGAGGGCTCCATCTCCAGCACCTCTCTTACGCAGGTGCGGGCGATAGCGACTATCTCCGAATCGACCGGTGTTAGTGATGGCGGTACGAGGCTGAGTACCCTGAACTCGTAGCGGGCGCCTACGCTCCTTGCCGCTTTCTCGAGGTAGCTCTGCATCTCTTTAACAACCTCTTCAGGGTCCTCCTCTGGTATGATCCTTCTATCGAAGCTGAACACGAACTCTCCTGGCACTACGTTATCCTTTTTAGATGTGGACTCTGCGAGACCGCCGAGGTTTATGGTTGGGTGGGCCCCTTCAGGGTACTTCACGGGTGCGCTGGTTCTCCGGCTCTTGAGAACTGGTTCGTAGAAGCGCATGAATTCCAGAGCGAGAGATGCTGCTTTGAGAAAGGCGTTCTCCCCTAGCCAGGGGATGCTGCCGTGCACCTGCTTACCGAACACCCTGACTATCCCCCGCGCAAGCCCTTTATGACCTATCGTTACGCAACCGCTGGTTGTGGGCTCGCCTATAACTACGTAGTCCGGCTTCACCCCACCCTTCTCCACGAGGTAACGCGTTCCGACACCACCCGCCTCCTCATCGGGGACAAACGCCGCCTCTAGGACACCACGAGGTTTGAAACCTTCCTCCATCAACAGCTTGAAAGCTGCTAGGGTAGCAGCGATACCACCCTTCATATCCGTTGCTCCACGCCCATACAGCCTCCCGTTCTCCTCAACTGGTTTAAATGGGTCGCGGCTCCAGCCGGTACCTGGGGGAACTACGTCGTAGTGACCGTTGAAGTGAAGCACTGGTTTCCCGCTCCCTAATCTACCCAGCACTATTATGCGGGGATTTCCGTGGTGGGCTGGAGCGTATGGGTAGTACTTGTCGAGGTACTCCTCAGGTATTCTCACGAGCTCTGTTTCAAAACCTAGAGACCTAAGCTCCTTCTCAAGTAATCTGGCGCATTCTTCGTAGTGCTCACCGGGGGGATTAACCGTGGGTGTAGCTATCAGCTTCTTGAGGGTGCTGACAGCGTACTCCAGTATATGCTCCGGTATCCTCAACTAACCCACCTCCTAGTAGACGAGAAACCGTTTCCCGTACATAGAAAAAAGAATTCTGATCTCGTGGAATCAAGGAAAATGATTTTGCGAAAAGTAGTTTTAGCTTGTCTGCGCTGCTCCTGACGACTGTGCAGAGCCAGCTGTACTCCTCCTTCTTTCCTGAGTGTACGAGTAGACGATAGCTATCGCTGCAAGGATTGTTGCGACTATGGTTGCGCCCAAGGCCTCGGGACTCATCAGGAACGTGAGCCTGCCTATGAAGAACGCTACTCGGGTCATAACAGTTCTGGCGAACAGCGCTCCGAAGCCCACCATCATACCGTAGATCCCTATCCTTGTCAGCACCTCGTAGACTCTGTAGGAGGCTGTTGGTCTGCGCTCACCTCCGCCGGGTACGAAGGTGAATACGAAGTATAGCAGACCGCCTATGATTATCAGCACCATCAAGATGTGTGTTATCGTCATTACAGGGTCTCCGGGTACGTAGAGCGGTAGGATCGATGCAGCGACCTGCTTCAGTATGAATGCCTCGGGCGCGGTGCGTACAGCGAGTGACAGCCCTACTCCTAGGACGAACATAGAGCCGTACCTAGCTATCCACGCGTAGCGCCCTAGGTACTTGCCGAAGAACAGGAGTCCGAAGATTATTGGGACTATGTACCCCAGCTCACCCTCGGTGACTATGGGTGCGATGCCTGTCCTGCTGATCGCGTCTAGCCCCAGTGTGAATGAATAGCCCGCAGCAACGCCTAGGAATAGATGTTCTGAGAACTTGTACAGCACGTTATCCTTAAATGCGAAGCTGTATAGCCACACCGTTATCGCCGCAGCGATCCATACACCGAATACGTCCCAGTACGGGAGCACCATATCCCATCACCTTCCAGGGATCTCCTTCCTCTGAAGCCTTATGATCCAGTAGAATACATTGCCCAAAATGATGAACGCTATCACAAGTCCGTGAGCAAAGCTCTGGGCATCCATCGCTGCCAAAGCTGAGCCGGGCTTGCCTATTAACAGCTCGTACTCAGCAGCTCCTCTCTGACCAACGATCATGCCTATAGCCTGTCCGGCGGCGACGAAAGGCTCGATCGATGGTGCTATGACGCTCAGGGCTACGAAGAGTAGCGGTACATGATACGGTGTGAACCACTGTCTAACGTACCACTCGAAGACGTCTGTACCAGAGGACGCTATTATTACTAGATCGAAGTCCTCGGCCTTGTTGGCGTATTTGAATATGGGCATGTCAGCTGTTGGTCTACCGTAGTTGTCCCTGACTACATACTCTTTAATTCCTCTAGCTAGAGATGCACATGCAGTTTCACCGCCAGTTAAGAATCCTAGATACACATAGTCCTCTCCATACTTTAGCTTCTCGAAAACGTCAGGCACGTAGCTCTTTAACCTCTCGAACATTATCGGCCCAGTGGCGATGAGGGATACGAATACTATCTTCGGGTTCTTCGCGACTAAATGCCTAAGAATTGCACCAACTGCTGGCTCTAGCTCAGTCGCGGCAGCCGGTTCGTAGTATATCTCTATCAATACCTTGGGATTATCAGGTAGATTCTCTATGTACTTATATACCTCCCTTACTCTAGACGAGATGCTTATCGGTATACCAAATGGGTGAAGTAGCGGGATCAGCACCATTATTATCAGTAGAACGTAGAGCAGCTGCCTTATAGACAATATATTGTATATCTTCTCAGCTACACTCATGGCTCACTCCCTCCTATACAGCTCTCTACCTAATATGGTTCGAAGACCCGTGATTATGATGCCAAGCCCAGCGCCTATGATAATAGGTCTGAATGCAGCAGCGACAATGTTCTTGTTAAGCCACACTGAGAGGGGTGTGAACCCTGGCCATATTACGTATCCGAGCGAGGTGTTGCCTAACATCACTATAAGGCCTACGATGAGTAGCAGCAGTGCGGGGGCATTCCTTACTCTGAACGCTCTGAAGCTTGCCGAGGCTATGTAGAATACCAGGATTGAGTATATAGTCGCATCGGCAGGCACGTAAATGTTGTTGTACAGCCAGGCAAAGGGCTCGTAGGTTGTCCCAACACCGGTAACTACACCTATGGTTCCCGTAGCAGCTGTTAAGAGCAGTGCTACTATCAGAACCAGGCTGTAGAGCCACTGCCCCGGCGTTCTCCTGACTAGGAATGCTATGTGGTACCTAAGGATATCTATCGCGCCCACCATCATAGCAAAGCCTGCGGCTATAGAACCCCACTTAATGACATTTGCCTCGAAGCCCATGACCTCTTCCGGCATCACGAAGAAGTAGGTTACTAATAGGAAGAGCATCATTAACAGAATCACAGCCTGTGGTCCGTATCTACGTGCAACAACGCTCATCGCCACCACCTCATATGAATAGGAAGTTTCCTAAGTTGAGTCCTAGCGGTAGCAAGATTAACCCTAATATTATCAGCGCCAACGCTATCAGTTTACCGACGTCTTGGGATCTTATGGTAGCGATGATCGCTGGGTCTCCGGATGCTAGAGCCGCGGCAGCGAATATCTCCTCTCCTATGAACACATAGTCGCACACTAATACGAAGAATGGTATCTGGGTTTCCCTAGCTGTCCCGGCGATCTGTAGTGCACCGGTCCAGCTCCCTGCCTCGGCGAAGATCAGCGACTCGGCATAGAATGGGCCTACCATGATGTTCGCTCCGGGTCTTTCGCGTATAAGGGTGGCCTGCACGGCGGATGCGTAGGCGAACTGCATGTTTGTTAGGTACCTGACATTGTCTTCGGGCTTGTAGAGCTCGGGGCGGCCAGCGCTGCGGTATCCCTCCCTCACTAACTCTTCTACTATGGGTATAGCTTCTGGCACACCGAACGTTGCTATGAGCCTAGCACCGTACTTGCCCGCTAGCCTGGCCACGTAGGAGAGCACGGCGAGACCTGCTACGTACTGTGGTGCTACCGAGCTGTAGAGGTTGCCGAAGCCGAAGGTGAAGTGTATTGGCCTGCCCATCTCGACAGCGCGACCTACAGCCTCCTCGACGGCCTCGAAGGCTCTTATCCTCCTTATAGGATACCTCTTACCTCTTTCTGCAGACTTCATGTAGTAGTACCCTAGCACGAACAAGATCAGTAGCAAGAAGAATGCCACTCCTCTGCCTGCTGCAAACACCAAAGCAAGACCCCCTATCGTGTTAGAATCAACACTTCGTTTAGATATAAACTTTTTTATACTCATTAAATACACCGGGCTTTAAGATGTTTGCGTGACACAGCATCATTCTTATATTGTGGTTTGTAAAAGGGTGTGTCGGAAGCGCATTATCTAGGATGTTCGGGTGGTATAGTGTCTAAGTTGTTGCCGGAGAGCGAGGTACGGTACATATTAGCCACGGACGTTGGTAGCACGACGACTAAGGCCAGGTTCTTCGGTAAGGTAAACGGTGAGTGGAGGCTTATTGCCACCGGTGAGGCCCCTACAACAGTTGAGAAACCCTTTGAGGATGTGACGATAGGTGTCAGGAATGCCGTGACGGAGGTTGAGGAGCTCACGGGTCACAAGATCCTCAGAGACGACGGCCAGGGAATGATAATGCCCTACCAGGGAGGTAAGGTGGGTATCGATGTGTACGTCTCGACGAGCAGTGCCGGTGGAGGTCTGCAGATGCTGGTTATGGGCGTTGTCAAGACTATGACCGCGGAGAGCGCGCAGAAAGCAGCTCTAGGCGCCGGCGCTATAGTCATGGACGTACTATCGGTCGACGATGGTAGGAGCAACTACGAGAAGATCCAGATCCTGAGGTTCCTAAGACCCGACATGATCCTCCTCGCAGGAGGTGTGGACGGCGGTACGGTAACCCACGTTCTCGAGTTGGCGGAGCTTCTGAGGTTCGCGCAACCTAAGCCAAGGCTTGGAAAAGCGTACAAGCTCCCCGTGGTCTACGCCGGTAACAAGGACGCTAGATCCAAGATAAAGGAGCTCCTAGGAGAGATCTTCGACCTGCGCATAGTTGACAACATAAGGCCGAAGCTCGAGGTCGAGAGGATCGAGCCCGCGAGGAACGCGATCTTGGAGCTCTTCATGGAGCACGTCATGGCCCACGCACCGGGCTACGACAAACTGAGCAAGTGGGTCTCAACATCGATCATGCCGACGCCCGCGGGAGAGTTCACGATGATAGCGACCTTCGCCAAGCTGCGCGGGGTTAACGTCATCGGCGTGGGTATGGGCGGAGCAACGACAAACATATACTCGGTGTTCGAAGGCCGTGCGCTGAGGACCGTGAGCGCCAACATAGGTATGAGCTACAGCATAGGGAACATCCTGAAAGAGGCAGGGGTCGAGAACATCAAGAGGTGGCTACCCTTCGAGATAAGCGACAAGGATCTGAAGAACATTATCTACAACAAGATGATAAGGCCCACTACCATACCCATGACGTTGGAGGATCTGGCGGTGGAGCACGCTGTTGCTAGAGAGGGCATAAGGTTAGCATTCAATCACCACAAGTTCCTAGCACGCGAACTCAAGGGAGTTAAGCGCGAGAGAACGATCTCGGACATCTTCGAGGAGGTTCCGGCAGAAGAGACGTACCTAGACATGTTCAGGATACACTACATAGTTGGTACAGGAGGGCTGCTCTCACGCGCACCCCGTAGAAACCAGGCTATGATGGTACTCATAGATGCTTTCCAGCCTAAGGGCATAACACGCCTAGTGCAGGACAGCGTCTTCATGATGCCTCACCTCGGTGTACTCTCCACGATCTATCCGAACATAGCACTGGAGCTCTTTGAGAAGGAATGCCTTGTTTACCTAGGGACAGTTGTTGCGCCTGAAGGAAGGGCTCCGGACTACGGCGAAACCGTTGCGGACATAACGATAATATACGGCCCGAAGGAAGAGGAGAGATTCACTCTACGCTTTGGCGAGATCAGGAGGGTGTCTCTGGGCCTGGGTAAGAAGGCTAGGGTGATAGTGAAGCCCAGCAAGTACTTCAACATGGGTAGGGGGTATGGGAAGGCTGTTGAGGGTGAAGTGAGCGGAGGTGTAGTAGGAGTTGTGTTCGATGGTAGGGGGAGACCTCTTAAGTTGCCTGAGGACCCTGCAACGCGGAGGAAGATGCTGATCCAGTGGTACAAGGCTATGGCGCTCTACCCCGAGGAGAGGTTAGAGGAATGGGCTAAATCATGAAGGTGATGCACTATGGTCAGATATGCTAAGCGGGGACACGCGTACACACCCGGTCTCAAGGTCACGGCATGTACCTACGTTAAGAAGGAGAGGCTGCTACCTCTACACGGAGAGGTGCTTGTTAGAGAAGGTGATGAGGTCGACTTCAACACCGTCGTGGCCAGAGCCTACATCGAGGGCTCCCCGGTTATCGTTAAGGTAGCAGAGATGCTCGGACTTGAACCTGATGAGGTTCCGCGCTACATGGTGAAGAAGGTAGGGGATAAAGTAAGGAAAGGCGAGGTGTTAGCATCCTTCAGAGCTTTCTTTGGGTTGATAAAGAAGGAGGTGAGGTCCCCGATCGACGGCTACATAGACTACATATCCGAGAGCACAGGGCACGTAGTTGTGAAGGAGGAGCCTAAGCCGATAGAGGTGAAGGCGTACATAAAAGGCAGGGTTCTCAAGACGATACCCAAAGAAGGGGCGATCATCGGGACGCCCGCCGCCTTCGTACAGGGGATCTTCGGTCTCTCCGGCGAGAGAAACGGAGAGATCGCTGTAGCGGTGTCGAGGCGCGACGAGGTTCTCACCCCGGATAAGATAACCGAGGAACACCACGGCAAGATCGTTGTAGGGGGCTCCCTAGTGACATACGAAGCCATCGAGAAGGCGATTAAGGTAGGTGCTGTGGGGATAGTTGTCGGCGGAGCGTATATGGACGATCTGGAGAAGCTTCTAGGCTACCCCATAGGTGTAGCTATAACGGGGAGGGAGCCCATAAGCATCACGATCGTGCTTACAGAAGGCTTCGGCAAAATGTCTATGTCTAAGAGAGCCTTCGACATATTCCTGAAGTACGAGGGGCGTAAGGCTGCGATTTCTGGAGCTACGCAGATAAGAGCAGGAGTGATCAGACCCGAGGTAGTCATACCTTTGGACAGGAGCGAGTGCCCGGCAGATGAAAGCATTGCTGAGAAAGTTGAGGAGGGCATAATGGAGCCAGGAACCCTAGTGAGGATAATAAGGTTCCCGTACTTCGGCATGATCGGACGCGTGGTATCTCTGCCGATAGAGCTTATGAAGATCGAGACGGAGTCCCCTGTCAGAGTTGTAGAGGTGGAGCTCGAGGATGGGAGGAGGGTGATAGTGCCGAGAGCTAACGTTGAGGTGCTGACAGGGTAATGGAAGAGGTAGAGACTCCGTCAATACCTGAGGAATACAAGGATGTTGTCGAGAAGGCGGCTCAGAAAATCGCAGAGTCCCATATGGAGGGCGTAGTAATTTTCTTCCTAGAGTCCTTCAGACCCATGGCTTTCTTCTGGTCACAGATGCTGAGACTGTACATCGCACCCTTCATGCTTTTCCTGGGTGTTGACAAGGTCGAGAAACTTCTCAGATTTCTAGAGAAGGAAGAGAACATCGAGTACTTCATAAGAAGAATAGAGTACTATGCCGAGAGAAAAAGCCGGAAGAAGAGGAAGTGGTTCTGAGACCAGATCGCTAGATAATGGCTTTACCACTCTTCTTATCGAAGAAGTGTATCCTCTCCCTGACGGGGGCTATCCACACTCTCCGACCAACTTCGACCTTGGTCATGGGGGGAGCTATCACTTTAACTATGTCTCCGTTCAGCTTGACGTGCACTATCAAGTCTCGCCCCAACGGCTCGACGACGTACACCGTGCCGGGTATAGCTCCGGGCTCTTCTTTGAACAGCAGCTTGGTGTACTCAGGCCTAAACCCCATTATCACCTCCTTAGCCTTCGAGTAGAGTAGGCTGCCAAGTTCCTTGTCTAGGGGGATGCGAAAGTATCCCATGTCGAAGTAGTAGCCTTCGCGGTCTAGCCGCACCTCACCCTCAACGAAGTTCATGGGTGGATTGCCTATGAAGCTTGCCACGAAGAGGTTTGCTGGGTGGTTATAGAGCTCTTCGGGTGGTGCATACTGCTGCAATCTCCCAGCATTCAGCACAGCTATCCTATTGGCCATCGAAAGGGCCTCCACCTGATCGTGGGTCACGTACACAGTAGTTATCCCAAGCTCTTTCTGCAGCCTCTTGAGCTCGGCTCTCATCACGACTCTCAGCGCGGCGTCCAGGTTGCTCAGGGGCTCGTCAAGCAGGAGAACATCTGGCTCCTTCACCAGCGCTCTTCCGAGAGCTACTCGCTGCTGCTGTCCTCCGGATAGCTGCCTAGGGTATCTATCCAGCAGATCTTCGATTCTTAGGAGCTTCGCCACCTCCCTTACCCGCCTATCTATCTCATGCTTCGGAAACTTCTTCAGCTTCAGAGGGAAAGCTATGTTGTCATAGACCTTCATGTGGGGATACAACGCGTAGCTCTGGAACACCATTCCTACATTGCGGTCCTTTGGAGGGAGATCTGTTACATCCACGTCGTCGAAATATATTCTGCCACGTGTAGGTTTGTAGATCCCTGCGATCATGAGAAGGGTAGTCGTCTTCCCGCATCCTGAAGGCCCTAGAAGAGCAACGAACTCACTATCCTTAATATCTAGTTTAAGGTCTTCGACAGCCTTAACCTTGCCAAAGAATTTGCTGACATTATCCAGCTTTATCCTTACCAAGAATAATCACCCGGAATTCTATTCTCAGAGTCAATGCCACAAGTAAGACTATGTTATTGGAAAGTAAAAACTGTTTCACGTTCACATACCTTAATATACCAAGCTGGGTAACGCACAACAGGGGATGCCAAATGAAGGTGGTCAGGGTAAGGGTATGTACTGAAGCTACAGGTTGCATAGATGCAGAGCTCAGCGGTGAACGCAGCCCCCAGACTTTTGAGGAGATCGTTAGAGCTCTACCCATAGAGTCCGTAGCTTATAGGTGGGGTGACGAGGTGTACTTCTCAACCCCTGTGAAGGTTGATGAAGAAAATGCTGTGGAGACTGTGGAGAAAGGCACCATAGCTTACTGGCCGCCCGGCCAAGCACTATGTATATTCTGGGGCCCCACACCTGCTAGCAGGAGCCCCGACGAGATAAGGCCAGCAAGCCCTGTAAATGTGGTTGGGCGTATCCTCGGCGACCCTACAGTGTTTTCCAAGGTTAGAAGCGGTGGCAAGATAAGGGTTGAGAAGGCCTAAACAAATTTTTAACAATTTCGCTCCCCAACCCTTAATTCTTAACTTGCTGAGGATCTTCACGCGGTGCGCCCAGTCATGTCCTCTTCCCTCCTTGGTTCTAGGTGGGGTAAGCCTATTCTCAACAAGTTCGGGAAGAAGATCTATTTGGATCAGATGAGTACGAGAGAGATAGAGGAGCGTGTCAAGGAGAACGACATAGTGTTCTTACCCGTGGGCTCCACCGAAGCCCACGGACCCTTTGCTCCTGTGGGGGAGGACACAATCATAGGCGTTAACATCGCAGAGAGAGTTGCGTATGAAACGGGTGCTACTGTAGCTCCTCCCATACCTTACGGAAGTCATCCGAGTCATCACTACGGTGTCAGGGGCACCGTGCCGGTAAGGGCTACAACCCTCATAGAGTATGTGTCCGACGTGATAAAGTGGCTGGCGAACGCGGGGTTCAAGAAAATAATAGTGTGGAATAGCCATGGCCAGGAGTACGTCCTCCCTATAGCTAAGGATGTAGCGATCGTGGAGAAGGAGGTTCATGCTCTCATACTTGTTACCAGCTGGTGGTCATGGGCGCAGGACGTCCTTCGAAGCATAGGGAAGGAGATAGCCCCCGGGGTTAAGCTCACCACACCCTTCGTCCACGCAGATGAAGTGGAGACCAGCGTTCTGTGGTACGTAGCGCCCGAACTCGTCGACACAGATGTTCTCAGAAAGGAGGGTGAATGGGGAGTTGTAAGAATTATACCGGGCAGATGGGTCAACGCGGCAGGCAACGTGTTTCCCGACAAGCCTTTCAACTGGTACGATGTTAGCCACGCACCAGAGCTGTACTACTACCCCAAAGGCTTTGTGGGGTGGGCCAAGCTAGCCGATCCAGAGAAGGGTAGGGTGATAGTTGAGAAGGTTGTAGAGAGGGTCGTAGAGTTCGTTGAATGGCTTAAGAAGACCTACCCTCCTGGCGTAGTGCCTCATACCTGGATCAACTTCCAGGACCTTCATTACCTCAAACCAGCCAAAGGAGCGGAACCTGTTGAGAAACAGTCATCCCCCGACCAGGAACCCAGGTAGGATGTGGTAACGTGCTGCTCAAATTAGCAGCAGTATACGCTATGGAGACCAAAGCCGATTTCGATGTAGTTGTCAAGGGTCCTCTAAGTAAAGTGCTGAACACTCTACAAGCGCTAGGTTACGAAGGCGTAGAGCTGAATATACCGAACCCGTTCAAGGTAGAAGCCGATGTTCTGCTCAGCACCTTAAGCACATACGGGCTCGAGGTTCCCGCGATCTCAACAGGCCTTTCCTATGTAGTTTACAGCTACAGTCTTTCGTCAACAAACTATGAACTCAGAAAGAGGTCTATCGAGTTCTTTAAGAAATACATCGATTTGTCGATAGAACTGAACTCCGGCAAGGTCGTAGTAGGGCTAGCACGTGGCAGATGTAGAGGTGATGAGTGTCCGGAGGCTAGAAGATTACTGATCGAAGCTCTTGAAGAGCTCGACGAATATGCTGGCTCGCGAGGAGCAATTCTACTGCTGGAACCCCTTAACAGGTATGAGACCAACCTCATAAACACACTTTCCGAGGCCCTTGAAATAGTTAAGAAGCTCAAAAACACGAAGATACTTCTCGATACATTCCATACAATGCTTGAGGAGGACAACGTCTACGACGCTATACTGAGAGCAGGCAGCTCCATAGGGCATGTACATCTAGCTGACAGCAATAGAAGAGCACCCGGACTCGGAATGTTGGACTGGGAGAGAATAGTGTACAGGCTTATCAAGGCGGGGTATCAGGGCTTCATGAGCGTAGAGGCTAGATCTAACGGTATGGGCTTCGAGGAGATGCTCAGGATCTCTATGGAGACCTTGAGGAAAGTGCTAATCTAACCGTAGGCCAGTACCAAGGGCTGCAGCAGGCAAGTATATTTTTCTCTCTGCACTCTTCACTATACACGAACCTTCGGGTGTAAGCCATGTTCCACACATCGATAGTAAAACGAGGCATTGAGTTAGTCTCGAGGTTCCCGTACAAGATAGGCATAGTAGTCTTCATGGCATTTCCAGAGCTCATCAAAAGCGATGAGGGGGCTGCCGAGAGAATAAAGACCTTGGCAGAGGACCCGTTCTTCGACCTGCTAGAGATCTCCCATATCAGCGACGCTGAGTGGTCGAGGGCTGTCGACTACTTAAAGAAGCTGGAGAGACCCGTAGACATCGCTTTGGGTATGCAGCCAGAAATCCTCATCAGGGGCTACAATCCGAGCTCACCTAACGAGGAAGAGCGGAAGAAGGCCGAGCAGAGGCTTGTCGAGCTCACACGTATAGCATGCTCGCGCAAGATGAAGGCCGTTGCACTCTGCTCCGGACCCACGGTACCCGAAGCCGAGAGGGAGAAAGCGATAGAATCGACTAAGAAGACCTTGAGAGCCCTAGCGGAGGAGGCCTCTAAGTGCGGTATCCCAGTCTATCTCGAAACGTTCGATGTTGTATGGGACAGAAAGAGGCTCCTAGGAAACCTGCCTCTAGCGTCAAAGGTAATAGAAGATGTTCGTGCCACACACCCGAACGTGTACATACTATGGGATCTGAGCCACGCACCTATGTTGGGAGAATCACCGGAAGACCTTAGACACTACGCCGACTTGATAGGCCACATACACATAGGCTGTGCAAAGAAGATAGGCGATAAATTCTACGACACGCACCCCGGCTTCTACAGGCCTGGAGCTGTAAACGATGAGCGTGATGTAGCTAAGCTGCTCGCAGTTCTGAGCGACATGAAGTACCGGGGAGCCATAAGCTTTGAGGTCAAGCCTGAAGAAGGTCAAGAGCCCTTAGAAGTGATCAACGCGGCGAAGTCTGTTCTGGTAAGAGCTTATCAACTCTACCTAGACTCCTACCTTGGAAGGTAAACCGATCCCAACAGATCTAAACTTTTTAAATTTTTGATATCGCGAAACGAGGTGCTGTAGTTTGCCCACAAGATACCTAGGTGTGGTCCCCCACCTCTCCGTGGGGATCAGGCTTCCCGATGTAGTAGCACCACCCGTTCTCAAGGCAGCTAAGCTCTGGGACTCTGCTGTAGGCTTAATGCTGTCTTACCACCGGGAGACAGCTCCTGGGAGAGTAATTGCGAGTGGTGGTCTTCAAGGGCACAGCGGCACGAGTATCCACGAGTACATAACTAAGGCGAGGAGCTACTCCGAGCTTTACGGAGCTGTTGTAGAGGTTGAAGCAGACCATGTTTCTGTGAGTATTTCTCCTGAGAGGGCTGTGAAGAGGATTGCCGGAGGAGGGTTCGAAGCTGGGCTGAGCGACGCCGAGGTTAAGCAGGCTCTCAACTACATCGAGGAAGAGATGAAGGAGGCTGCAGAAGCGGGAGGCGTAGACTTCATCACCGTGGACACGTGTGAGCTCATAGAGCTTGCAGCAGATAAGCTGGGGCTTCAGGAAGTAGAGGCACGCTATGAAGAGCTTCTCGATCCTGATGAGAGGAGGCACCTAGAGAAGGCGTATGTTGATAGACTGTACAGATTCTTTGTGGGAAACGACGTTGTTGAGGTACGCTTCTCACGAGAGGATGTAGCGAGGTTGGCGGTGAAGTATTGGAGGAGCCTACGCTGCATACCCCAAATCCTGGAGTTGGCAAAGAAGCACATAAATGGGGTGTTAGGAGTAGAGGTTGCTTTTGATGAAACGCCCGAGCCTACAAAGCCCAAGGATCTGCTGTTCTACCTCTCGGAGCTGAAGAGGCTCAGCGTTGATGTGGATTTCGTGGCGCCTAACGTAGGGTTCGCAAAACGCGAAGACTATACGGGAAGCTTGGGAGAGCTAAGGGAGAGAATCGCCGTGCTAAGCGCTATCGCGAGAAGCTTCGGTGCCGCGCTCTCCTTCCACTCCGGTAGCGGGGCTCACCCCTACAG
>Ga0180301_10001920_pt1 | contig 16267 bp, 16 predicted proteins | sample GuaBasSediGuay16_FD_121797 | JGI IMG/M metagenome (GOLD analysis project Ga0180301, IMG submission 121797) | Subseafloor sediment microbial communities from Guaymas Basin, Gulf of California, Mexico - Guay16, Core 4569-2, 12-15 cm | ecosystem: Environmental > Aquatic > Marine > Hydrothermal... | reverse complement strand
GACAACAAAGAGCTATGTTCAGAGGCAGGAGGAAATCCATCAGGCTAAGCTCTCTCAATACGGTTAGGAAGCCACAGGCTTTAGCCTGTGGAGGATGTCACTTGTTAATTACCAATCCCAAAAAATGGGCAATTCTTATGATGCATTTCTTATAGCTAATTAAACTAAAGAGATGAAAAAGATTAAAACAAAAAATAAAAAATTATTGTCCAAACTCCCCAATTATATCTTTCAAGTATATCTTGTGCTGTCCTAATTTACCACCATAGTTTCCTGCGGAAATCTTAACAACCCCGTCAATTTTGCTAACGACATCCATACAGACGTACATTGCCTTCTTCAACACATCCAAGTTTATTCCATTTATGACAACTTCAGGAATTGACTTTACACCGTCAGGCACCCTTGAATCGGGTATTTTGCCTTTTAACGTTGGACAGAAGTAGTGGTTTGTTGTTGGACCTATTTCAGGATACTTCGTTTCGGGCTTTGAACCTGCGGAACAGATGTCAAATGAAGTAATAACACCATCAATTAGCTTTAAAGCCTCAACTGCTGCTTCTCCAGCCTCCAATGCCGCTTCTTCACTTTCGCAGAAGTACCAGATGTTCCCACCAGCAATACCCTCAGCATAACCAATGTATCTTTCAATTATGAACTCTCCAAACATTATTGGCACTCTTATAACTTTTCTGCCCCACATCTCCTCTTCCCACTCATAACCATCTCCACATCTGCCAACGTTAAGCTCTGCATCGAAATGCGTATCGCTTTCAGTTGCATTAAAAACCCTCGTAGTAGGAACAACCAAAACTCCTTGCCTAATTCTCTTGCTCATTTCCCTCATCAAAACGTCCATGAAGTTCTTGCTCTTCTGCACCCAGACTTGGGCAATTACACCAAGTCTTCCATCAGGTGTCTCTTCAGGTGACAACCACCTGTCAATTCCACCTTCAGACTCACCAAACACCGTCGATGGTAAAGCGGTGGATGCGTAAGCTGCCCTTTTCAACAACCACTTTTGCTTTGCTGTAATAATAAATCTGGAGTAGATTCCGTCAAAAGCCTCGCAATACGTGTCTTCGACCTCAACACCGTTCAGCTCCATAGTTGTCTTAACAAACTCAACCTTAAAAATTTTTTTATTTGAAAAATTTATTAATTAACAAACAATTAAACCAATTAAACATTTTCAAGAATATTTTCAGCAGCAATCAATCCAGTTACTGCTGCTCCAACAATACCTCTGCTAATTCCTGCCCCATCTCCTATCGCATAAATGTAAGGAATGTTCGTCTGCATCTTTTCATTCACCTTAAGCTTCAAGGAGTAATACTTGATTTCTGGCGCATATAACAACGTTGAATCATCCGCAACTCCCGGAATAACCTTATCCAGATTCTCTAAAGCATCTAGTATGTCATCAACAACCCTGCCGGGATAAGCCAAGCTTATGTCCCCAGGTATTGCGGTCTTTAGAGTTGGTTGGACTAAGATGTTACTCTTAATTCTGGTTTCGGTACTCCTCCTCCCCAACCTCAAATCTTTGAGTCTTTGAACAATCGGATTCCCACCACCAAGCTTTGTTGTTATCCTTGCTAAGTCTCTCCCCCACTCGTTTGGTTGCTCGAAGGGTTCAGTAAACTTGTAATGTCCCAACAAAGCAAAATTGGTGTTGTTCGTCTTTTCTTTAGCCTTGCTATGTCCGTTTACCAAACAAAAATCGCCGTAATCTTCCCTAATCACCCATCCCCTTGGACAGGTGCAAAAAGTCCTCAAGTAATCATCGTGTTTTTTGGTTATAATTCTCAGCTTGGGATCGTAGATTATTGACGTAATTTCATCCATTATAGAGGTTGGAACTTCAACTCTAACACCAACGTCAATAGCTTTGGAATCTTCGCTGACAGCTAAATCGTATTCCTTAGCCCACTTTTCTAGCCACTCTGAACCTCCTCTACCAACTCCAATTATCAATTGCCCGTATTCGTATTCTTTTCCGTCTTTTGTTTTGATCTTTTTCTCATTTGGATTTATGTCCACGACAGTCTTCCTTGTAAAGATTTCAATGCCATTTTTCTTCAAATGCTTAACAATGCTCTTTATAACCTTCGGCAGTTCATCACTGCCCACATGTCTCTGTTTTAGTGGAACAAACTCTATTCCGGCAGCATTCGCCTTTTTAAGTAAATAATTTATCCTATCCTCATCAACACCGTAAAGCTCGTTGGGGGCGCCATGTTTCAAAAATATGTTGTCTACTTCATCCATCTTCTCCATCAAGTATTGAGTGTCAATAAATCCAAACTCTCCACCGACGGTAAAACTTGAGGGATAATTGGGGTTTACATAGTTTAATTTACCATCAGACAAACCACCAGCCCCACCGACTCCGTAGGTTATGTTACATGGCCTACATTTCGTGCAGTAGCTTTCAGATAAATCGCTCGGACATTTCCTTCTGCTAATATTTCTGCCCATCTCAAAAACAGCAACTTTAAGTTTTCCTGCCAGTTTGTAAGCAGCAAACATGCCACCTGGACCAGCCCCAATTATTATGACGTCGTATTTCATGCCATTTTCTGCCTCTCTTAGCCCTATTATTTAAGGTTTTTCTTCTTTGAATTTTGTTATAGCATCCCAAAAATTCCTAATTCTTCCGTTTGTTTGCACTTTAAAATGAGTAATTCCAGATAACACAACTGAGACTGAGTGTAATATTTTTAATACTCAAATTTTTTAATTTTATTAATAATTTCAACAGAACAGTCAAAACTCCTAACTTTCTCCTTTATCACCTCAATTAGTCCTTCATCAATTTCATAGCCTATCGAGTTTCTGTTCAGACTCATCGCAACCTTCGTTGTTGTCCCCGTTCCCAAAAACGGGTCTAAGACGGTATCGCCAATCACTGAAAACATCCTTATCAGTCTGTAAGGTATTTCTTCAGGAAAAGCCGCAACCCTCCTTTCAATGTCAGGAATGCTTTGCTTAACTCCAACAACATCCCATACCTGCGTGAACCAGCTATCCCTTTCCTCTTTTGTGTACTTACTAGCATGTCTCATCTCATCCTTAGGTTTAAACTTTCTCAGCCCACCCTTCCTAAAAATCAAGATGAATTCGCAATCAAGCGTTACGTAAGCATTTGGCGGTAAAAAGCCTGAGCCGAGAAATGCTCCCTTTCCTTTATACTTAGGTTTCGTCGTCGGTTTCTTCCATAAAATGTAAGGAAGCGTAGTAAAACCTATTTTTTCGCAATACTCTATAACCTTGGAGTGATTGGCAAACAATCTGAATTGTCCGTTTAAGCTCCTTGTGGCATCACCTATGTTTATGCATGCTATTCCACCATCAACCAGCACTCTATAAACTTCCCTCCAAACCTTGGCTAAGTTTTCGTGCATCAACTCGTAAATTCTCTTGACGTATTTCTCTCTCATTTTTGCATCTGTCTCCACCTCCAACCTACTCCAACTCCTATCGATTCTTTCATCGAGTTTCCTAAAAATCTCATCCCACATCTTGATCATCGGATAGGGAGGAGATGTGATCACTAAATGGACAGATTTATCCTCTACTTCTTCCATTCTCCTCGAATCTCCAATTATTACCCTATGATCAGTCTTTGCTCTAATCTTTTCCTCCAATTCAACCACCAAATACAAGAGAAGGAAAAAGGTAAATATTCTTTTGTAATCCTAACACCATGAAATTTAACGCCAGAAAATACAGAGAACTCGTTCAACAAGACTTTGAAAAAGCTTGGATTAACAGTGGTGAAGTTTTAAGTTTAAAAAGCCCCAACAACGTCTATCCACGATACGGTTATTCTGTTGGTGAAGAACACCTCTTATTTAAGACAATTAATGAATTAAGGAAGGCTTACGTTTCTCTTGGCTTTAAGGAGGTTGTAAATCCTCTAATCGTTGAAGATTCTCATGTAAAAAGACAATTTGGAAAGGAAGCTTTAGCAGTTTTAGACAGGTGCTTTTACCTTGCATCTCTGCCTAGACCAGATGTCGGCATGTCATCGCAAAAAATTGAGAAGATTTCAGAGATTATTAGCAGAAGTGTAAACGATGAAGAGGTTGCAGAATTGCAAAACATACTCCATTTGTTCAAAAAAGGAAAAATTGATGGGGATGATTTGGCAATAGAAATTGCGAAATCGTTGAACATTGATGACTTAAAGGCTGTTAAGATAATTGACGAGGTTTTTCCAGAATTTAAAGAGTTGAAGCCTAAATCGACAACACTAACCTTAAGGAGTCATATGACTACGGGGTGGTTCATAACGTTGAGCAAAGTTGCAAACAAATTGCCTTTACCAATAAAACTTTTCAGCATTGATCGATGCTTTAGGAGGGAGCAAGGGGAAGATGCAACAAGACTATACACTTACTTTTCAGCAAGCTGTGTTGTTGTGGATGAAGATGTCACGATTGATGAGGGCAAAGCTGTTGCCGAGGCTTTACTTAGGCAGTTTGGCTTCAAAAAATTCAGATTCAAGCTGGATGAGAAGAGGAGTAAGTACTACATCCCCAACACCCAAACTGAGGTCTTCGCCTTTCATCCGAAAATAGTCGGTTCAAGCACGAAGTATAAAGATGGATGGATTGAGATTGCGACTTTTGGCATTTATTCTCCAACCGCCTTATCACAATACGACATTGAGTATCCAGTAATGAACCTTGGCTTGGGAGTTGAAAGGCTCGCAATGATTCTCTACGATTATTCTGATGTTAGGGAATTGGTTTATCCATGGATCTACGGCAAGGTTGAACTTAGCAACATGGACATAGCAAGAAACATTAAGCTAAAAGAAGTGCCAAACACGATTGTCGGATTGAAGATTGCTCAAAGCATTGTTGAAACAGCGGACAAGTATGCTAAGGAAAGAAGTCCGTGCGAGTTTTTAGCATGCAAGTATGAGTTGTATGGTAAAAATGTCAAGGTTTTTGTTGTTGAGAAAGAACAAAACACAAAGCTTTGTGGCCCTGCATATGCAAATGAGGTCGTTGTGTATCAGAGTAGCATTTACGGATTACCAAGAGTTGACAAATGGAAATCCTACTTTGACCACGGATTTTCGACTGGGTTAAGATATATAGATTCTTTCGCATACTTAGCAGCAAAGAGGATTGAAGAGGCTACATTTAAAGGCGAAGAGGATTTTGAGATCAAGGTCAGGGTTGTTGAAAGCCTTTCCGACATCAACCTGCACATGCAGGAGAATGTAAGGAAGTACATAATTTCAAAAGGTGGAAAAATTGACGTTAGAGGACCGATGTTTGTAACTGTTAGAGCAACAATATCTTAGTTGGTGTATCACTTTCAAAATTTTAATAACCAAAGTATATCAAAATTTCATCATTATAATTATAGATGAGATTACTAAAATATTTTATACTCTTCGAATAACAAAGAGTGATGTCAAGTGTCTTGCTCATTGGTGCTCCAGGAACTGGCAAATGCAAGCTAATCCATAGCTTGTTACCGAACTTTAAAAACATTGTTTGGGTCACAACTTTAAGCAGTGCAGAATTCATCAGGAATCAGCTCAATTTTTATGAGGGCAACCTCTGGATCATCGATACCCACACCTGGGTTAGGAGAGAGACGCATACGGAGATGGACATAGTTGTCAGCAATCCAATAAATTTGAATGAGGTTAGTTTATCAATAACCAGAGTGATTGATAAGCTGAAAGATGATTATCTGCTTGTTTTCGATTCTGTTTCCGGTTTACTCGTTTACCATAACATTCAAAGGGTTATGCATTTTTTGAGGGGGTTGCTTGTTAAAACAGAAGGTAAAGGGAGTATATACACACTCGTACGCGGCGCACATTCAGCTATGGATGAAACTTCAATAATGATGCTGTTTCAAAATATTATTGAATTAAATAGAATTGACGAAAAGAGGTACTTGAGAATAGTGAAATCGGTTGAATATATTGAACCAACGATCATGGAAATCAAGCTGAGTAAAGACAAAATGGAGATGCCCCAGTCAATCAAGAAATATTTATTAAACCAGTTCAAGTGATTTTAATTCTGTTTAAATTACACTGTGAAGCGAATTAAAGGGTTATAAAGTTTTGTAAAGTTTTAGATTCGCTTATGTTGATTCCCGAATCCGATTATTTAAAGTATGCTTATATTTAATCGAATGTGAATATTCTCGGTGGTAAAATGAGATATAAAATGTTGATATTGGTCGGATTACTGGTAACAGTAATGGCGATGTCTATCCTGGTAACAGTAATGGCGATGTCTATCGCTTCAGCCCAACCTTGGGGCGCAAAGGGAAAAGATGTGGCAGGTGATGTGGGGCAAAATCAGCAAGATAAGGAGCAAAATAGTCAAAATCAAAACGTTCAACATAGCAAACCTAACAAACAAAGTATAGCAGAGAAAATAAAAGAAAAAATAAAAGAGAGAGAGAGAAGAGAAAAGTACAAGAATTTTGCTGAAAATTATGTAAATGCCAAAAAGAAATTTGAAGAGGCTAAGAAAACCTATTTTGCAAAAAGAGGGTTCAACAATACGAAAAAATACCTGTATCATTGGGCGGATATGGCTGAAAACTGGATGGAAAGGCTAAGAAATAAGATAAACAATTCAAGAATGAGTGATGAAGATAAAGCTGAACTGCTTGATCAATTGGATGAATACATTGCAGTTGTTGAAGAATCAAAGCAAAAAGTCGAGAGTGCAGAAAATGTAACGGAATTGAGAGAAGCTATTAAGGAGATGAAACAGAACTGGGAGGAGATTAGAAAAGGTTTGAGGTCTATTGTTGGACAAATCATTGTTGGAGAGATGAAGGCGATTGTGGAGAGGGCTGAGCTACTGCAACTGAGGTTAGAGGCTAGAATTGAAGAAATGAATCAGGCTGGTGTTGATACAAAGGATTTGAAGAAGATACTTGATGAACTTAGCAATAATTTGGATGCAGCAAACGAAGACTTGAGTCAGGCAAAAGATGCATTTAAGTCAAGTGATGTTGCGGGTGGTTACGCTAAGATTGAAGATGCGAAAAAAGATTTGGGTAAGGCTTTTGGTGCTATTAAGAAATTCGTTAAAGCTATGAAGACGAAGACGGGCAGAGTTTTCTACGGTTATGAAAGTGGGGAAGTCTGGGCTGCTGGAAATGGAAGTGCGGTGATAGAAGGAAGTGTTCTTGGATTAGCAAGGGCGAGTGGAAGTGTTAACGTCACACCATCTGGTGCAGTGGTTTCTGCGGTTGGGTTTGAGTGTGAACTAATTGATGACACTTACGCGTGCACAGGCACGGGAAAGGTAAACTTCAGGGGCAAAGGTATTTTAGTAGAAATCGAAGGGGAAAACGTTAAGTTGTTCGCAAAAGGATACGGTAACCTGACATTAAACGGTACAGGTGTCTACAGGGTTAAAAGATTGCCAAACGAAACGATGACAGACTTAATACCGTATAACAATACTAACAATACAATAGTTAGGGAATCCTTTGGAGAGGAGGGAGCTACACCTCCTTTCAAGCCTGAAGTTGAGCTAATTATCTCAGATGTGAATGTCACTTATATAACAGACTCATCGGCAACAATAACTTGGAAAACCAATGTCAATTCGAACAGTATTGTTAAATATGGCACTCAATCGGGCAATTACACGTTTGATGTAAGCGTTGACACGTCAACCATAGATCATTCGGTAACCCTCACAGGACTGAGCAACAATACAACGTATTATTTCGTAGTGGTAAGCGAAAGTGATAGTTTGACAGCTCAAAGTAGCGAATACAGTTTCACGACGTTAGAGTAGGGTGTCAAAATGAAGAAAACAATACTGCTGACATTGTTAATTTTTTCAGTGATGCTATTAGGGTGCTCAAAAAAGGCCGAAACGCCAGCTCCAACACCAATACCACCAACACCAACACCTGTGGTTAACGTGAGCATAGAGGAAGAACAGGAACTTGCAAATCTAACCAAAGAAATGAGCGAGTTAGAGCAAATGATTCAGGAGTTGCAGGAGCTGGAGAATGTGAGTTTTGAAGAATAATTTTTATTTTTTATGATTGCAATCTCCTCTCGATATACCTTCCCCTTATCTCGATTTCCTCAGCCCTTTTTACTACCTCTTTCAATCCACCAGAACTGATGTACCCGTCAATAAAAGATTTCTTTAACTCCTGCCAGTTATCAAAATAAGCCTTTAGCGACTCGAAATAGACGTGCAAATCCACACCCTTGGGTTCAACTTTGTTGTCTATGAACGCCAGACCAAAATCGACGAAATATATTTTGTTATCGTAAAGTATCATGTTCATCGGAGTTATATCACCATGTATTATGTTTTTGGTATGTAGTTTGGCAACCGATTCACCAATCTTTTTGCTAATTTCTTCATTCATAATGTATTTTACAGCCTCACCGTCAATCTTCTCCATCACTATCTTATCCTTATCAACATCAAGAATTATTGGTGTCGCAACACCGTTTTTTCTTGCCAACGACATTATTTTTGCCTCAATCTTCGTTCTTTTACTTCTGAGCATCTTGTCAAGCTGTTTTACTCTGTAGCGTTTGGGTTTTCTTATCTTTTCGACCTTGTCCTGATAAATTCTTACTTCAGCCTCGCCACCTAAATAAACTTTAAGCGGTTTAACCATTGGAAGATTTGAGTTCCCTAGTGATTTAAGCTTATTTGTAGTTAAATACCACAACAAAGGCTAAACCTTATAACCCTCCATATTTTATTTACAATTTAATGAAGGTTTACCTTGAGACCTATGGATGTACGATGAATCAAGCCGATTCAGACATAATTAGAGGTGTTCTATCAAGGGAGTTTGAGTTATCCGATTTGGATAACGCTGATGTTGTCGTTATAAACTCTTGTGGCGTGATAGAATACACCGAAAGGAAGATTATAAGGAGGATCTTGGAGCTGAAAAAGGAGGGAAAGAGGATTATTTTGGCTGGCTGTTTGACGCGAATAGCAAGAAAGAGAGTTGAGAGCATAGTAGATGGGATGGTAAGCCCTGACAATGCTCATTTTATTGATGAAGTAATCAAAACTGTTTTAAATGGTGAGAAACCAATTTTGATTCGAAAAAACGACGTTGACAAGGCTGAAATGCACCCTTTGAAGTGTAGGTTGAACCACAATGCAATCGCTATAGTTTCAATTTCGGAGGGTTGTGTCGGAAATTGCTCATTCTGCATAACAAAGGCTGCTAGAGGTAGATTGAGGAGTTTTAGCCTTGAAAAGATAGTTGATGAAGTGAGAAGTGTTGTTAGAGGTGGATTTAAGGAAATTCAGCTTACTTCACAGGACACTGCTGCATATGGTATTGATAGGAATTTGTCACTTCCAGATTTATTAAATGCTTTGTGTAAAATCGAAGGAGATTTTAGAATTAGGGTTGGAATGATGAATCCCCAACATGCTGTAAACATGCTCGATGAACTGATTAATGCGTTCAGCGATGAGAAGATTTACAAGTTTATTCATGTTCCTGTGCAGAGTGGAGACAATAAGATTTTGGAAGACATGAAGAGAAACCATACGGTCGAGGACTTTGTTGAGGTTGTCTCAACCTTTAAAAAGAACTTTGAAGATGTTTTGGTGTCGACAGATATCATCGTTGGTTTTCCAACGGAAAACGAAGAGTCTTTTTGGAGAAGTTACGAACTGATTAAAGAAATAAAGCCTGACATCGTAAACATAACTCGCTATTCTCCAAGAAAAGGTACACCAGCATACAGATTAAAGGATATGCCAGATTGGGTTAAAAAGGAGAGGTCGAGGAAGTTGACGAGGTTGATGAGGGAGATTGGTATAGAGAACAATAGAAGATTTCTTGGTAAAAAGTATAGAGTTTTGATAACAAAAAAAGGCAAAAACAGTACGTTTTTATCTAGAACAAATTCGTATAGAGCCGTTGTTTTGAATCATGGACGTATAGGTGAGTTTAAAAAGGTATTAATCGAGGATTTCAGTTTTAACTACCTCGTTGGCAGGGAAATTTATCGATAGCAAAGGTTTAAAATTTGCAACACGTATTATTTTCAATGGAATACCTTTTAGACTACATAACCGAACGAGAAGTTTTGGATACACCAAAGGAGAGGGTTAGACAGAAGGTAGAGAAGTATCTAGTTGAGAAGAAAGGTTATCCTAAGGAAAACATCATCGTCGATTACTCCTTCTTAGTTGAGATTGATAACAAAAAGTTTCTTGCCAACATCGATTTGTTGGTTAAGGTTAATGAGATAAATTTCATGAACATTGAATGTGCCCCTCCAACAGTTCTTTCTGCCTTGGAGAGAAAAGCTTTAGCATGCTCAAGAATTTTTAAGCCCGCAATTCCGTACACGGTTTTAACTGACTGGAAACAAACGAAGGTTTTTGAGAGTGTCGGTGGAAAGCTAATCGGTGAAGATTTTTATACCATCCCCAGTTTTGGGGAGGCAAGAAAAATTGTGGACAAGCTAAAACCAGTGTATTTTGATGAGAAAAGGATTGAAAGGGAAAAAAGAATATTATTTGCCTTTATGGGTGTACTACATTGCAAATGTGAGGTTTTTGAAGATTAGTGATTAAAAATCAGCATAATAAAAACATAAGAAAATCAATAAAAATCATATATCATTGCACAGACTACAGGCGATGAAAATTATTGCATTCATCGGATTTCCACTGAGTGGAAAAAGCACCGCTACGGAAGTTGTTAAGGAGTTGGGAATTCCTGTTGTTGTGATGGGGGATGTTGTGAGGGATGAGACTGTAAAAAGAGGTTTAAAGCTCACTAATGAAAATTTGGGAAAAGTAGCAAACGAATTGAGGCGTAAAGAGGGTATGGATGCCATTGCAAAGAGATGTATTCCACTAATTAAACAAGCTGCAAGTGACAAGGGCGTTGTAGTTGTTGATGGAATAAGAGGTATTGCAGAGGTTGAAAGATTTAAGGAGGAGTTCGGTGAGGACTTTATTCTAATCTACATTGACGCCCCATCCGAGTTAAGGTATAAAAGAGCCTTAGAGAGACAGAGAAGTGATGATATAAAAACAGTTGAGGAGTTAAAAGCGAGGGATGAAAGGGAAATCTCATGGGGGATGGATGAGGCAATAAAGATTGCGAATTTCACGATTGAGAACACAGACGACTTAAAGTCATTTAAAGAGATAATCAAAGACTTGCTAAACCAATTAGCCAGATACGTTGAAGTTGAAATTGAAACAACGATATTTCCAACAGAAGATGAGGAGAAGGTGGTTGATGCTGTAAAAAATCTGTTTCCTAAGGCAAAAATAAAAATTGAGAACGGCAAGTTGTATGCAAAAACAACCGATTTGAACAAATTTAGGGAACTTTTGAGGAGGCAGAGAATACTTGACACGGCAAGAACTGAATTGATTAAAGGTAAACAGAACGACGAGATAATTGTATATTTAAACAAGCAAACAGCAACGATTTCAAGAATCAATTTTTGTGAGGAAAATGCAATTCTATCGCCATTAAAAGTTACTTTTAAGCTTTACAACGTTCCATTTGGAAGGTTTTTAGATTACCTTACTCCACAAACAAAAGACGGAAAGCCCATAGAAGAAATAGAGGTTTTGTGATGAAACCCATTCATAAAATCTTATTGCATACAGATGGTTCGATAACCAAGATACTCGAAGCTATAACTGGCAAAGATGTAGAGGTAGAGACGGTGAAGCAGGATATAATCAAGGCAGATAAGAAAATAGCCGAGATTTTAAAAGTTGAGGAGGGCATAGATGTCAACTACAGAATTGTCAATTTAAAAATTGATAACGATGTTTTGGTTCATGCGATATCGTATACACCAATTATCAGGCTTGAGAGGGATTTTAAAGATGATTTGATGAAGGCAGATATTCCGATAGGAAAGATTATGAGAAAGTACAAGATTGAGGCGAGGAGGGAAATCAATTGGACAAAAACAAAGAGGGCTGGTGAAATGGCAGAAATTTTTGGAATTGGTGAAGAAGACGTATTGCTTGTAAGAAACTACAACATAATCCACAAGGGTGAAATTTTGATTAACATCACAGAGTACTTTCCGGCTAAGAAGTTCGAATGATGGGTTAAATTCTAGCATTGTGTTTCTAAGCCTATCAAGGAGAAAAATATAATGTGTAAAATGATTAACAATGGATAAATTCGGTTGTTGATAACGGTTTAATAAGAATTTATTAGGTTGGCAATCAAGATATAGCATGGGAAGATATGTGATTTTTTTAGAACTCTGCAACAAACGGGCTACGAAAATCTACTACCGAACAGGGCTTTACACTTCATCGATTTCATTTACGGAACACAACAGAGGATAGGAAAGCGAGTTAGGTCAGAGGCTGAACTTGGGAAAATATCAAGAGTTAGTAGATAAGTATCTCACAAAGGTAAAAATGGTGATAGGGATGCGTTCAACGATTTATTGAGGTTTACTAACGACACAACAAGTTAAAAGATTCGATTGAAACTTCTAAAAGGTAAAACAAGGACTATCGAAGCTGATTTAAATCATGAAAAGCTCAGACAGAGATTATCACACATGGATTTGAAGGTAAGGCTTTAGTTTTTATAACATTAGCAAGCTCGGGAATGTGAATATGTGAGGCGTTGAAAATTTGAATTGGATGTTAAAACTGAAGCATACCGCAGATATACGAAGAAGTAGATAGGTAAGTATTATAAAAAGGAAGAGTGTCTATTACTCATCCCGAAAGAGATTGCAGAGATTAAGCAAGAAATCAAAGAAGAGATCAAGGAAGTCCGCGAAATTGTTGTGTCGTTGGTTGCTGAAAAAAGAACTGCAGCGAGAAAATAAGAAACTAAAGGGCACAAATTGATGAGCTAATTGAGAAATATGAGAAGCAAATTAATAACTTAGATGAAGAGATTAAAGAAGGGGTTGAGAAGCTTGTAAAGAACCTGCACAATGCTGTGAACCTCCTACTGGTTGTTGCTGATGGATAGAATGATGACACCTAGCTGAGAAAGCAATTTGAGAGTCTGGAAGTAGAGTTTAACTGATTTAATTCGATTATCTTTAAGTTTTTTCTTCTTCCTCCTTTAGTCTGCGAAGAGCATAAACACATGCATGGCTGATGCTGGCGAAACGATTGCGCTTTATCTGCTTCTCAATCCAATCAAGGAGGTCAGAATCTATGGTCACGGAAACTTTTCTTTTGCTCATGTTTTAAGGAGTTTTTAGTGTAGATTATAACAATTTGCGCTCTTCGGTAGTATTATATACCACTTATGCTTATAATAGAGTACTAAGGAGGATGAAATTATGGATGAGATGATGGAGTTTGAGAGGTGGATTAAAATAGTCCTAAAGAAATTGAATAGCGCAACAATTGAAGATACGACTGCGATATTAATTCTAGCAGTGATACAAGAAGTTAAAATAAACCGGCGGAAAGCTAATCTTGAAAAGTTGTTAAATAACTTGGAGATGCTCGGATTTTCGAATCTAATCCCATCTCAACAACAAATTCAAAAATGGATAGAGTTGGGAGAAATAAAATAAAAAGTCTTGTTTGACTCGCTTAAAACATAAATCTTAAGTGTGTTTTAATATCCCAAAACATCTTAGTGTTTCGATGTTGGTTTTAATTTAGCACAAAAAGTTATGCTCCTCACTCACTTCTCCTTTTAATTCTATTAGAATCCCGAAGGAATCAGCTAAAATCAGCTCTTGACACCTCATTACCACACATAATTGATATTGCTGTAAAATAAAGACAAGGCTTTATCATGATTTTATCAAGTTTGAAAAATTTAAAAAGAAAAAACAATCTCTCTTTTTAATAACTTTTTCAGTTGTTAACAACACTCACACAAATAAATTCTCCTCGTCAAATTTCTGTGAATTCTCTGGTAAAACTTATCGATTATTCTAAAATAATCATTCAGCAACTCATCAACATCTACGTTAGAGACTATCACGGCAAACCTCTCTGGTTTTAATACCCTGCTAAACTCTTCCGTTGCTTTGTGATAAAGTTCCATCAGATTGCCGTAACTCTTTGTTGATTGCAAATAAGGGAAATCTGTGACGATTGAATCTACCGAGTCGTCTTTGAAGGGTAGTTTTTTTGCATCACCCATTAAAACGTTTGGTTCCAAGCCGTAATACTCCAAATTTTTTCTACATCCTTTAACTATTTTCTCAAACGGTTCGATGCCCAAAATTCGAATTTTCATCAATCCAGCTTCTATTAAAAACGTACCAGTTCCACACATTGGGTCTAACAACAGCTCATTCTCCCTAACACCGCTTAAATTAACCAATGCTCTTGCGAATCTTGGCAGAACAACGTTTGGCATGAAAAATGGTTTGTTTGTTGGTTTTCTAATCAAAAACTGCTTTGTATTCGTTCTGTGTATTAAAAATCCAACAAAAGCTTTATTGGATAGGTAAACCCTTATAACTACTTCAGGATTTGACACACTAATTTTTGCACCCCTCCTCCATAAAATAGCCCCCAATTCTCTCTCAACTTTAGCAGCATCCAGTTTTTTCCCACCGATATTCGTTACTCTTACACACAGCGCGGTGTCAGGAAAGCCTATATTCTCAAATACGTTGTGTAACTCCTTGATTTCACATGATGTGACAAAATTACACACTTCATGGGTTAAAGCTAACCTCTCTAAGTTTCCTTCACCCTCACAAACCAAAATCTGCCTATCTTCATCAATCAACCTAAACTCAGAATAGCTTTTCAACAAAAATTTAACCTCAGATTTTGCCAGTTTCTCATTCTCACCTGATAGATAAAACAAGTAGTTCATCTCATTTGTTTTGCATTTATTTTAAATATTCTAACTTATCAATCATCTCCTCCTCTTAGCCTTGGTTTCTTTTTTGGCTCTCTTCTCCTTGACTTTTGCTTTCTCCTCTCTTAACTCGGAAATTTTTTGTGCGAGCTTAATCATGAGTTTTGTCTTGCTCTCGATTTTGGGAACCACTATTCTTCCACTCTCCTCCCACCAGCACTTGGGGTACTTCTTATCCTCTTTAACACACTCCAAACCGAGTCTTTTACATGCTTCAACCAATTCCTGAAGCTTTACATTTGGAACAGAGTATCTTTTCGGAATTCTCCTACCTTCGCTCCTGCTTTTCTTTTTGTCTAAATTAACAGTCCAAACAACGTAGGTCTTTGATTCCATCATGTTTTTAACTTTGGTGTAGCTATTAACTTTTTTGATCTCATCTTGAATTTCTGAACGTTATCTCAACCAATGGGTGAGGGGCGTTTTCGATAATTTCTATGTTCTCTACCGATCTCAATCCCTTCTTCCTGATCAATTTCTCGATACCCAACTCGATGGTTGCTGGTACTTTTAGCAAGTAGGCATCCAACTCCTTTATACACAAATTTTTCGCTGCAACAACTCTATGGTGACCATCAACCAAATAGAAGTTGTTTCCTTTAACTATAACAACTATGGGCTCTGCTAACCCTCTCTTCAATTCATACATCCTTCCCCTCAACTCATCGGCGTAAATCTTTGTTTGGGTTGGCACAAGCTTATCAACCGAAACTTTACCCCTCTCAACAACAACTTTAATTCCATGAACCTTCTCTATTGTCCTTTTAAGCTTATCAACCTTGTCTGGATCAACCCTCTCAATCTGACTCCTTATAACGTCAGCATTAGTTATAATTCCAACAAGTCTATCGTTTTCATCAACAACAGGTAATTTTGAGTGCCCAGTTCTAAACATTACCCTTGCAGCATCCCTCAAATCGATGAAATCTCTTGCCACATAAAGTTGTTTACTCATAATGTCCTTAATCTTCGTTTTTGAATCCTTTTTCAGCAAATCAATTGATGAAATGTAGCCAATAACCTTATTGTTCTCATCGACCACAGGAAAACCATCGTGCCCCGTTTTTTCTATCAACTTAATTGCATCTTCAACAGTGTCATCAGGTTTTAGAGTGTAAACGTTCTTTGTCATGTAATCTGCAACCCTTATCTTGACCATTAACAGCAATTTGTTTTTAGTTATTAAAATGTAATGTTACAAAAATTAAAGTAAAATAGTGAAGTTACAGAATTGAATTCTAATTCTGTCTAAATCTTTATCTTAAATTTAAATTCATTAGGACCTGTCCACTTAACATAAACACCACCTCAACTTATTATAATAAAGCATAAACAGCTTACAGAACAAATTCCAGCTTCTTACAGGATTTAAACAACTAATTGAGCAAAAGAATAT
>Ga0180301_10001918_pt1 | contig 16277 bp, 17 predicted proteins | sample GuaBasSediGuay16_FD_121797 | JGI IMG/M metagenome (GOLD analysis project Ga0180301, IMG submission 121797) | Subseafloor sediment microbial communities from Guaymas Basin, Gulf of California, Mexico - Guay16, Core 4569-2, 12-15 cm | ecosystem: Environmental > Aquatic > Marine > Hydrothermal... | reverse complement strand
GATACAACCCGTCCGGACGGGAGCGGCCGAGCCGGGCGTACCGTGTAGTCCGGCGTTAAGGCCGCGAACCCCCGGAGAGCCCGACCCCGCCCCTCTCGTAGTGGAGGGTTAAGAGTGGAGAGGCGAAGCGACATCTGGCGACTTATCGCAGGGGCGGGGGCACGCCCGGAGATACGAAGCGACATCCGGCAATTTATCACAGGGGCACGCCCATTATATAAAAACACCCTTGACAAACCCTAGTAAACAAAATAAAAATTAATAGCTTAAAGTTCTTTGGAATTACAATCTCCTCCGGTTCGATATAATCGATTAATAGGGAATCCTCAATAAAGGTAGCGGGCCTGCCGCTGTAGCCGTCTGTATTATACAGAACCCGAAGAGTTTATTTGCTTTTCGGGGGGGACGAACACTGCAGGGACACAATTATTATTTTGCGTGTCTCAAGCCACTGTCAAAACGCTTGATCGGGAGTCTTAATCTTTCGGTTAAACAGTCTGATGGGAAGGCGCAGTAAGTAGGATGATCCGGCAGCCAGAAGACCTGCCGGAGGAAAGAGAATCCACATCACGGGTAGAGGTGGGTTCAAACAATACGTATCTGGAGATAAAAAGGGGAATCCCCGGATCAGTACAATTATAGTTACTGGTTCGGGGATTTTTTTGTTGAAGTCGAAATGATTGGCCGATGTGCCCGGATTATCCGGTCTTCAGAGGCAGGGGGAGGATGGATTTAATTGACAGGAGGTGCCAGGATTACCCTGGCTCCGGGGTTGAATATATTTTCGGAGGTGCCTGGAAATGAAAATTATCTATTTAACAGTAATTTTTACAGCGGCTATACCGACGCAGGTATTTGCAATGCATACTATCGAGGGATTTCTGCCTCTTCACTGGGCTTTAATCTGGTGGCTTGCGGTATTACCTTTCATGTTTCTGGGGGTAGTACAAATCAAAGGGATTACCGAAAAAGCTCCCAGTTTAAAGATGCTTCTTGCCCACGGTGGATTAACCACTGCGGATGATCAGGCCGAAGCGGTAATCGAAGAGATCAACCCGGAATATGTTCCCTGGTTCAATCATATCTGGGAGCCTCCGGGTGATGAGATTGAAAACCTGCTCTTTATTCTGCAGGGTGCCCTGGGAGCAGGTGTTTCAGCCTATGGGATAGGCTATTACAGGGGTAGAAGAGAGAAATAAAAGAAGATGTTTATAATTGACAGGATAGCCTATACAAACAACCTGACCGAGAGGCATCCGGCGGGAAAAGCTCTCATTTCTCTGCCTGCTTTGGTTACTATCCTTCTTGCAGATTCGATATATATCGGTCTTTCGGTTTTTATTATAATTTCGGTGTTGATAATCGGCTGGGCAAAGATAAAACCATGTACATATATAAAGCTCCTTTCGCTTCCTTTTGCCTTTATTATGGTGAGCACCCTTTCTATTGTTATAATATTACACAAAGGATCGTTTAACCCCGCCAACCGGCTTATCAATATCGGGCCTTACTATCTGGGAGTTACAGATGAATCTTTAACAAAGGGTTTGCTGATTTTTGTAAAAACATTCAGTTGTATTACCTGTTTTTACTTTTTTACTCCGACTACTCCCATGACAGATATTTTATATTTATTGAAACGCATGCATGTACCCGAAGTGTTACGGGAACTCATCCTGCTGATTTACAGGTACATTTTTATCTTTAATACATATGCGAAAACGGTCCATACAGCCCAGAAGGTACGTTTGGGTTATGGAACATTTGCCGGCAGCCTTCATTCTCTAAGCATGCTTGTATCCACAATTTTTATAAAATCATATACCTTTTCCGGTAAGTATTTTCAGGCCTTACGAGCACGGGGCTACGAGGGGAGTTTCCGTGTTATTCATAATGTTACTCCGATTCGCCTTCCTTTTCTTACAGGTGTTGGAGTTTTACATCTGCTGATCTTTGCCCTTGTTATCGGGTTGCCATTATGAGTCTTATTGAGCTTAAAAATATTTCTTTCTCATATCCTGACGGTACCCGGGCGCTTTCCTCAGTGGATTTAACGATAGAGGGGGGGGAGAAGACCGCTCTTCTGGGAGAAAACGGTTCGGGGAAATCCACCCTTCTTCTCCTGCTAAACGGTACTTTGAGACCGGAATCGGGGGATTACCTTTTTAAAGGCAAGAAAATCACCTATACAGGATAAGAGATAAAAACATTGATTAGAAGCGTGGGAATTGTGTTCCAGGACCCCGATCTCCAGCTCTTCACCCCTTCGGTTTTTCAGGAGGTCCTTTAGGACCGCTTAATTTCGGTTATTCCGAAAAGGAAGCCATTATGCTCACAGAAAGGGTACTCCGTGAAACAGACCTCTTCGAACTCAAGTCACAACCGACTCACTTTCTGAGTTACGGACAGAAAAAACGAGTTGCACTTGCAGATATTCTGGTAGTATCTCCTGAAATCCTTGCCATGGATGAACCTCTTGCCTGGGTGGATCCGCGCCATGAAAGAGAACTGCTTGGACTATTAGACCGGTTTAAATCCCAGCGGAAAACCATGATATGCTCTACACACGATCCCGATTTTGCCTTTGCCTGGTCGGAGAGGGTGGTTATTCTAAAAGAAGGTACTGTGCTTGGCGAAGGAGAGGCAGAGACAATCATGCAGAAGAGGGATCTGCTTCTTGAGGCGGGATTCGATCTTCCCAAGGTGGTTAGATTGGCCTTCGAACTTGGAATCGATTCCCTCCCCAGAAGTCTCGACGAACTTCTTTACGCCGTTAGAAAATAATTAGATGCACGAAGCCTCTTCATTTAAAGCATCTTTAACTCTATCTACATACATTAAACGGAATGCTTCGTTTTCTCCCAGGCCGTGAAGATAGACTTCGACTTTAAATCCTTCCCTTTCCAGTATCGACTTCCAGGAACTTTCATCTTCTCCTGCCATATCCTTGCGGGCATGATCACCTGCTACCAGCATGAATGGCATCAGGGTAACTTCTTTTATGTCTGCCTTTTTTAATCTCTTTATGACCCTATCTATTTCCGGATATCCTTCCACATTACCGATAAACACAGGTAAATCTTCGTCCTGTAAAAAGCTCTGCAGGCAGGAGTAGCAGGCATTGGCCGGATGGCTCGTGCCGTGTCCCACAAAAACCACTCCCTCACCGGGATTCAAACCGGGCAGTTGCGCCTTTATTCCTGCTGCAACCTCTTGGTAATCTCTTTCGTAAAATAGCAAGGGGCGGCCTATTCGAAGGGTATTAAACCGTGATTTATAGGGGATGGCCTTTTTTACGATCTTTTCATGGAACTCCTCACCTGGGATTATGTGGAGAGGTTGTACGACAACTTCGGTAAAACCTTCGCCCAGCATGGACTTAAGAGCTTCCTCTGGAGTTGGAATCTCTATTCCGTCTCTTAAACGCAAACGTTTTATTATCATATAGGAGGTAAAGCTCCGCCTTACGGTAAAATCCGGAAAGGCCGAGGCAATAGTGTTTTCACATGTTTCGATCGCAGCGGCTCTCGTATCGGCATAGGTCGTGCCGAAACTGGTTACAAGAATACCTCTCTTCGCTTCTTTCACAGATAGCTCCTGTTTATTATTTTATCGAAGGTTGGCGTCCCGCGCAGCCTTCTAAACCTGAATTGGAGCTGAGAGTTCTCGTTACGCTCCACCTGCAGCTCAATTCGTTTTTCCTTTAGAAATATCCTCTCGGTGTGATCATATAACCGCCCTTTGTATATGTCTGGGAGTTCCCGATAATGATGATTGAGTTCATGGAGATCTTCTCTTCCATTTCGGCAAGACGAGCCAAAGAGGTGATTATAACCTCCTGCTCTTCCCGATAAGCGGAAGTTACAACCCCCACGGGAGTATCGGCTTTTCTGTATTGAAGCATAATATCGATCATGGAGAGGAATATCTCTCTGCGTTTTGTGCTCCTGGGGTTATATAGGGCAAGGACAAAGTCCCCTTTCCCTGCTGAATGGAGCCTGTTGATAATAGTTTCTCTGTCTGTTAAGAGATCGCTTAGAGAAATAGAGACATAGTCGTTCATTAAAGGTGCACCGAGAAGAGAGCCAGCGCTTAAAGCCGCGGTTATGCCCGGTATGATTGTGATTTTAAGGTCTAAGTTAAAATCGTCCTCTGTGGCCATTTCAAGGAGAAGCCCTCCTGCACCATAGATACAGGGGTCTCCGCTGGATACGATTGATCCTGTTCTCCCCCTGCGTGCCTGCTCCAATGCATGGGCCGCCCTTTCTCTCTCCTTACGCATTCCGGTGGCGTAAACTTCTTTACCGTTAAGAAGATTTTCTATCTGCTTTATGTATCTGGTATATCCCACTACAAACTCTGACTCTGCTAAAGCTTTCTTTGCAGCCGCAGTGAGGTGATCCTGGGAGCCGGGTCCGATTCCTAAAAGATAGAGAGTGCTCAAAGATCTTTCCTTATTTATCGGTAATAGAGTTTTTTTCACGCACAAGCGCAATCGTAACAGGACCGATTACGCATTTTCTAAGTAAAAACCCGCCGTTTTTAGCCGCCAGAAGTGCACATGGTTCTGCCACCGCCCTTAGTCCCAGATGTTTTTCCGAACTCAGCGATTCAGAAATGTGCTCCTTGCCTACGAGGTTGATCCTGTCATGCTCGATATATACAAGCGGTAACTTTAGATTTTCCATCGCCTCCTTCAAACCCGATTCCCCGTACTTTGCTTTTGCGGTTGCTGTAACCCTTACCTGATCGAGGTTAACTCCGGCCATCTCCAAAGCACTCGTAACGGCGTGTTCAATTTCGGCAGAGGTAACGTTTTTTCTGCAACCAACACCTACAACAACCGTCTTTTGGGTTTCCGTTCCGGTTGTAATAACAGGAGCAGAGCCCAGAACAGATGCCACCCTATATGTTAACCGGTTAGCCCCTCCTTCGTGCCCTGAAAGCAAGCTGACAGCGTACCTGGCGAAATCATCCACAGCGACCACTGCGGGGTCACGATGCTTGTTCCGAATAAGGGGAGCTATCATACGGACGACTATGCCTGCAGCCATTATGAAGACAAGACCCTGATGGGGAGTAAAGTTCTCCTTGACTCGTAATTTGAGATTACCCTTTCCGGGACAGTGAAAAAGTGTTGCATGGGAAAAATCCAGACATAGTTTTTCTCCCAGTTTCTTCCCTTCTTCTGTTACCGAAAAAACGGCGACCTTCATTTATCTCTCCCTTTACGAAAACCGTGGGTAAACTCCCAGGAGTATAGCTTTGACAGTTCGTAATCGGAAGATAGAACCCTCCCCACATATATGAGAGCCTGACGCTTAATCTTATGCTGTTTTACCAATTCCGCTATTTTATCCAGGCTCGATTTAAGGATCTTCTCCTCGGGCCATCCCGCCCGATACACCACTGCAACGGGTGTATCCTTCGGATAGAAAATGCCGAGTTTCCTTACCACATCTTCTATATAGGCGGCGGAAAGAAAAATAACCATGGTACAGCGGTGTTGTGCCAGTTTTTCCAGAGATTCACTTTGGGGAGTCTTTGTCCTCCCGGAAATCCTTGTAAGGATAACGGTCTGGCTTACTCCCGGGAGGGTTAATTCCTGCTTTAATACAGCAGCACCTGCCGAAAAGGAGGAAACCCCGGGTATTATCTCATATCCTATATTCTCCTCAATACATAAATCTATCTGCTCCTGAATTGCACCGAAAAGAGAGGGATCGCCTGAGTGTAACCTGGCAATAATTCCCGGTCTTTCTCTGTTATCCAGGTAAATGGCTTTAATCTGGTCCAGATTCATCTCAGCGGAATTATACACCGGTGTCTCCTTTCTCTTTCCTTCAAGCAGTTGGGGATTAACCAGCGACCCCGCATAGATGATGATATCGGCAGTTCGAATGATTTTCGATCCCTTGACGGTAATGAGGTCCGGGTCGCCCGGCCCTGCTCCGATAAAAACAACCTTCATGGCCTTTTCTCTGCAGGTTTTACGATCATGGTGGAGAGATACCCAACCTGCCCTGAATCTATGTTTGACAGCCCCCTTGCGGTGTACTGCCCGGGCATGCCCGCCCTGCTTACAAAGTAACAGCAATCTTCCAGCCCTTCTTCTTTGATAACGGCCTTCAACTCCTTGAGCCGCTCTCCGATTTTGTAAATAACCACGGTATCGAATTGAGAGAGAAGGGGACGCAGGGAATCTGTTTTTTGCGGAAGCGGGGTAAGAACCAGTTTTTGCTCTCCTGTAATAAGGGGAATATTAAGCAGGTCGACGGCAAGTGTTAAGGTCGGAATGCCCGGTACCGTAACGACGGGTAATTCCGGTGCAAGCCTTCTTACTTCCTGCATTAAATATGCAAATGTGCTGTAAATTGCGGGATCGCCCAGGGTAAGAAACACCACTTTTAAATATTTTCTGCAGGCTTCCAGGACAATCTCTGCATTTTCCTTCCAGCGTTTCTCGAGCACTTCATCGTTTCTGCTCATGGGGAAAACCAGTTCCTTAAACTCTACCGAATCCTTATCTTCCATTATCCCCTCGGCGATACTTTGAGCTGAAGATTTACCCCCTTTCCTTGGCGAAGGAACAAACACCACATCCGCCTCTCTTATAAGGTTGTAGGCTTTTATTGTAAGAAGCTCCGGGTCCCCTGGACCCACCCCTACACCGTACAGGGTACCTAACTGCTTTCCTCTATTATCATTACGCATAATCCCCTTTCCTCTCTCTGCGCCAATTCCTCCAGTGTGGTCCGATACATAACCTCATCCCGGTAAGAGAGGTTTTTACCCACCCATACTTTACGCTTTCCCTTTTCAAAATTAAGGCAGTACCTGGCTATCTCCGCCGGATTGTGCCTGTTATCCGTTAAAATAATGACGGGTCTTTTCTCATGAAGCAGGGATTTAAGTGATTCCATACTTCTGCCGTGCACCGAAAGAAAGGCGGCATTTTCCCACATGATATCCGCCCTGCAACATGCAACCTGAAAGCTGGAAATACCAGGAATAATCTCATACTCATCCCGATCGAAGAGCTCCCTCACCTTTCTCATAAGGGAGAAAAACATGGGGTCACCCGAGACAAGGAGGGCTCCTCTTTTCTCTCCTCCCAGGTGTTTCCGGAGGTGCTCGAGAGTCTCATCCATGTTTCCCCTTATCTCAATAACCTCCTGCCCCCTCCCCCTGTATGCCTCTACATGGCGTGGGGCACCCACTATTATATCGGCATCGAGGATCGCCTGCTCAGCTACCGGAAGCAGGTACTGTCCGGAACCAGGTCCCATTCCTACGATAAATAACGCCGCCATCCCCTCTCCCTTATGAAATCTTCCGGCACAGAAACCAGTGGATTGCCGTGAAGATCCAGGAGCACCACCCCGGGGTTTATTTTACCGTCTGTAAACTCACCGACTCTCTGTATAATCCGGTTTGCAAGACTCCTGAACACCGATCGAAGGTTATTCCTGCACAGGATCGGTACAGCCGCTTCCGCCAGTTTGAGTGAGAGTAGTTCCCGAATCGTGTCACGAGAGGCACCTTCGGCGGCAGCCAGAGCGGCGATGGTCTCCAATCTTGCATCTCCGTATTTATGATTTGTATTAAACAGTCCCGCGGCCAGTTTGCTCAATTTGCCTATATGCCCTGCAATATAAACCTCGGTACACCCTTTTTTTACACAATGTTTGAGTGCAAATCCGAAATGGTCTCCCACAGTAACAATGTACTCTTCCGGAATGGCACATGTCTCTACTGTAAACTTCTCTCCCACATACCCGGAGACAAGAATCAACTTCCTCCGTCCCTGAGCCGCCGAAGCTCTTATAAGTGCAGCAACGGAGACTTTGTAACCACGGGAAGATTTCGGCTCCACAACTCCGGTGGTACCTATGATTGATATTCCCTTCTCGATACCGAGCCTGGGATTCCATGTTTTTCGAGCAATTTCTTCTCCTCCCGGTACTTCGAAAAATAGAGAAACACCCCTGTCCGGCCTAATAAACGGCTCTACTTCCCGCAGAATCATCCTCCGTGGTACCGGATTGATGGCAATTTCTCCGATATTTACGGCCAGCCCCGGTTTTGTAGCAACCCCCACTCCTGCCCCACCATACAGGGAAACGCCGGGCTCCCCTTTCCACCTTGCGGTGCATCGTAAGATAAGACCGTGGGTGTCATCCGGATCGTCCCCGCTGTCTTTACTACGAAAGAAAGCTTTGTACCTATGGCGGTGGTCATTAAGTCTTCTAGCTGGGGGACACACTGCAGGCTATGACCGTTGGCTTTCTTTCGGAGCAAACAACCACCTAACTAGTTTCCGCTTAAGCGGAAACTAGTTAGCCCTTACAGGGCTCGCAAAGCCTTAGGCTTTGCCGGTGGTTGTTTACGAACCCCTGCCACTGCACAGTCCCCTTTTATTTCATGCTCTTCCACAGGAATCATTATAGTTTTCTCCGAGAAAGGAGCCTTGCTTTTGGGAAGTTTAACAATTACCCGGTCTACCTCCTTGCCGGAACAGAGCATTGTAACCGCAGCTTTTGCTGCAGCTTGTGCACAGGTACCGGTGGTAATTCCCCGCCGTAGCCCGTTTACAGTACCCAAAACCGATGTATACAGAAGTGCAGACTCAGAATAACTCATTGCTCGATCCGTATTTTGAAGGGCCAGCGCAATGAGAGCATTGACAATGGCAGCAGCAATTGGGCTTCCTCCCCGTTCTCCTAAAACAGTAATATAGTGTACGGCCATGGAAGCAAGACGCTCCTTGGATTCCGCAGCGCCTACAAACCCAACCGGTACTCCCACAATCAGAGCTGGAGCACATTTACCTTCATCAACCAGATCACAAACGGTCTGAAGTGCGGTGGGAGCATTACCGATTGCGACTATGCCGCCTTCAATATATTCTGCCGCCTCTTCTATGGCAACGGCCGAACGAGTTTTACCCAGCTCATCGGCCTTCCCGGCTACTTCCGGATTGTTGAGAAAACAGAGAACTCTCCCACCTGCCTGCTCTACTGCACGCCTGCGTATTCCCGCTCTTACCATCTCTACATCGGTTACCACGTTATGTCCGCTCTTAAGTGCTTCTACGCCGGCTTCCACAGAAGACTGTGGAATAATAAACTGTTTTGCGAAATCCACATCACCGGTGGTATGGGCGATTCTTATTACTACATCCAGCACATTAGGTGGAGCCGAAAAACTTTTAAGCCTCGAGCGTATTATATCGAAGCTCTTTGCGGTTATCTCTTCAGGTCGCATAGTTTAATTCCCGCTTTTTTCTGAAGTTATTGCAGCTTTTTATAAAATTATTAACACAGGATGGATCGGTTGCAAAATGAATGTGAAGGTAGCTTGCGAGGGTGTTCTTTTTAATAAAACCGTCTTTGTGTTCCGGTTTTCCTGCTTTTCTTAAAATAAAGGGACGGCAGGCATTTTCCGGAAAGTTTATGAGCCTGGACCAGTGATAAACATGCCCCTTTATGCGTTTCCCCCTCTTTCCTATCGGTGTATCTTCTGTTAACTCTCCCTCATAATAGCCGAGCATATACAGTTTTTTGCCCATTTCTACCGTTCCGGGGAATATTCCTGCCATTTTATACACTTTTCCGTTGTAGGGTCTTAAATATTCCATAAGATACATTAAACCGCCGCATTCCGCAAGTACCGGCATCCCCTGCTCAATACTTAAGTAAATTTCTTTCTTTAAAGACCGATTTTTCTCAAGCTGATCTGCAAACAGTTCGGGATATCCGCCGCCGAAGTAAAGACCGTCCAGGTTTTCCGGAAGGGCGGAATCCTTAATCGGGCTGAAGGGGATGAGCTCTGCACCCTGATGTTTAAGGATGTCGAGATTATCTGCATAGTAAAAATGAAAGGCATGGTCTAATGCATAACCGATTCGAACGGGTACAGGGGCATACTTTCCCGAAAAAACAATCGGAGAGAAAGGGGGAAGGGAAGAAGCGGTTTGTGCGGTCTTGATTATGGCATTGAGATCTACATATCGATTCATAAGAGAAGCTAAATTATTCCGCCACTTTTTTTGTGGTTCGGACTCCCATGCAGGGACAAGACCAAGGTGACGTTCCGGCAATTTTAAGTTTTCCCGTTTCGGTAAATACCCAAATACCGGAAGTCCTGTTTTTTTCTCGATTGCCTCTTTGGTCATTGCATAATGATTTTCACTACCGGCATTGTTTAGAATAAATCCTGTGATATGGTTAACCTTTTTGTATCTGATAAATCCGTAAGCCAGGGCTCCGGCACTTCCGGCCATCGCCCTTACATCGATTACTAAAATAACCGGCGCTTTCAATATTTTAGCCAGATGAGCCGTGCTTCCCCGCTCATCGTTTCCTCCCGCACCGTCATAATACCCCATCACTCCTTCGATTACCGAAATATCTGCATCCCGGGAATCGGTGGCAAAGAGTTCCAGGATACTGTTTTTCTGGAGGAGCATCGTATCGAGATTCCTGGAGGGCCTGCCGCAGATAGCAGTATGGAAGCCTGGATCGATATAATCGGGGCCTGCTTTGTACGGTTGTACTGTATAACCTCGTTCAAGCAACGAGAGCATAATCCCCTGGGTTACTGTCGTTTTCCCCGCTCCGCTGTGAGTCCCTGCAATAACCAGCCGTGGATATTTCATTATTACGACTCCTTTCCTTGACTTGTGTTCCCACGGTAGTGTAGGATTTCTTGAGAAAAAAGAAAACCATGAAAAGATCAACGAATTGTGGGATATGCTAAAAACGGCAAAAAAGGATAAAATCATGAGGAAAGCACTTATTACAGGCATTACAGGTCAGGACGGTGCCTATCTATCGGATTTTCTTCTTTCAAAAGGGTATGAGGTTCACGGGATAAAGAGGCGTGCTTCCTCTTTTAACACGGACAGGATAGATCATCTCTACCAGGACCCCCATGAAGAGCACATAATGTTTCGCCTGCACTATGGAGATCTTACCGATTCCACGAACCTAATCCGTATAATTCAGGAGGTACAGCCCGATGAGATTTACAATCTCGGTGCGCAGAGCCATGTAAAGGTATCTTTCGAGACGCCCGAGTACACGGCAAACTCCGATGCACTCGGGACTTTAAGACTGCTGGAGGCGATCCGTATTTTAAAGATGGAGGAGAGGGTTAAGTTTTATCAGGCTTCCACAAGTGAGCTCTATGGAAAAGTGCAGGAGGTGCCCCAGAGCGAGAAAACGCCCTTTTATCCGAGGAGTCCCTACGGTGCTGCAAAACTTTACTCTTACTGGATAACGGTCAACTACAGAGAGGCATACGGGATGTTTGCATGCAACGGCATACTGTTTAATCATGAGAGCCCCTTAAGGGGGGAGACTTTTGTAACCAGGAAGATAACCAGGGCTGTTGCAAGAATTAAGCTCGGGTTACAGAGAAAGGTGTACCTGGGCAATCTGGATGCAAGGCGTGACTGGGGGTTTGCCGGTGATTATGTTGAAGGGATGTGGTTGATCCTGCAGCAGGATAAACCCGATGATTATGTGATAGCTACAGGAGAGAATCATACCGTGAGGGAGTTTGCAGAGCTCGCCTTCAGGGAAGCCGGATTAACGATCGAATGGCGGGGAAACGGTGTGGAGGAGAAGGGAGTGGATCGGGAAACCGGAAGGGTGCTTGTGGAGATAGACCCCCGGTATTTCAGACCCACGGAGGTGGAGCTTCTTCAGGGTGATCCCTCAAAGGCAAGGGAGTTGCTCGGGTGGAAACCCAAAGTAACCTTTAAAGAACTTGTAAGCATGATGGTTGAGGCCGATATGGAGATCGCCAGGCGGGATGTGCATCTTAAAAACGGCGGATTCAGGGTTAAGAATTATTTTGAGTGAGAGGTTATTCACTAATGAATAAGCAGGATAAGATATACGTGGCCGGCCACAGGGGGCTTGTCGGTTCTGCCATTGTAAAGAAGCTTAACGAGAAGGGGTATTCCAATATTGTAAAGAGAACGAGCAAAGAACTGGATTTAAGAGATCAGTATGCTGTTAACGAGTTTTTTATTGAGGAGAGACCCGATTATGTTTTCCTTGCCGCTGCGAAGGTTGGAGGTATCCTTGCGAACTCCACCTATAAGGCTGATTTTATTTACGATAACATAATGATATCTGCCAATGTCATTCATGCCTCTTACAAATATGGGGTCAAAAAGCTGTTAAATCTCGGCTCCTCATGTATATATCCCAAGTTTGCTCCCCAGCCTATGAGGGAAGAGTATATTTTATCGGGAGCCCTCGAACCCACAAACGAGCCCTATGCTATAGCCAAGATCTCTGCGATTAAAATGTGCAGGTATTTCAACGAACAGCACGGGACAGATTTTATTTCGGTTATGCCTACCAATCTTTACGGTCCCAACGATAATTTTGACCTTCAAACATCTCATGCACTTGCTGCATTGATGAGAAAGATTCATGAAGCAAAGAAGAACAACACCAGTGTAACTCTCTGGGGTGACGGCTCTCCCCGCAGGGAGTTTCTTTACTCGGAAGACCTGGCGGAAGCGGTTGTCTTTCTCATTGAAAACTATTCTTTTGCTGATATCGGGGAGTTTGTAAACATAGGTACCGGCACCGATCTTACAATAAAGGAGCTTGCAGAGCTGATTGCTTCCATTATCGGCTACAAGGGTGAGTTTATCTGGGACAGGAGTAAGCCCAACGGCACCCCCCGGAAGCTTCTGGATGTGTCGAGAATAAACGAGTTGGGGTGGAGAGCAGAGACCTCTTTAGAAGAGGGGCTTAAGAAGACCTACCGGTGGTATCTTGATAATGTTTTGTGATCTGGTGGATGGAGAAGGGGGATTTTAAAATTTGTTAACATCGGTGGGGCCTGCTTTTATAATACCTCTGCTCGCAGCGATGTTTCTCGGAGTAAATATGGGGGGCTCCGGTGCTGCAGTGGCTTTTTCAACTGCATACGGTGCCCGGGTTTTGCGGCTCGACCTTGTTCCGGGTCTTTTTGGCTTGTGTGTGCTTGCAGGGGCGCTTCTTGCAGGCAGCAGGGTTGCCGATACCATAGGAAGGGGGATTATCCCATCCGAAGCAATGGGCTCCGGGGTTGTAACGGTGGTGCTTCTGGCTATTGCCTTCTCCATAATGCTTGCAAATCTGCTTGGAGTGCCGCAGTCTACAAGTCAGGCTACCGTGTTGGCCCTTGTGGGAGCAGGCCTTTATCTCGATAGGTTAAAGATTACTTTTCTCCTTACATGGATCATTCCTGCATGGATCATCATGCCTGTGCTTGCATATCTTCTTACGCATGCACTCGGTCATATCATTCATAAACCGATCAGAAATACGGGAGGAGTGGATTTTGCTGTTCTGGCCAGGCATCCCATCCTTCGGTGGGGGGTAATAGCTGCTGCCTGCTATGTGGCCTTTTCCATCGGGGCAAACAATGTGGCAAATGCCACCGGCCCCATAGCCTCATTAATCCAGAAGGAGATAGGAGCGGACGATTCAACTTCGGGGATAGCCATGCTTCTGGCCATGGTTATTGTGGCACCCTGCTTTGCTTTCGGAGGATCCATCTTCGGTCCGCGGGTTGTAAAAGATACCGGAACTGAAATTACCCGATTCGGCCCCCTGGGAGCGAGTGCTGTTTCCGTTGTTACTGGGAGCCTCCTGCTTTCTGCATCCCTTCTGGGTATCCCCTCCGCGCTGGCTCAGCTCAATGTGGGGGCCATTATTGGACTGGGAAGTTACAAGGAGGGGCACAGCGCTGTCTTTAGCAGGCGTCATGTGAGGAAGATTCTCGTTGTCTGGGCGGTATCGCCTGCACTGGCATTTATACTTGGGTTTACACTATGTGCTCTGGGTGATACAATCGGTGCTTTTAAGCCATGACAAAAAGAGATTCTTCCATTGTATGGTGTGGAACATGCTTAATCACGGGAGAGTCCTTTGAAAATAAATGACAAGTACAAAAAAATTGTCTAAACTTGCCAGCATCGGGTACAGATAAATACAGGATGGCGCGGACGCTTCGCGCCATGCCATCGGCGCTGCTGATTGCAATTCGCTTTCTGTCCTGCGCTTCGCGCCGGCCATCAAGCGGATTCAGCGGACGGTTCGACTGGTGAGCAAGCTCACCGCCACCCTGCCACTGATCCGTAGCGCCGATGCATACCGGACACAATGGAGTGCCTATGAAAAGAAAGTCTGTGGGGCTGCTTTTACTCTTTTTTCTTATACCCATGGTTGATCTATTCTCACAAATCCTTTGCGATCCCCGGGATAGTCTTTACAAAGACATTTCCCTGTGGGAGGGGAAGGGCCTTGTAGATAATCTTCCACCACTCAGGCCTTATCCTGCACAGGTGGTAAAAGATATTTTATACGCTGTGATTGCCAGAGGGGATAGGCAGGACAGAGATATTGCCGGGAGATACCTTTCAGAAATCGAAGGAAAGCTTGCCTTCCGCCCTGCCGGTGGGCACATAAGTCGTTTTTCCCAGGACCTCTATTACGGAAGGACAGGAGCCGACCTCCTTTTTGGAGGGTTTCTCGGTAATCCTGTCTCTGTTTCGGGCAGGCTTGGAGTATGGCTTGTGGATATGCAGGAAAGAGATTATGTGCTCCCTTACGGAAATCTTCCCTGCAGGGATTTTCTGGATGATTGGAGTGATATCGACTTATTCGGTAGAAACTATCTGGTGCGCCAGGATTTTCTGGGTAACCTTGCTGTTGGGAATGAGAAGCTTTACTTCCAATCCGGAATGATGCGAAGCACTTACGGACCTTTTTACGACAATGGTGCAATACTGGGAGGCGAAGCTCCTCGCTCGGGACATTTTTCCATGACCTGGCGGGCGGATAAGTTTACCTATACGAACCTGCTTCTCCTGCTTACCGCCACGAATAACAGAGGAGCAGGACGGTTTACGCAGAAGTATCTTTCTCTCCATTCTCTCAATGTACCGGTTACATCATGGTTTGAGCTCGGTGCGTTCGAAACGGTTGTCTATGGCGGAAGGTTCGAACCTCTTTACCTGGTACCGGTTTATCTCTTTTTTCATACCCAGGGGATGCTCGGATTTCCCGATAACTCCTTTGCAGGTCTTTCGGGGAGGTTGCGGCTTTTTAATTCTATCACCATTCCTGTGGTCTTTTATGTGGATGATTTCCACTTTAACGATTTTGTGAGATTTAAATTCGATACCAAGTACAAGGTGGCAATACAGGCAGGGGTTACATGGACGCCGCTTCTTCCGGTTCTCGGGGATGGGAGGTTTAAGAGGATTTCTCTGGATTACCTCATGGTCACTCCCTATACCTACACTCACCTGGACAGTGGTGATAATCCTGATGACGTAAACTATCAGAATTATACTCACATGGGAGTAAACCTCGGTCCTGTGCTCGAGCCGAACTCGGACAGGCTTACCCTGGAGCTTCTTATTTCACCCATAAGATTTCTTGATATTACGCTTTCGGGACGTTACTTCCGGCACGGAAATGCCTCCCAGGGGATAACCGATGGAGACGGAACCATTTTCGATCCTGGATACGACGAACAGGGGAGACCAACCTTCCAGGATGAGACGAGGTTCCTCACCCAGGAGGTGATAGAGAAAACTCTTCAGATAGGGATTGATCTGGAGGCCGGGTTTCCGCTGTGGAAAGGAGAGCTAAAAGCACGGGCAGGATACACACTCGAATCTGTATGGAACAAGGATCTGGAGAAGGGCAAAATGGATACAATTCACTATTTTACCATTGGCTTACAATATGGGATAAATTGATTATATAAAGGGAATCGGTGTTTTTAAGCATTGAAGAGGAAGAGATTTTTCAATCCGACATGATAAGCGCAATAATGGATAGCCTTATTTAGAAGAAATTCACTCAATCCGCTCGGTATGCTATTTTTAGAATACCTTTGCTATTTTTAATAACCCAACTAAGCCGCCAAATATCGTAATTACGTTACCTATCCAGAACAAAAAGGCCCATTTTATCATTTCTGATTTTGAATTTGCGATTTTATCGTTCAGCAATGTTTCCGAGGTTGTTAATTTCTCACTGAGTCTTGCCTCCGAAAGTGCGATTTTCTCGGTTAATTTTGCCTCTGTATCTGCGATTTTATCTGTTAACCTTGTCTCTAAATTTGCGATTTTATCGTTCAGCAATGTTTCTGAGGTTGCTAATTTCTCGCTGAGTCTTGCCTCCGAAAGTGCTATTTTCTCTGTTAACCTTGTCTCTGTATCTGAGATTTTCTCTGTTAACTTTGCCTCT
>Ga0180301_10001917_pt1 | contig 16281 bp, 2 predicted proteins | sample GuaBasSediGuay16_FD_121797 | JGI IMG/M metagenome (GOLD analysis project Ga0180301, IMG submission 121797) | Subseafloor sediment microbial communities from Guaymas Basin, Gulf of California, Mexico - Guay16, Core 4569-2, 12-15 cm | ecosystem: Environmental > Aquatic > Marine > Hydrothermal... | reverse complement strand
TATCTAAATTGCTGGAGATGATTTTGCCCACTGGAGTGGTGAAAAATTTTTTGGTATATTCGATAAATTTTGGAATAGAACCGCCAGTTACTGTCGATATTGCGGTGGTAAAATTTTCTTTTGGATTTACCCTCTCTTTTACAGTTATATCGCTGTTGTTTATGATTCTGGTGGTTTATTATTTTAAATGGTGGTTATGAATAAAACAATTTTTTACTTGACATATTCTTTTACATTCATATATTTGTAGGCGAATACATTATGTTTAAATTAAGGAATACGCGATAATGTCTTGAAATATATTGAATTACGGGAATTAAAACCTTGATATAGGCTTTTTCGCTGAATGAATATTTTGCTCTGAAAAAAACGAAGATGTTTGAAGTTGTTTGAAAAAACTAAAACAAATTCTCTAAAAAAGGAGGAGTTATGAGACGGTGGGTTTTAGTTATGCTGGCAATGCTGGTTCTTGTCACTATTGCAGGAGCTGGCTACTACGAGGACTTTGCCGATGCGGCAGTCGATTATGTTACTGACCCTAACACTCCCACTACGGGAACGGATAGTGGTTTGGTTGACCAGACTACCGGACTCGCTTGGGTGCAAAGTTGGGGCGCAACCCCAGATGCACCTCGGCTGGAAAATCAATCTCAGCCATACTGGGGAAGTTTTTTCTATAACACTGCCGCTATTATTCTGGGACAATCTGCCACCGGTATCCGGACTAATCTCGGGCACGCAGCAGTAAATTATGTATTCGGCACTCGTGCCGATGCTGACGATACCCTGGATGAACCTGGTGCTGGTAATGGTATCGAACCATGGTGGAGTGATACTCAAGCTTTCTACAATGGTTATTTCGATTTGCCCACTGGTTTATTAGTCCCGGATGCATCTTTCTGGAATAGAAATGCAGCACCAGACTATTGGCCTCAGGATACAGATGAGGTCACTTTGGAATGGATGCTGTGGGATGCCATCTATCTCACTTATACCGGTGACCTATATTTCCAGGATGAAATCGATATGATTATCGATGGAGTGTTGAACAGTCCATATTTCGATAATGTGGATAGCACTATCCAGCTATTTGGGTCTGACGACCCATATTTAACTGCATTGTGGTCTATCGTTCTGATAAAATATAATGATGTATTTGGTGGTTCGCCATTGATGAGAACCACCGATGGCGGTTCTACCTATTCTTATTATGATAGGCTTATCCAAAAAGCGATGGAGTATGTCCAGACCAATGGACTGGATTATATGTATTCAAGATATATGGGCGACCTGAAAAATGTCTCGGAGGGAATGGAAGATTACGAAGCACTGGCATTCCTTATGGCATATGCCCTTGCGGGAGATACTACCGAAGCGGATTCTGTTTTCGATACATACATTATTGAAGCGGATGTAGATAACGATGGCGACCCCTGGGGATTTGTTCTCAATATCGCCGATTTTGGTAATAATTTCCATACCAACTTGCGATATTTCCCACTTCATCATCAGACATTTACCGGAATGCTGTCCATTCTTGCGCTCAAGGAATATCACGACTTTATGTTGCCATTCGATTTCGTCAGTGCGGATACCTGCGCAGACTGGATTCGATTTATGGCGGATAGTTTGGTCGAAGAATGGTGGGCAGATTCTGTGGGTAGATTTTGCCACAATCCCAACTGGCAGGTGATGGTTCCCGTAAATGGCTTGGCTGGTTATTCGATGAAACAAGTCCCTCGCATGGAAATATTGGATGTAGCATCTAATTTACCTCACCAGGGTGATGGCATCATCTGTGATTATTATGCAAATCGAACCCAATCTCATATAGTGTCGGTGACTGTGGTTGCTCATCATACTATAGCCGATAGCACCGATACTTTATGGTTGTTTACCGGCAAATGTATGGTTGGATGGGGACTGTTAGATTTCCAGTGGGAACTTCTGCCCACTATGAACCCTGGCGATACCGCAGTGATTACATTTAATACACAGGCTTCTGATTGTGCTCCCGCTCCAGATATTGACTGGGTTTGGGCAGAATTGTATGGTCCTCATTGCTCCGGATATTCTGTGGTAGATGATGATATAATAGTAGAAGTAGATGACCCTGCTCATATCAATGTGGACGATGTAGTAGCAGTGGCTGATATAGCTGGAACACCATACAATGAACCATATTTCACTCAAGACCAGTTGTTCTATCTGCAAGTGGATATTACCAATACCGGCGATGCACTGCTGAAAGATGTGGTAATCGATGTTTCCAGCACCAGTGCTTATGGATGCGCATCTACATTTGCTCCTACCAATGTGTTCAGCGATGTAAATATTCCCGGTGGAGCGAGTATATCGTTCTATATCCCCATCTGGGCAGACCCATTAAATTCTGGCGCTTTGGGAACCGATGATGAAATATTCCAGGTCACCGCAGCCGGTGTGGATAGTAATACCATGGATTCCTGCATGGTCACTTATACCGATGACGACGATAGTATCGGAATCGTTATGCCACCGGAATTGCATGTTCGCGATGTCACTTATGATGCCACCGATCCACATCCTTCCGGATTGGTCAATTACTGGGGCAATTTCGTGTATTGGCTCAATGCCACCGATCCGATGGAATTCCAGGTTACTCTGTATAGTGAGGATGGTGACTATGCCACTGCTGATTCTCTGGATGTATATGATGTCTTAACCAGATTTTTCAATGATGGTGGATATGAAGCTACTGCAATCGCAGGAACTACTCCACCACTATGGATACAGACATTCCCGGGTGGAGCGCCTACCGATAATATTGGTCCCGGCGATACTGTCAGATTCTCTTTCGAATTGACCGATAATGGAATTTCGCCCGATTTCGAGGATACACTAACTTCATACTTCGAGGCGAATTTCCATGATGCCAATCGCGCCGATGATGGTTTCGCATCTACCAGCCCATTCGATACTACATTCAATACCTTACTGGTGGATGTGACTCCACCTAATGCCTGGTTTGTGGAGCCTTATGCCAGTTCCGATCCGTGGCCTACAGATGATGTTGTCCAACTGGGCGCATCCGATAATCACTCCGGTGTGGAATTCGTAGGTTGTGTTATCGAGGAAGTTGGCGGACAATTCTGGAATGGAACCGGTTGGCAGGCTACAGCGGATACTTTTGTGTTCGGGTATGATGATTCCACCGGCAACTGGCTGGATACAATTCCTGAACCCACCGGTGTTACATCATACACTATGCAAATCTGGGCAGTAGATTCTGCTGGAAATGTCGGCAGTGAAAGATTTCTACCTCGTGGCGATGTCGCTTATATACATATTTATAATGTCCTATCCGACCTGCCCAGAGAACTGGCAGTAAATCAGCGCTGGGAATCCGATTGGCTTCAGGAACACACCGTTACTGTTCATGTATATAATGAATTCTCTTCACCTATCGATAATATAGAACTCGGACTTCGCTCCAGTGTAACTCATACATCGATTAATGGCAATCCTCGTGAGGACATTGTCAATATAGGCACACTTAATCCAGGTGAACATCGATTTATCGATTTCACAGTGGTGGAGCCTATGTATGATGTGGAGGACGATACTCTGCTCGCATTCCTTCATACTGCTGACCCGTCCGCAGGTAGAGTTATCGGATTGCACTATACCGATAGAAATGCGTTTATTCGAGTGGAGGAACCTGCAAAGATATATATTGATACTACTTGGAACGATGCACCCGCACATATCGCCGATACTACCGATACCGCAATAATTACTATGGATAGCATAGATTATCAGCATATGACAGTATATACCCGAGTTTGCTATGCCGGCGGCGATACATTAGAATATCTGCGTATCAGATTCGATAATGGCGCATTGCATTTCCCCATTTCACTGGTCGGTCCTGCTACTGTGGAAATCGCACAAAATGAATTTACCACATACTACGATGACCCCGTGTTCGGTCCGGTATGGTGCACAACTATTTCCACAGAATATATGGCAGATTCTAATGAGTGTCATAATCGCGAAGCCGAGGATATGTTCATTGTATCGGTAGATTCATTCGATTTCGATAACTGGGAACCAGCAGATGCACATCCTACATATACTCAATTCTTCATCGATGATGATGTGACTTTTGCCACTGTTGTTGAACCACCGAGATTGGATATACTGGATGGGACATTGTCCGGTGGATATCCCAACGGCGGATATATCTGGATTAACCGAACTAATTCTATCCATATAGATATTCCGTTCTGGAATCTATTATCTACTTGTTCGGATTCTGGTCGAGCTACCGCCAGATTGACCGGCGAGAATATGCCATTGGTATTTTTCGACGACCTGTGGAGTGAAATCACCGGATTGAGCGGTTTGATAGCGCCCACTTCTACACACGATACACTATTCCCCGGTGCATCGGATACATTAGCATACACAATCCAATGGGATGGTCTGACCGATGTGAATGACCTGGTTGCCTTTATGGTAGATACTATCTGGTTCCGCAATCAATACTGGCAGACTCAACCCTATCCTGTGCCCTGGTTGTTCGTGGGGCTGGATACTCTCGGTGACCCTATATTTATTCAACCGGAAATGGATACTATTTCCAATTATATATATGCAATCAGTGATACATTGGGTATCGATGTGGTAATACCCACAGTGAATATACTCAACCCTGACCAGCCACTATATTCTGCTTGGACCTGGGAGGAAACACTACTGGTAAGTGCCACCGATAATTTCTCCGGCGTGGACAATACCACAGTGGAAGGAATGCTGGTAGATCCTCGAGGTATGTTCTGGAATGGAACTACCTGGCAGACAGATACCTTCTGGCTGGCACTGACTGTGCTCGGTGGTGGACAATATTGGACTGCAATGCCTGATACTGCCGACCTGGTCGCAGAGGGAATCTATTATGCTTACGCCAGATGTTCCGATGTAGCTGGAAATCCATCCGATGTGGATGAAATAGATTTCGTCTATGATGCTACTTCGCCGATAACACAGATATTCGAGCCAGATGATGGCGATACTACTGTGTATTATAAATGCAGTTATGGCGATACCATTCGAGCTATCGCCTGGGATACAGTGGTAGTTAGCGATCCTACTGCGGTGGCTGGAGTATATCAGGCTTATGTGGCAATCGAGGATACATTCAACAATCTCTGGTGGGATGCCACTCTCAGCGACTGGGTAACATCTATGTCCGCAATTTATAATCCGATGACTTTCGAATCAGGAGAAACCTGGTATTATACTGGAATTGTCCCCCTGGATGATTCATATGTGTTCAGGGTATTCACTTATGCGGATGATATGCTGTTTAATTTCGATAGTCCCACCGACAGTCTGGATATACTGGTGGATTGCGATAAACCAGAATGCTTTATCACAGATCCCACATATACTACTGCTCCTACGGAGAGTGTATTCAGTTCCAGCGGATTATTGCCGAATACCTGGGATGCTATTATGCTGGATGCGGTTTACGGTTATGTTACCGATAGTATAATGGCAGTGGATAGCGTGAAACTCGCCATAAGCAAAGATGATTCACTGTGGTGGGATGATTTTGTGGGAGATTTTGTGGTGTCCGGTTCACCTATATGGTTCTATCCAGACAATGTCTGGTTGGATGAAGCATTGACTGTGCTTGCACCTATGCCAGAATTAAACCCCGGACTCAACTTGGTCGGTGCGGATACTATATGGTATGATTATGCCTGGACACCAGATGGTTCTGGTTGCTATGAACTATTTACTATCGCTTGGGATGACATCGACAATCAATCTGATACCGCATCCTGGCGTTTCGCTGTGGATAATATGGACCCCGATTCTATGGCGGCGTATTATCCATACAATGGTCAAGTATGCACACTCTATACTTGGCAGGAAACATTGCGGGTTGCCGTATACGATACTATGCGAGGTTGCCTTGGATGGTTCAACAATATCGATAGTGCAAAAATTGCTTTGCAGTTTGTTGTCGATGGTGAAGTCCAATGGTGGACCGGTAGCACCTGGAGCGATACATTCACCTGGATAGAACTCGACCCCGGCGCAGTCCTGTATGAAATCGATGGTGGAGATACTACCGGAGCTATTTTCCTGTGGAATATGTGGGTTCCGGTCACTGCACTGCAGAATGGAACTTATAACGCTCAAGTTCAAGCCCGGACCCAAACAGATGATTATATCAATTTCTACTATAACTTCGTAATCTCCGGTGGACTCGGTTATCTGACTGTTCAGGTGATAGACCCCACTCCGATATTCGTGGGCGATTCTGTCCGAGTGGAATTGGCTGCTCATCATACTTCGGGAACCATAGATACTACTTTCTACTATGGAATCACTCTCGGTTCTAATTATGATGCTCCCGGATGTATAGATTTACCCAGCAGTCCTTATTATCTCGAGCGTGGATGCGATACTTTCTGGATTCATCCTTCCTGCGGGAAAAAAGGAATAATTATCTGGGCAAACTCCGACCCATCCGGTTATGCGCCTGGTAATACTATGGCATTCGATGTGATTTCTGAACTCGACCCACATATATATGCCACTTTGGATGATGTCGCTCCAGACCAAGGTGAACAGATTATGATTATACATACATGCAGTGATAAAGACCCACTATACCTCGGCGGAGATATCGATACATCCACTATAAAAGTCACCAGCTATGATTATCAGATATTCGACGGAATATGGACAGATATCACTCCCGATTCTATTGTGGAATCCGGCGGAACATTGTATGTATATTACACTCCCGGGAATTTCGACCTGTCAGAATATCAGATAGTGGTAAATTATCACACCAATCTCGATCCGATGATAGATTTCGATACATTGTATAATTACTATGTCGGTTCTATCGCTCCCGTGGATGATATTGCTCCCGCCGCTGTCGCCGATGTTAGAATCGAACAAACAGGCGGAAATGTCCATCTATGGTGGGATGAAATTACCGAGGGCTATGAGGGTTCCCCAGAACTCGATCCGGCGACCAATATCTATTACATTATATATAAATCCAACACCGACCCTTACGAATGGGGCGAATATGCTGTCGTTGACACCGAAGATACTCCAGAATATACTGAACCTCTACCCGCTGACCCTATCGCAGAACCTACATATTATTATGTGGTAGCTTACGACCACGATGGTAATTTGAGTGATAATTCTGAGCGAGTCGGTCGCACCAGTTATGAGTTCGGACCCGATTGGGGTCAAATCGCTGTCCCATTCGATGTGGAAGAATATGACCCACTTATGGGTTCGCAACTGGCTACATATCTGGCACCTGCCGATGTGATAAATATCTCACGATGGGATAATACCGTATTCGATTGGGTAGGTGTATATGTCCCACCGACAACGGATGGAGTGGTAAATGAGGAATCCGATGTGCTTATAGTGTTAAGCACCAATACTACCACACTCTCCATTGCTGGCGATATTCCCGCATCGGTGCCATCGATTAGCTATTTAGCTGGTGGATGGAATTCTATGATGGTCCCACTGAATAGACCAGATATCACTATGGCATCCGAAATGATTGTTGCAATCGGTTCGTCAGAATGCAGTGCCATTGCACATCGTAGCCCGGATCGTGGATGGGGCGATATGTGTGTATGGTCTGGAACCACATTCTTCGGAGATTTCCCGGTATATCCCGGTCAGGGATATTTGATGTGGGCAGAAACCGATGGCAGTTGGCCCACAACTAAGAGTTCCCCAACCGAGAGAACTATGCTGGAAAATCCCACTACTGTGGATTGTGGTTCTATGCCAAAGGCTCTAATCGGCTATATAGACGGAGAATGGGAATCGGTCAGGTTTAATTTGACCAACAAAGCCGGCGATATCCTGCTGACCGAAAATAGCTATGGATGCTCCATATCCGATGGCAAATTCCTCGTCCAGCTCGGAAATATCGGTTGGAAAAAAGGCGATGAGTATATACTGAAATTCTATACCGATGATGAAAATCCTGCGCAAGATGAAGTAGTAGTCGTCCTGAATGATGCTCCCGCACAACATCTTGGTGATTTCTTCCTGAAACCTGCTAATAGAATTCCCACTATGTTCGCACTCAGAGGAGCTACTCCTAATCCGTTTAATGCTACCACTGAAATCAAATTCGAATTGCCAGTGGATAGCAAAGTGAAAATCGAGATATTCGATGTGGCTGGAAAACGAGTAGCAGACATCGTGGATGGTAATTTCGATGCAGGATATCATAGCGTGGTCTGGAATGCGAAAGGAAATGACAGTAGAGAGGTTCCTACTGGCGTGTATTTCTGCAAGATGAAAGCCGGTGAGTTCTCCGCTGTAACCAAGTTAATGTTGGTGAAATAAGTTATGCACGATGGGGAGGGAGTTTTCCGCTCCCTCCCTTTTTCACAAGGGGGTGAATACGATGTCCCGTGTATCATTGTTGTTTTTGACTCTGATAGCTATAAGTATCCTGTTTGCTCAAGGCGACCCGCACTATATGTGGGGTTATGTGGTCAATGAAGGTGATGGATATCCTACTGCCGCTTGTCTCAATTACAAGTCTTTTGTAATCGGTATTCCCGAGACCATTCGTTATCCAGAGGACCCCAGAGCTACATATAATGAGACCAATGGCGGATGGAGTGTCCAGATTGGTGGACTGTTCCCCGCTACAGGTGATACATTTGTGATTTTTTTCGAGGATGGTTGCGAATCCACCGCAGGTTCCGATACCGAATTGGTGATATTGGATTCTATGATGCAGGATATGGGAACAACTACTCTAACCCCATTTGTGAAAATTCCATTTGTTTCCAAACCGGAAAATATGAACTTAAACATTTCTCCCTCACCATTTAATAACAGTTGTGAAATTTGTTTGCACGGACAAGGAAAAGTGAATGTTGCTATATATAATGTATTAGGTCAACCTGTGGCTAATATATTTTCAGGTAATATAGCGGGTTCACGCCAATTTCGCTGGGTTCCCGGAAATATTGCCGGAGGAATTTATTTTATTCAAATGAAATCTATTAGTAATACTATTACGAAAAAGGTAATATTTATGCCATAATATTTCGGAGAAAAATTTTATTTTTTGATGTTTTTGACAGTCGAAAAAACAAAAAGGAGGCAGATATGCGACGCTGGCAGATTTTTATTTTTATGGCGATATTCGCCATAACCGCATGGGGACAAGGGTTCCCTCATATGCTAACTGGGACGGTGGAAAGATTCGAGGGCGGTTATCCCGAAGATGGATGTATATTTATTATGGTCCTGAATTTAGATACCGGCGATACTCTGGAAATCAATGATACCACCTACAATTCCTCCACCGGTGAATGGACTGCCACTATCGAAAATCCAGGCGAAAGCACCGCAGTGGAAGTAATAGTTACCGATAGCTGCTGGGCTGAACAGGGAATATTTAATGACGAAATATCATCTTCTTTTATGACCGACCTCGGCACCGATACTATGGAAATTATCTCGGGTATTCGCCCAGAATTCGATGAATTTGTTATCACTCCAAATCCCGGTTATATCGAGGATAGTTATGAATTTGCTATCGTATATATCAATGGCAGGAATAATGCACCAAGCAGTATTGTGGTGAATATCGATGGTGTAGAATATATACTTTCTGCGGATAATCCCGGTGATATAGATTATACCGATGGCGCAGATTTCTCTACCATTATCGATGGCGATGTCATGGGCAGAGATATTCATTCCTGCTTTGTCTATGCAGTGGATACCGAAGACCGACCCGGGTGGAGTGATACATTAGAATTTGAAATCCAGAATCATCCTCCAGTGCTGGATACAGCTTGGATTGCTATCTCTCCTAATCCTGATACAGCGAGAGAAAACTCTATCCTTACCTGCGAAATTGGAACCGTTACCGATTCCGAATATGACCCCGTAGAAGTTGTATATAATTGGTTTATCGACGGCGAGTTAATTGAGGGACATACCGCAAACACTCTCGATGGCGATTATTTCGATAAGCATAATGAAGTCTGGTGTGTGGTTTCCATTTATGATGGCTTCGATTATGGCGATTCTGTGGAGACCGAGCATATAATAATCGAGAATACTCCTCCAACCGCACCAGAAATTGCTATCGATCCCGATGAACCATTCGATTTCGAAAGTGTATCCGCTATTATATCTGGCGAATCCGAGGACGCCGATGACGATGATGTAGAATATCAATATGAATGGCGTGTGGATGGTATCTCGGTCAGTTCCGAAACCGTGTTGTCCTCCGATTTGACTACCACCGGAGACAATTGTGAGCTTATCGTGTGGACTTTTGATGGCGAAGATTATGGCGGAGCAGATACTCTCGAATTCTATATCGGTGGACCGATCCTTTCCGATGGCGCTGTCGAACCCACCGAGGGACATGCCAGCACCGAATTCGAATATACTGTTATTTACACAAATTCCAGAAATTATCCACCAGAAGAAGTTTGCGTGAATATCGATGGTGACCTGTATATGATGTCCCCTCTGAATCCAGAAGATACCGATTATACCGATGGCGCAATATTTACTTATACTACAACTCTCGCAGTGGGTGAACATCAGTTCCGTTTCTCCGCCACCGATGACCATAGCGATGTGGCTATCGGTATGGAAGATTATATCGTTGGTCCATCAGTGTGGAATACTTTACCAGTAATCGATGCAGTTTCTATTATTCCTTATCCCGATGCGATGGTAGTGGATGATATTACCGCCAGTGTCACTGCCTGGCACGATGATGATGGCGATGCGGTATCATTCTCTTATCAATGGTATAGAAATGGAGAATTGGTGGAGGGACTCACATCTCAGGTAGTCTCGGGAACTAATTTCGTTCGAGGAGACGAAGTCTGGTGTGAAATTACTCCGTTCGATAGCTACGAATATGGCGAACCCGTTCACACTGAAATCGTTACGATAGTGAATACTCCACCAGACCCACCAGAACTGGGAATTTATCCTGAATCTCCATTCTCTTTCGAGGATATCGAGGCAGTTATAGAAAATCCATCTTTCGATGCCGATGGCGATGAAGTCACATATTCTTTCTATTGGTATCGAGAAGACTATCTGGTAGAGGAAGATGTAGTCCTAAATAGCGAATATACCAGCACCGGACAGTCCTGGTGGCTGGCTGTATTGCCTTATGATAGCTATGATTATGGCGATACTGCTTGGTTTAATTTCGATATCGCTGGACCCACTCTTACCGATGGTTATGTGAATCCAGCATCAGGTCTGCCAACTCAAGTGTTCGCTTATCAAGTCACTTATTCTAACTCCAGAAATTATGCACCAGAATATGTCCAAGTGGATATCGATGGAGAATTATTCGATATGGAACCTTTGGACCCTGAAGATGAGGATTTCACCGATGGCGCAATATACACTTATGAAACCTCACTGGAATATGGCACAGAACACTCTTTCCGATTCTTCGCAGAAGATGAATATGGAAATCCAGCAATCGGTCTGGGTGATTATATGTCGGGTCCAGTTATTACCAATAATCCACCAGTTGTGGAGGAATTGGAAATCACTCCGTATCCTGAAGGCACTGTGCTCGATGAATATCGAGTAAATGTAATATCCTGGTATGACCTTGACGGACACGATGTCATTTTCCAATATCGTTGGTATAGAAATGGCGAGGAAATCGAGGACGAAATTACATCGACTATCAGTGGAAGCGAATTTGCCAAGGGCGATGTGGTCTGGTGCGATGTCACTCCTTATGATGGCTATGATTTAGGCGAAACAGTTTCCACTCCCGAAGTGGATGTGGTAAATGCAGCGCCGGTGATTGTCAATCCATTTATCGATATTACTCCCGCTGGCGAACCCACAGAATTATCTACTTTGACCGCTACCGCCGATGAAATTTACGACCCCGACGATGACAGCATAATACTATCATATAAATGGTTCATAAATGGTGAGGAACTCGAAGTGGGTAGCCATATCGGAGCTATTACCGGTGATAAATTCGATAGAGGAGATACTGTCTATGCAGAAATTACAGTCTCCGATATCGAACTTTTTACCACTGTTACTACCGATGAAGTGGTTATCGGGAATGCATTACCAGTAGTGGAGGAATTTGGTATCGAGCCTTCGGCACCATATACCGACGATGAATTGCTCGCATATTTGGACTACTATGACCCCGATGACGACGAAGTCACTGTGGAATACATATGGCGACGAGATGGCGAATTTATGTCCAGCGAAGATAGAATTCCCGCCGATATGACCAGACATTATGAAATCTGGTCTTTGGAAATTCGGCTCACCGATGGTTTCGACCCCGAAGAATATACTGGGGTATATGACACTGTGGAAATACTGAATTCTCCACCCGAGTTCGACCGGGAATTCATCGATACTTTCGCTATCGCCGGTCTGGAATATCGTGGATTTATCCCGGTTATAGATAAGGATTTCGATTATCTAACTTTCGAACTGGAAAGCGGACCGGATGGTTTTGAGGTTCGTGGTGATGGCTCGCTATTATGGGATGAAGTCCCCGAGTCAGACGAACTAACCGTATTCGAGGATATCACAATCAATATTTCCGATGGCGATGCAGAAATTCAATTGGTATTCGACCTGTGGGTATATCCACTCTCTCATCAGTTATTCGCACCCACTAATCTGAATGCTACTTCTGGATTTACTGGACTTATACCGCTCAACTGGGACCCACCTGCCGCATTTACTGTGATACCTTATCTGCCGGTATCTTTTATCGGATATGAAGTATATCGTTCTACTGACCCCGAGGCAGAAGATTGGGAATTGCTTACCACTCGAGCAATAAACAATGCCGTGGATACCGATGTGGAACCATACACAGTCTATTACTATTATGTAGTGGCGGTATATGAAGTGGCTCCAAGTAGCCCATCCAATGTAGATTACGCATTCAGCAGTCCCGGCGAAATCACTGATTGGTATTCTGTCTATACTTACGATACTGCACCCACTATCGATGGCGTAATCGACGAGGGCGAATGGAACGATGCAATGCTCTATTCATACACTATCGATGAATACGATTGCAGACTTATGTTTATGAATAAAGCCGGCTATTTGTATGTGGCATTCGAAAATCTCGCCGATGCCACACTGAGCGATGATGATATGTTTATGCTAAATATCGATGACAATGATAATGATAGATGGCCCTCTTCTCCAGGTAGCAATGAAGGTGAATATAGAATAAAGCAGACCGAAGACGAAGTTGAGGTAACTTATCAGGGTATCTGGGGAACATTCCCCGGCGATATCGGAAGAGATGTAAGAACCACTATCGCAGGATTGCTCGGAAATGCATCCGATGAAAACGGTTATGTATCATACGAACTCGCAATACCAATCGGTTCTGATGTCGGTTATTTAAATCTGGAAGAATTAGGGACCTGGGTCGGCGCCAGAATCGCTCTGTATGATGTGGATGATTTGGATTGGGATATTGTCCTTCCCGCAGAAAGCGATCCGGAAAATCCTGCCGAATTCGGTAAATTGTATGTCGAGGCTGGTGAACCCGCAGGAAGACTTTGTTATAACCCGATGGGATTCGAGGTCTCTTTACGACAGGGTGGAACCACTACCAGAATTTTATCATTAGAAAATTGTGGTTTGGGATACCTGTCCTATGAAATTTCGGAAGCTTGTGCTATCGCCCCTGTGGAAGGTGGATTACTTAGGACTATGGATGCCGGAAATATCGTAGCTTATGTCGATGAAAATTCATTGGTTTCCGATGCTATTTCCATTCTCGGTTATTCCGCTGATTTCTATTCTGACCCCGCTAATTTCCTCTCTGCGGTAGTAGGAGGCTCTTACCACCTGGTTATCGTATCCGCTGATGATGTTTCCGCAAATGAAATCTGGAATGCAGTATTGATTGCACTGGAGAGTGATGCGAAATTACTTATACAGACTCCCGATTTGGATGCGATTTCTGGATATAGTATCTGGGATTATATGGGTCTCGGACTGGGAACAGACCTCGCTGATAGAGGTTGCGCACTGACATGGGAATTGCCAGAACATCCATTCTTTAATGTGCCGTTAGAAGTCCCGCCGTCCGTGGAAAGAATCGAGGGTTCATTCACCGATTATGGCGATAATTTAATCCCCGGTGAGGATTATTCGGTATTGGCTACTTTCGACCTATATCCATATCCCAACAATGCCGCTATCGTTTATAACGAAGAACTCGGAATCATTATAAATTCTTTCATCCTTTCAGATATGGATGATACCGATGGCGATGATATAATCGATGGAGTAGAATTGCTGGTGGATGAAATCGCTGGATTACTGCCTTGCGAAGATATAGTGTGGCTTTCCGAGGAACCCACCAGTGGAGCTCTAATGGTTAGCGACAGAGAAGATATTACTGTTACTTTCGATGCCAGTGAACTTTTGGTAGGTGAATATTTCGGTTTCCTGATGATTCATACCAACGACCAGGGTCATCCATTGGTTTATGTGCCCTGCCATCTCGATGTGACCGAGCCAGAACCTCGACCGATGGAACTTACCGTCAATCCAGAAAATTACGGTTGCCCCGAGGATGAAATTGTTGTCCCCATATATGTTAGCTCGTTAGATATGATGGGAATCACCACTCTGGGAATGACAGTTTCTCTCGACCATAATGTCGGACAGCCGATAGATATCGAACCGATGATGGGCGAATTGTCATCACTGGAATTCGGCGAGGGTAGTATTACTTTCTCTGTATCCAATGAATTCCCGATGCCCGGTGGCGGTCCGCTGGCACTGGTTCATATACAAATCGACCGTGAAGCCACTGTGGGAATTAGAACTTCTATTAACATATCCGATGTATTCTACAATGAAGGTGGATATACTACAGATATAACAACTTATCCTGGAAATCTTTATGTGGTCAGTTGTCTTACTTCTTGGTATGTGGATTTAGTGTTCACCGCATTCGGCACTCGTCCGGATAATGTCACTATCGGTGTAGAACCTGAAGCTACCAATATGTTCGATGAGGATTTCGATGTGCTCAATTCCCCCACTGAAAGTTTCCTGGATGCTTACAGCGATATTTCTACCTGGGATACCGAAAATCCTGAACTGGAAGTGGATATCAGAAATGGATATGAAGTAGAAATTCACTGGTATATAGAAACTGGCGATTCTGCCGGCAAAGTGGAATGGACATTCGAGGATGGAATCCCATTGACCACTATGGGAAGCTTACTACTATACTGCGGAGATGATATAGTGGATATGAAAACTGCCACTGTCCATTTTTATGATGCCGGACAGGATATAGAAATTGTGTATCGAGCTACCGGCGAACAAATGTTCACTTTCGATTTCGAACCCGGATATAATATGGTTTCTATACCACTTTACACCGAGACAACAGCTATTACCGAACTGTTCCCTGGCAATCTGGGAGTATGGCGTTTCGATAGCGATATAGATACCTGGGTTGGAGTGAGCGATGTGGAACCTGGTGTAGGTTATATAGTCCTGTTCCTCGAGCCTGCTGAATTTACTCTCTGGGGTGTCCCTGTGGAAGAACTCGAACTGAATCTCGCTCCCGGATGGAACCTAATTGGAACTGTGCTGGAAGATGTCGATTTCTCCAATCCCGATGATAATCCCGATGGTTCCATACTCGGTTCGCCCGGACACGCCTGGCATTATGACCAGTCGGTTGGAACATATACCAATGTGGATGAATTGACAGGTGGTGAGGGATATTTTGTAGCATCACTAAATGCCTGTGTCCTGAATATACCTGGCTCCGCTGGTATGGGCAAGGTTGTTCCACCAAAACAACCAGAATGGACTGGAAAGATTAACAGCGACAATTTCGAACTGGAATTCGGTATGGGCGAGAAAATGGTCGCTCCGATACCACCTGCATTCCCAGGTGAATCTGCGCCGATGGCTTACTTTGTGGAGAATGATTGGAAATACTCTTCGCATATTCAACCGAAGGGCGAATGGGAATTGAATTTACTCAAGGATGCCATAGTGCGATTCGAATTGCCAGCAGGTGTCTCTGTGGAAATCGATGGTGAACCAGTCGATGATGAGGTCACCCTGCTCGCTGGGACTCATAAAGTCGTGGCTAATTGTTTGCCCAGCAAATTTACACTCGGAAATAACATTCCCAATCCATTCAATTCCGCTACTGCAATAGATTTT
>Ga0180301_10001915_pt1 | contig 16288 bp, 17 predicted proteins | sample GuaBasSediGuay16_FD_121797 | JGI IMG/M metagenome (GOLD analysis project Ga0180301, IMG submission 121797) | Subseafloor sediment microbial communities from Guaymas Basin, Gulf of California, Mexico - Guay16, Core 4569-2, 12-15 cm | ecosystem: Environmental > Aquatic > Marine > Hydrothermal... | reverse complement strand
GATGATAATAGTATGGATGTTGCAGAACTTAAAACTGCGATGGATGAAACTGTAAGTAGTGGGGCGAGAATTGGAACCATCTTTGCCACGATGGGAACAACTGATGCCTTTGGTATCGACCCATTAAAAGAAATAGTAAAGCTTCGTGATAAAATTCAAAAGACTGTACAATATAAGATTAATGTTCATGCCGATGCAGTGATCGGGTGGCCATTTTTAACATTTAGAGGGGATAAAAGTGTTAGACACTTGTCTCCTCCCCTACAAAAAGAGGTATTGAGTACTGTCTCAAAAATAAGTGAATTACCATATGCAGATTCGGTAGGCATCGACTTTCATAAAACAGGGTGGTCTCCATACTTATGCAGTGCATTTGTTGTAAAAGACAAAAACGACCTTTTCATGCTCCAAAAATTAAAGAAAGAGATGCCCTATTTGTATCATAAAAGTGGTTATCAGCCAGGAACATTTACCCTCGAATCAAGCAGACCAAATTATGCTCAAAAGGCATTAGTAAACATGATGCTCATGGAAAAAGAGGGATATGAAACATTAATTGTTCATTTACTTACTATTGCAGATTATCTTCGTGAAAAAATAGTAGAAAACGATCACATTGCTTTATTAAATCGTCATAACACTGCATTTGTTACAGATTTCCGCATATACCCCAAAACAATGTATGCTGATGAAGGATTACTGTTTGAAAAAGAACTACATGATATAACAAGCGAGGAATTTACAGAACAGATTAATAGATACAATCAAAGAATTGCAGAACATATGAATATAGTAGGAACTTTTAGAGTTAGAAAACTGTATTTGGTAATACCAGAACCTTTGTTTGAGGAGATAAAGAACAGCGAGTTATTGAAGGTTGGAGACACTGATCTGAGAAGCGAGCTTGCAGACGCAGCCCTCGGTCAGGAGATGGTCACAGAGGCAGCTATGGACATCGTATTTACAGCAGAATACCAAAGAACGACTGTTAAGTACGGTGAGCGTGGTATCAGGTACGTCCACGCAGAGGCAGGATGTGCCACCCAGAATGTTTACCTCCAGGCAACCTCACTCGGGCTTGGAACCGTCGTCATCGGTGCATTCTACGACGATCAGGTGGAGGAGATCATGAACATCGAAGAGGAGCCGCTCTACATAATGCCGATTGGGGGAGGAGCATAGAATGGTCGAGACAATCGAACTCAAGACCACTCATCAACAGGAGCTCATCGACATTACCCAAGACGTTAAGGCGCTCGTTAAAGGAATTGATTCAGGGATATGCCTCGTTTACACAACCCACACAACAATAGGAGATTACGCACTAATTACTGCTTTTTATGTGGATTACAGACATCGTAAGAAGATAATACAATTGATTTTAAGTCGAGAAGGACGAATATCAACAAAAAACAACTTATCCTATATAGAGTTAGTAGATATATATATTGTGACATAAGTAAAACGCTTCTTATGAACTCAACTTAATTTCACCAACCGTGTTTTCACCACAATTTCTTTACAAAGCCCACCGAAGATTCACCAGTGCCGCATTGCCAAAACTCTTTATGTGATATTATACTATTGGAAATGGGTGTTAGATATGGTATCGTTTGGAACAATGGTGGTAGTGATATTGGTTGTGTTGATACTTACTCAGGCGATCAAGATTGTTAAGGAGTATGAGCGTGCTGTGATTTTCAGGATTGGGAGATTGCTTGGTGCGAAGGGCCCTGGGCTGTTCATCATAATTCCTATCATAGATAGTCTTGTGAAGATAGATTTGAGGGTTGTTACTATTGATGTGCCGAAGCAGACCATAATCACGAGGGATAACGTGAGTGTGGATGTTGATGCAGTGATTTATTATCGTGTGATCAAGCCTACTGATGTTGTTACGAAGGTGGAGAACTATGGTATGGCTACGATCATGCTTGCTCAGACGACGCTCAGGGATATTATCGGTCAGATCGAGCTGGATGATCTGCTCTCAAAGCGTGAGGAGTTGAATGTGAAGCTTCAGGAAGTTCTGGACGTTGCAACCGATCCGTGGGGTATAAAGATCACAGCGGTCACGATACGTGATGTAAGTCTGCCTGAGACGATGCTTCGTGCTATAGCTAAACAGGCTGAAGCTGAGCGAGAACGCAGATCGAGGGTTATACTTGCTGATGGAGAGTATCAGGCCAGTGCGAAGATGAGCGAGGCTGCTGAATTATATGATAAGGTGCCAAGTACCATGAAGCTTCGGGAGCTTCAAACCCTTGCTGAGATTGCACGGGAGAAGAATTTGATTGTGGTTACCACAGGGGTGGGTGGTGGCGAGGTTGGCACTGTTGCAGGTTTGACAAGGGCTTTTACAAAGGCTGAAGAAAAATGAAAATTTTATTTTATTTTTTATTTTTTTTATTTTTCATTCAGGTTGGAGGCGCACAGATTATAGTGGTTGAGCTTGAAGATTCCATAACCCCTGCAAGTGATGACATCATAGAAGCGGCTCTCAGGAGAGCAGAGATCGAGAGCGCTGAAGCACTGATAATAACCCTGAACACACCTGGTGGAGGATTTGATGAGACAAAGAAGATAATCGAGCATATTGAAGCCTCTCCAGTCCCCGTTGTGGGATACGTCTACCCAAAGGCTGCCACAGCATGGTCAGCAGGCACCCTCATACTCCTTGCAACCGACATAGCAGCCATGGCCCCAAACACAATAATTGGCTCTGCCCAACCAGCAGGAATGTCATCTGAAGGCATGCAACCGATTGAAGATAAGAAGATCATAAATGCGGTTGTTGCACTGGCTGAAGAACGAGCGAGGCAGCATGGAAGAAATGTAACTGTTGCAAGAGAGTTTATCACGAAAAATCTGAATTTAAATGCAGAACAAGCTAAAGATGCGAATATAATAGAGATTATATCGCCTGATATAGAGGATTTACTATTTCAGGTAGACGGAATTGAGACAAAAGGCAGAGTGCTGAACACTTCTGGTGCCAGTGCCACATATTACACTCCATCACCACGGCTGATACTTCTAAATATCTTCTCAAACCCTATTCTCGCATCCCTACTTTTACTCGTTGGCATTTACGCTCTTGTATTTGGACTTACAAGCCCGGGCTTTGGCGCCGAGATATTCGGAGTTATTTCCATAAGCCTTGGACTCATAGGATTGGGATTCTCAATAAATATCGCAGCCCTTTTCCTGATCGGACTCGGGGTGGCACTGGTACTATTTGAACTATACACCCCTACTTTTGGAATTATCGGCATAGCAGGAATCGCATGTATCGTTTTAGGAAGCATATTCCTCTTACCCATGGGTTACCCACGATTATATTCTCCAGAATTCCAGAAAACCATGATAATAAGCCTTTTTGCACCAGCCATCGTCTGTGGAGCATTCTTTGCTTTTGCAATTTATAAAATAATGAAAATAAGGAATAAAAAGCCAGAAATAGGAGAAATTATAGGTGATATGGCTGAAAGCGTGGATCCGATAACCCCTGACACAACAGGGTATATTAGATACCAGGGCGAGTACTGGAGTGCAAAATCACAGGAACAGATCGAGTCCAACACAAAAGTGGTCATAACAGGAAAAGAAGGAAGAGTGCTGATCGTCAAATCCTCAAAATAAATCTAATTAAATTTATAAAAAATTATTGATAAAAACAAGATTATTGAATAGAGGGTTGAAAGCGGCATCATGATCAACAGTCTGAAAAAGGGCTAATTATTTGTATGATTAATCATTAAATACTATTCAAAAGCGATATTTGGAGGTGAAGTTTATGTGCAGTGTTGGCGATCTGCCAGAGATTGACATGAAAGAAGCGCACAGATCTCTCAAACCGAAAGACTACGAATGTCTTGACTGTGGACGCAGGTTCAAAGGCATCGGAGAGAACGTCAAGTGCATCTCATGCCGCTCTGGCAACGTTAGGAGACTTAGATTGAACCCACATCAATACCACACGCAAGCACCCGCGGGTACTACATCGGGTGCAAGCTGACACTTGCAATCGAATACCCGCCTTTGAAGCCCTTAGCCGTTTTAATCCACCAGAGATCGCCCAGTGACGCTAAAACATATGAAGAAATGCTCCAATGAGCTCAAACGAAGACGATTACTCCAAAAAGAAGACACAATCATCCTTGATAAGGGATACTGCTCGTACAATAACTATTTCAATGGAATAGTAAAATTTAAGATAATTCCACTGATATTCCTGAAGAAAAAACTCAATATGAAGAAAATTCTTGGCAATATAACTTATCCTCTATCCATATTTGATAAAAAGAATGTAAACCGGGAAAAACATTCTTCAACAACCTCGTAAAGCGATTGAAGGAAGCACTCGGTGATTGGTAGAGTTATAAACCAATAAGGAGTATAATAGAAGATATATTCAAATTAGGTAAAAATGCGTTCTCTTTAAAGAAGATCCACCGTCACACACGGAAATATCTTGTAAAAATGGTATGTCTGAATGTATTTTTACTGAGGATGGTTGTACAACAAGGATACAGGTCAAAGAAAAAATTACAGAAGCTGGCCAAAATGGTGAATAGAGGGAAAGGGTTAAAAGATAGCTATTAACTTAAGTAATATTCTCATATTAATCCGAGCATAGATCTCCCATCGTTTACAGTCACCAAACCCTGACTTAAGTCTAACACCCACACACCCGCGTTTTCGTATTCATTTTCTCCTGGTTCTGTAGGTATCTTTCGCGAACCTCCCATGCTAGATCGATTAATGGAAGTGGGGCGGCGCCCAGAGACCAATACTTGTACCATTGACTTGGGGCGTGGAAATGCCTTCTGGCGGTTCTCTCTACTCCATGTACATTAACCAAACGCACATTCCCCACAAGCCTTATGAGAATATTTTGGTAGATATTTTATAAAAATACGAACCCCCCAGAGCAGCACCGTCAGGATGAGCCCACCTCCCCGACCTAACAGTACCATGCACTCACGCCGCGTCCGCATGTTCCAGTATCGCGTTCGCGATCCGATCGACAAGATTGATCCCGCCGCCGTATCCGATGATCGCTCTTCGCTGGTAGCCCACGTGGTCAAAGACAGGAAATCCGACTCGTGCGAAAGCGACCCCCCCTCATCATCAGCGATGTATTTCGCTTGTGAGTTTCCCATCAGCAGATTGACGCCAACCGCTTTCACTGCCTCATGCAACTCGTAGAGGTCACATCTCGAGATGATCTTGATCTCATGCCCGGTCTGGCTTGCGACCGCCTGCACATCCGCAACAAACTCTTTGCTCTCGGTTCCGGTTGCAATGACCGCAGGCGTCATCCCGAGTTCATGCTGCATCGAGGTTGAGAAGCAGTACTTCCTGTGAAACTCGGTGTTGTCCGAAAGATTCTGCCGGCGACCTCCACCCCACGTGTAGTAGGCGCATCCGATCGGACCATGCACAAGATGTATCACATCCTTCACTGGTCCTCCGACAACACCCATACATCCCGCATAGGTACATCCACGCTCGGTCAGGTCTCCTGGCGTCGTCTGAACATTGCATCTCGGAACGATGTCCTCGTCCGACTTTTTGATATATGTGTGCTTCTCTCGTTCAGGTATTGGTATGTCGCACTCAAGTAGTGTTAGTGGCATGATCTCCTCCTATTCATCCTTGGTAATGCTAAAGCGCATCATCGCCACGTTCTCCTGTACGGATACGGACTGAATCGTGTATAGGACATACAAAGATTCTCCCGTCGCCGACCATCCCGGTCCGGTTGACACTTATTATCGTCTCAACTACTTCCGGGACAGATTCATCGTCCACCACAATGTTGAGCATCCTCTTTGGGATAAACCTGATCGCTGCCTTCTTAGAGTTGGGTTTGACGTTTCCAAGCGGGTTTATGTAGAGTCCTTTCTGCTTGCCTCGACCATAAGCGAGGGTTGCAGTGAGACTGGGATATCCAGCTTCTGCCAGAACGTCTTTGGTTGCCTGCATCTTATTCATTCTGATTATGGCGATCACTTCTCTCATAAGACACGTTCTCCGGTGCGGATGGTGTAAGCCTCGTCGATCGGATTTACGAATATCTTGCCGTCACCGAAACTCCCGGTCCGTGCGCTCTCCTCAATGATTCTTATGACCTCGTCGGTATCTTCATTACTCACCGCGATCATCAGCATCACCTTTGCCAGTTCATCGTAGACGGTCGGACCTATCTGTATGCCCTTCTGCTTGCCCCTGCCAAAGACATCAATTTTCGTGAATGCGAAAAATCCCCCGGCGTAAGACTATCCACAACTTCATCCACTTTTTCAGGTCGTATGATTGCTCTTATCATCTGCATAACATCACCTATTGCACAACTCTAAACTCAGTCATCATCCCTTCCAGTTCATCCATCGTGATCGGTTCAGGAACCACAAACATCTCGTTCTCGAGGATGTTTCTGGCGAGTTTGCGGTACTCTTCTGCCTGATTACACAGAGGATCGTACTCGATAACAGTCTTCTTCCTGATCTCTGCCTGCTGGACGGTGTTATCTCTTGGCACGAAGTGCACGAGATGGCTTCCGACTCGCTCTGAGAACGCCTCCATCAGTTCCAGTTCGTTCTCAACCTGGCGGCTGTTACAGATGATGCCGCCGAGCCTGATCTCACCCTCCTCTGCGAATTTCACAATGCCCTTGCAGATGTTGTTTGGGGCATAAAGAGCCATCATCTCTCCGGACGCAACAATGTATATCTCCTTTGCGTAACCCTCACGCATCGGCATCGTAAAACCGCCGCAGACAACGTCACCAAGAACATCGTAAAAGACAAAGTCAAGGTCATCATCATAAGCTCCCAGTGCCTCAAGCAGTTTTATCGCGGTGATAACCCCTCTTCCTGCGCACCCGACACCTGGCTCAGGTCCGCCCGCTTCAACGCATCGTATCCCGCTAAATCCTGTGCGCAGGATCTCATCGAGTTCCACGTTCTCGACACCCACCTCACGGAGTGTGTCAAGAACAGTGGGATGTCTCACTCCACCCATCAGCATTCGTGTTGAGTCTGCCTTTGGGTCACATCCAATCTGCATGATCTTGCTGCCCATATCGGCAAGAGTTGCAGTCAGATTCTGGGTGGTTGTGGACTTGCCAATTCCACCCTTTCCATATATTGCTATCTGTCTCATCATACATACCTCACGGTAATTTGTTCTGTTTTTAGTTCTGATTCGTGTCACATTGCTAATGACACGAATTTGACCACTACTATTCCGAAGAAAAGATTACGAGGCTATAGAGCCTCGCCATCCCTTTCTCCTGTTCGAATCCGTATCGTGTGCTCAATTGGTATCACAAAGATCTTACCATCTCAGATATTGCCGCTTGCAGCTGTGTTTCGTATCAGTTCCACTACAGAATCTACATCTTTTTCTGGTACCACGACCTCTATCTTGGCTTTCGGGAGCAGGTCAACGCAGTATTCCCGTCCACGCCACTGCTGGACAAGTCCTTTCTGCTTCCCGCGTCCTCTGATATCGGTCACGGTCATGCTCACAAATCCAGCGTCAGCCAGAGCGTTTTTCACGTCTTCTAGCTTCATCGGTCGTATTATTGCCTCTATCTTCCTAATTTCGCTCATCTTTCTTCACCTCATTCGATTATGTACTCAGGGTACGCCCGTATTCCATGTTCTGTTATGTCAAGCCCCGCAACTTCATCAGCTTCTGAGACTCGAAGTCCAATGACAAGATCGATCAACTTGAAGACGACGAAGGCAGCTGCAAATGCCCAGATGATGCTTGCAATTGCTCCCACGACCTGAATTACAAGCTGGCTCACACCGCCGTAGAGCAAGCCTGGCGCACCTGCTGCGTACGCGGCACCTGCGAGGATTCCATCACCCATGCCGACCGAGAAGATTCCGACCGCGATTAGACCCCATGTGCCACAGTAGCCGTGCACTGCAATCGCACCGACCGGGTCATCGACCTTGAGGACTGATTCATTGAACATCACACCAGTGTAAACAATTATGCCTGCGATGAGACCGATCACAATTGCTGCCCAGTTCTCAACCGAGCCGCATGGGGCAGTGATTGCAACAAGTCCAGCAAGGATGCCGTTTGCAGTGAGTGATGGGTCTGGCTTTCCCGTCTTTATCCATGTGATGATCATCGCTGTTACGGCGCCTGCTGCTGCAAGGAATGTGTTAACGACAACAAGATTCATGTAAGGATCGCTGCCATCGAGGGTTGAGCCGCAGTTGAATCCGAGCCATCCGAGCCACAGAAACAGTGCTCCAAGAAATGCAAGCGTGATGCTGTGACCTGGAATTGCGAGAGGCTTACCCTTCTTGAACTTGCCAAGCCTTGGTCCAAGGATGATCACGCCGGCAAGCGCTGCATAGCCACCGATCGAATGAACAACACCGCTTCCTGCAAAGTCATGGAAACTTGCACCGCACACCTTGACGATCGGACTGAGAGGTCCAGTCAGGAGTGCCAGATCGGCGCCAGACCAGACCCAGTGCCCGTAGACTGGGTAGATGATCGCAACGAGCAGAACGGTGAACACCAGATACGTTTTGAAATTTGTTCGCTCTGCCATGGCGCCTGATACGATGGTTGCACCTGTTGCTGCAAAGACCATCTGGAAGAACCACGAGTTCCAGAGCGCATTGTCAGCCCCGCTCAAAGCGAACTGGCTGAATCCAAAAAGACCTGCAATGTCATCGCCGTACATGATCGCCCAGCCAACAAGCCAGTAGATCAGAACACCGATACAGACCGTCATCAAGTTCTTCATCAAGATATTTGCAGTGTTCTTGGTCCTGATGAGTCCAGCTTCAACGAGTGAGAAACCCGCATGCATCAGGAATACCAGCCCGCCGCAGAGCAAGATCTAGACAAAGGTTAAAGATATCTGTATACTTTCGATTGCTTCTCCAGTTTCTTCTGCTGCCGCTGCAGGCAGAGCCAGTAGTGATAGTGCCAACAGAGTCAATAGAAGTCTTTGAAATTTCTTTTTGTTTGTTCCATCTGATACCATCTTTGGTACGTCCTCTTTAAACAATGCCTGTAAGGCATACGGCTATTGACTGTAGATTTAATCTTATTTAAAATTTTCTCTTAACACGGGTTGTGCAGATTATAGCAAGTACGATCATTTTTATCTGTGCTACTTATTTTATAAACAACCCCCGATTAGGCTACTTAATTCGTAAACAAGGTGTAAATAACCAATAGATCGTAGCATAATAAGATAAATCGATAGATGTTATAACGAGGTAGTTGAGTTGAGTTCTATCTCTGCATTTCCGAGAGTGGTTATTTTTTCTGGCAAAAGACCTGTTTTTGCGTTTAATATCAGTTCTGCTATCTCACATGTGAGTATCTGGCTTATTGGTACGATTGAAGTTGTTGGCCGGGGATTGACATCTATCACATAGGGTTGATCGCCGTTCACGATGTCAACGCCCGTGTATCCCCTGCATCCAATGGCTCTAACAGTCTCTGTTGCGATCTTCAGAACCTCTTCTCTGTTTTTAACTTCCCATGGCGTCTGGTTTCCATGATATGTAATCGTATTGTCGTTTTGGCGTATGATCTGGCGGTTTATTGTGAGTGGGAGTGTTGTCTCGCCTTTTATCAGGCTTACGCTGATATGTTCCCCTTGGATGTATTCTGTGGCTACAAATCCTGGCGGGATTTTCTCTGTACTTTTGAGATCCACCACTCTCACGTCTTCACCGCCGCAACCGTATCTCGGTTTTATCACCCATTTCCCGGTTGGCACTTCGTCGATCATGGTTTGTGGCGCTGGGATCTTGTGTTGTTTCAATATTTTGGTGCAGGAGAGCTTGTCAGCAGATATGCGCACTGCGTCTGGTGGAGATCCAAGGTTGCAGGTGTGATCTTCGAGAACCTCTGTTGCTTCGTAGAGCAGGTCATCAGGTGCTATCACAATCCCTGCGTCACACCTGTTTGCGTGTGTGAGTGCTTCTGTGAAGCTTTCATCGGTGAAGAGTGGTTTTCCAGATGGAAGTCTTGTGTTCATCGTTGGGTAGTGAGTGGTGTGCCCACATCGCTGGAAGCTTGTTACGAGTGTATTCAGCATTGCAGAGCCTTCTTCTATCAGGTCTGGATTGCCATTTGCAACCGCATACTCTGCAATAAAAACATGCATACAAGCAAAGAAGAGTTTTAGCTTATATTTGAACCTATTGTTTCAAGGCAATTGTAAAATTCTTGAGTGGCGATGGCGGCGTCAATATTACGGATTCCGATTCGTTGAAGTCCATGCTATCGAAAGAGTGCATGAGTTTATTGTGATTTGCCCTGATTATAAATATAATTCTATATATTAATTTTTATAAGTTTTTGAATAGATTTTGATCTTCACGATGATGCACTCCCAATCACTCAGTTTCTTCTATCTCTAAAAAATTATATATCTGTTCCATCGCAAGGTTGTCATGCAGCAGGTCTGTGAGATTCCTGTATGGGTCTTCTCTCCTGGTTATCGGGGTATAGGTAAGATTTTTTCTCTCGTGTAGGAATCCTAGTAGAGCGTTTGTGATCTCCCGGTTTTCGAAGAGTCCGTGGAGGTAGGTTCCGATCACAAGACCGCGCTTATCGGTGCATCCATCATCGCCAAATGCTGGTTCTTCGTTGTGACTCGTGGTTCCCATGTGTATCTCGTACCCGCGCACTTTGCATCCCTTGACCCTTCCAAGTATTGGCCCATCAGCGGTGACGATTTTGGTTACCTGTTCTGTATATTTGTGGTATTCTTCGAATCTGGTCTCGGCGTTGAGCAACCCGAGCCCTTGAAGGACGGTGTGGGTCTCTGCTGTGCTCTCGATAGCTCTGTCTGTTATCGTACTCGTTAGCATCTGGTATCCTCCGCAAATTCCTATGATGGGTATGCCTGCCTCTGCACATCTCTTTATCTCTCGGTCCATCCCATATTCTTTTAGCTCCATGAGGTCGTCGATTGTGTTCTTTGTCCCTGGTATTATGACGGCGTCCACGCTGCCGAGTGGTTGGTCTGGCTCAAAGTACCTGACACTCGCATGCTCTTCGAGCGGTTCGAAGTCTGTGAAATTGGAGATGTGCGCGAGGCGTATGACCGCGATTGTGACACTGCGATCCGCTGGTTCTTTATCTCCGATCGATACTGAGTCCTCTGATGGTATACCGAGTTTGGTGTAGGGAAGTACACCGAGAATAGGTATACCTGTGAGTTTTTCAAGCTCTTCTATCCCTGGTGTGAGGAGTGCGGGGTCGCCCCGGAACTTGTTGATTATTATACCTTTTATGAGCGTCTTTATATCCTCTGGTAGTAACTGGATCGTTCCATAAAGGCTTGCAAAGACACCCCCTCGCTCGATGTCCCCCACAAGGATGATGGGCGGTTTAAACCTGCGGGCAACTCCGATGTTAACGATGTCGCGATCATAGAGGTTTATCTCTGCAGCGCCACCAGCGCCCTCAATTATTATGAACTCGTAATCCTGACTCAATCGATCGTATGATTCCTCCACCACATCCATCACAGAATGGATCGTTTCATAGTAGTCTCCAGCGCTTTTATCGGCATGTATCCTGCCGAGTATTATCACCTGGCTCGCCCGATCCCCTTTCGGTTTGAGCAGTATCGGGTTCATCTCCGCGATCGGTTCCACGCCGGCGGCACGTGCCTGAACCGCTTGAGAGATCCCAATCTCTGCGCCGTCTCTTGTTATCCACGAGTTGAGGCTCATGTTCTGAGCCTTGAACGGAGCCACACTGTAGCCCTGCTCTGCAAGAATTCGGCAGATACCAGCAGTAATAATACTCTTGCCTACATGAGACGCCGTCCCAAGTATCATCAACGCTCTCGCCATAATCAAAAAATTATACTGTTGGATTTGATCCACAAACAATCCGCATCCGCATGAACGAGTTCAGAGCCTTCCCAACCAGATTATTAATGTACTTCAAAATCCTTAACCTCAACACATCTCATTAGATTTACATAGAAAACTGGCATCACTTAAGAACATAACCTTTAGGTGAACTGAATATGAAAAGTTACAAGATTTTTGCTTCTCCCTTTTATCCGATAGTATCTTGAATGATCTGTGTGGATTATGAGAAGTTGTGAATCTGTGTTATCTTGCTCTCTCAGAGTTTCAGTGCACTCTTCAGTTGGCTGGGTGTAATTTCAGTTGCAAGGGTTGTTTCAGTCCTGCAAGGGTAGGGGTTGGCAGGGATGTCTCGGTTGAAAATATTGTGGAGCGTATACCTGGGGATAGGCGGGTTGTTGTTGCGGGTGGGGAGCCCACATTGCAGGCTCGGGAGTTACGGGGGCTTCTTCTCTTGTTGGGCGGGCGGCGTGTTCTTCTTTCGACCAATGGGTATTTTTTGAGTGATCGGGTGGTTGAAGGGCTTTCTGGTGCTGAGGTGCATATTGATCTGAAGGCGTATACCGACAGTGTTCACCTGGCGTACACTGGCTGGAGTAATCTTCCTGTGCTGGAGGCTATTGAGCGATTGTATCGGCATTCTGTCGATTTTGAGGTTGAAACTGTTCTTATACCTCGCGTGGTTGATTTTTTAGAGGTTGAACGGATTGCAGAGTTTTTATCGTCCATTAGTCGTGATATATCTCTTCGGATTATCAGGTATGTGCCTGTGAATGGTTTTTCGCGGCGTCCGACCGGGAGAGAGCTTGCTATGGCAGTGGCTCTTGCACAGAAGCATCTTGCTCATGTAACGACATCGGTTGAGGTGCGCAGCCATCCTGTGAATAGTGTGAAGATTTTCTTTGGGTGAGTGCAGAGTTGAAGGATGTATCTATGAGGTCTGCCGTGGATTATGGTTTGGGCACGGTTATCTTGATAGCGGGGGGCGGGTTTGTAGGTAGTGTGCTGCGGGTTCTGGTTTCGGGGGTGTTATCGGGTGTTTCTGGCACGCTTGTTGTGAATGTGGTTGGGAGTTTTTTTCTTGGATTTTTCATGTATTCGTTAGGTTATGGTGGTTTTTTCAGTAGAGATATGCGTTTTTTTGTTGCTATTGGTTTTTGTGGCAGTTTTACTACTTTTTCGACTTTTGCTCTGCAGAGTGCTGGTCTTGGTTTTACAGGTTTTATTGTTAATGTCTTGTTGAATGTGTTCTGTTGTCTGCTTGCTGTTTTTGCCGGGCGTGCTAGCTCAATTCTCCTGCTCAGGAGGGGTGTTGGTTGGAGTTGATGTTGCTCGTGGTGCTGGTGGGTTTTGGTGGTGGTACTGGTGCAGTGCTGCGGTATGTTGTCTCTGGCTTTGCATCACGCTGGGGTGATTTTCCCTTAGGGACGCTTGTCGTGAATGTCGTTGGCAGCACGCTGTTGTCCATTGCAGTCTGTCTTCAACCCCCCACTTCTATTATCTATTTTTTTAATAGTGGTCTGCTTGGTTCTTTCACCACGTTTTCGACCTTCAGTTATGAGACGTTCAGGTTGATTGAGGCTGGCAGATGGTTGCTGGCGATATCTAATCTGTTGCTGAACCTTGGGCTGTGCGTCACTGGGGTCTTCTTTGGCAGGTGGTTTGTAACAAGGATCATCTTTGGTCTGTGAAGGAGTGAGTATATATCGTCTGGTGCGCATAGAATATCTGTGTGGCAGTGATTGTACATGAAGGTGAAGTTGCTTCGAATATATTTTGGAGAGTCTGACAGGTTTGAGGGCAAGTTTCGATCTGGAACACCTGCATACCATGCAGTTGTTGAGTGCCTACATCGCAATGGTATCAGTGGTGCTACAGTCTTTCGAGGCATTGAAGGCTATGGCGTGCACAGCATACTCCACACTGCAAGTATACTCAGGCTGAGCGAAGACCTGCCAATAGTGGTTGAAGTGGTTGAAACAGAAGAGCGGTTGAACCCGATTCTGCCAGAGCTTCTTGAGATCGTGAAGGATGAGCTTGTTCTCCTGATGGATGCTGAGGTGTTGATGGGGCACAAGTTCAAAGAAGATGTTTGATCACTTTCGATTTACCTCATTTTAAGTATTTATGATTCAATAATAATTTTTATTAAATTAAAATACTTAAAGTTGAAAATAAAATAAAAAGTTATTATAAGACATACGATCACCAAGCACTCTCTATCTCTAATAACAAAAATATAGCTACCAGCTATTAACGCGTGTGTAAAGTGTATGTGAACCGCACATAGAACCAAGGTTTTAACAGTTCACTTTCTGTGAGCGTTATCTATAAATCCAGCCATACGTAATTACTGCGTCATAACATAACTACATATATCGGATAGGATTATGTTAAAATAAATTTGGTAGTTGGGTGAATATGACGGAAAGCGAAAAGACGAAAGAGAGGGTTGAAGAGGTTATAGGTCTGATAAAGCCGTTCCTGCAGGCCGATGGCGGGGATGTTGAGCTTGTCAGTGTCGATGAGAGTGGTGTTGTGAAGGTGAAGCTTCAGGGTGCGTGCGCTGGTTGTGCGTTTTCCCATGTGACACTTGCGAGTGTAATCGAGCAGCGGATAAAGACAATGGTACCAGAAATTGAACGTGTAGAGGCTGTTTAATGTTGGAAATTCAGAATCTATCAGCTGAAGTTTCTGGAAAACGTATATTGAATGATTTAAACATTCATATTGGAGATGGCGAGGTGCACGTCTTGTTTGGCGCGAACGGGTCAGGTAAGACCACGCTCTTCTTAACGATCCTTGGATTTCCTGGTTATGACGTTGTTGAGGGAAAGATCTACTTCAAGGGTGTTGATGTAACCGAGCTTGATACTGAGAAGCGTGTGAAGCTTGGGATGGGCGTGTCCTTCCAGCATCCACCAGAGATCAGGGGTGTGAAGCTCGGTGATGTTGTGGAACATCTCCTTAAGCGCAGGGGAGGAGGTGACGCGCTAGCGCTTGCTGAGCAGCTGAATCTATCAGAAGAGTTTCTCTCGCGGGATCTGAATCTTGGGTTCTCGGGTGGTGAAGTGAAGCGTTCTGAGATACTCCAGCTTCTTGCACAGAACCCTGACTTTTTCATGTTCGATGAGCCTGATTCAGGTGTGGATGTTGAGAACGTGGAGCTTCTCGGTAAGATCACAAACGAGATGCTTGAACGGGAAAAGCGACCCAGCGAGCGGAAAAAATCTGGGCTCATCATATCACATATCGGCTATATCCTGAACTACATAAAAGCTGATCGAGCACACGTGATGCTCAATGGCAGGATTGCATGTTCAGGAATTACTGAAGAGATATACGACCACATTTTGACAGAGGGATTTGAAGGGTGTGTTGCAAGATGTGGGGGGCGTGATACAGCATGAGTTCTGAAGAAGTTAATATTGAATCTTACAGGACTGAAGGCGGAGAACATGATGAGATAGCATCACTTGAGGTGCTTTCTGAGTATGAAAACGAGCTTCTTGCGGCAGGGATTGACCCGGAAGAGACCGATCGGTCAGGATCGTTTCTACAACAGGACCACTCGGTTGTATTTGCAAAATCACTAATACCCGGGCTTGAAATAATGGCAACAGATGAAGCCCTGGAGAAGTACCCATGGCTTGATGAGTACCACTGGAATCTGGTTTCGCGAGACAAGGACATCTACACAAAAGAGGTTGCAGAGCGACCTACCCAAGGGTATTTCCTGCACGCTGAAAAGGGTGCAAAGATCACACTGCCGCTCCAATCATGCCTCTTCATCTCGAAGGATAAGATACGCCAGAACGTCCATAACATCATAATTGCAGAAGAGGACTCAGAGCTTCATATAATAACAGGATGCACAGTCTCACACAAGATAAGCTCAGCGCTGCACCTCGGCATATCAGAGTTCTACGTCAAAAAAGGCGCAAAGATCACCTTCACAATGGTTCACAACTGGGCAGGCAAGGTAGAGGTCAGACCGAGAAGCGCAGTACAAATAGAGGACGATGGAGTATTTATCAGCAATTATATCATGATGACACCCGTAAAATCCCTTCAGATGTATCCAACCGCCTTCTGCGTTGGTGAGAATTCACGTGCAACATTCCAGTCAATAATATACGCACCAGGAAACTCGAATATCGATGTGGGCTCACGCATCGTCTTTACTGGAAAAGGCAGCCGGGGAGACATAGTATCACGGGCAATTGCAACAGACGATGCGCGAATCATGGCGAGGGGAGATCTCGTGGGCGAGGCAGAAGAGACGCGAGGACACCTGGAATGCAGAGGACTCATGCTATCCGATAACTCAGTGATCGAATCAATACCAGAACTGAAAGCACGAAAGAAAGATCTCGACCTTTCACACGAGGCAGCAG
>Ga0180301_10001914_pt1 | contig 16293 bp, 13 predicted proteins | sample GuaBasSediGuay16_FD_121797 | JGI IMG/M metagenome (GOLD analysis project Ga0180301, IMG submission 121797) | Subseafloor sediment microbial communities from Guaymas Basin, Gulf of California, Mexico - Guay16, Core 4569-2, 12-15 cm | ecosystem: Environmental > Aquatic > Marine > Hydrothermal... | reverse complement strand
CTGTAGAACTGCTGGAACAGGCAGGCATAAAGGTTTTTATCGTCAATCCGCGGACAATTACTCAGGTGATAGATACGATCACGACAATGGGTAAGGTTTGTGGGATCCAGCAAGAAGCACTGTATGTGGCAAAGCGGTTGCAGGGAAGAGTGGAGCGCGTGGTTGAAAAAACAAGGGGAAGAGGAACCCCCGGTGTTTTCCTGGAAATAAACATTCGGCCTATTATGAGCGTGAACAAGAAAACATTTCATCATGATCTTATCAGGCTTGCCGGAGGCAGAAACATAACAGAAGATGAGCCGATCACCTATCCGCGGATAAACATTGAAGAAGTTATTCGCAGAAGGCCGGATGTAATCATAATATCATCCATGGAAAGGGGAAGCCGTTTTGAGATGGCAAGAAAGGAATGGCTCAAGTGGCCCTCTATCCCTGCTGTAAAAAATGGCAGGGTTTACTTGATTGACTCTGACCTGATAGATAGGCCCTCGCCAAGGCTTGTCCAGGGACTTGAAGAAATGGCAAAGTTAATTCATCCGGAAATCCAGTGGTGACGGGGGAGGCATAAGGCTCAGGGCCCAAGGCGCAAGGTATGATGAGCTAAATCCTGATCATGATGGCTAAATACCGCCACATTTCCTGCTGAGAAATACAGAGAGCCCAATGAACATGACGCCAATAAGACCATTGAGTGCCGGGAAAGTTATAACAATATCGGCTCTCATGTGTGCGTGCCTTTTCCTGGTGGTATTGCTTTCCCTGTTACTTGGCACAGCGGAGATTTCTTTTGACAGGTTGGTGGGGGCTTTTTCCGGCTCACTTCCAGCAGCGGATCCCTCAGCGCTCATCATATTCAAGATAAGGTTGCCAAGAATAATTCTTGCCGGCCTGGTGGGCTTTTCTCTTTCACTGGGGGGCGTGGTATTTCAGGCGCTTTTAAGGAACCCGCTTGCGGATCCTTTTATTCTGGGTATTTCCAGCGGATCCGCCTTAGGTGCAATCATGGGAATTGTGCTCGGTTTCAGTTTTGCCGTGGGGGTTCCTTTTATGTCGTTTGCAGGAGCTCTTTTAACCATATACCTGGTAGTGGCCCTGGGGACAAGAAAGATGGGGATGGAATCATCCACCATTCTGCTTACCGGGGTGATCCTGAATGCTTTTTTTACCGCGATTATTATGTTTTTCATTTCCACTGCCTCAAGCAGCAGACTTTATACCATGCTATTTTGGCTTTTCGGCGATCTATCCCAGAGCCACTATGGCCCTCTTGCAATTATTGCACCTGTGGTAGTTGCGGCCTCAATCGTGCTTTATGGCTTTTCAAAGCACCTTAATATAATTACGGCCGGCGAGGAAAGCGCAGTCCAACTAGGTGTTGAGATTAAGAAAGCAAAAATGGCATGTCTGTTGGTAGTTTCCTTGATTATTGGACTGGTCGTATCTTTTTCGGGGCTTATCGGGTTTGTTGGTCTTATTGTTCCCCATCTTGCCAGGATGGCTTTTGGTTCCGACCACCGCATGCTAATTCCAGTGGGTTCACTGGGAGGGGCGATATTCTTAATAGTTGCCGACACTCTGGCCAGGACTGTTATCTCGCCAAGCGAGTTGCCTGTGGGCGTGATAACGGCCTTCTTGGGGGCGCCTTTTTTCATATACTTGCTTATGAAGCGGGGGAGTCAGTGGAGCCGGTCCTGACGCTGAAGAACGTTGGATTCAGGTACGGAATGGCCTGGGCGCTCAGAGGAATCGACCTTGAGGTCAATGAGGGCGAGCTTCTCGGGATTCTGGGCCCAAATGGGTCGGGGAAGAGCACTCTGCTAAAGCTGATGGACGGAATCCTTGTTCCTGATGAGGGGAAAATCCTGGTCCGCGGCAAAGCGCTTTCAAGTCTGGGGAGAACAAGTGTGGCTCGTGAAATCGCCATGGTCTCCCAGGAAAACTATTTCAGATTTGAATTTTCGGTTCTCGAGGTGGTTCTCATGGGCAGGTTTCCTCATCTGGGGAGATTCCAGTTTGAAGGACCAAAGGATCTTGATATTGCTCTTAATGCACTAAAAGCAACCCATGCCCTTGATCTGGCCGAACGCTCAATCCACGGGCTTTCCGGGGGCGAAAAGCAGAGGGTGCTGATCGCAAGAGCTCTTGCGCAGGAGCCGGGCGTGGTTCTTCTCGATGAACCTACTTCTTTTCTGGATCTAAAGTACAAAAGAGAAATCTTTGGCCTGGTTTCCTCCCTCAGCGCGGATAAGGGAATAAGTGTAGTGGTGGTTTCACATGATATTGACCTTGTGAGCCAGTACTGCAAGCGCATTGTGATGTTAAGAGGAGGGATTGTGCATGATTCCGGGGAACCGGCCGAGGTACTCACCCGCACGAATATTGAGGCAGTCTATGATTGTCCGGTTTTGGTGGATAACAATCCTGTAACCGGAAAACCAAGAATTACTTTATTGGGATAAAAACCCTGCATCACGTTTTGCCGGTTGTTGTAACAAGGGGGAGTCGTATGGTTGATATTTTCATTAAAGGAGGGCCGATCATGTATCCGCTCCTGGGGTGTTCAATCCTGGCGCTCACGGTGATTCTGGAGCGGGCTTTTTTCTGGCTAAGAGAAGACATCCGGCGGGACCAATCCCTTGTAGACCAGGTTCTTGAGCTTTGCCGGCAGGGAGACTGGGCCAGGGTTAAGGAAAGGGTGGAAGGATCCAAGGATTTTGTCATCAGGATACTGGTCAGCGGGATTGTTCATAGGGAATTTTCAATGAGCAAGGCTATGGAAACCGCGGCATCTGATGAAATGAAAAGGATGAGGCGGTATCTGGGTGTCCTTGATACCATGATAACGGTTGCGCCTTTGCTTGGAATCTTCGGGACAGTGTTGGGAATCATTACTTCCTTTGAGCATCTCGGGACGAGCAGCATTGAGCACCCCCAAGCAGTCACAGGAGGTATAGCACAGGCATTGATCACGACCGCCGCCGGGTTGGGAATCGCGATTCTATCGGTTTTCCCTTTTAATTACTTTAATTCAAGGGCTGAAAATGCAGCCCTTGCCATAGAGAAATATGCCACGAGTCTTGAAATCGTTTATGAGAAACTAACACAACGATCTCTTAAGGAGGGAGGCAGCAGACATGAGAGTTAGGGTCCACAATACCCGAAGGGCACGAATTGAGATGCTTCCACTGATTGATATTGTTTTCTTGCTCCTTGTATTTTTCATCTACGCAATGCTCTCCATGGCAGTCCATCGAGGGCTGCCTGTCATATTGCCCACCTCCTCAACAGCCAAGGTTGGCAAGCATCTGGTACTTTCAGTCACCGTTCGATCAGACGGAGCAGTATACCTGGACAAACAACGTGTTCCTCCGGGAAGGCTGACGGAACTGCTGAGAAAAAGATCCGGGCAGCAAAAGGAAGCTGGAGTGCTTCTTTTCGCAGATAAGAGCCTTCCCTACCAGAAGCTTTTTCAGGTTTTGGATGAGATAAGAACAGCGGGCCTCAGCAGGGTTTCCCTTCAAGCACAGGCGGAGCAATAGTTTTGAAACGCTTGATTGTTGCTGCAGGAGTGGCTCTTCTCATACATGCCCTTTTCTTTGGCTTGAAGGTCAAGTGGCCGGAGGAAGCAAACATTTCCTACACGAAGGCTCCCCTGCAACTGCTCCAGGTGGAGTACAAGAAAAAAGTCACACACCCCTCTCCTCCTTCATTTAAGGTCCCTTCTAAAGCAAAAAGGGCTCCTAGGGGAGATGGCAAGGACTCGAATAAGAAGAAAGTTAAGCAAAAGAATTACAAAAAAGTAAGTAAAGCCAGCCTGAAAGTGTTAAAAAAGGCCAGAGTTGCCAACAATCTGGAACAGAAAGAGACGAGACCTAGGGCAGCATTTGACGCCACGCATTTTTTACCAGACTCTCCGCCAACTCCCCTGGCAAAGTTCTATGCTTACGATGAACAACATATAAGAACTCGAAGTATCCAAAAAGTGAAACAAGCGCCTGCACCTCCAAAAGGGAAGGATATTCTGGGGGGGGTTCTGCAAAGCACCCCTTACGTTACGCCGGCAAAAAGCGAAATTTCAAATACACAGGAAAAAGGGCAGACTCCAGCCACTCCCCCGCTCACTGAGACTTCCCCTGCTTACCGAGAAAACCCTCCACCAGTGTACCCACTGATGGCCAGGCGAAGGGGTTATGAGGGGATGGTGGTCCTCAAAGTGCTAGTTAATCGTAGAGGTGGAGTTGACGAACTTCACCTGATCAAGTCAAGTGGATACAAGGTTCTTGACAGGGCTGCCATGGATTGCGTCAGAGACTGGGTTTTCGAGCCCGGAACAAGGGGTGGAAAAAGCGTAAAAATGTGGGTTAGGGTGCCGATCCGCTTCTGTCTCAAAGGCAAACACTAGAAGGTTGTTGGGGAACTCCAGGGCCCGGAAAAACGGGATAAAGGCCAGGCAAGAGGCTCACAGGGGGCCAATCTCAGGTGTGCTTTTGTCGGGTGCTTTTCGCCATGGCCTTTCAGCTCCGAACTGCTCGTCACACCAGCGAGTTCCTTCATTTAGCTTTTTCTCCAGAAGCTGGCGGTACCTTTCCAGTTCATCTCCCTTTGCTGTTGCAGGCACCCAGATAGGTTCTGCAACGAATATGGCAACCTTTGTAAAGGGCTTCGGCACCAGGTAACGGTCCCAGGAATCAAGAACCCAGCATTTTTTTGCCCCCCAGAGAATTGGTATGAGAGGGGCTCCGGCATCCCTGGCAATAAAAACCGGCCCCAGCTTGGCAACGCGAGGGGGCCCCTGGGGCCCATCAGCAAGAACACCGCCTTTGTTACCTTCCCTGATTCTTTTGATCATTTCCCTGAGCACCTTTGTTCCGCCCCGCGTAGAAGAGCCCCTGACAAAGTTGAATCCAAGTAATGAAGCTACCCTTGCTGCGTATTCTCCGTCTCGACTCTGGCTGATCATCATGGTCAGATGGCGGGGGCCGGCAAAATGGAAATGATAAGACATTCTTTGATGCCAGGTCACATACAGGGCCTTTCCTCCTGCGCGAAAAAGGGCGTCTTTCTCCCTGTCCAGGCCTTCGGTTCGGACCACCCTGCACGAGAGCATAAGCATCTTGATAAGGAGTGCGGCTAGAGGCGGTATAATTCTTAATAATATGGGATCATACCAGCGGAACTGATCTTTCATCTTGTTTCCCCGGTCATGGAACCTCCGGTTAAGGCTCTTTGTCCACTCTCGTTTGCATGACCAAATTCGCGGCCCCTGCGAAAAAGATTCCGGCAAGAATGGAAACCTGCGGGACTAATTGTTTTGCGAATTCCTGCTTGGCTATAGTGGAGGCAGCTTTAAATGTAAAGGGGAAATTTTTTCTTGACTTTTAGTAAAGCTTACAGTATTTTCAAACTCAGGTAACTGTAAGTTTCACTAAAAGCTAGAAAGAAAACCGTTCTTTTTTCAGGAGGGAAGGCATGAAATTAACGGAGAAGCAGAAAAGGTTTTTGGAATATATTTCCCGGTATATGGAGGAGTGGGGCCAGGCTCCCAGCTTTGAAGAAATATGCTCACATTTTGGGTTTGCCTCTTATAACACGGTCACCACCTATTTAAAAATTCTGGAACGAAAAGGCTATATTCGCCTCCCCGGTAAAAAAAATCGAAAGCGGGCTATTGAGTTAATCAGCCCTGTTGAAACCAGGCGGTTTGAGTTTCCTCTCCTGGGCCGAGTGGCAGGAGGAAAGCCAATAGAGGCAATACAGGATGTGGGTGTCATTGAGGTGCCGCCTTCCATGATAGGGCACGGAGATCATTTTGTGCTTCAGGTCAAAGGGGATTCCATGAGAGAAGATGGAATCCTGGACGGGGACTTCATTGTGGTTCGAAAGCAGGTGACAGCAGAAAACGGGGAAACTGTGGTTGCCCTTATCGGCAATGAAGCGACCGTGAAAAAATACTACAAAAAGAAAGACTACGTGGAGCTCCGTCCTGCTCATAAGGAGATGGAACCTATTATTGTCAAAGAGGGGGATCTTCGAATTCAGGGAAGGGTGGTAGGGGTAATAAGGCACTACAAGTAGTTTCGGGGGGAGAGTTTTTGGAACGCCATATATTGCATATCCATATCCCTGCTTTTCCCATTGCAGTAGCGAGGGTATCCAATCCAGAACTAAGAGACCGCCCTGTGGCAGTGGTCCCTCTGCACTCAGAGCGAGCGCTTCTTCTTGCTGTCTCAGCAGAGGCCCGCAGGGAAGGGGTTTTTAAGGGTATGCCTCTTGGGAAAGCCATTGCACGCTGCCCTGATTTGATTACTTTGCCTCCAAATCCAGATCTCAACAAAAAGGCGGGCCGTGGTTTAGCCACACTGGCAGCCCGGTATACCCCCCTTTGGGAGCCGAGCAGGCCGGGTCATATATATTTGGATGTGACAGGCACGTCAAGGCTCTGGGGGAAAGCGAAAGATACAGCCGCTTCCATTAGAGCAGAGATTAAGTCTCGGTTGTCCCTGCCGGGGATAGTAGGTGCAGCCAGCAACAAGATGGTTTCAAGCATTGCCTCCAGAATTATACCCACAGAAGGAGTGCTGGACGTGGACCCCGGAAAGGAGTGCTCGTTTATAGCTCCCTTGAAGGTAGATTTTTTGCCCGGTATTGGCCGTGCACGTAAAAAGGCCCTTCTGGAGGAGCTAAACATTTCAGTGGTGAGGGAAATAGCGGCCCTGGATATTGACACTTTGAAGCTTATTTTTGCGCACCAAGCCTACGTGATCCACCAGAGAGCCCTAGGTATTGACCCTACACCCGTATATCCCCCGCACAGGGAACCCGTAGTAACTGAAGAGCTTTGCCTCCCGGAGGGTGAAAATGAGGACCAAAAACTTCTGGGAATCCTTTTCAAGTTAGTGGAAAGATGCGCTTACCGGCTTCGGACCAGGGCGCTTTTTCCGCGAAAAGCCGGCATCCTGATCAGGTACTGCGACCACGTGGAAAGCAGGCGGCAACTGAAACTGGAGTATTTAAGTTTCTGGGATTTCGATCTCTACAGGCCTCTGCAGACTTTGTTTTTCAAGGCTTGCACCCGGCGGGTAGGCGTTTGCTTCATCAGAGTCTGGTTCTGGGATTTTTCTCCATCAAGCGGTCAGCTCTGTCTTTTCCACACTCCATTATCCGATCAGAAAAGGAGCTACCGCATTTTCCAGGCTCTTGATCGGATTAGAGAAAAGCACGGAGAGGAAGCAATCAGGTATGGAAGGGTCACGTGATCCTTTTTCAAGATTCAAGATCATGAACGAGTTTGTACACCTTAATGTGCGCTCCCATTATTCCAGGGGCTGGGGTGTGGGAACAATTGAAGAGCTGTGCCGGGCTGCAAAAAGGCACAACATGGATAAATTGGCCCTTACTGATACCAATGGATTGTACGGGCTGATCTTCTTTATCCATGCGGCAAGGGAGGTAGGCATAAAGCCTATTGCAGGCAGCGAAATAGAGACCAACGAGCACCGTGCCGTATTAGTGGTTCGAAACCATGAGGGGTATGCCAACCTTTGCCGCATTATCTCAGATCGTCATTGCGACCGGGATTTCGACCTTATAAGATCCCTGAGACAAAGACGCGAGGGACTTATTGTTTTTTCCGATGATTTTACACTCCTTAAGGCTCTTAAGAAGGAGGGCATAGAGGATCTTTTCGTGGAGATGTCCCCGGGTTATAATATGGCAAAATGCTACAGTTTTTCTCGCAAAAGCGGTATCCCACCTCTTTCCACCAACAGAGTCTGTCTGGTGAGGCCGGATCAGTTTAATCTTCACCGCATCCTTCGAGCCGTAGCACTGAATACAAAACTTTCTCGGCTGAGCCCGGCAGATACTTGCCGGGAACACAATTTCTTGAATGCCCCCCGCTCCATGATGGATCAATTTCCCCACGCTCCAATGGCAGTAAGAAATACCTTTGAAGTGGCTGAAAAATGTCTAACGAACTGGAATATTGGCCAACTCGTTTTCCCTCGATTTGAACGGATGACGGACAAGGAAGCTTACGATGCTCTTTACAGGGCCACAATGGAGGGCTGCAGAAAACGGTACGGAAAACTTACCCCGGAAGTAAGAAAGCGTATAGCGCATGAGATGAAAATCATCCGGGAGAAAAACTTTGCCCACTATTTTCTAGTAGTAGCCGATCTTACAAGAAACTCGCCCCGATCATGCGGAAGGGGAAGTGCCGCTGCATCAATTGTATCCTATGCTTTGGGTATTACCCATGTGGACCCTGTAAAACATAACCTTTTTTTTGAGCGCTTTTTAAACCCGGGGCGCATGGATCCCCCTGACATCGACGTGGATTTTCCGTGGGATGAGCGGGACAAGGTTATTGATTATGTATTTGCAAAATACGGAAACCAGAGAACGGCAATGGTCGCCAATCACAATACTTACGGTGCCAGGGCGGCCATTAGGGAAGTAGCGAAGGTTTTCGGTCTGCCTGAAGCAGAAATTGGTCGTGTCACTTCTAGAATAGGTTTCGACTGGCAATTGCAAGAGATGTGCAAGGATTTACCCAACCATCCCAGGATGAGGGGTATTCAATTCAAAAAGCCCTGGGATGAGATAATGCGCGCAGCAACTTTTCTTGAAGGCCACTTCGCTCACCTTTCAACCCACTGTGGCGGTCTGGTGATTGTACCTGATGAGATTCGACGCTACTGCCCTGTAGAGGTTTCTCCCAAAGGGGTTCAGGTGCTTCAGTGGGAAAAAGATTCGGTCGAAGAGTCAGGACTTGTCAAGATAGATGTTCTGGGAAACCGGAGTCTGGCTGTCATACGCGATACGCTTGAATTGGTGAAAAGAAATTATGGACGACATATTGATTACACAAGCTGGGATCCTGTTAATGATCCAAAGACGGTAGAAATTTTTTACCGGGGTGATACCTTCGGCGTTTTCTATTTTGAGAGCCCTGCCACCAGGCAGGTCTTGAAAAAGGTGGCCTCAGGTTTCAGCTTTGAAGATTACCTGAAACTGGATCATTTCCACCTCAATGTTGTGGTGACTTCCATCATCAGGCCGGCCTCAAACAAGAGCATACATACGTGGTTGTCCAGGCTTCACGGGCAGCCCTGGCAGCCCCCTCATCCCCTTCTGGGCCCGGTCCTTGAGGAGACACTGGGGGTCATGGTTTTTCAGGAGCAGCTCAGCAGGGCAGCTATTTTTCTTGCAGGGTTTGATCCGATGGAGGCGGACACTCTGAGGAAAGTAGTGAGTAAAAAGCACAGGGAAAAGAAGCTCCGGCATTTTTACGCCCGTTTTATTCAGGGGGCAAGGGAACGCGGGGTCAGTCAGGAGGTGATCGAGGAGGTATGGCAGATGATGATGGGCTTTGACGGGTACAGCTTCTGCAAACCCCACTCAGCCAGTTACACAATGGTCGCTTATAAATCGGCCTATCTCAGAGCCCATTATCCGGCTGAGTTCATGGCTTCGGTAATTTCTAATGGAGGGGGCTACTACTCCACGCTCGGATACCTCTCTGAGGTGAGAAGGATGGGGCTCAAAATCCTGCCTCCTGATATCAATGAGAGCGAGATACACTATATTGGCTGCGATCGAGAGGTCCGCGTGGGATTTATGCAGCTAAAAGACCTATCTCGCGATGGCATGGAGTTTATGGTACATGAGCGGTCCAGAAATGGTCCATTTCTATCTCTGGAAGATTTTCTTCTGAGAACCGGCTGGCAGCTCCATTTTCAGGATGTAAGGGTTCTAATTAAAGCAGGGTGCTTTGACAGTATTGCCCGCGGATTAAGCAGAGCTTCTTTAATGTACCAGGCATTGCGGTTTTTCCACGATTCCGCCGTTCAGAAGGGCGGGCAACGAGGCATCTTACATTCGGCCACTAGGCCGTTCCCCTTAAACCGGCCTTATTCTCCGGACTTAATGCTAAGGCAGGAATTGGATTCATTCGGAATTTTGATCTCGCTTCACCCTCTGGAAAAATACAGGGATATCCTGGAAGAGTTACACTATGTCCGCGCCCGGGACCTTGCTGCATATACAGGGCAAAGGGTGACCACTGTGGGTTGGATGGTGAGCAGTAAAACAGTTCAGAGCAAGAACGGGGATCCGATGAAATTCGTTTCTTTTGAGGATACCACCGGCCTTTATGAAACGGTATTTTTTCCGAAAACGTATCATTGCTTCTGCCACATGCTGAGTGAGGCCCGGCCTTTTATCCTTAAAGGAAAAGTAGAAGAAGATTTCGGTACAATAAATCTGATGGTAGACTGGATCGGATTCCTGGACCAGCACAAAAAACAGAAGCCACGCAATACTAGCAGATCATCAGGAAAACACCTGCCTGGTGCAGGTATGGGTGGTTATCGCAGTTTTCCAAAGATATCATCAGGCAAATAATAATAGGGGAAAGAATCGTCTCTTCTATTGTGATTATCCTCACTCTCTTCCCGAGAAGATCTGTACTCGCATTCAGAGCAATCCCAGTAATCCCAGGATTTCTTGGCTGCCTCATCCAGGCAAATTCTGTAAAAGGGACAAAAGGAGTTCCTTTCTCCCTTTCTATGAATTGGATTTCTTTTCTTTTCCATTATCCACACACCCCCGACACAATACTTCAGCCGGGCTCAAACAGCTCATTTTCCAGCCAAAAGGCCAGATTTAGACTCTCTTGGGGAATTATGACAGAATTCTCATATTTTAAAATTAATCCTGTTATGGCTTCAGTCAATGGCATAAAAGTTGCTTGAGAATTGAAAAGCTTCGAGAGTGGATACACGTTGCACCACAATGGGCTTAAGTGTATAATGTAACAAAGAAAAAGCGGAGGAGCAATGGAAACGAAAAGTGAGGAAATTGCCTCAGGAAACGAACAAAAAAGGATAGCCGGGGAAATTGAGAAGGTATTTAAAACATTTTACAGGGGGAAAAAGGCATATTCAAGGGGTCAATTTTACAAAGATGAGTTTTTCTTGCGCTCCGAGTATGCCCTGGTCGTCGTTAACAGGGAAAATGACATCTTGGTGAGTTTCGCAGATCATACCCGTCCCAGTTACGCGGCGCTGTTCACATTGCTCCTGGATGATATTGACGGGGCGAACCTCTACATCTGTGAAGATTATAAGACAGACCAGGCCGGAAGCATGGTATGCGACGAATCTGACGGGGAGAGCACGGGTGCAATCATTTGGGACCAGAAAGAAAGGTATTACAGCATGCTTAAAGAAAAGGTGGGAAGGGTGGTAATTCGGAAATTGAAAAAAGCGAAGGGGCGGGAAAAAGCGAGAAAGGGCGGGAACCGGAGGAATTCCTAATGGGCATAAAGAAACGCGACAGGAAACTCGAGCAAAGGATTGAGAACCTAGAAAAAGAGCTGGCCCGGTTACGTCAAGAAGAAGAGACACTGAGAGAAAGGGAGGAGAGGTGTCGAACGCTGTTCGATAAAGGGCCGGACTTAATCATAGTTATTGATACACAGGGAACAATACTGGACCTCAACGAGACTTTTGAGAAAGAAACCGGTTACAGCCGAGATGAATTCATAGGGAAGAATGTCTTTGAGGCCAACCTGCTGACAAAGGAGTCTTTGGCCAAAACGCTCACTTATATGGAAAGCCTCCTGAAGGGCGAAACGTGGCCTATCTTTGAGATTGAAGGCATCAGCAACAATAACCGTATCATACCGTTTGAGCTTCGAGCGGTTCCAATTAGAAAAGACGGTGAAATTGTTGCTATTGAGGCCATCTTGAGAAATATTGCCGAGCGCAAGCGCGCTCAGGAGGCCTTCCGTAAAGAGAATGAAAAATTCCAGCTCCTTGTGGAAAAATCGCCGATGGCAGTGTCCATTATTGATAAGAATGGGGGGTACAAATACGTAAACCCCAGGTTCACTGAAATTCTTGGCTACACGCTTGAAGACATTCCCACAGGAAGGGAATGGTTTCTGAAGGCGTTTCCCGACGAAAAATTGAGAAAGGAGGCTATTTCAGTCTGGGTAAAAGATCTGGAAAAGTATGGCAAGGGCGAGTTCCGCCCCAGAATCTTTGAGGTGACCTGCAAAGATGGCTCTCGGAAAATAGTGGAATTTAAGTCCGTTACCATGGACTCAGGGGAGCAGCTGGTCATATACGGGGATGTGACGGAGCTGAAAAAGGCGGAGTGGGCTCTGGCGGAATCAGAGGAAAGGTATAGAAGCGTATTTGAAAATACCGGTACTGCCATGGGAATTTTTGAAGAAGATATGACTATTGCCATGGCAAATGCGGAACTTGAAAAACTATCCGGCTACTCTAAACAGGAGCTGGAAGGCAAGATGAAGTGGACGGAATTTGTTGCAGAAGAAGACCTTGAAAGAATGAAGCGATACCATGCTGAAAGGAGGGAAAAAGGCGGTAAGGCCCCGGATGAATACGAGTTTACTCTTGTTGACAAGTATGGAAAAAGAAAAACCATTTTTACCAAGGTGGCCATAATCCCGGGAACAGGCAGGAATGTATCTTCCCTGACTGATATTACTGCTCGAAAAAAAGCCGAGCAGGCACTTCAGGCAAGCGAAGAAAAGTACAGGACAATTCTGGAAAATATAGAAGAAGGCTACTTTGAGGTTGATCTTGGTGGAAATCTCACTTTTTTCAACGACTCTCTTTGCAAAATATCAGGATACCCCCCAGAGGAACTCCTAGGCATGAACAACAGGGAGTACACATCCCCTGAGACCGCCAAGAAAATGTACCGCGTTTTTAATCGGGTCTATCGCACGGGCAAGCCTGCCAGGATTTTGGAATACGAAATCAAGCGTAAAGACGGAAGTTCATGCTATTTAGAAATGTCAACCACATTGATGAAAGATTCAAGTGGCACGCCGATAGGATTTCGCGGCATTGTGCGCGACATTACCGAGCGGAAGCGTGCTGAGCAAGCATTGCGGGAAAGCGAAGAAAGATACAGGCAACTCGTGGAACATGCTCCTGCAGGTATCTACGAAGTTGACTTTACCACTCAGAAGTTTGTTTCAGTCAATGATGTAATGTGTGAATACACCGGTTACACTAAAGAAGAATTCCTTAACCTGAGTCCCCTGGACATTCTCCCACCGGAGAGCAAAAGGCGCTTTCTTGAAAGGTTGAGCAAAATTGTGGCCGGAGAAAAAGTCCCGGAAGTTGTGGAATACCAGATCAGGGGGAAAGGGGGCAGGGAGTTCTGGGTTATGCTCAACACCAGGTTAACATATGAAAACGGTATTCACAAAGGGGCGACAGTAGTTGTTTATGACATTACAGAAAGGAGAAAGGCAGAAGAAGCCCTGCGAAAATCCGAGGAAAGGTACCGCCTCCTGGTGGAGAATGCTACAGACGGGATCTTCATCACGCAAAAAGGCAGGATCAGGTTCCCCAATCCGAAGACCCTGGAAGTACTCGGTTACACGGCCGAGGAGCTGGCCAAGATGTGGTATGTTGACCTGATCCACCCCGAAGACAGATCCGGCTTCATGGAAAGGTTAAAGAAAAGGCGAGGGAGTGAAAAAGGGCCAGATACCTATACAATCAGAATCATCAACAAGGCAGGTGAAGAGTTGTGGGCGCAAATCAACAGCGTTCCAATTACCTGGGAGGGCCGGGCGGCAGCCCTTAATTTTGTAAGAGACATTACCCCACAAAAAAGATTGGAAGAGCAGCTCATGCATGCCCAGAAAATGGAGGCGATCGGCACGATAGCAAGCGGAGTGGCGCACAACTTCAGGAACATTCTTGCCGTGATTTCTATGAAAAGCCAGGTTATTGATATGAAGTACAGGGATCACGCAGAGCTGAGAAACATTGCCGAAGGAATTAATAATTATGTGGAACGAGGGGTAAAGCTTGTGGAAGGGCTGATGCAGTTCTGCCGCAAACAGGCGAGGAAGGAATTCCAGCCCTTAGATTTATGCAGTGTTATCCATGAGACTTATCAAATCATAAGCAAATCATTCGACAAGATGATAGACATTGGCCTGAGTATCCCGCCATCGCTCCCCATAATGGGAGATAGTGCGGCGCTGAGCCAGGTATTTATGAACCTTTTCTCAAATGCCCGTGATGCTATGCCTGAAGGCGGGCGCTTACAGATAGACGCAGAGAGAGAGGGAGACTACGCGGTGGTAAGTGTTTCAGATACAGGGCATGGGATGGCGAGATCTACGCTGGAAAAATGCTTTGACCCTTTCTTTACAACAAAAGATATTGACAAGGGGACCGGCCTGGGCCTCTCCACTGCTTATGGGATCGTGAAAGAACACGGGGGAGAAATCAAGGTAACTTCAAAGCAGGGGAAAGGCACGACGTTCAGGCTTCTGTTTCCACTGTATTCTTCCAAGGAATTATCAGAGGAAAAAACCCCCTTGAGGCCGGTGAGCGGAAGGGGCCAGCAGGTCCTCATCGTGGATGACGAAATTGAAATATGCAAAGTAATGAAGGAACTGCTCAAGGAATTCGGCTACAGAGCATCCTACGTAACCAGCGGAAAAGAAGGGATCGCCGCATATAAGACAAGCAAGCCGGATCTTTTGCTGGTAGATAGAAGCATGCCGGAAATGGATGGAATCTCATTTGCCAGGGAGATAATGGATTTGGATCCTGATGCCAAGATTGTGATCATTTCAGGCTACGACCAGGACGGTCCCTCGGGAATAGATGAGCAGGCAAGACACTTGATAAAAGGCTACTTGACCAAGCCTGTCAATGTCAAAGAATTAAGCGGGATAATGGCAAAACTCCTTCAATAAGGCCCCTTACTGCCCTGTTTCCTGTTTTTGCCCCTTGATATATATGTCCCGCTTTGGATAGGGAATTTCTATCCCTTCTTTTTGGAAGACTTCTTTGACACGATCCGTAATATAGGAAAATGGTGTAGTGCCCTGCTTTTTTTAAGAAGCTGAATATCCACCACACAACGGCTGCACAAACCGCGGTGATTACAAGGTAGAGCAAAGCACTCACGGCAGGCCCCTGCTGTGATAGGAATCGCTCGAAAACATCTTTCATAAAATGTGCCACTTTTCCTCCGTCAGCCCTATGCCAGGCTGAGATCATGTCGGCCGTGCCGCATCAAAGTATCCGTGTTTCTTAAAGGACATCGAAAACTTTGAGCCCCCAGCGCTTCTTCGCTGCAACTTCTTCTATCGCACTCTTTGGGCCGAGAATCTTCACGAGCGCTGATTCTGCCCCTTCTTCCAAAACAGCACCAAACGAGTTGAAATCCTGAACCGTGGTTCCCAGAACCTCTTCACGTATTCTTTGTCGCTCGGGCTCTGTTTCACCAGAGAGGTAACGTACCATGGAGGTATATCCTTTGGCATCGGGTAATTGATAGCGATCAATGTCGCCAATGGCTCCTACAATGGCCCTGGTGAGTTCTGTTGCACTGAGATCCAATCCTTTCAAAAACCCGGCCGCGCCCTCAAATGCCTCCAGGGTTTTGAAAATGTTGGGATCTCTGTATGAAACAAGCGTGAGTACGCCTGAAAGACGGTCAAAAAGACAAAAGGCACCGTAAGCTCCCCCTTCAACCCGTACCTTTTCCCAGAGCCACGAATTTCTCAGGTAACGGGTAATGACATGCGCCGAACCATGGAAACGATACCCATGGGAGAAAAGGTTCATCCCTTTCCCTACGTAATTGACCTGGGCGGGAATAGTGAGTCCCTCAAAATCAGAGCTCTTGCGTGGCTTCCATGAGTGGAGGATGGGTTCAAAGTACGGAAGAGAATCAAGGAACGCCTCAACTTGAGCTTGTATTTGAAGCCATTTTTTTTCATCCACTGTGATGTTTAGCAGCAATGCATGCCTGTTAATTAAAAGCTCTCTAATTTTTTCAAGTGCACTGAGAACCTGGACCCAATCTTTTTCGACTCTTTCTTCAAGCTCTCTTAAGAATAGCAAGTAGCTTATTCCGCTCATCTGTTCCGCCACCCAGTCGGCTTCACTGAATGCAGTACGAAGCCGCAGGTCAAGTATATGGTGGCCGGATGGGATTATCGCGTGCTCAAGCCGGGCTTTCGATTCGAGCACCATTTGTCGAAACCGAACCTGATCGTCCAGCCTGGGAGCAAGCAGAATATCTTGCAATATGGCCAGGAGCTCCTCCACCTGCCTGACCATTGCTTTACCTCGAAGAAGCATCCAAGCCGTGGACTTCTCGGAGTTTTTAACCACAGAGGTATGAAGAGCAGTGTGAATTCCCCCCGTTTTTCTGCTTATTCGCTGGGTCAGGGAGACATAATCTTCTTTTTCGGTTCCCATCTCAAGCAGG